>Ga0224508_10004504_pt1 | contig 11346 bp, 8 predicted proteins | sample SF_Jan12_sed_USG_4_FD_170157 | JGI IMG/M metagenome (GOLD analysis project Ga0224508, IMG submission 170157) | Sediment microbial communities from San Francisco Bay, California, United States - SF_Jan12_sed_USGS_21 | ecosystem: Environmental > Aquatic > Marine > Sediment | place: USA: California...
ATCGTCATTGATTGGACCGAGCTGCGAGCGCAGCCAAGCGGCCTGCAGGTCCGGATAAAGGGGATAGTCGGCCAGCAACAGCTGGTTTTGCCGGAGCGACGCAGCATCGCCGTCGAGGGCTTTGGGCCACGCCTCGCGAAACGCTTCGCGCTGATCCTGCAGACGCTGCGACCAGTTGGCCGGAGCCATCTGGGGCACGATCAACAGAAGGGCGGCGATTAGCGGGACGGTTCGATACATAGGTCCCTTTAGCTTAGTGATCTGGAATCGTCGTACAAGGGCAACGGGTCACATATTTGTACCAATTCCAAGGATTTAGCACCATCCGAGCGTTATGTTAAACTGAGCGTACTCTCCCTAGTCGTCCGGTCCCCCTCGGCCGGGCGACATTTTTTTGCCCTCCGGCTATCTCGTCAGAGAATCAGCAGCAGGTGCGCGCTGCCGCGGCGGATGGTCAACACCAGCGACTCGGAAGCAGCGATGGCCTCCCGAAAAGTCGACAGACTGTCGATGCGGGTCCGGTTGACCTTGGTAATGACGTCGCCTTCCTGCAGGCCGCGCCGGGCGGCCGCACTACCGGCCTCCACGGCTGCAACCAGCACCCCGTCGATACCCCGGTAATCGCGGTTGTCAGGAAGCTCCGACAATTCGGCGCCCTGCAGACCGGCAGGCAACTCGCGTGCCGCGAGCTGCTGACTGTCCGTACTGCTCAATTCGGCGGTTAATTTCCTGCGCTTGCCATCGCGGATCACTTCCAGCTTGACGACGTCGCCGACGCGCAACAGACCAACGGCGTTGCGTAACTCGCCGGCGTCATCGACCGGATTGCCCTCGAGTTCGACGATGACATCGCCGGCTTCGACGCCGGCCTTTTCTGCAGCAGAACCCGGCATGACCTGGGCGACGAGCGCGCCCTGTTCTGTCTCGAGTCCGTAGGCTTCCGCGAGCGCGGGCGTAAGTGTGTAAATGTTCACACCCAGCAGGCCACGGCGAACTTCGCCGAATTCGACGATCTGGTCCATGATGGATCGCGCCATATTGATCGGAATGGCAAAACCGATACCGAGATTGCCACCACTGTTGGAGATAATTGCCGAATTGATGCCAATCAACTCGCCGGTGAGAGTGATCAGTGCGCCACCGGAGTTACCCGGATTGATCGGCGCATCAGTCTGAATGAAGTCCTCATAGGCGTCGCGATTGAGCCCGGAGCGTCCGAGTGCGCTGACGATTCCGGAAGTAACCGTATTTGTGAAACCGAACGGATTGCCGATTGCAACGACGAAATCGCCGACCTCGAGGCGGTCGGAATCGCCCAGGGCGATCTGGTCCAGCGACACGGGATCGACTTGTATTACAGCGATGTCTGAGCCGGTATCGGAACCAATGACTTTCGCCTCCAGGGTGCGGTCATCCAGCAGCGACACCTCGATTTCTTCGGCATTGCTAACGACGTGCGCATTCGTGAGTATGTAACCATTCTCGGCGTCAACGATGACACCAGAGCCGGCGCTTTGAAATTGACGCCGTTGTGGTTGATCGGGGACATTAAAAAAACGTCGAAAGAACGGATCATCGAAAAACGGATTGTTTGCGACCTCGACGCTACCGCGGATGGCGATGTTGACCACCGAGGGTGCGACCTCTTTGATCATAGGCGCGAGCGTAGGCACCTTTTGTCCTTCGACTTCCAGAGGCAGGGCAGCCTTCAGCGACCATGCGCTGAGTAGCATGATGGCGGCTGCGATGGAAACCCGTACGGCCATGGGCTTTAGTCTCCCGAAAAATCAGACAGCAATGGTATTCGTGGCGCCTGGTGGCGGCAAATCGACGCCCGGTATCAGACAGGGACAGCGAAACAAGGGCGATGGTTCCGCACCATCACCCCTGTTTGGCCGTTGCCAGCGTTCAGTTTACGTCAACCAGAACGCGTTTTCGCTGTGCCTGAGTGGCCTTGGGAATGCTGATTTCCAGTACACCATTCTCGCTGCGCGCCAGCACAGCCTCGGGGTCGATGCCATCAGGAAGTGTGAAGCGGCGGAAGAATTTGCCAGCGACGCGCTCGGCACGTCGGAGCCCTTCCTTCTGGTCTCCGGCGGTCGACTCGCGCTGACCGCTCAGTGACAGGACGCCATCTTCGACAGCAATATCAATGTCTTTGGGGTCGACTCCGGGAACGTCGACATGCAAAAGGAAACGGTCGTCTTCTTCGCTCAGGTCCACGGCGGGTACCCAGTCAGCGACAACGTCAGGGCTGCGGCTCGTATCCCGAAACAGCCGTTCGATCTCGCGGTGCAGCGAGCGGGCCGGACCCCACGGTTCATATCGCATCAGGTTCATGTTGGTTCCTCCATCGGATCGTAAAAATACTGTGTCTACTTGATTTGGGGGCCTCGATGAGCTTTTCAAGAGAGGCGCCGGCGCGACAGGAGGGCTTGACATAAGCCGCAAAATTTGCGTCCGGCGCAAACACAACATCTTGTGTTTGGTCATCATTTTGTGACAATAAAAATACCCCGAAAAAACTCAACAACTTTTCCACAAGTTATGCACAATATATTGATTTTTAATAAAAAACTTTATCACTTCGGACAGCCTTTCGGGTCTTGACAGTGACCCGGGTGGGCCCTAGTCTTTAGGTCCGCTGCACAAGATGTTGTATCGCCGCCAGGCGCACCAACAACACCTGCAGCAGTGGTGGGGAGATCCGGCCGGGCGGGCCGGGGCGACGGAATCAAATAACAGCTTTTTCCATGGGGAGCGGATCCTAGAATGACGACAGCGCTCAAGTTGGCACCGACGGTGGCAGAAATTCCTTATCAACCGGCCTCCATCGATATATGGGAGCAGAAATATCGATTGTGCGCACGCGACGGGAGCACCGTCGACGACACCCTCGACGATACTTATCGGCGGGTCGCCCGGGCGCTGGCGGATGTCGAGCCGTCGGACCGGCGGGAACGCTGGAACGAACGGTTTCTCTGGGCGTTGCGTCATGGCGCCATACCGGCCGGTCGTATCGTTTCAAATGCAGGGGCCCAGGAACACAAGCCGGCAACGTCGACCATCAATTGCACCGTGTCCGGCACGGTCAGTGATTCGATGAACGATATCCTCGGCAAAGTGCACGAGGCAGGACTGACGCTGAAGGCCGGTTGCGGTGTCGGTTACGAGTTTTCTACGCTGCGACCCCGTGGTGCATATGTCTCAGGAGCAGGGGCGCACACTTCGGGGCCGTTGTCTTTCATGGATATCTACGATCGCATGTGTTTTACCGTGTCATCGGCCGGTGGCCGGCGCGGTGCGCAGATGGCTACGTTCGATATCGGTCATCCGGACGTAATCGACTTTATCCGCGCCAAACGCGAAGACGGACGGCTGCGTCAGTTCAATCTGTCGTTGCTGATCACCGACGATTTTATGCAGACCGTGATGGACGACAAAGACTGGTCGCTGGCGTTCCCTATTTCCGAGGCCGAACAGGCGGCGGACAGCATCGATCTGGAAGATCCCGAGTTAGTCGTTTGGCGCCACTGGCCGAGTGATGAAAATTATCTGCAGCGCGAAGATGGGCTGGTTGCCTGCAGGATTTATAAGAAAATGCCCGCACGGCGTATGTGGGATCTCATCATGAGTTCCACCTACGATTTTGCCGAACCGGGATTCGTGCTGATCGACCGCGTCAATGAAATGAATAACAACTGGTTCAGCGAGGACGTACGCGCGACCAACCCATGTGGCGAGCAACCGCTGCCGCCTTATGGCAGCTGTCTGCTTGGCTCGGTCAATCTGACCCGTTTCGTACGCGAGCCGTTCACCGAGAACGCGAAATTTGATTGGGAACAGTTCAATAAGGTCATACGAATATTTACTCGTATGCTGGACAATGTCGTGGAAATTAACGGCTTGCCGTTATCACGCCAGCGCGAGGAGATCATTGGCAAAAGACGTCATGGCATGGGTTTTCTCGGTCTTGGCTCCACGATTACGATGCTGCGGATGAAATACGGCGAAGAGGCTTCGGTTGAGTTTACCGAGCGTGTTGCGCGCGAACTTGCGCTGACCGGCTGGCAGACCGGGCTGGAGCTGGCTAAGGAAAAAGGCCCGGCGCCGATAATGCTGGAGGAATTCGCCGTCACCGAAGACATGCTGCGGGAACGGCCAAAGATGGCGCGTGACGGCTGGCGCGCGGGCGCCAGGATACCGGGTCGTGTGCTGCATGCCCGTTACAGCCGTTACATGGAACGCATCGGTGAGGTCGCCCCCGAACTGGTCGACGAACTGGCGGAGGTGGGCGCGCGGTTTACGCACCACAGTTCCATTGCGCCTACGGGCACCATCTCCCTGTCACTGGCGAACAACGCGAGTAACGGTATTGAGCCGAGTTTTGCGCATCATTACTTTCGCAATGTAATTCGCGAAGGCCGCAAGACCAAAGAAAAAGTCGACGTGTACTCTTTCGAGTTGCTGGCTTATCGCGAGTTGATCAACGCCAATGCCACGGCCGATGGCAACGGTCAGGAGGCCCTGCCGGAGTACTTTATTACGACAGCAGACATCACGCCCAGGGCCCATGTAGACATACAAGCGGCGGCCCAGCGATGGGTCGACTCGTCGATTTCCAAGACGGCGAACGTTCCCACCGACTACCCGTACGAAGACTTCAAGGACATTTATCTGTACGCGTACAGGAAGGGTCTCAAGGGATGCACAACCTTCCGCTTTAACCCGGAAGCGTTCCAGGGCGTCCTGGTCAAGGAAGAGGATCTGAAGAATACCCGCTATCGCTTTGCGCTCGAAGACGGCCAGGTGCTGGAGGTCAAGGGCGATGAAGAAATTGAGTACGACGGTGAAACACACACAGCCGCCAACCTGTTTGATGCCCTCAAGGAGGGTTACTACGGCAAGTTCTGACTTGCACAAATCGCCGGCAGAGTGAAAACGCTCATTGCTCGCGCAAGCTCATTTATTTGATAAAGACTTAAATCCAATGAACCCGATCAAGATAGACAGCAAGATTATTGATTGCGGTGTCGTCACAGACACCGAGGCGCCGGCCGAGGCACCGACCGAGGCAGCGCCGCCTGTAAAAGAGCAGGCCAAAGTTGTGGAACTGGTCACGGACGCGACTGCCACCGAGTCCGAGACCAATGTCATCCACATGCACGAGAAAGTAGGCCGCCCCGAGGAGCTCGAAGGCTCAACCTACAAAGTGAAGACACCGGTTTCCGACCATGCGATGTATGTAACTATCAACGACATCATCCTCAATGCGGGTACCGAGCACGAGCAACGCCGTCCCTTCGAGATATTCATTAACTCGAAGAACCTGGATCACTACCAGTGGATCGTTGCTTTAACCCGGATTATCTCGGCGGTGTTTCGCAAGGGTGGCGATGTGACGTTCCTGGTTGACGAGTTGAAAGCGGTTTTCGATCCGCGTGGTGGTTACTGGAAATCCGGTGGCACCTACATGCCGTCGATCATCGCCGAACTCGGTCACGTGGTCGAAACCCATCTGCGGAAAATCGGTCTGCTGCAACCGCTTGAAATCGACGAACATCGTCAGCGCCTGATCGAGGAAAAGCGGGCCGAGTACGAGGACCGCAAGCGTCAGACGGACGCGTTCGCGGAGTCCGTGTACCCGGACGGCGCCCAGCTTTGCATACGGTGCAATACCGCCGCGGTGGTCATGCTCGACGGTTGCCGCACCTGCCTGAGTTGCGGCGACAGCGAGTGCGGTTAGAAACATAGAAATAGGGGACAGACCACGGTTTTTGTGGGGAACCCCATAAGCTGCGATTCGGACACAATCAAGGTGACATTTCGGACAAAACGCACGGCGCAGCTCACCGTCTGGAAACACAGAGCCGCGGCCGGCGCCGCGGTTCATCACGTGATACCAGGCGGCCCCTTAGATCTTACTTGCGGCGAAATCCCGCAAGCGAAGCGAGGCCGGCAATCATGAACCAGACGGCAGCAGGCAGCGGAATGTTGATCCCCATCGTGTGCAAGCCGAACGTCGGATCGTCGATCGGGGTGAAGCCCGCACCGAACCAGCCACCCGTAAGGGCGCCGTTGGTCACCATGTCGAACACGGCGAGGCCGGGAGCGGTTGCGGTGAACGACAGGTTCGCCATCAACGTCGGCGGAACGTCGGTCGGAGCAATCAGATCGGTGAGGAACTGACCCCAGACGATCACCGCGCTGTTGGCGGTATTCGGCGGACAGTTAACGCTGCCCGGGCACGAAAAGTCAGCGACGGTATTCAGCTTCAGATTGATCGAGTTGAGCTGGACCAACGCGGGATCCCAGAAAAGGTTGATGCCACCGGCAATCAGGCCTTCACCGCTGAAATCGCCCCAAATCTGCAGCTCGAAGGTATCACCGACTCTAACCTTGTCCGGTCCGACGATCGACATCGAGGCGGCATTGGCATTGACTGCGAGCAGCAGGCCTACCGTCAGAGCCGCAATTACTTTCTTGATCATGAGTGGATCTCCCCAAAGAGGATTGATTATAATTTTCCGACCGGTCAACCGCCGGTAGTTATGATTCTTGCTACTGATACACTCCCTTCACCCAAAGTGTCGCGCAGATCCGATCTGGCCGCAAACCGCGGAGCCGCCGTCGTCAGACTCCCCGCATCTCTTTGAAATATAATGTTGTGAGCAGTGCAGCATTTAACTGAAAAACCGCGGGTCGGGCGATTTGTTTCGGTGATGCGCCGAAAATGCTGACGGCCAGCACACCAAAGTCAGGGTGCCCCGGCGGACGGTTGATGCCCTGCGCGGTTAACACGCTACAGAGCTGCGGATGGTCTCGGGCTTCGAAATAGCGGCAGGCCGGCGTCAGGATCGATGCTTTTCCATGACGCTGCATCGAGCCAGCATGACGATGAAAAACAGGGGCCAGACCCAAAAAGCCGGGTCTGACCCCTGTCGTCTAGTCTTTGTCGTCGTTGTCGCCGTCATCGCCGTCGTCGGAGCCCTTGGCTCTGACAATCGTGACGCTGGCCACCGGGTTGCGCCAGTCGTAGTCGACCGGATCGAGACTGTCGATGCCTTTGATGCCACCGCTTACGTGGACATAACCTTCGCCATCGTCGTCTGCCAATCCGACACCACCACACACCGGACCGGGAATATTGGCACAATTTTCATCATTGACCTCTGAGCCGGCATCGTAGGCAATCGCGTTCAAACGCAACACGTCTTTGCCCTTTGGCGCGGCTACCGTGTTGATGGCGACGAAAGTGTCGTTGGTTGGAATCAGCATGGCGACAAAGCTGATCTGGTCAAATCTGCCTTCTCGTCCTACCCGGATCGTTGTCGTTTCGCCCGGGCCGAGCAAGCCCTCACTGGTCGCGACGGGGCCAACCAGTTCAGGCAGGCTCGCGGCCAACGATGCCAGCGGCGCTACGTTGCCGCTCTCAGCCACGTCGACAATCTCGGCTATGGCTGGCGCACCGGGTGTAAAGAGACTGATCTCATCGGTATGCGTCACGACCGCTATCGGCGTGAAACTCTGCCCCCGGGTCATGTTGGTAATCGTAACGTCGTAGAATTTGTCCCCCGCGTTTACCGCGCCGGCCAGAGTGGCCAGCACCAAACCGGCCAATAATGCTTGCTTGGTCATGATTTGCTCCTGCTATCAAATATTTATAAGTCCGAATGCCCCGCCACAGCGAAGCGCCCCATCAAGGACCGATTGGCAGCCATTTTTATTTCGCCGCAGGCGATATTCGGGGGCAAGTTCTTTTTTTCCGGCAAGTTAAAGGTGCCGGGCCACGTAGCGGCACAGCCGCTAAAGCCTGGTGCGCTGATGCGGCCCGGCCCGATGCCGGCATGCAAACCGTGGCCTGCCCCCTATTATTCCCTACTATTTGAAGGCCGCGCGGGTCAGGTTTTCGTTGCCGGACGCGGTGACATAGATGTCATCCTCGACCCGGACGCCGCCGAATGGCACAAATTCATCGATGCGTTTCCAGGCCACCGTCTTGCCGGCATCAGTGTTACGCAGCTCATCGAGCAGCATGCCGATAAAATAGAGGCCGGGTTCAATGGTGCAAACCGTTCCCGGTTGTAATGTTCGGGTCAGTCGTAAAAAAGGGTGTTCCGGTGGTGGCGGACGTTGATCGCCGGCCGGTGTTGCCTGGTGGCCGCCGACGTCGTGAACCTGTGCGCCGATGTAGTGCCCCAGCCCGTGCGGGAAAAACGTCGCCATGAGACCGGTCTCGATGGCGGTCTCCGCGTTGCATTCGAGAACTTTGTGGTCGACTAATACCTGGGCGAGACGGGTATTGGCATCGCGATGCAGGTCGACGTAGTCGACGCCAGGTTGTGCATTCTGGCATATTTCCTGTTGTGCGCGATCGACCGATTCGATCAATGCGGCAAAATCGTCATTCGCAGCGGAATAGGTGCGGGTAATGTCGGCGGCATAACCGTTATACGATGCACCGGCATCGATCAGGAAGGCGCGTGGCGGCTGCCGGTCATGCTCATATTCGTGGTAGTGCAGCACCGCGCCGTGACCGTTCAACGCAATGATATTGTCGTAGGGCAGTTCATTGGGCGACTGGCCACAGGCGCTGCAATACGCCATGTGGATTTCGAATTCCGATGCGCCGTCACGAAAAGCCGCCTCGGCAGCCCGATGCCCGCGTACTGCGATCGCATTGGCCCGCCGCATGCACTCGACCTCGTACTCCGTTTTCGTGCTCCGATCGAAATGCAGCAGGTCTGTCAGTTTCGCGGGATTCAGGGTTCCAAGCGACCGGATTTCGGCTGGCGCCGTGTCGTCGGCGATTACCGCGACCTTGCCTGTCAGGCCGGTCAGTGCGCTTATGACCTGGCTGTCGTCGCGAGCCGTGCGCAGATCGAAAAATTCGGTCCAGTAACCTGCCGGATCGGCCGGTGGCGAGTGCCAATAATCTTCCGGCTGCAGATAGACCAGCCGCGGTTCGGCGTCACGTCCCACGACGATGGCCCCGCCCTGGTGTTCTGGCAGTGGTACCCATGTCTTGAAGTGTGGATTGGCCCGGAACGGGCACAGGCTGTCGTCGAGAAATTGCGGATGAGCATTGCCAGAGTAGATTACCAGCCAGTCATAGCCGCTGGCGATCAGCGCATGTGAGTGACGGGTTCGTAGCGTGCGATGGTGCGCCCCATACAGTTCCGCGATTGATTCAGTCATCCTGGTGTCCGCTACGAAGGGACACAAATGATAATGCATTGGGAGCCGTCCCCGAAGGTCTGGCGCATAAAAGGAATCGCGGCTAAAGCCGCCGGTACCCGAGCGTCAGGCCTTATCGGTGTAGCTGATGTGGGCTTTGAAATTCAATTCGAAGTAGCATTTTTGCTGGCCCACCATGGCGGCATTGCGCCAACCGTGACAAAGCCGGCGGCCACTAAGATCGTTTCGGCCTTCTGTAACCGCAGTCTGGATGTCTTCCTGTAAATCAAAGCCGCCATCGACGCAGTCGACGTTTTTGCAACGAAAGTGAAAAAACGCACGCGATTGCGGTCCGAAGCTGCGGTTGTTGAGACTGGGTTCGATCTCATGATCCGGCGCCCTGATCGAGAGGTTCATTGCCAGGTGCCGCACACCGGGTAACACGTCGGCCATCGTGTTGGCACTCTCGAGGTGGTCCAACCCCGAAGTTTCGGTGGCCTCAACGACGGGTTCAATCGGTGTTTCCCGCCGGAGTTTTTTCAGAAATTCAAACATGCTGCCTCTGCTAAATAGACATGCCCGGCGCCTACCGCCGGGCCTGCCGATCTGATTCAGGGGTATTTCACCTTAAGGCAAGAGGACGTGCCTGTGACGAGCCGCACAAAAGCGGGACATGCATCTTTGAGCAGATGCGGCTCCTTCGTGGCAACCCCGCTGTCCGGACGGCCTATGGCTGTCTTGGGACCGGTGGCTTTGCGTCCCCGCCTCTCGGTGGGTTTGCCCTGATCACGCGTGTCTCAAGATGACACGTTGAGTTTTAAACCTACACGTTTCCCGTGTTTTTTGCGGTGATGCCATTCACAAAAAAAGCCGCGCCCAATGGCGCGGCCTTCTTCGAAGTCTTATGTTAAATCAGCTGCTGAGCGTTTAAGTGTGGGTCAGGTCTTTCTTGGGCCGTGCAGCAGAGCGTCCCGGACCGCATTGACGATCATGTCTATTTCTGCCGAGCTGATGGCGAACGGTGGTGTGAACCGCAGCGAGTGTTTGCCGCCGTGAACGACGCCGATGCCATTCATACGCAGGTACTCCTCGGTACTGTTCGAGCCATAACACTTGTAGCGTTGCTCGTTCAGTTCGCAGCTCAGAAGCAGACCGGTTCCCTGAATACCGGTTATCGCATCGCCCAGCTCGCCGGCCAGCGTCTCGAGACGCGCTACAAACTCGGCGCCCCGGTCACGAATATTTTCGCGCAGCTCGTCGCTTAATGAGTCGAGTACCGCGCTGGCTACATCCAGCGCCCGCGGGTTACTGGACATCGTGTTGCCATAAACACCGGCGCGATAGATCTCGACCGCGCGCCCGGACATGGCCAACACCGACAACGGGTATTGGCCGGCGTTGAGGGCTTTGGAATAGGTCTCCAGGTCGGGAGCCAGGCAGTCGGAAAAACCAGGGTAATCGGTAATTGACAGGCAGCCGTGTGCGCGCAAACCCGCCTGGATGGAGTCGACGATCAGGAACGAGTCATGCTGCAGCGTCAGCCGCCGGGCTGCGTCATAAAACTCACGGGTGACAGCCATGCCCGGGTTTCCTTCTCCCATGACCGGTTCCATACACACCGCCTCGATGAAAAAGCCCTGCTCGTCGGCCATGGCAAAGGCCTCTTCGAGTTGGTCGATATTATTCGGCTCGACAGTGAGCGGCCCGGTCCGGTCGCGAAAGCTCGCCAGGTGTGTGGAATAACTGGCCAGTGTCGAGTCGGAGTACCGGGCGGGACGATCGGTGCGACCATGGAAGCCCATCTCCAGTCCGACGCGGCGAATGGGTTTGCCGCGGTGACGACCTTCAGGGTCGGTCTGCGACTTGGCATTGATGTCGGCGATACGCAGCGCCACAGTCATCGATTCGGAGCCGCTGTTGAGGCAGACAAAACCGGCGTACGGGCACTCGCCGCGGGTTCGTCCCAGTTCTTTTTTCAGTGCGATGATAAACCGTCGGTGCGATGCACTCGGCGTCATTACATTGGCCATCACCTGGCGACGATTCATCGCTTTCAGGACCGCCGCCGGCGAATGCCCCAGCCCGAGCATGCCGTAGCCGCCCGAGTCATGTATCACCGCACCCGTGGATGTCACGATCCATGGGCCGCACGCGGCGATCGCGACGTAG
>Ga0224508_10004505_pt1 | contig 11340 bp, 11 predicted proteins | sample SF_Jan12_sed_USG_4_FD_170157 | JGI IMG/M metagenome (GOLD analysis project Ga0224508, IMG submission 170157) | Sediment microbial communities from San Francisco Bay, California, United States - SF_Jan12_sed_USGS_21 | ecosystem: Environmental > Aquatic > Marine > Sediment | place: USA...
CGGGAATCCCCGTCGTCCTCCACGTCGGGGGCCACCCGCTCCAGCTCGAGCCGGCATGGATGAACACCGGTCGGGAGGTACCGACCGACTGGCTCGGCGGTGGGGAGAACGTGCGGGGCAAGGACATGATCAGCCTTCACCAGGCGGCGGAGACGTTCGTGGGGACGATGGTGCTCGACGGCGTGCTCGAACGTCATCGGGATCTCCGGGTCGGGGTGATCGAGCTCGGGGCGGCCTGGGTGCCGGCGATGCTGCGTCGCCTCGATCAGATCGCAGAGATCTGGAAGCGATCGGAGCCGGAGCTGGCTGCCATGACCCGCAGGCCGTCGGAGCAGATCACGGCCCAGATGGGCTTCACCCCGTACCCGTTCGAAGATGTGGGAGCGATGATCCGGGACTCGAACCCCGACCTCTACCTGTTCTCCAGCGACTACCCCCACATAGAGGGTGGCCGCAACCCGCTCGGCCGCTTCAGTCAATCGCTGGACGGCTTCGGCGAGGACGTGCTGGAGAAGTTCTACAACCTCAACATGGAGCGTCTCGTCACCGTCGGCTGACGTCCGGCTCGCTGACGACCGGCCAGCTCCGAGCGGGTCGGGTCACCGCCCGCTGGGCCCGGCTGCGACCTCGATCTCGAACTCCAGCAGCGTCGCCCCGGTGCTGACCGGCTGGCGCGGCCCACCATCGCCAGCACCCTGGGCGTGGCTGGCCCGGGCCCCGTCCCCGTCGCGCCACGCCTCATAGGACGCCTGATCCCGCCACCGGGTGTAGACGAACCACCGCTGCTCGGCCTCACCGGTCGGGCGGAGCAGCTCGAAGCCCTCGAACCCGGGGACCTCGGCGAGGCTGTCGAGTCGAGCAGTGAACCGCTTCACGATCTCGTCGCCGGCCTGGGGCGGGATCTCGAGGGCATTGATCTTCACGACGCTCATGGATCCTGTGTAGCAGGCTCGTCGCTGCGCCGGTGATCCCGGCGAGCCCGCCCTCTGGGGTCGGCCCGGGGTTCTCGGTCAGAGCGGTTGTGAATGAGAGCGAGTCTCACTACCGTGCGGATGGGAGTCATTCTCGAAACGGAGGACACCATCTGTGCCTGCACGAGAGCGGCCGGCCCGGGCAGAGCGTGCGTGGGCGCGTCGGCGGGTCATGAGCATCGGCGTTGTCGCCATCGTCCCATTCGTCGCTGGCGCCTGTGGCTCGACCCTGGACGACACCGCCGTCGACGGCAGCGGGCGGCCGACCATCGTGGCCACGACCAGCGTGTGGGCCGACGTGGTCGCCAACGTGGCCTGCGATGGATCGGTGGCGGTTGAGACGCTGATCCCGCCCGGCGCCGACCCCCATGCATTCGAGCCGTCGTTGGCCGATCGCACCATGCTCGACGGCGCAGCCCTCGTCGTGGCCAACGGCCTGGGACTCGAAGCGACCTTCGAGGACACGATCGGGGCCGCCGAGGCTACGGGGGCACCGGTCCTCCGCGTCGGCGAGCATGCCCGTCCACTGCCGACCGCCGCCACCGACGACGACACCGAAGATGACCACGCCGGCGATCATCGAACAACCGACGACGTCCGCGATCCCCACGTGTGGCTCGACCCCACTCGGGTTGCCGACGTGCTACCGGTAGTGGCCGACAACCTCGTCACCGAAGCCGGCCTCGACCGAGGGACGGTCGACGGCTGCGTCGAGGCCTACCGGGCCGAGCTGCAGCGCCTCGACGCCGAGGTGGCCGACCAGATCGCGGCGATCCCGGTCGGCGATCGAGAGCTCGTGACCAACCACGACTCGCTGGCCTATTTCGCCGACCGCTACGACTTCGAGATCGTCGGCACGGTCATCCCGTCGACCTCGACGCTAGCCGCCACCAGCCCGGCCCAGCTCGACGAGCTGGCCGACCGCATCAGATCGTCCGACGTGACGGCCATCTTCGTCGAGACCGGCGACCAGGCCGACGACGCGCAAGCGCTCGCCACCCGCATCGGCGACGTCCAGATCGCGTCGCTCCCGACCGCGGACCCGACGGTCCACGACGGCTACGCCGGCTACCTGCGGGAGACGGCGGCGGTCATCACCTCGGCGCTCAGCCAATCGAACCGGTGAGCTTCGTCACCGATCCGTGGGGCTGGTGGATCGAGCCGTTCACGGTCAGCGACGTGATGGTCGATGCCCTGATCGCCGGGTTGCTGGCCGTGCTCGCCACCTCGGTCGTCGGGACCTGGGTGGTCTTACGGGGCATGAGCTTCCTTGGCGATGCCCTCGCCCATGGTGTCCTGCCCGGCATCGCCGTCGCCTTCATCGTCGGGGTCGATTTGAGCCTCGGGGCCTTCGTCGCCGCCCTGGCGATGGTCGGTGGGATCAACGTGATCCGCCGCCACTCGCCGCTCCCGGACGATACGTCGATCGGCGTGCTGTTCGTCGGGTTCCTCGCCCTGGCCGTGCTGATCCTCTCCAGCCGCAGCTCCTATGCCGGTGACCTGACCGGGTTCCTGTTCGGCTCGATCACCGGGATCGACGCCGCCGACCTGAGGCGCCAGGCGATTGCCGCTGCCGTGACGGTGGCCGGCATCGCCCTCTTCTACCGACCGCTGCTCGTCATGACCTTCGACGAGACCCAGGCCCGGCTCCTCGGCCTGCGGCCGGGCCTGGCTCACGCGGTGCTGCTGGGCTTGGTGGCGGTGTCGATCGTGGCCTCGTTCCGAGCAGTGGGCAACCTGCTCGTCTTTGCCTTCCTGGTGGCCCCTCCGGCCACGGCGGCTCTGCTCGTGCGGCGGGTGCCTCGCATGATGGCCGCCTCGGTGCTGGTCGGTGCCGGCTCAGTGCTCGTCGGTCTCCTGGTCAGCTACCACCACGACACGGCGGCGGGCGCCTCGATGGCGCTGGCCGCGGTTGTCGCGTTCCTCGGGGTCGTGGCCGGCCAGGCGAGCTGGCAGGCGCTCAGAAGCGCCCAGTAGCGTCTTGGCGCGCCCGGAGGGCCCCGACGAACTACAGAAGGACCGGCCAATGACCCACGACATGATCATTCGCGGTGGATCGGTCGTCGACGGAACCGGAAGCGACCCGGTCACCGCCGACGTGGCGGTCGACGACGGTCGGATCTCCCGCATCGGCGACCTCAGCCAGGCCGACGCCGCCACCGAGCTCGACGCCACTGCCAAGATCGTCACCCCGGGCTTCGTCGACATCCACACCCACCTCGACGCCCAGGTGGGGTGGGACCCCGAGCTGCGTTCGAGCTCCTACCACGGCGTCACGACGGCGCTCATCGGCAATTGCGGGGTGACGTTCGCTCCGGTCAGCGCCGAGAACCGGCGCTACCTCGCCGAGCTGATGGAGGCGGTCGAGGACATCGCCGCCGATGCGATCATGGACGGCCTCCCGTGGACCTGGACCGGCTACGGCGAGTACCTCGATGCCGTGCAGGGACTCGGCCCGGCCCTCAACATCGTCGGCCTGGCCGGCCACTCGGCCATCCGGTTCGAGGTCATGGGCGACCGGGCCCTCGACGTCGACGCCCAGGCGACCGATGCCGAGCTCGGCGCCATCGCCGAGCTCGTACGGCAATCGGTGGAGGAAGGGGCGGTCGGCTTCTCGACGTCGAGGTTCCTCGGCCACCGGGTGCCCGACGGGAGGTGCACGCCGGGCACTCACGCCGACCTGCGAGAGACCGAGGCCATCCAGCGAGCGGTCGTCGACGCCGGCGGAGCCGGGGGACTGTTCCAGGCGGCGCCCGACTTCTCCAAGCGGTTCCCGACGGAGCTGGCCATGTTCGAGAAGGGAGCCGAGCTGGGCTGCCAGGTGCTGTTCTCGGGTGGCGCCCGGGCGAAGGGCGACGGCGACGTGTCGTTCTGGGAGGAGTTCCTGGGTCGCAACAACGACGCCGGGCACCGGATCACCACCATCTCCCACACCCGACCGAGCGGCTCGCTGTTCGGCCTGGCCCAGGTATGCCCGTTCGACACGCCGGCGTGGAACGAGCTGATGGCGCTGCCGACGATCGACGCCCGGGTCGAACGGCTCCGCGACCCGCAAGCCCGGGCGACGTTGGTGGCCGAGGCCAAACAGGCGGGCTTCAAGTGGAACGCCGCCCCGCTGCTGCATCCGTTGGGAATCGGTGAGCTTCCCGACTACGACCTCGACCGCAAAGGGAGCCTGGTCCAACTGGCCGAGGCAGCAGGCCAGGACCCGGTCGACGTGTTCGTCGAGCGGATGCTCGCCTCCGACGGCCGGGAACTGCTCAACATGTGGATGTTCAGCGGCTTCCTGGAGAACCAGTGGCCCTACCTGAAGATGGAGCATTGCGTCCCGATGCTCGGCGATGCCGGGGCTCATGTCGGGCAGCTGATCGATGCCGACTCGACCACGTTCCTCCTCAGCGAGCTGACCAGAGATCGTGGCGTGTTCGAGCTCGGCGATGCCGTCCACCAGATCACGGCCAAGCCGGCCCGGGTCCTCGGGCTCAGGGAACGGGGCGAGATACGAGAGGGCTGGCACGCCGATCTCAACGTGATCGACTACGAGAAGCTGGCCACCTGCCACCCGGAGTACGTCAACGACTTCCCCCACGGCGGCGGTCGCTTCATCGTCCGGAGTCGAGGCTACGACGCGACGATCATCGGCGGGCAGGTCGTGGTGGCCGACGGCGAGCACACCGGAAGCCGGCCTGGGGAGGTCATCCGGGAGTTCGTGCGGGGCTGAGCCTCAAGCCCCGATCCCCGGGGCGGCCGTGTTTACGCCACAGCCCGGTTTCTCGTAGCGTCGAGGCATGGCCGATCTCCGCACCGACCTGCCCGAGGCGTTCCCGACCCAGCCGATCCGCTACCTCGACCGGACGAGGGCGTGGTACTCGGCGCTGGGCTACGAGCCGTACCGATGGCCCCACCACGACGACGTGCCGTTCGCCCCGATGCCGAAGCCCTTGGCCCAGTGCCGGCTCGGTCTGGTCACGACGGCTGCGCCGTTCCAGGCGGACAAGGGCGACCAGGGCCCGGGGGCGGCCTACAACGGCAGTGCCAAGTTCTTCGACGTCTACACCTCGCCGGTGAGCGATCCGGCCGACGTTCGCATCTCCCACATCGGCTACGACCGGCACCACACGAAGGCCGACGATCCAAACACCTGGTTCCCGCTGCCCCGCCTGATCGAAGCGGTCGAGGCGGGAACGGTCGGCTCGTTGACCCACCGGTTCTACGGCGCTCCCACCGTCCGGCGAGTGCGGAGCACGACCGAGGAGCACGCCCCGGCGATCGTCCAAGCCCTTCGCGACGACGGTGCCGACGTGGCCCTGCTGGTCCCCACCTGACCGGTGTGCCACCAGACCGTGAGTCTGGTCGCCAACGCCATCGAATCGGCCGGCATCCCCACCGTGGTGATGGGCGCTGCCAAGGACATCGTCGAGCACGTCGGGGTCGCCCGGTTCGCGTTCAGCGACGTGCCGCTCGGCAACTCCGCCGGACTGCCCCACGACATCGGCTCCCAGCGGGACGTGCTGCACTGCGCCCTGAGGCTCTTCGAGGCGGCCCATGCCCCCCGGACCACCGTCCAGACCCCGGCCCGGTGGCAGGGCGACGATCACACCTGGAAGCGGGACTTCATGAACCTCGAGCAGCTGAGCGAGGAAGCGGTGGCCAAGGCGAAGGCCGAGTTCGAGCGCCAGAAGGAGCTGGCGAACCTGAACCGCTGACGCCGAGCCGAGGCGATCACCGAGAGCGGCGTATCGCGTCCGTGAAGATCACCGAGATCGGAGTACCGAGTCCGTGAAGATCACCGAGATCGGAGTACCGAGTCCGTGAAGATCACCGAGATCGAGACGTTCGTGGTCGATGCCGGTTGGCGGCCGTGGCAGTTCGTGGCCGTCAGGACCGACGACGGCATCACCGGTTACGGCGAGTGCTCGGACGGCCGGAACCCGTACGGCATCGTCGGGACCGTCGACGACTTCGCCCCGCTGGTCGTTGGCCGGGATCCCCGTGCGGTCGAGGCGATCTACTGGGATCTGTACCGCGTTGGGCGCCAGAGCCCGGGCGGGATCGCAGCCAAGGCCATCGCCGGGATCGAGCTGGCGTTGTGGGACGCCAAGGGCAAGGCCCTCGGGGTCCCGGTCCACGAGCTGTTCGGGGGGCCGATCCGGGAGCGGCAGCGCCTGTACTGGTCGCACTGCGGCTCGTCGCGGGCTCGCAACTACGAGCTGATCGGCACGCCGCCGATCGACTCCTACGAGGCGTTCACCGCGCTCGGGCGGGAGGTCACCGAGCGCGGCTTCACGGCGCTCAAGACCAACTTGGTGATCCCGGGGACGCCGGCCCGGGGGTTCGGGTTCGGCTTCGGGGGTGGACCTCCCGATCAGGACGTCCCGGTCGAGATCCTCGACAACGTCGAGCGGCAGCTCGCCGCGTTCGCCGCCGGTGTCGGCCCAGGAGTGGAGATCGCCCTCGACCTCAACTTCAACTACAAGCCTGAAGCGGCTGCGAAGATCTGCCGGATCGCCGAGCAGTTCACGATGCTGTGGGTCGAGATCGACATGTACGAGCCCGAGGCGCTCCGCCAGATCAAGGACGGCACGACCGTGCCGATCACGTCCGGCGAGAACCTGTACGGCATCCGGGACTATCGCCGCTACTTCGAGGCTCGCTCGATGGACAACGTCATGATCGACGTGCCCTGGAACGGCTTCGCCCGATCCCGCGACGTCGCGTTGCTGGCCGAGAGCTACGAGCTGAACGTGGCTCCCCACAACTACTACTCCCACCTGTCCACCCACATCGCCCTGCACCTCTGCGCCACCGTGCCGAACGTGCGGATCATGGAGATCGACATCGACGACGTGCCCTGGAAGGACGAGCTGACCGGCGGCGGCCTGGACTTCGTCGATGGCACCCTGGCGGTCCCTTCGGGGCCGGGTTGGGGCATCGATCTCGACGAAGACGTCGCCAGAGCCCACGTCTGGGAGCGCGGCCGCGGCCCGGGCTACACCGCGGCCCCGATCGGCACCCGCTGATCAGCCGACGAGCTTGTCGGCGGCCACGATGAAGGCGCGCAGGGGTATTGCCCATCGCCCGTCGCGCTCGTAGGCGGCGAGCGAGCTGGCAATGTCGTCGGCGATGGCGGACTTCGCCTCGGCGGTCTGGGCCAGAAACAGAGCCCGGGATCGGACACCGCCGCGCTCGAGGAAGTCCAGCATGGCGGCGGGGCCGTCCTCGTCGGTCCAGACGAGCTCGACCAGCTCACGGGTCGCCGGACCGAAGCCGGCTCCGGTCAGCAGGTCGTCACAGGCCTCGTCGGCGGCCCAGTGGAACATGTCGACGCCGGCCGGCAGACCCACGTCCAGCGAGCCCTGGCGAGCGATGGCGCCGAGCACGACGTCGAAGAACGGATTGCGGGCTGGCGGGAGCCACGACGAGAACGCGAGCCGGCCGCCTGGCCGCAGCACCCGGAATGCCTCGGCGGCGAACGCGTGATGGTCGGCGAAGTGCGGCATGCCGAACGCCGACACGACCGTGTCGACCGTCCCCGAGTCGACCGGGAGCTCCTCAGCGCTGCCCAAGCGGAACTCGACGTACGGGTACCGCCGCGACGCCTCGTCGACCATCGCCTGGGCGATGTCGACCCCGAGGGCGGACGCGCCCCGCTCGACCGCCGCTGCCGCCACCCACCCCGGCCCGGTGGCGACGTCCAAGACCACCGAGCCTCGTTCCACCCCCGCCGCGTCGAGCAGCGGGCCGGCCACGCCGGCGGTCACGCGGCCGATCGAGCCGGCGTAGCTCGACGCGACCTCCTCCCAGCCGGTTCGCTCGAATTCCTGGAAGGCCTGGTTTCTCATCGTGGACCTCGGCTGGTCATCGGCCGCCCTGTGAGTGCGCTCTCCGGCATCGTGCGCTCCTTACCGGTCGTGGTGAGCGGAGGACGTGGACTCCTCCGCACCGAGGGCCTCACCGTCGACCATACTCTGGGTGACCCGAAGAGCGCCGTAGGACCCTGGTCACAGACCTGCTCGGAACGAAGTCTCGACCGGACTCTCCGATTGCGCATCAGAGGTCGATCTCATCGGGGGCGAAGTCGTCCCAACTCGCCTTGCTGGGCGGCGCCGGCTCGGGCTCCTCGGTCGGCTGGCTGCTGGCCGTCGGTGCGAGATCGTCGTCGTGGGTCGACGGTGTCGAGCTGACCAGGGCCGCGGCCATCAGCGTCGTGATCGGCACCGCGGCGACGAGGCCGATCGAGCCGCACAGGGTTCGGACGATCTCTACCGCCACGATCTCCGAGTTGGCGACGGCACCCAAGGGTTGATCGGATGCGGCGAACAGCAATAGCAGCGGCATGCTGGCTCCGGCGTAGGCCAGGAGCAGTGTGTTCACCGTGGAGGCGATGTGCTCGCGGCCGACCCGGATGCCGGAGGTGATGAGCTCAGCCGTGGTCAGGAGCCGGTTGCGGTGCTGGAGCTCGGCCACCGTGGCGACCTGGGTCACCGTGACGTCGTCGAGAGCGCCCAGCGCGCCGAGCACGGCCCCTCCCAGAAGCAGCGAGGACAGATTGACGTCGGCCACCAGCGGGAGGGTCAAGCCCTCTTCGGTGGCGAGTCCGCTGAAGTCGGCGAGTGCGAAGAAGACGGACGAGATCGCCAGGGTCAATGCGAGGGAGGCCAGCGTGCCGGCCAGGGCCACGGTGGTGGTCGGCGTGAACCCATGGGTCAGGTAGAGGCTGATGAAGGCGATGGCTGCGCCGGCCGTGACCGCCACCAGCACCGGGTCGTTGCCGTCGAGCACGCTCGGAGCGATGAAGCCGACCAGAACGAAGACGGTCGCAGCCATGGCAGCCAGCGCCAGCAGCCCCCGTCGTCGACCGAGGGCAACGACCACGACGGCAAACGCCACAGCCAGCCAGGTCAACACGTTGCCCCGATCGCGGTCGGCATAGAAGTAGAAGTTCGTACTCGGCTCGTAGCCCAGCACTACGGCGTCTCCGACTGCGAGATCTGGCGTTGGCGCTCCGACCGTGAGGTTGAACTCGGGCAGGACCACGATTGCACCCGCGTCCGGTCCTTCATGGACCACGAAGGTGAAGGTCCTACAGTCCTGCGGGTTGTCCTGGCTCGAGTACGAGCACGGCCCATCGGCCACGGTCTCGACGGTGCCATCGAAGCGATCGGTGACGAGTCCGAGCTCCGCAGCCTGGACGGTGGACCGCTCGCGACCGCTGCCGTCGGGCCACAAGACGACCAACCCGATGACCGTGAGCAACCCGACAGCGCCGACCGCGATCAAGATCACCCGTAGGGCCGGGACCCCCAACCAGGTCTCCCAGCTGCCCCCAAGGCCGTGGCCGTGGCCGTGGCCGTGGCCGTGGCCGTGGTCCGATGCATCGTCGCTCATCGCAACAGAATGGCCCGCCAGAGCCCGGCTCGTCAGTAGTACTGGGGACCGTAGATCGCGGCGTTGATGTCTCGGCGGGTGTTGATCGCAGCCCGCCACGGCATCGCCAGGTATGCGTCGGCCACCCGGCGGGTCTCCGCTTCGAGGTCGCCCGCCGCGCATACCTGGTTGATGACCCGGTACTGGAGCAGCTCCTCGGCGGTGAACCGCCGGCACAAGATCATGGCCTCCTTGGCCAGGACCGGCCCTAGCCGTTGCGTGAGGTTGATGTTTGCCAACCCCCGGAACGGCATACCGACCTCCACCTCCGGCAGCCAGAACTGCGCTCCCTCGACCGCCAGCACGTGGTCGAACCCGGTGGCGATCGACCAGCCTCCGCCGACCGCGTACCCGTTGACCGCCGCGATCGAGATGATGTCCATGTGGACCATAGCGTCGAAGGTCCGCCCGATGATCCGGGGCACGCGGTTCATGTCGGCCTGGATGCGGGCCCGTTCCTCGGCGCTCTCGGCGTTGCGAGCGAGGCCGAGGTCGGCTCCGGCGCAGAAGGCCGGCCCCTTGCCGGTGGCGACGAGGATCTTGACGTCGCCGGCGTCGCGGGCTCGATGAACGAGCGATTCGAACTCCAGCATCACACTCGGATCGAGACCATTGCGCTTCTCGGGCCGATTGAACGTGATCGTGGCGATTGGGCCATCCTGCTCCCACAAGAAATACTCGAGCTCACTCATCCCTGCTGTTCCCGTCTCCGGACCGTTGGCGCCGAGACTACGACACAGCGGCCCAGAACTCAGCTTCCGTCGACGACCCCAGTTGTGTGAGGCTCAGGGGCAGACGCTGCGCAGAGAAACGGGGGAAACCGATGCCGGTAGAGATGATCGGGTGGATCGCCCCCAGGGTGTCGTCGGAGATCATCCCTCCCCAGGGCCCGGCGTTCGATCCCGACGTGATCGCCACGACCGCCAGGATCCACGAGGATGCCGACTTCGACCGGGTGCTGATCGGGTACTTCTCGAATGCCCCCGACGGCTTCCTCGTCGGAGCTCATGCCGCTGCGACCACCACCCGGCTCCGCTTCCTGCTCGCCCACCGGCCGGGGTTCGTCGCCCCGACCGTGGCGGCCAGGAAGATGGCGACCCTCGACCAGCTGACCGGGGGACGTCTCGCCGTCCATTTGATCGCCGGAGGCAACGACGAGGACCAGGCCCGAGACGGAGACTTCACCGACCACGCCACCCGCTACCGGCGAACGTCGGAGTATGCCGAGGTCCTCCGGCGGACCTGGACCGAGCGCCGTACCTTCGACCACGACGGCGAGTTCTACACCGTGCGCGGGCAGCGCTCGCTCATCCGGTGTGCTCAGGAGCCCCATATCCCGGTGTACGGGGGCGGCGGCTCCGACGCCGCGATCGACGCGCTTGCCCCCCACGTCGACGTCTTCATGCTGTGGGGTGAGCCCCTGGCCGAGACCGCGGCGTTCATGAAGCGGGTCCGGGACGCAGCCGAAGCGTCGGGACGGCGGCCCGAGTTCAGCGTCTCGACCCGCCCGATCCTCGGCGCGACGACGGCCGAGGCGTGGGAGCGGGCCTACGACATCGTCGATCGGATCAACGCCGCCCGGGGCGACCGGCCGGTCCGGGACCCGACCAACAAGGGCTCCCAGCGGCTCCTGGCCCTCGCCGACCGATCCGACGTGTTCGACACCTGCCTGTGGACCGCCACCGCGGCGGCGTCGGGAGCGCCCGGGAACTCGACGGCCCTGGTCGGCACCCCGGATGAGGTGGCCGAGGCACTCGTTGCGTACTACGACCTCGGGGTCAGGAGCCTCCTGATCCGCGGCTACGACCCCCTGCCCGACGCTGTGGCCTACGGCGCGGAGTTGGTCCCCCGGGTCCGGGCCATGGTCGCCGAGCGCGACCGGTCGTAGCGCCATGGGAGCCCCGCCGGCCCCGGTCGGCCCGGTGCGGGCCGCGCGCCTGCT
>Ga0224508_10004506_pt1 | contig 11339 bp, 11 predicted proteins | sample SF_Jan12_sed_USG_4_FD_170157 | JGI IMG/M metagenome (GOLD analysis project Ga0224508, IMG submission 170157) | Sediment microbial communities from San Francisco Bay, California, United States - SF_Jan12_sed_USGS_21 | ecosystem: Environmental > Aquatic > Marine > Sediment | place: USA...
CGTGAAGAAGAGCCCTGGTATCGCCAGCTCCTCGATGCGCTCAGCATCCAATCGTTCCAGCTGACGAGCGACATATGTGAACGAGGAATCCGAACCGAGGCGGGTGGCGAGCTCGGCAGCGTCTCCACCGAGGAGGGGGGCGAGAAGGGCTGCCGTTCCGACTGGATCCGAGATGAGTCGCGGATCGGCATACACGGTCACGGCATCGATCGTGACCGCCAGCTCGTGGCCATCCCTGTCGAAGATCGTGCCCCGGTCCGCTGCAAGGACCTCGGTGACATTGCGCTGATCGCGGCCGCGCTGGGCGTACTCATCGGCGTGCACCACCTGGACCTCGAAGAGTCGGAGTCCCGTGCCAACCCACGCCGCGAGGATCAGGACGGCGACCGAGACGACCCTCGCTTTGGGAGCGCGCCGCGGTGGGCGGCCCACCGTTACACCTGCAGTCGGACCGAATAGCCCCGCAGCCATCGGTCGCCAGCGCTCGACCACGTTCTCATGGTTGGGCACTCAACAGTGGCTTGAGTTTCAACCAGTTCTCGTCCACCTCGGCGGCTCCCGGGTCGATCCCTACAGCCTCGACCGTCAGCCGAGCCGTTGGCAGTACGAGGCCCATCCCCTCCGCAGCTCGGATTACGCGCTGCGGCGACTCGAGGCGGGCCACCTCGAGTCGTAGTTCCCAATAACGGGATTCTGTTGCTCCTATCTGACGATCGAGATCGTCGAGTTCGAAGGCCGACCTGTCGAGAAGGACTCTGGAGTAGATGAGCGACATGAAGGCCAACACCGCCGCCAGCGTGAACACGACCCAACCTCGCAACCGAACGCGACGGACGGGTTGGTCCACCACTAGCTCGAGACCCCTTGGGTGGAATATCTGAGGCAGGGCCGTCATGCGGCATCCAGGGGATCGGCTTTCTCGGCTGCTCGCAATCTTGCGGAACGTGCCCTGCGATTGCGCTCGATCTCCAAGTCCGTCGCCCCGACACTGCTACGGGTCAACAACCGCAGTTCGGCAACCGTCCCACACCCACATACGGGCAGATCGGGAGGGCACACGCAACCGGTGGCACCCGCTGCGAAGCGCCTCTTCACGAGCCGGTCCTCGAGCGAGTGGTACGAGATCACAACTACTCGGCCCCCGACCCTGAGCTTGTGGATAGCGACGTCGAGTCCGGTCTCGAGTGCCCCGAGCTCGTCGTTGATGGCGATGCGGATCGCTTGGAACGTCCGCCTGGCGGGATGACCTCTCCGGCGGGCCGGGGCCGGTACGGAGTCCGCAACGACCTCGGCCAACCGGGTGGTGTCTTCGATGGGTCGGGCGGCGACGATGGCGCTGGCGATGCGTCGCGCGAACCGCTCCTCCCCGAATCTAGAGATGATGTCTCGGAGTTCTTGCTCGGACGCGGTGTTGACCAGCTCAGCCGCGGTTGCGGATGCGTCGGGTCCCATGCGCATATCGAGGGGGCCGGAAGCGTGATATGAGAAGCCGCGCGCGGCGCTGTCGAGCTGATCAGATGACAACCCCAGGTCGAAGACGGCGCCGGCCAGTTCATCGACCCGCTCGTCCGCCAGCACCGCTTCGAGGTCGGCGAAGTTGGCGGTCACCAGCCGCGTTCGTGGTACTTGGCAAGTGACGGACGGGTCGCGATCGAGAGCCAGGATCTGGACGCCTGGGATCGAATCGACGAGTGCCTGGGCGTGCCCTCCGGCGCCGAACGTGGCGTCCAGCACCAGGCCGTTCTCGATCGGAGCCAAGAGGCCTACGACCTCCGACGTCATCACCGATACGTGGTGGGGCTTCTGATGCATGATCAGCCCCCCGGAGCGCTGGCGCCAACATGGAAGCGGGCGGAGTAAGGGGCCTTCCATATGGCATCCGGGGGGCTGAGCATGTACCAGACATCCTCAGATTCCTTCTTCGCTGAGTTGTTCGCCGATATCCGCGTAGTACTCGTCAGCCTCAGCCGACAGACGAGTCCAAGCCTCGCTTGACCAAACCTCGACGCGATCGGCCACGCCGACGACCGTCGCCTCCTTCTCGAGAGACGCATACGCCCGCAATCCGGGCGGGATGGCGATGCGTCCCTGTCCGTCCGGAACCTGATCACTCGCTCCCGCGAAGAAGGAGCGTGCGAAGTTGCGGGCCCTGCGGTCGGTGCGAGGCAGCTTGTTCACCTTCTCGACCTCGGCTTCCCAACGGGCTGCTGGAAAGATGTAGAGGCAACGCTCCTGGCCCTTGGTGATGAAACAGCCTGAGGCGAGCGCGTCCCGGAACTTGCGAGGCAGGACCATGCGGCCCTTCTCATCCAAGTTGTGTTGGAACTCTCCCAGGAACATCGCGTCGCCTCATACATAGCGGGTCCTCCAGCCGCCCCACTTTGCCCCATTCTTTCACCAATGTCAACCACTTTCCTCCCTTTTCTTTCCCAGCTGCTCCCCCGCGCCCCCACCACCTCCTCCGCCGATAGCCTCGGGGTATGAAGGGACCCATCGTGATCGTGGGAATCGGTGAGCTGGCGGGACCGTTCGCTCTTGGCTTCCTTCGCCTCGGCCACCCGATATATCCGATGACGCGCCACACCGATCGGGCGGCTGCTGCCGCCAAGCTTCCGGCAACCGAACTCACGCTGGTGACCGTGCGCGAAGCCGACCTCGACGGGTTGTTGTCCTCGCTGCCGGCTCCTTGGCGCCATCACGTCGGCCTGGTTCAGAATGACCTATTGCCTGCCGACTGGGAGCGCCATCAACTCAAGCCGACCGTCGCCGTGGTGTGGTTCGAGAAGAAGCGCGGAAGAGCCCCCAAGGTGATCAAGCCAACGATCGTTGGAGGCCCCCGCGCCGACCTAGTCGCGTCGGCACTCGAGGCGGTCGACATCCCAGCGAGGCCGGCGATTTCCGATGCCGCATTGGTCAACGCCCTCATCGCCAAGAACCTCTACATCGGAGTTGCCAACCTCGGCGGCCTGGCCCTCCCGCCCGGCACGACCGTCGGATCCCTGTGGGCCGACCACCGCGAGCTTGCAGACGCCGTCGCCTCAGAAGTCCTCGACCTGCAGGAGGCACTTGTTGGCCATCCCCTGGATAGGGACAACCTCATCAAGGACATGATCGAGAGCTTCAACGCCGACCCGGACCATGGCGCAACCGGAAGGAGCGCGCCCCAGCGGCTCGAGCGAGCGATCTCGCAGGCGCGTGAACTCGAGATCGAGGTTCCGACGCTCCAGCGAGTCGCGAACCGTCCCTAGGCTGTCCGCATGAGAACAGTGATTGCAACCGACGGCTCTCTGACGGCAGACGATGTTCTGGCTCACGTAACGGCGCTCGCCGGAACGGATGAGGTAATCGTGCTCACGATCGTCGAGATCCCGCGGGCTCTTCTTGGAGACATTCGCCGGGTCTACGGCGCCTCCGATGCAGCGCCCGTCGACAGCGACGCCGAATACGTCGCCAACACCAAAGAGGACAACGCACCGAGTGGTTGGCCGGGTGACGACACCATCATCGATCGCTATCTGGCGGATCAGGGTGAGCAAAGGGCGGGACCTCTCGCCGCGGACCTCAGGAACGCCGGGTTGACGGTCTCCGTAGATGTGCGTGAGAGCGAAGACGCGGCAAGCGCCGTACTGACCGCGCTGGCGGAGTACAGCCCAGGGGTTGTCGTGGCCGCGGCGACGGGTCGCGGCCTCTTCCAGGGGTTGCTGGGCTCAACCAGCACCAAGCTCATGCGCCTGTCTCCGTGCCCCGTGCTGCTCATCAGAGGCTGATCTGTCGGCTGCCTCATCGGCAACAGCACCGTCGGTGGTGGTGCGACTTTTCCACTCAACCGCCTGCGTTCGCCAGCCGAAGGGCTAGTTAGGCTCCGAACAGATCGCGAACACCATGTCCCGGATCAATTTTCGTCGCATATCGCCACTGCTGGCACTAGCCACCGCGGCCGCCGTCACGCTCACGCTGGCTCCAGCCCTTGCCCAGTCCGAGGGCGCCGCTCCTGACGGCGCCACTGCGGTGGAGACCGCTGCCCTGCCAGCGATGCTGATGCAGCTGTCTCGAAGCGACAGCTTGGTGACCGGGACCTGGGAGATGACAGTTGGTGACGTCTTCGCTGCCGCATCACCAGTTCGGAGCGGCTACAGCGAGGTCCGGATCGGACTCAACATGAAGAACGTCGGCGATGCAGACGCCGGCTATCGCGTCGATGGCTTCTTCACAGATCCTGCTTATCCGCGCCTCGCCATCGTCGACGGCCGCGGCCGCGATCATCGACTCCTCCCCGAACACAGCACCCGCGCCCTGCTGCCGGGATCGACGTTGTCGGCCGTCCCGCCCGGAATGACCGCCAGATGGACGGTCGGCTTTCAGGTCCCGACGGCACGTGTGGACGATCTCGAGCTCACTGTGACAGGCGTTGACGGCAGTGGCAGCTTCGACCTCGGGTCGGCGGCTGCTGCAACTATGACTGCGGCGCCGGCTGCGACCCCCGCCGTATCGATCGGCGATGAGATCAACTGGGGCGACGAGCTGTCCGTTTCCGCATTTGACCATGGTTCCCTGGTATGCGGCGAGCCCAACACACAGCTGGCGACTCAGATCATCGCGGTCGGATTCGAGGTAGGGAACCGCACGGCCACAGATGTCGATTGGCCCGGTGTCCGTTTTCCCGAGAACCTCGCCATCGCCCAGTGGGCTGACGGCACATCCGCCAGGATGGCCTTCGAGACCTTCGTCGGAGACTTCGACCCTCTTCTCAAGTGGGCAGAGGACGCAGTCCGCATCCCCGCCGGCGGCGACGGAGCCGAAACCCACAAGCGCGCCATGCTGTTCGCGGCACCCCGTGATGCGCGGCTCGCCGCGGGCAACGTCAGCGACGCCCCCATCGGCATATGGCTGCGGCCGCAGGGAACCGACCCCGTATGGCTGGAGCTGGACGGCCCGGGCACCCTTGCCATGACCCCAAGTCTTTGCGATGAGGGCAACTTCAACTTCACGATTCCATTCGCCTTCGGTCCCGGCGCCGATTTCGTCGTCGGCCTCGCCGATGTTGCCCCCGATCCCGTCGACCAAGACCTAGCTGCCAGGCAGATGTTGAGCGAGGCGCTCGTCGTTGCAGGCAATTTCAGAGTCAACAACGGTGGTAGCTACGACGGCATGACGGCAGGCGGACTGGCGGCTTTGTGGAACGGGCTCTCCTACAGCAACGGGTTCGTCGGCACTGTCGGATCGGTCGGCGTCAGCACCGTGCAGACGGAGGCCGGCGACATCTTCGGAATACTCGTCACCGAAAGCGCTAGCGGTCAGTTCTTCTGCATGGCGGATGGGCCCACCGGGGTTACCACCCAGGGTGCCCCGTCACTGGCCGAACTGGAATTGATGTGCAGTCCGGCTGCTGCTGTCGCCGAAGTCGTTGAAGAAGCCGCGGTCGCCGAGACGCCCTAGAAACCCTCGAAGAGATAGGGCGCCCACGACGGGTGCGGCGCACCTCCGATAGTCACAAAGATCCAGCCGTGACGGCGCGGTGCCCGGGGTTGGCGTCGCAGGGACAATCCCGACGCCGCCAGTGATCGGTTGCCCTTGCGGGTGTTGCACCTTCGACACGCTGCCACCACGTTCTCCCACTTGTGCTCGCCACCGCGAGAGCGGGGAACGACATGATCTATGTTCTCCGCCCCTCTGCCGCAGTACTGGCACTTCCCCTCGTCCCTGGCGAAGATCGCCCGGCGATTGAGAGGGACCCTCCGGTTGTAGGGGACGCGTACGAAGGTGCGCAGCCGGATGACGGTTGGCACGGGAAGCGCCATCGAGGCCGCCCGGAGCGATCCCTCGCCCTCTCCGACCATGTCGGCCTTCTCCTTCAAGACGAGCACGACTGCTCGCCGCGCCGACACAACGGACAGCGGCTCGTAAGTGGCATTCAGCACGAGAGCACGTCCCACGTGAGCGAGAATACCACCCGACCGCTCTCGCTCGACAACGCACACAGAGCGTTAGTTGTTGACGCTTTAGGTGGGCGACGCCACACTGTGCCCAAAGGAAGGACAACTGGTGCGCCTGGTCGGGTACGTGAGAGAAAGCACTGCTCCGTCCGAGACCGATTCGGCCTACGCCCAATCCGATCGGATCAGGCGCACGGCTGCCGATGGCGGCCACTCCCTCGTTGCCGTCTGCCAGGACGTGCCGCGTCCCGGCGTCGAGCAAGCCCGCGACGGCTATCTGGCGTTGCTCGGGGTTGTGGATGCCGGACAGGTCGACGGTGTCGTCGTCAGCTCGTTGAGCGCCCTCTCGGCCGACATGATGTCGCAGGAGATAGCCATCTGGGACCTCCGTCGCCGGGGTGTCGTCGTGGTCTCGGCGGACCCAGCCGAAGTCGCCGACCTCGCCCATCCGCCCGAGGACCGCAGCCGTCTCCTGGTTCGCGAGGTCATGGCGAGGATGGACTCCTACCGATTGAGCCTCGACCAGCTGGCACCGCCGGTTGCCGTCGATCACCCTCCGCCCGACGTCACGGTGGAGTTGATAACAGCTCCTCGCCGCAAGAAGTCAAGCTCCTAGGGCCGCTGCCACCGCTCTGGCTACAGCGAATGGGAATCCGGCGCCCATCACAGCCGCCCCGGCCAGCCGGCCGCCCGAGCCTGAATCGATCACGACCGTCACCACCTCCGTCTCGGCGATCGCCTCCCTGCGATATTCAACGAGAACCGCAGCTCCGTTGCCGAACAGCTCGGCGGCGGCGATCGCGACCGCCTCGGCCAGAGCTTCCTCACCCCCGCGACACCGTTGGCTGGCGATGCGGCCGTCCGTCGCAGTGACCGATACCTCGAGCCCTTTTGCCGTCTCGGTGACTGCCACGCCGGCGATGGTGGCCTCAACTGTTGGGCCAACCACGGGTTCCGATGGAGGCGGATAGTCGGCAAGCGCAACCAGCGGAGCAGGTGGCGGGGGCGGTGTGGTGCCCAGGCGGGCCCTGACCCCGTGACGGACCATGACCTCTTGAACGGCCCTGCCAACTCCGTCAGCGTCTGCGTCCGTCTCCAGGCGGACCTTGACCCCGGTGACCCCGGCGTCGCTGACAGAGACGTCTGCGCCTTCGACGCCGGCGATCGCGGTCAGTTCCTCGGTCAAGTCGGCCACGTTGTCCATAGGAACGATGCTAGGCCAGCCCGCCCCTCGCGGCGCACCTCTCGAAAGTGGCTAATCTCGGTCGTTCCCGACATGCGAAGGAGCCAGTGTGGTGTCTGACACCCCAAGAAACACCGAGTGGTTCGCCACGCGCTTTGATGACATCTCATCCAACATCGAGAAGGTCATCCAGGGGAAGCGGGAAGTTGTCGATCTCACGGTCCTGTGCATGTTGGCTGAGGGCCACGCCCTAATCGAGGATGTGCCTGGTGTCGGCAAAACCGTCCTTGCTAAGTCGCTGGCCAGGTCGATTGATTGCTCGTTCAACCGGATCCAGTTCACCCCCGACTTGCTCCCATCGGATGTCACCGGCGTATCGGTATGGGATAGGGAACGGTCCGAGTTCGTGTTCAGGGCAGGTCCTGTCTTCGCCAGCATCGTCCTCGGCGATGAGATCAACCGGGCCTCACCCAAGACGCAGTCGGCACTCCTCGAGGCAATGGAGGAGCGCCAGGTAACTGTGGACGCCACCACCCGTCCTCTGCCTGCACCGTTCATGGTGATCGCCACTCAGAACCCGATCGAGCACGAAGGAACCTACCCGCTCCCCGAAGCACAGCTCGACCGCTTCATGATGCGCCTTGTCGTCGGCTACCCAGAACGGTCCAAGGAACTCGAGATGCTGGATACTCACGGCGTGCGCTCAACGTACGAAGACCTGCAACCCGTGATCGACGCGGCCGAGATCGGTCAGATGATCAAGGTGGCGACCTCCGTCCATGTAGCGGACGAGGTCAAGGCCTACATCGTGGACCTCGCCGAGGCAACGCGGTTCGACCCGGATGTCCTTCTTGGCGCTTCACCGCGGGCGACCTTGTATCTCCAGAGAGCCGCTCGGGCCAAGGCGGCAATGGACGGCCGAGACTTCATCACCCCCGACGACGTCAAGGCGATGATGCTCCCGGTGCTATCGCACCGACTCATCCTCAGACCAGAGGCGCAGATGCGCGGAGTCGAGATCAACAAGATCATCGAGGCTTTGGCGCAGGGCGTGCCGATTCCGGGTCTCGGTTAGCTAGATGCCTAGCACCCGAGGGTGGGCCGCTCTTGGCGCATCACTCGGCCTCGGTGTCCTCTGGATCGCCTTCGGAGAACGAGAGCTGCTCGCCCTCGCCCTCTTCCTGACCCTCGGCACGGCCGCTGGGGTGGTGGTCGTTCGCATGGCAACGCCTCGCGTCGAAATCCATCGTCGGATCTCCCCGGAGAACCTCCACGAGGGCGATCGAGCCATCGTCGAGATCTCGCTCACAACGAGGCGAGCTCTTCGCAACGTCGTCGTTGAGGATCGCGTCGCCGAGCTGGGCGCGGCCCGCTTCGCTGCGGCTCACATCGACGCCAAGACCCCACTTGTGGCTCGTTACGAAGTGCTGGCGCGTCCCCGGGGCGTGTATGAGGTTGGACCGGCAACGGTGGCGGCGGCGGATGTGCTCGGCCTCGCCGAGGCCGGTGGAGACACCGGGACCATCGACCACCTAACCGTCTTTCCGGCGGTCGAGAGCCTCGACGGATTCCCACTGGTACGGGGCCGAGATCCCTCCGTGCAAACCAGCCACCCGACCTTCGCCCCCCATGGCGGCGAGGACTTCTTCACATTGCGCGAGTACTCGGTCGGAGACGACCTGCGTCGCGTTCACTGGCCGAGCTCGGCAAAGAGAGACGCACTAATGATCCGCCAGCTGGAGATTCCCTGGCAGTCACGGGCACTCATCCTGCTCGATAGCCGCGATCAGCTCTACCCGGACGTCGCTTCCTTCGAACACGCTGTCTCCGGGGCGGCATCGGTCATCAGACACCTCCACCAGGGCGGCTACGGACCGCACCTGTGGACGGGTGACGCCAACGCACGGTCTCTCACCTATTCGGGATACCTCGCTTGCATGAATCGGTTGTCGACCGTCCAGCCATCGACAGTGGATCTTCGCCGCGGCGTCACGCGCCTTCGGAGCTCAGGCATCGGTGGCGGCGCTCTGGTGGTCGTCACGGGCAGAGCAGACGAGTCTGTGCTGACGGCTTTCCGCTATCTCACCCGCTCCTTCGCCAGGACCATGGTCCTGGCAGTCGGCGACGCGGACGAAGCAACCCTGGCGATGATGCAGCGGAGCGGGGCTGCCACTGTTTCTGTGGCAACCGGTGAAAGCTGGGCAGGAGCCTGGACCCGAGCAACGGAGACGACATGGCGTACCGCTACAGCTGGCTAGCCGCCGCCGGGCTGATGGCGGCCGCACTCGCCAGGCTCAACAAGCTCGTGACTCAGTCGGTCGATGGCCTCTCCTGGCAGTTGGTGATCGTTGGAGGTGCCGCCCTCGGAGCCGTCATCACCTGGACAAGCGTCTCTTACGGCGTTCGCGCCCGCTGGATTCTCGGAATCAACGCCATCGTCGCATTGATCGTCATGTTGCGCCTCGTCGCCCCTGACACGATGTGGCTCTTCATCCCGACTTGGGACACCCTTTCCAGCTTCTCGAACGAGGTCTCGTACGCAGGCGACGTCATCAGGTCGGGTTCCGCCCCGGTGCTGCCGTCAACGGGACTGGTCGCCATTCTCATGATGGCGTTCTGGGGTCTTGGCGCAGTCGCGGTGTGGGGACTGCGATCGGCAAGGCCATTCGTGGCCCTGGTTCCGCCGCTGGGGCTCTACCTATACCTAGCGACTGTTGACAGGGTTGGGTTGGAGTTCGTCTGGGTCGTCGCACTCCTGCTCCTGGTAGGCCTGGCGCTGGTCGCCGTCGCCCTAGACGAGAGGACGGCTGGGGTAGGACGGATCAGAGGGGCCCGGCGCAGCGGGGTCACGGCTACCACCCCGGTCTGGGCAGCTCTCGTCGTTGGCGGCATCACCGCGGCCGCCGTCTTCGTCACAACCGCTTTCGGTCCAGCCGTTGCCAATACTGGGGTTCTCGACTGGCGCTACCAGCGTGGTCTGACGGGCAGCTTCTACGGATCCGTTTCATACAACCCTTTCATTTCAGTTCGCAAGAGCTTGATCAATCCCTCCAATACCCCCGTCTTCGTTGCCAGGACCGATGGCGACGTTCCCGCGGATCAGCTCTACTGGAAGCTCTTGACGATGGATGCTTTCAACGGTGTTCACTGGTACGCCTCCGATCCCGACATCGACGTGCTCGAAGGTGATCTCGAAGATCCAGATAACGCCTTCGCCGGCCCAACGGCCGAGGTCACCCAGGACGTGACGATTCTGGCGCTTTCCATGGAGTGGCTGCCGAACGCCTACGCCCCGTCTGCAGTCACCGCCAACGAGCGCCAGGTCGAAGCGGGGCTTCGTGTCACGCCGGATGGGTCGCTCCGGTTCGGGTCCCTCACATTCGAGGGCATGACCTACCGGGTGATCTCTGACGTTCCTCAGCCAGACCTGGCCGTGCTCGCCACCAACGACAGCGGCCAACCGACACGCGCTTTCGCCCAAGCGATCGACGATGGCGTGTTCACGACCCCTCAGCCGGCAATCGGCGAAGCCAGGGCAGAGCCTCCCGGCAACGACGCCCTGCTGGAGTTGCCGGAAGAACTCGATCCGCGGATCGGAGCCCTGGCCGCAGAGCTAACGCGCGGCCTCGGCTCGGAGTACGAGAAGGCTCTGGCGCTCGAGACGTTCCTTCGCGACCGTGCCAACGGCTTCCGTTACGACCTCACCATCCCGGCCGCGGGGGCGACTGACGACCTGGGGGTGTGGCTATTTGACACCGAGAGCCCCGACTATCGAGCCGGCTATTGCGAGTTGTTCGCCAACGCCCTCGGCGTGATGGGTCGCTCGGTTGGCCTTCCCTCCCGCGTCATCCTCGGATTCACGCCGGGAGACGACCTTGGTGATGGGCGGGTCGTGGTTCGCGACAACAACGCCCATGCCTGGGTCGAGTTCTGGATGCCATCTCAAGGATGGGTGCGCTTCGATGCCACTCCCCGCTCTGACAACGTCAACTTCTCCGAGGCCAGCACTCTCCCCTTCGACATCACGCAATACCTCGAGGTGCCGCCGCAGCCCGAGGTCGATGTTGCCGGCCTGCCGCTGCCTCCGCCACAGCTCGAGGGCGAGCAGCCAGAGCGATTCCTCGGTGCCGGCTCCGAGGAACAGCCGACGGGTTCCTTCGAGCTGCCTGCATGGGCGTGGCGTGCGATACCCCTTCTCGCATTGCTGGCCCTCATGGTTTTGG
>Ga0224508_10004507_pt1 | contig 11338 bp, 10 predicted proteins | sample SF_Jan12_sed_USG_4_FD_170157 | JGI IMG/M metagenome (GOLD analysis project Ga0224508, IMG submission 170157) | Sediment microbial communities from San Francisco Bay, California, United States - SF_Jan12_sed_USGS_21 | ecosystem: Environmental > Aquatic > Marine > Sediment | place: USA...
GGACCGGCTTCCCTGGGAGATCTTCGCCGCCCGCGTGATCGCCGAATATTACGAACTCAATCCCGAAGCAGCGGTCGATGCCGGCCTCCATGAGTTTGACGGCCAGATGACCGACTACAGCCTGGATGCTCTCGACGCGAAGGCCCACTGGCTCGATGCCGTCGTTGCCGAGGCGAGTTCCTACCAGGATCTCGAGGGCATAGCGGCATTCGAGCGTGACTACCTGTTGAACGAGATGCGGGGAGAGCTTTTTTGGCTGCGGGAATCGGGCTACCCGACGCAGAACCCGCTGTTTTATGAGATCAGCGTGAGCGTCTACGTCGATCGTGAGTACGCGCCCATTGAAGAGCGTATTGTCGCGTACACGCGCTACGTCTCGCAGGTACCGGCGATGCTCGAGTCAATGAAAGCCAATCTCGAGCCACCACTGCCGGCGCCGTTTCTCGAGATCAGTCAGCGTGTCCTGGCGGGTTTCGCCGGCTATCTCGAATCCACGGTCCCGGACCTGTTTGCAGGTGTCGATGATGAACAGCTGCAACGCCAGTTTGTCGCGGCGAACAGTGCCGCAGCCGAATCTGTACACCAGGCTGCCACCTGGCTCGAAGATCTGAAAACGACCGGCACCGACGATTACGCGCTGGGCGAACAGCGCTTCCTGAAAATGCTCCGCGACACGCAGGGTGTCGACATCTCACTCGCGGATCTCAAGGCAGCCGGTGAGGCCGACCTGCAACGTAACCTCGACGCGCTTTACGCAGCCTGTGCCGAGTTTGCGCCCGGCGAGAGTACGCAGGACTGTGTACTCAAGGTGCAAAACCGCAAACCACCCGAGGGCGCGGTCGCCGGGGCTACGCGCCAGCTCCCGGCGCTCAAGGAATTCCTGCTCGAGAACGACCTGGTGTCTATTCCGAGTGACGAGGAAGCTCTGGTTGCCGAATCGCCGCCGCACCGCCGCTTTAATGCTGCGTACATCAATATCCCGGGTCCGTTTGAGAAAGGCCTGCCATCGGTGTACTACATCGCGCCTCCGGACCCCGAGTGGTCGGACGAAGACCAGCTGGCCTATATCCCCGGAGAAACGGACCTGCTGGCTATTTCTGTTCACGAGGTCTGGCCGGGTCACTTCCTGCAGTACCTGCATTCGAATCGTGCGGAGAACAATATCGGCCGGCATTTTGGCACCTACACGTTCAGTGAGGGCTGGGCTCACTATACGGAACAGATGATGCTGGATGCTGGCCTGGGCGACGGCAATCCTGAGGTCAAGATAGGCCAGTTGCTCAACGCGCTGCTCCGGAATGTGCGCTATCTGTCAGCAATCGGGTTGCATGCGGAGCGCATGACTGTAGAGGAGAGCCAGGCGATGTTCGAAGCAAAAGGGTTCCAGGATTTTGGCAATGCGACGCAGCAGGCTTATCGAGGCACCTACGATCCAGGCTATCTGAACTACACCCTGGGCAAGCTGATGATCAACAAGCTGCGCGACGACTGGACGGCCGGCAAGGGCGGACGTGAAGCGTGGGGTCGGTTCCACAACCAGTTCCTTAGCTACGGTGTGCCACCGATTCCGCTGGTGCGCGAGCAGATGCTGGGCGCCGACTACGACGGCGATGCGGCTGTGCTACCGCAGTAGCCTAGAGGTCTTCTTTTTGCAGAACCGCGAGCTCGTTGCCGAACAGAGAGGTCAGGTAAAGCGCGGTGCGCGTTTCCAGCACGCCGGTCAGCGTCGGGAAGCGGGCCCGTGGGTCCTGCAGGTTCATCAGGACTTCGCCGTCGCCATTAATAGCGAAAACATGCGATGACGGTACAGCCTGTGGGCGCAGCCGCGCGGGCAGGCGTTGTGCGATCTTGCGCAGGAACGGGTAGGCTGAAAACTCGTCGACAAAATCATTTCGCGGTGCGGCAAGGCCGACCCAAAAGCGGCCGTCCTGGCCGTTGTTGATGTTGTCCGGGAAGCCCGGCAGGTTGTCGAGAAGCACCTCGCTGCTGCCTGCCTCCGGCCCCTGCAACCAGTACTTGTGGATTCGGTAGCTGCCTGTCTCGGCGACGAGTAGAAATTGCTGGTCTTCGCTGACCGCGACGCCGTTTGCGAAGTTGAGGCCATCGACAATTACACGCGTCGCGCCGGTATCCGGCCGATACTCGATGACCATCCCGTGGCCCCCATGCTCGAGAATATCGAGCAGGCTGCCTTCGTAGGTGCCGCTGTATTCTTCGGCACCAAACTTCGTGCTGGCTTCGGAGAAGTAGATGGTCCCGTCGGCGGCAACAGCTACATCGTCGACATAAACCAGCGGTCGGCCGTTCACCTCGTCGACAAGCGTCGTTACGGATCCGTCGGCAGCGACTCGCTGCAGCCCGTCGTACGCGTTCGCAACAAGCAGCGACCCATCGCTGTGATACTCGATGCCGAGCGGCCGGCCGCCGATGTCGACAAACGTCTCGACTTCGCCGCGGTCGCTGATACGCAGGATTGCACCGTCATGCGTCGTCGCATAGTAATTGCCATTGGCATCGCGCGTGACATCCTCGGGACCGCTATGGTTCCCGAGGTCGATCGGGCGAGCATATTTTAACCGGTCGTCGGGCCCGAATGGATCGACAAGGCCGCGATTGACGGGCGCATCCCAGGCCACAGGGTCGACAGGTACCGGCCATAGCAGCAGGTAAAGCAACGCTAAGGCGATCAGTGCACCGATTCCCGCCAGGATCTTCCGCATTGGTCGCCCGGCTTAGCGGCTGCCGTCAATCATGCGCAGGAATTCGGCGCGCGTTCGCGCGTCTTTCCGGAATGCACCCACCATCTGGCTCGTCACCATAGATACATTCGATTTGTGTACGCCACGGGTTGTCATGCACTGATGTACAGCCTCTACCACAACGCCAACGCCTTTAGGTTTCAGGACCTCTTCGATGCAGTTGGCAATCTGTGCCGTCATCTTCTCCTGCACCTGGAAGCGGCGTGCGAAGGCTTCGACGACGCGCGCCAGTTTGCTGATGCCGACGACCTTGTTGCGTGGCAGGTAGCCAACATGTGCCTTGCCGATGATTGGCGCCATATGATGTTCGCAATGTGACTCGAACTCGATGTCGCGAAGTACGATCATCTCGTCGTAGCCCTCGACTTCCTCGAACGTGCGCCGCAGGTAGCGAACCGGATCGTCTTTGTAGCCGCTGAACCAGTCTTCGTAGGCGCTCGCAACGCGCCTCGGCGTATCGAGCAAGCCCTCCCGACGCGGATCTTCGCCGGCCCACAGCAATAGCGTGCCAACCGCCTCTTCGGCCTGCCTGCGACTCGGTTTACGAGGTTTGCGATTTCGTTTCGTTTTTGCGGCCACCGGGGTCCCTGCTATCGGGCGAGGCGTCTGATACTACCGATATTGCCAGCACCGGTACACAGTACTAAAGCTCATCAAGGGTCTTCGGCCAATCCTCTTTCAGCAGGCGCGACAGTGACCGGTCCCGGAGAATGCGTGATTCATTCTGGCACCGGGCACAGTAGTTCGTCTCGTTATCCTTGTAACGGATTCTCTGTACGGGTTCACCACAGTCCGGGCAGGGCAGGCCAAAGCGCCCGTGGACGGCCATGCCGTCACGAAAGGCTGTGACCTTCTGCGGAATCTTGCCACCGGCCTCGCGCAGCAATTCATCGCGCCAGCGCGTCAGTGTCGCGACCGTCGCCTCGAACAATGACCGCTGCTGTTCGGCATCGAGTTTTTGCGACAGCAGGACCGGCGACAGGCGGGCCGCATGCAGGATCTCATCCGAGTAGGCGTTGCCGATACCGCTAAAGAGTTGCGGTGCGGTCAACGCGCGTTTGAGTGTGTGGTTTTCGCTAACGAGTCGGGCCACGAACTCGTCAAACGAGCACTGCAGCGGTTCGAGGCCTTCCGGGTCATGATCTTGCAGTTCGGCGACGCTGCCGACAACGTGCAGGGACGCACGCTTCCTGGTGCCGGCTTCGGTCAGGAGCAGCGAGCCGGTTTCGAAATCGAAAGCCGCCAGGTGCTGCTTGCCGGATAGCACGGGTTTGTCCGACTTCCAGTGCAGGCGTCCTGCGATCATCAGGTGCAGAACAAACCACATCCCGTTGTCGAAGCCCATCGCAATGCGCTTGCCAATGCGGCGGAGCTGCGTAATGCGGTGCCCTTCCGCAGCCGTCGGTGAAATGGTGACGCTGCGAACAAGAAACGGGTTGCGAATTCGGACCGCGTCCAGACGCCGCCCGCCTGCGCAGGTTTCCAGGGTGTCAATGTAGACATCGATGTCCGGCAGTTCAGGCACGGACAGCAATCAGGCTGATTGTTTATCCAGCGCAAGTCCGACCGGACAACTCACGCCGGTACCGCCAAGGCCGCAATAGCCGCCCGGATTTTTCGCAAGGTACTGCTGGTGGTAATCCTCGGCGTAATAGAATGTGTCGAGCGGCAGGATCTCTGTCGAAATGTCGCCATAGCCCGCGTTGCCAAGTTCTGCGGCATACGCAGCGAGCGAACGACGTGCCGCACTCTGCTGCGCGTCGTCGAAAGTGTAGATCGCCGAACGGTATTGCGTGCCCAAATCGTTACCCTGGCGCATGCCCTGCGTGGGATCGTGACTTTCCCAGAAGACCCGCAACAATTCATCGAAGCTGACAATGGCCGGATCGAACACTACCAGTACGACCTCGGTGTGGCCGGTCATGCCCGAGCACACTTCCTGGTAGCTCGGATTGGGTGTGATACCGCCTGCGTATCCTGCAGCCGTCGAAAAAACGCCCGCGGTTTCCCAAAACCGCCTTTCCGCACCCCAGAAACAGCCCAGCCCGAACACGGCTTGCTGCAGGTGGTCGCCGAACGGGCCCTGCAGCGGATTGCCATTGACAAAATGCTGGTCCGGAACCGCCAATGCGTCAGCGCGGCCCGGCAAAGCTTCCCGCATCGTTGGCAGTGACATTCTTTTGCTATTGCTGCTCATACTAAAGTGCCCGGTATTGCGCGCCACGCCGCGGCTTGATAACGATGCCGTCCGCACTCCGGTAGCGTACGGGGATTGATTGCGTGTTACCCCAGTCTGTAGCGCGATAAACCGCGAAGTGCAAATGTGGCATCGTCGAATGACCGGTGTTGCCGGAATAACCGATCCTCTGACCCTGTGCAACACTGTCTCCGACAAAGACGATCGCGCCGTTCCGGTTCAGGTGATAGTACTCCCCCGTCGTTCCATCGCTGTGCAGGATGACGATGTAGTTGGCGTATTTGCCGCAGCCGTCGTCCCAGCACCCCTTTGAGTGTGATTCCATGACGCGGGCAACAACACCGGCTCGTGCAGCGTGCACCGGCGTACCGACCGGCATGTCGAGGTCGATTGCGAACTCCTCGAGCCCGGTATGGCTAAAGCGCGAACCGTAACCCTGCAGAACCCGGTATGACTTGCCGCTCGAATATGGCAGCGAGTACAGGTGGTCGTCGTCGTGAATAGCGTCCTTGTCGCCGACGGTCCAGTCGTAAGAGATGCGAAACTCGCTGGCGGGCTTGCCGCCGGGGCCCGGGACTTGCATGACCTGCTCCGACTGCCGCGGCGCCAGTGTCCGGGTGACCGTTTGCGGCCGATCACCGCCGCCGATGCTCAACGTAAAAGTGATTGGGTAATTGCGTAGATTACGAGCACGCAACTCGACATTGTCACCCTCATTGATCGCGTCTACGCAGATCCATTCATCGCGGCATTCGGCCCAAGCCACGCTGCATGTCCCCAACCCGATAAGTAATGCCGGCAACAGCCGGTTAGTTATTTTTCTTATTGTCATCTTGTCGCCGACGCTACCAATCATCCTTCTTCATTTTCTTCAGCGGTCGTCGTGGTGTCCCGAATATCGTCAAGGTCAGCCTGCCGGTAGTAGAACCTGTGTGTCAATACCTGTTCGGGTGATGCTACCGGTCCGGTCTCATCAAATTGAGGCCGGTAAATCCGTGTCCGTAGCGCCCGCTGCACGTTTCGCAGCATTTCGGTGAAGTCGGGTGGGTCGGCTTCGACGATCTTTATGTTCGTCGCGCGGCCGCGGCTCGATATCACATAAGTCACGGCGATCCGGCCCTGCATGATCGAATCGTCCAGGATCGGGCTGCCATCTTCCGATGCGCCGCTGACATACTGGGGGATCGGCCGTTCTCTCAGCGTGGCCAGTTCTTCAAGCGCCTCACGACGGAAATCGAGTCGCTCATCGCCGTCAGACAGCAGTTCCCAGACGTCTCGGTAGACCTTGCGTGCGCGTTGCTCGCTGCCCTGGTACATGTAGTAGTCGCCGAGCGCGAGCGTTGTGCCTGCAACCCGCTGCCAATCAGAATCCGGATGTTCTTCAGATATCCGAACCGCGCGCTTGAAATAGATTTCCCCCGTGGTCAGGGTTGTCTGTTGATATGTCTGCGTGCCCGAGGTGTCGACATAAAAAAACGACTGCCCAAGCCGCGTAAGTGGGTCCACAAGTTCCAGGCTGTCTTTGCCGATGCCTTCTTCGATGATTCGAATAATGCGTCGATAGGTCGTTCTCTCGTCGTAGATGAATCCGGCTCGGTGCTGCCAGGCGGCCCGTCGCATTAGCGCGGGCACGAGACTGACCGCGTTGCCTGAGTGATACCGCAGGGTGATCGCATAAATCGTGTCCTGGATCTGCTTCGCCGTATCCATCGAGCCCATGCGCAGGTTCGCTTCCGCCAGTGACTCGAGAATAGTTACCTGGTCCAGATTATGCGGACCCTCGTTGACGTGCGTAACGTGCACGGCGCGCTGGAATGTGCCCGTCGCGAGATCCGGCCTGCCGCCTTCCAGCTGCGCAGCACCCAGTCCCTTGAGCGGATTGATCAGCTGGTCGTTCAGCCGGTCTTCGTTGTCTTCGATGATATCAACGGCCGTCTGGAAATTCTGCTGGGCAAGGTCGAACTGCTGATTATGGTGTTGCACGATCCCCAGGTTGGTAAGCGCTTTTGCCGTGTCTTCGGAACGTGGCCCGGTTACCCGGATAGCGAGTTCGATCACACGCTTGGCGACGGAGTCCGCCTCATCCATGACGCCGTTTTCCAATAGTTCCTTGTAGCGCTCAAACTGCAAAATCAGCAGCTCTTCATCGGTGATTTCGGGTACCGATTGCTCCTCTACTGCTAGTGCTGCGTCATCGACCGCTTCATCGGCAACCGGCACGATTTGATCCCCGGGTGGTGCCATCGGGTTATCGTCAATGGTGTCCTGTGCGAACGCCGTCATTGCCAGAAGCAACAAGCTCGTTGACGTCACAGTTGCATGGTATTTTGTCAAAGTCATCGCTTTCAGCACGGAGTCCGGTGGTGCCGCCGCTATGTATCATCCAGAACTACTTTAAGACTGCATTATGTCCGAGAAGTTCTGGGTGCACGGAGGCCAGCGGTTGGCCCTCACTATACCGACTGGCGGGTGCCGCGTGTAGCGCGTTAAACGATTTCAAACATTGCGGCGACTACAGACCGAGGCCAAGCTGGCGTTGGCCCGGGGGATCGAAACGGCTGCGGTCAAGGCTGTCCTGATAACGGCCTGCAGACAGCCCGAGTCGCTTGCAGGTTTTACGAAAACGGCTACCCAGCATGTCGGCATACGCGCCGCGCCCGGTCTGGCGCAAGCCAAAGCGGTTGTCATAATCCCGGCCGCCACTCGCCTGCCTGACGAGGCTCATGACGTGCCCGGCACGCTCCGGGAAGTGTGTATCAAGCCACTCTATAAACAACTCTTTCACTTCGTGTGGCAGGCGCAGGAATATGTAGGCGGCATGCGACGCGCCCGCCTCGTGTGCCGCTTCGAGAATGCGTTCTATTTCCGAGTCGTTAATGGCGGGAATTATCGGCGCCAATAACAGGCTCGTCGGGACACCGGCGGATGCCAGCGATTCCATCGCAACGAGGCGTCTCGCCGCTGACGGGACGCGCGGTTCCATGATGCGTTTAAGACTGTCGTTCATAGTTGGCACGCTGATCGCGACAGAACAGAGCCTGCGGTTGGCAAGTTCAGCAAGGATGTCCAGGTCACGCAGTATCAGGTTGCCCTTGGTGATCAGGTTTACGGGATGGTTATGCTCGAGGAACAGTTCGAGCAATTGTCGGGTTACCTGGAGCGATTTTTCGGCCGGCTGATAGGGATCCGTATTGGCACCAATCGTTATCGGTTCGCACTCGTAGCCGGGTTTACCCCATGCTTCCAGCAACCGCGCCGCCGCGTTCGGTTTGTAGAAAATACGGGTCTCGAAATCGAGGCCGGGCGACAGGTCGAGATAGCTGTGGCTCGGGCGCGCGTAGCAGTAGACGCAGCCGTGCTCACAGCCCTGGTACGGGTTGATCGAGCGATCAAAGGGCACGTCCGGGGACGTGTTATGGCTGATGATCTTGCCGGCATTCATTGCCGTCAGTACGGTTTCCGGAACCGACTCGCCGCGGGAGAACCGCTCTTCGTCATCGAGCTCTACCGGGCGTTTCTCAAAGCGGCCGTCGAGCCTCGAGACCGCTCCCCGACCTTTGTGCGCCGTACCCGACATCAGCTCTCTCAATCACTGTATATCCGTACAGTAAATCACGGTTGATCGCCGGTCAATGCCGGAGTCGGGAGAGACGGCGGGCGGGGTGTTGGTCAGCGGAAGTAAAGCGCAGCGCAGCGCGCCATGACGATGACCAACACCCCGGTCGTCGTCTGTGCGCTCTAATTCAGGACCCGGTATCCGCGTCCTGCCATACAGCGCTTGAAGACGAGCTGTTTCTCTTCGGCGGCGTCGAGTCCGGAACGGGTGCCACCATAGAGCGCTCCAATCCCGGCGCTTTCGCGAACGTCTTCTGAGTTACCGCCGATCGCGCCGGCTACCGCGCCGACGACCGCACCCGTGCCGGCACCCTTGCCGATGCCTTTTGCGACCTGCACTTCCTCGGAAAATGCGTCGCATTCCTTCCAGTCCTGCGCCAGCGTTTCCGGGTCCTCGCCCTTGGTGTCGATAATCGGGTCGGGATGCGCGGCGCAACCCGACAGCAGCAAGAACACGAAATATAGTACTCCAATACCTAACACGCGCATGGCATCACCAATTCTTGTTAACCTCACATAGCATAACGCCAGATTGTCCCCGACGTTGACACAGTATGAGGTGTTAGATGGCTTCGAGCTCACATAATTCCACCGCGCGAGCAATTTTGTACGCGTTTATTGCCAACTTCGGTATTGCCATTGCGAAAAGCTGGGCGGCGTGGTTAACCGGCTCCGGCTCAATGCTGGCGGAGGCGATTCACTCCTACGCCGACACCGGCAACCAGGTGTTGCTCTATCTCGGCCTCAAGCAGTCGCAGCGGCCGCCCGATAAAGAGCATCCACTGGGCTACGGCAAGCTCAGCTACTTCTGGAGCTTTATCGTCGCATTGCTGCTGTTCACCATGGGCGGGCTTTTTTCAATCTATGAAGGCATGCACAAGCTCAGCCACCCGGAGGAGCTGACGAAGATATGGGTGGCGATCGTCGTCCTCGTGTTGGCCATCTTGCTCGAAGGCGCCTCGTTGCTCGGCTGTATTCGGGAGATCAACCTCATTCGAGGTCCGCGCCCGTTTCGCGAGTGGCTCAAGAATACGCGGAATTCGGAGCTGGTCGTCGTGCTCGGCGAGGACATTGGTGCGCAACTTGGCCTGATCCTGGCACTGGCATTCCTGGTCATGGCCATGGTCACAGGCAACCCGGTCTACGACGCCATCGGCTCGATCTGCATCGGCGTCATCCTGCTATTTATCTCCGTGTTCATCGCATTACGCGTGCGCTCGCTGCTCGTCGGCCGTTCCGCCGATCCGGAAGTACAGGCAGCGATTGACGCCGTAATTCAAGGGCATCCCGCGATTGAGGACGTATTCAACACGATCACGATTCAGTTCGGACCGGATACGATGCTCGCTCTAAAGATCCGCTTGCGATCCGACGTCGACATCACCACGGCTGTCCACGACATCAACAAACTCGAGCGGGAGCTCAAGGAGCGCATCCCGAAACTGAAGTGGTGCTTTGTCGAGCCCGACGTTACCGACTGACACCGGGCCCCAGCCCGCTAGCCTGGCGTCGCCTGGTACAAGTGCACATCCTGCTGCGGGAACGGGATTGAAATGCCTTCCTCGTCGAAGCGTTTCTTGATCGCCTCGTTGAGGTCGAACATCACGCCCCAGTAATCCGAGGTCTCCACCCAGGGCCGAACGACGAAGTTGACGCTGCTGTCCGCGAGCTCAGAGACCGCGATCAGTGGGGCCGGGTCGTCCAGGATGCGGTCCTCAGCCGCAATCAGTTCCTCGAGTGTCGCGCGCACTTTGTCGAGGTTGTCGCTGTAGCTGACACCAACTACCATATCGACGCGCCGCTTGTTGTTGGCTGAGTAATTGGTGATGACGGTGTCCATGATCTGGCTGTTGGGGACGATGACCCGTTTGTTATCGCCTGTTTTCAGCACGGTAGTCAGGATCTGCACTTCCTCAACGGCACCCGAGATGCCAGCCGCCTCGACCCAGTCGCCGACCTTGTAGGGCCGAAACAGCACGATCAGTACGCCAGAGGCGAAGTTCGACAGCGACCCTTGCAAGGCTAGGCCCACCGCGAGGCCCGCGGCGCCGAGCACTGCGATAAACGATGCAGTCTGGATACCCAGTGCGCTGATCGCCGCGATAATAACGAAGACCAGCAACACCATGCCAGCGAGATTGCAGACGAACGTCTCGAGCGTCTTGTCGACTTCCTGCCGTTGCATCACCCTGCGCAGGCCGCGCACCAGCAGTCGCGCCACCAGCCGACCGATGACGAATATGACAATCGCGGTAACGAGATTGATGGCAAAGTCCAGACCCGTCGTCGACAGCATTTCCTTGGCTTTGTCGAGCAACGGTCCGAGCTCCGATAATTCGATATTTTTCATGTTGGTGTTCCCCTTGTTGTCTATTGCCCGGGCGTTCCTTCGCTGCCCGGTTGAAAGCGAAAAATCTTGTAGGGGCCGCGACTACCGATGTGATCACGACTTTGCAGGATGACATCGGCAAGAGCACTGTCCGCGATGTACATCCAGCCTTCAGGTCCGAAGGACAGTGCGTCGGGCCAGCGAATGCGACCAGTTTTGAGCAGGGTCTCCATGTCACCGGCCTGGTCGATGCGAAAAATCGCGCCGTGTTCGACGTCCGTACCGTAGATATTGCCCTCTTTGTCGATGCTCAGCCCGTCGCTCAACGGTTTGCTCGCAAAGCGTTCCACCCGGGCGCCAAGCTGGGTATTCGGGATTGCCGAATTCCTGAGGTCACTCAGCTGCACACGGTACAAATGCGAACCGTTTAGCGCACCG
>Ga0224508_10004508_pt1 | contig 11337 bp, 8 predicted proteins | sample SF_Jan12_sed_USG_4_FD_170157 | JGI IMG/M metagenome (GOLD analysis project Ga0224508, IMG submission 170157) | Sediment microbial communities from San Francisco Bay, California, United States - SF_Jan12_sed_USGS_21 | ecosystem: Environmental > Aquatic > Marine > Sediment | place: USA: California...
GCCCCCGCCGGATCACCCGCCATTTCGCCACATACGCTTACGGGTTTGCCTCGCAGATGCGCCTCTTTGATGACATGCTGGATTGCATTGAGGACGGCTGGATGCAGACTATCGTACGGAGTCGTCACCTGCGCGTTGTTCCTGTCCGCGGCAAGCATGTACTGGGTGAGATCATTGGTCCCGATTGAGAGGAAATCCACGCGTTCCGCCAGGGCAGCTGCCAAAAAGATCGCGGAAGGCACTTCAATCATCACCCCCACGCGGAATTTTCTCGCGGCCAGGGCTTCTTCCAGCAGTTCCCGATAAGCGTGTGCCAGCAGGCCCATGGCCTCGTCCAGTTCACCTACTCTGCTGATCATGGGAAAGAGAACTTGCAGGTTGTTAAGACCTGCGTTGGCTCGCAACATGGCTCGCAGTTGAATAAGGAAGATCTCCGGGTGATCAAGCGAGAACCGGATCCCACGACAACCCAGAAACGGGTTGTCCTCCTGCACGGGGAAATAGGGCAGGATTTTGTCGCCGCCTACGTCGAGCGTGCGCAGGGTCACGGGTTTCGGTGTGAAGTTCTCCAGCACCTCGCGATAGATCTGATACTGCTCGTCCTCAAGCGGAAAGGCTTTACGCAACAGAAAGTGAAATTCAGTACGATACAGACCGACACCTTCGGCACCGCTGTCTCTTGCGGCGACGATCTCGGAGACCAGCCCGATATTCGCATACAGTGGCAGTTGACCACCGTCTGGCGTTTCGGCCGGCAGGTCACGCAGCGCCATAAGCCGTTCGGATCGAGCCTGCTCTTCGCCAATGAGTCGCTGGAACGCATCGAGCACGGCGCGTGACGGTTCTATATAGATGCGCCCCTGGTCACCATCGATCACCATCTCGCAGCCGTCCAAACGTCCGATGGGCATGGGCCCGAGACTTACGACGGCGGGGACGCCCAGGGCGCGCGCCATAACGGAGGTGTGCGACAGCGCCGAACCGTGCATGCAGACGATGCCGACGAGTTGCCCAACCGGCACGGCGGCGATTTCCATTATGCTCACCGTATCACCCACCAAGACGCACTGTTGCGGGTACTGTCTTGACTCTTTGGCCTCTGCCTGTAGTTGATGAAGTACACGCTGGCCTATCGCGCGGATGTCTTCCGCACCCTTGCGCAGGTAGGGGTCCTCCATTTGTTCGAAGACCTGCGCATGATCGGCAATGGTGTCCCGCCATGCCCCCGGGGCCCAGTTGCCGAAGCGGATCCGCGCGAGGGCTTTTGACACTAAACCGTCACTGCCCAGCAACATGACATAGGCATCGAACAATGCGCGCACCTCACTGGGCAAATCAGCGGCCAAGCGATCGCTACTGGCGCGCAGTTCCTCATGAACAGCGGCAACCGCGGACCTGAAGGTGGCCTCTTCGGCATCGATGTCTTGGGCCGGGCGATCCGGAATCAATTCCAGCCTGGCCAGTGGATCGAGCAGTGCGGCGGTGCCGATGGCCACGCCGGCAGCCATCTGAACCCCCTGGATGAAGGCGGCCCCCTGCATCTCCCCGCTCAGCATCCTGCTGACTTTGTCGACTGCCGCTGCCTCGTGGATAGCCTTCGCCAGTTGCGCTGCAATCGTGACGAAAAACGTCAACTCTTCCTTATCGAATTGGCCAGTTGTCCGTTTCCAGGCCACCAACACGCCCAGGACCTGGTGATAATGGATCAACGGTACGCCGAGAAAGGATTGATAACGCTCTTCTCCTGTTGCAGAAGATGGGTGGTAGCGTGGGTGAGTCGCCGCGTCCGGCACAGCAATCAGTTCGCGGCGTTCCCCCACTAGACCCAGAAGGCCCTCCTGTCGATCTACGCGGACCTCGCCTATGGATGCCTGGTTAAAACCATCTGCTGCCATCAAGACGTATTGATTACTTTCCACATCGGTCAAATACACGGCGCAGGCATCGATTGGCACCGCATCTTTGACCCGGCGAACAATGATGCCCAGGGCTTCATCCAGATGTGTTGCGGTGCTGACTTCCTGTATGATTTGTCGCAAAGTAACAAGCATTGAAACAATCCTTCATGGGGAAGGCTCGGGATACGTGTAAGAAGTGGTCACGTCAGACTAAAGTATTGAAACGAATTGAAAATTTTTGGCCGAATCTCCTTTTCTGGATTTTCTCAGCTGCAGCGAAAGCAACCGATCTTGGTTATGACTGAGCTTTAATTCTACTAAAAGTAGCTGAACTGCGCCATGTTCACAACCAAAGAGAGGCAAATTGCTGCTTTTTTTCTGCGGATGCCGTTTGCCAACGACCTCATGATCCGGCCACGGAGATGAAGTGTGTACCAGCGCCAGACAAGCAGACGCAGGATAGGGGGTGTTTGTTCCGCACTAGTGCTGGAAGGCATTGGTCGGAGCGGTGCCACGCATCGCATGCTCGATCGCGTACGTTGCGGCGGCTCTCCGACGTGCTTTGACTAGAATTCGGCCAAGAGGTATCGGCGACGCCACGATGTTTCTCATGACCGGTTCCAATAAAGAGAAAAATTATCGAAATATTCGAATTCACATCAGTGTTTGACTAGAAAATTATGCCAAATAAATCGATATGAAAAAGAAATCGTACTTAGCTAATGTATTGTGATAGCATTTAACCCGATGCGCAAAATATTCCATCTTGCGCCCTTAGAAAGGACGTCATCATGTTTAATTTAGAAACGGCAAAACCTATACTCATGGGCGCAGTTGGCGGAGCGGTAGCCCTCGCGATCGTCGGCTTCAGTTGGGGTGGTTGGGTCACCGGCGGTACTGCTGAAAAGATCGCAGGCGACCGTGCCGAGTCCGCGGTCGTTGCAGCACTCGCGCCAATCTGTGTCGTCCAGTTTCAGCGGGAGTCCGGCTTCGATACGAAACTGGGCGAGTTGAATGAAATCAAATCATACCAGCGTGCTGCATTTATCGAAGAAGGTGGATGGGCAACGATGCCTGGAGGCGAAAAAGGCAATAAGGACGTGGCAAAAGCCTGTGCCGAGATGATCACCAAGCTGGCAGCGACTTGATCTCCGCTGACGTCCACTGATTGACTGGACGCCAAGGCTTCGCGCGATTCTGCGCGGAGCCTTTTGCCTTCTGGTAGAAGCGCGATGCGGAAACCTGGCGTCCAGCAAGTCGATTCTGACGCTCACGATCGGATCCTTCCCTTTTTTTTTTACGCTGCTCAACCCGCCACCACAAATGGCCAGCTGGGCTAGCGATGGCGGAGTCCTCCTGCCAGCTTGAGTCACCTGAACGGCTGCCATGGCACTGAGCTGAAGCGCGGCTCGTGACCGCTTTCGGGTGGGCTTGCCGGCATTGCCAGGCTCGACCTACCGTCTCAAGTTGAACGGACCAAAACGAGCCTATATGCTACCCTGCAAAATCTCAGGTTAGTCTCGGATGGATGTTTTCGGAAGAACCAGTGGAATATATGCTCAACCACGGGTCAAACAGCAGCAACAAAACAGATTGCACCGCGCTCTCTTAACCGAGCACAGAATTGATAGGCTTCGCCTCGAGTTTGGAATGGTCCTGTCTGAATCCGATAAATGATACCATTGGATGTCTCGGCGCGTGCAATATAGGGCTCCATGCCAGCCAAGATGGCACCGTAGTCGGCCTGTGCCTTCTCCCAAGAGTGCTGGGCGTCGGCTTCGTCGTGTACGGCCGCGACTTGGACTCGAAAATGTGGAACAGTCTCATTTCTCGGAGGCGTGTTTGATGCTACCGCTGCCAACTCGACCTTCGGCCCCCTATTGGCAGTTGTTGTTGCCGAATCCTGAGGCGACGCCTTGGCTTGCTCAAGTTCTTGGCCGGATGATGAGGCGGACGATGGATCGGGTTCGCCGGCCTTTGGCCACAAAACGCGTTTTGCCTTTTGGGAGGCGATGGTGGCTCCCGCTCGTCTATCGAGCGATGTGCGGGCCTCCTTTTTGACGTCAGCAACCTCTAATTCCGACTGCTCGGGACGCACCAAATCCATGATAGCGCTGATTTGCCTGCCGAGACCGCCCACTGCCCCGGTGACTGTGTTGCAGCCCGATAGAGACAGGCTGATGCTAACCGCGAGCCCAACCGTCAATAGTCGCTTTATCCGGCTGAGTTGCATGCCCGCATTCCACTTGTGCACCTAAAGAAAGTTGTCGCTTTCGATCCTCGGTGGTGACGATTTTCTTGTCGATCCGGCATTTGTCGGACGAACATCGAATGCGGGCAATTAGACATTCTTTCAGCAGAATACACGAGTGTGAGAAAAATGTCCTAGTGTCATCTTATGGCACGAGGTGTGAACAAGGCGGGTCCCGAGCTTGCGTCAGCAATGCGGCGGTAAGCCCGCGCTTGGGGCCAGGACTGCCTGCAATGTCCGGAGTTGCCAGAAATTAGCGGGCGCTGACAATCGACCCGGTTCCGTCCTGGCATGACCCCAAAAGGTCATTTCGCGGCTTTTCGAATTCTGAGACAGCTGGGTCGTGATGGTCCATGGATTCTCAGTTGACAGGCAAGCTTGCTCCGGAGATAGTTCGCATAGTGAACGAATTAAATCAGGACGGCCATGAGCGCTTCGGCTCGGATCTCGCGTCATTTTTCGTTGCGTTCGGTGATGACGGCGATCATCCATCACGGACCGATATCGCGGGCGGCGATCGCCAAGCGGACGGGGCTGTCCAAGCAGACCATCTCGGCAATCGTCCGCGTACAGGAGGCGGATGGTTTCGTCAAGGTGACGGGGCGGACTGGTGGTCATATTGGCCGGACGGCGGTGACCTATGAGATCGTGCCATCGGCGGCTTATATCATCGCGATCGATCTCGGCGGCACCAAGGTTCGGGTGGCGATCGCCGATCTGTCCTGCAGGATCCTCGCCGAGGAGAGTGCGCCGACCGATGCCCGGGGCGGGGAGGATCTGATCGAGCAGATCACGGCCCTGAGCCAGGCGGTGGCCAGGAAATGCCGCATTCCCAAAAAACACATTAGGCTGACCGTCCTCGGCGTGCCGGGTGTGCCGGACGACGATGCCGGTCAGGTGCTGATGGCGCCCAATGTGGCCGGGCTTGATCGGATCAACGTCAAGCGCTCTCTCAGCGCCGGCCTTGGCGTCGAGACGGTCATCGAGAACGATGTCAATCTCGCCGTCTTCGGCGAGCATTGGCAGGGGCGCGGCCAGGGTATCGACAACCTGGCCTTCTTCGCGCTCGGCACCGGGATAGGGGCCGGACTGATGGTGGAGGGCGAGCTGCTGCGCGGCACATCGGGGGCAGCGGGCGAAATCGGCTATCTGCCATTCGGTGCCGATCCCTTCGATCCTGCTTCCCGCCATGCCGGCGCCTTCGAGCGCGAGGTCGCAACCCAAGGCATTATGAAACGCTACAACGCCCTCGCCGGGCTCGATCGAACTGTGCCGGAGATTTTCGATCTTGCCGCCGGCGGCGACGAGGCTGCGGGCCAAGTCTTGGACGAAACGGCCAGGCTTCTTTGTCGGGCCGTGCTCACGATACAGGCTGTGATTGATCCTGAGCTCGTCGTGCTCGGCGGATCGATCGGCGCGCGTGAGGAGTTGGTCTCCAGGGTCCGTGACCTGCTGCCGCTTTGCAGCACGGCGCCGGTTCGGATCGAGGCGAGCCGCCTCGGCCCACGCGCGGCGCTGGTGGGGGCTGCAGCTCTCGGTCTGAGCCGCTTGTACAACGGTCTTTTCGGCGCTGCCGCCCCGATCGGCTCGATCCCGCTTCCCCCTTCGCACGATGAACAACGTTCGGAGGCGGCGGAATGATGGCGATCAACGAACTGATCACAAAGCTCCGGCCGCTGCTCGACGAGGCGGCCGCCATCGATTTCCTGCAACGCGCGATCGGCCGGGAAAGTATCACGGGAGATGAAGCCAACATGGTGGCTTTTCTCGAAACGGCGATGGCCGGCCTCAAACTGAGCCGACTGAACAAGGAGGAATTTCTGCCGGGACGGCCGAATATCTGGGGACACCGGCAAGGCCAGGGTGGTGGTCGTCATCTGATGATCATCGGCCATACCGATACCGTTCATGTCGAGGGCTGGCGGGAAAAATGGGCGGGCACGGCGCGGGAAGACCCGTTTGCCGGCGCCCTGATCGAAGGGGCCATCTGGGGCCGTGGCGCCGGTGATTTGAAGGCCGGCATCTGCGCCGGTCTCCTGGCTCTGCAGTTGCTGGACAAAGCAGGGATCACACTCCTGGGCGATGTCAGTTTCGCCTTTGTCGGCGACGAGGAGAGCGGTCAGCCCGGGAGCGGGATCAGCGCCGGCATCAAGCATTTCGCTGCTGCGGTGAAGGACGGCATGGCGCCGAAACCGGAATTTGCGATCTATGTGGAGCCGACTAGGCTTGCCGTTTATCCCGCTCAGATCGGCTTTTTCATCGCCGACATCGAGATCACCGGCAAATCAGCCTATTTCGGCGTGCCGGAGCTTGGCCGTGACGCGTTGAAAGCAGGGCATCGGGTGTTGTCGGCCCTTTGGGAGCATTCCGAGGCACTCGGTGAGACGGGTGCGCATGATCTGGTCGGGCACTCCTTTCTCCTGGTCACGGAACTGCGCGCAGGCGGCTATATCGCAGTCCCCGGCAACTGCTCCTTGTCGCTCATTCGAAAGCTGCGCCCGGGCGAGGATCTGGACGAGGCGGCAGCAAACCTTGAACAGGTCGTGCGCGGCGCCGTGTCCGATCCCGAGATCACCATCGACATCGCCTACCCGGCGGGGCGCGATCATCCGCTCGGCGGATCACCGGTCGAGATCGACCCGGTTCTTCCGGAGGTGCGCGAGCTTTGCGCTTGCCTGGATGCCACCCTTGAAGGGCGCGGTCAGATCGAGGGAGCGCCTTTCTGGTCGGAGACACCGTTTCTGATCAATGAAATCGGTTGCCCCGCAGTCTATTGCGCTCCTGGTGACATCAGAAACTGCCACACGCTGGAAGAGCATGTGCATGTCGAGGAGTATTTGGCGGGAATCGTTGCGTTTGCCGCCTTCATGGCCAGCTATTGCGGCCTGGCCGAAGAATGACCGAACGTAAACCAAACCAGGGAGAAGGACCATGCATGCAATAGAACTGAAAGGGATGGGAGCAGCAGCGGCCGCCGCATTGATGCTCGCCTTGGCGCCGACGGTGTTGGCCGAGACCATCGGGCCGAATGGCGAGAGTGCTGTGCCCTCGAGCGATGTGGTCGTTTCCGATGAAGGCGCTGCCAAGCTCAAGGAAGGCGGGCACAAGGCCGCCCTTCTCTGGCATACCTCTGCCGATTTCGTGAACGCCGTGACCGCAGGCGCCAGCGACGAGTTCGAGCGTCTCGGCATCGAGGTGGTCGCCACCACCGATGCCGGATTCGATGCCGCGAAGCAAAAGAGCGATGCCGAAACCGTGATGGCCAAGGAGCCGAGCATCATCCTGACCCTGCCGCTCGATCCCGTGACCTCGGCGGAAGCGTTTCGGGAAGCCAAGGATGCCGGTGTCAAGCTGGTGTTCCTTTCCAACCTGCCGGCGGATTATCAGCATGGCGCCGACTATGCGGCGATCGTGACCGACGATCTCTTCCAGATGGGCAAGCAGGCGGCAGACGCCCTGGCTGACGCCATCGGCGGCGAGGGCGAGGTCGCCTGGATCTTTCACGATGCCGACTATTACGTGACCAACCAGCGGGACAATGCTTTCAAGAGCACCATCGAGAAGGACTATCCGAATATTTCGATCACCGCCGAGCAGGGCATCAGCGATCCCGCGCGCGCCGAGGAGATTGCCAATGCCCTTTTGACCCGGAACCCGGATCTGGACGGCATCTACGTGACCTGGGCAGGCCCGGCGGAAGGCGTTCTCGCCACGCTTCGCGCCAATGGCAATAGCGACACCAAGATCGTCACCCTCGATCTCAGCGAGCCTGTGGCGCTCGACATGGTGAAGGACGGCAATGTCGCGGCGATCGTCGCGGATGAGGCCTATGAGCTCGGCCGCGCCATGGCAGCTGCGGGCGCCAAAGCGCTCCTGGGCGAGGAGGTGCCGCCCTTCGTCATCGCACCGGCGATCACGGTCACTAAGGACAATGTCGCCGAAGGCTGGCAGAACTCGCTGAATCGGGAAGCACCGGCCAGCGTGCTCGATGCCGCAAAGTAACCACGATCGTCAGCCGGGCCGTGCGCTTCGCGGTCCGGTGCGGTCCTTCGATCCGAAAGCGCCATGACCACCAGTCCCGAAGCCGAGACAGCCTTGAAGCGTTCCGCCGCCGCGTTCGAAAAAATCGACCTTCGGCCTTATGTGATCTATTTCGGCTTTCTCGCGATCTTTCTGTTTTTCGCAGCCACGCTCTGGGACGACGGGTTTCTGACCCAGCGCAACCTTACCAATATCGTCCTGCAGACCGCACCTGCGACCATCATGGCGATCGGCCTGGTCTTCGTGCTCTCGGCTGGAGAGATCGATCTTTCCTTCGGCTCGATCGTGGCGGTTTCGGCGCTGATCGCAGCCATGGTCTTGAGAGACCAGCCTTTGCTTCTCGGTGTCGCGGCGGGCCTGGGAGCAGGCCTCCTGATCGGTGCCGTGAACGGGCTTTTGGTCGCCTATCTCCGCCTCCCCTCCTTCCTGGTGACGCTGGCCACGCTGGGTCTGTTCGCAGGCGTCGCCCGCACCCTCACCGATCTGCGCTCGATTCCGGTGATCAATGATGCCTTCACCGGCTTTTTCGGCTCGGGCCGTCTCTTCGGCATACCGTCCCTGGTGCTATGGACGATCGGGGCCATTGTCGTCGGCCATTTCATCTATCGCCACACCCGCTTTGGCGCCCATGTCCTCGCAACCGGCGACAATGCGCGCGCAGCCCTGGTCTCGGGCATCAAGACCGCCCGGGTGCGCCTTGCCGTCATGATGTTGAGCGGCGCCTGCGCCGGTCTTGCCGGCCTTCTCTATGCCGGCCGCCTGCAAGCGGCGAAATACACCCTTGGCGAAAGCGATCTGATGACGGTGATCGCCGCCGTCATCGTCGGCGGCACCCGGCTCACCGGCGGCAGCGGGTCGATCATGGGAGCACTCGTCGGCTCGCTCATGATGGGGATGCTCAATAACGGCCTCATTTTGATGGGGCTTGCCGTCTCCGAGCAGATGATTATCCGGGGACTGATCATCCTGATTGCCGTTGCCGTGACCCTGCGCGAGGTCGGCCGGTCATGATGAAAGGACTATCTCGATGTTTTTGGACCTTCTGAGACGCCGCAATCCGCACTTCATCGAAGCGGCGATCGCCCTTCACCAGGCAGGCAAGCTGCCGGCGAATTGTTACCTGCTCGACCTCGATGTGATCGAGACGAATGCCCGAAGCTTTGTGGCGGAGGCGAAGAAACGCGATCTCAAAACCTTCGCGATGACCAAGCAGGTCGGACGTCATTCCGGCTTTTGCACCGCTATCAAACGCGGGGGGATCGACCGGGTGGTGGCCGTCGACATGGCTTGCGCGCTTGCCTGCCACCGAGCCGGCATGGGCATTGGCCATCTCGGTCATCTGGTGCAGATCCCGCGTCATGAGGCCGGCACGGCGGCAGGGTTGTTGAAGCCCGACTACTGGACGGTGTTCAGCGACGACAAGGCCAAGGAGGCGGCCGATGCGGCAAACCGAGCCGGCCGTGAGCAGAACCTGCTTGCCCGCATCCAGACCGAGGGCGATATCTTCTATCGCGGTCATGAAGGCGGCTTCGAGGCGGAGACTATCGCGGCTGTCGCCGATCGGCTGGATGCGCTTTCCGGAGGCAGCTTCGCCGGCATCACCACCTTTCCGGCTCTGCTCTATGACCATGACAACAAAAAGGTGGCGCCCACACCCAACCTTGCGACCCTATCCCGCGCCATTGAGCGGCTTGCCATGGCCGGCCGAACGGGTATCGAAGTGAATGCGCCGGGCACCACCTCCTCCGTGGTGCTGGATGCCCTGGCCGAGGCCGGCGCTACCCAATGCGAGCCTGGCAACGGTCTGCACGGCACGACGCCTCTGCATGCCATGGAGGACCTCCCGGAGCTGCCGGCCTCCCTCTATCTCACCGAGGTCTCCCATCAGCATGGCGGCAAGGCCTATTGCTTCGGCGGGGGGCTCTATATCGATCCGGTTTTTCCGGACTATGACGTCAAAGCCCTGGTCACCTCCGAGCCCACGACCGGGGACCAGGCGCTTGCCAGTGTCGAGATCCCGCCGCCCTCGGCGATCGACTATTACGGCATGATCGACACATCAGGCCCGGCCAAGCCGAAGGCCGGGGACAGCGTGATCTTCGGCTTTCGCGGACAAGCCTTCGTCACCCGCGCATTCGTCGCCGGCATCCTTGGGGCCGCATCCGGCGATCCGACCGTCGTTTCGATCGAGAACGGCTTCGGCCAAGCCCAGACATGGCCTGCATGAGCCAGCCGGTCCTTGAACTGGAGCATGTTCGAAAAGTCTTCGGCGGGATCGTCGCGGTCGAGGATTTTTCGCTTCAGCTTCATCCCGGCGAGATCGTCGCCCTGGTCGGCGACAACGGCGCCGGTAAATCGACGCTGGTCAAGATGATCTCCGGTGTCTTTCCGCCGAGTGACGGCACCATCCGCCTATCGGGAGAAGCGGTGACCATGGCCGATGCCAGCTCGGCGCGCATGCGCGGCGTCGAGGTGGTCTATCAGGATCTGGCGCTCGCGGATCAGCAGCCGGTTTACATGAACATGTTTCTCGGCCGAGAACTGGTGACCGGCCCGCTAAGGCGCCTCGATCGAAAGCGCATGATCGCCGAGACGGAAGCGCTGGTGGACGAACTCGATGTTCGCATCCCTTCGGCCAGCACCACCATCCGCGATCTATCCGGCGGCCAGCGCCAGGGAGTAGCCATCGCCCGTGCCACCCATTGGGCGACCAAGCTGGTCCTGCTCGACGAACCGACGGCCGCTCTTGGTGTGGCCGAAACCGCTAAGGTCGAAGCGATCATCGCCGCGCTCAAGGCACGCGATCTCGCGATCCTGATGATCAGTCACAGCCTCGATCAAGTCTTCCGCCTCGCCGACCGCATCGCCGTTTTGCGCCGTGGCACCCAGGTCGGCATACGCAATGCGGCCGAAACCGACCGCAACGAAATCGTGTCCATGATCACCGGCCTTGCCTGAACCGCGGCTTCGCTTGTGGCCGTTTTTGGCACGACTCTTCCGCCCCGGCCACCGGTGCCGCGCGTCCATAGCTGCCGAGAAAAGCCGACAGAACGGCGAGCGTCTTGCTCTAAGGTCCGGAACCTGGCGTCAAGCCGACCACCAGCGCCATGGTCTCTGGAGGGGAGTCATGACCCGAAGCGGTATCGG
>Ga0224508_10004509_pt1 | contig 11337 bp, 8 predicted proteins | sample SF_Jan12_sed_USG_4_FD_170157 | JGI IMG/M metagenome (GOLD analysis project Ga0224508, IMG submission 170157) | Sediment microbial communities from San Francisco Bay, California, United States - SF_Jan12_sed_USGS_21 | ecosystem: Environmental > Aquatic > Marine > Sediment | place: USA: California...
CGGCGACGCCGGGTCGGGCATAATCGGTGCGCGCAACGAGCGTGCGGTGCAGGTTTTGCGCAAACAGCTCGAGTCTGGCGCGAAGCGCATCGGCATATTCTACGGCGCAGCCCATATGCCTGACTTAGAGAAGCGACTGTTAACCGAATTGGCACTCACACATCGCAAAACGACCTGGATCGATGCGTGGAAGCTCGGAACGTCCGTTTCTCCCCCATAAGCGGCGATTCGGGCACAACCCTCGTGAAATGATCTAGACCATCGGATCGTATGTCCGCAGGAGGCTCGTATGCCGAGTGGCACGTTATTGTTAGGATTCGTTGCTGCAGCTCTCGTCGTGCTGCTGCTTCCCGGGCCTGGTGTTCTGTATGTCGTGGCGCGTAGTGTAGGTCAGGGCTATCGCGCTGGCTTGGCATCGGCACTCGGACTATCGGCTGGTGCCCTCGTGCACGTAGCTGCAGCGACTGCTGGACTCTCAGCTATACTGCTCACGTCGTCGACTGCCTTCGGCATCGTTAAGGCATTGGGTGCCGGCTACTTGATCTATCTGGGGATACGTACGCTATTCGCGGCTCGACCGACGGTCAGCATGGAAGCCTCCACCTCTCTCTCGTTGTATCGCCTCGTGACGGATGGAGTGGTCGTTAGTGTTTTCAACCCGAAGATAGCAGTGTTCTTTCTCGCGTTCCTACCACAGTTCGTAGAACCGTCCCGAGGTCCGGTCCCGCAGCAAGTTCTATTACTCGGGCTCATTTATGTTGCGTTAGCTCTCATAACTGATAGTGCCTACGCCTTCCTGGCTGGTAGCTTACGGCATTGGCTTGGCGGGCGAGTGATGCAGGGACCACTGCCGCGGTATGTGAGTGGGACTCTCTATTTGGGTTTGGGGGTAAACGCCGCGCTCACCGGCCGACGGCACTAGTACGAGGTGCTAACAACGCATCCACCGCCATGTGGTAGTCCATGGGTTCGCCATCCCATAGCGGGATGGAGGCGTCGCCGTCGATGCTGAGGCCGAGTTCCCGGTTTCGTGCTGCGAGATCCTTCGTGATCCTGATCGGTCTGGCCATTCATCGAGCTGTCGTCCATCTGGCCTTGCGAACGCGAATCCGTGTCCCTGCTGGCTGACCTGAAAGCCGCCTTCGTGCACCAAGCGATGGTGAAAACGACATAGCGACACCAGGTTTTTCAAGCTCGTCTCGCCGCCTTTCCTGTTCGAAAGCCGCGCTGATCTTGGGCAGGGTTCGCAACGCTCGGGCGACGCGCACCTTTTCCCTTGCTGCGCCTAAAGCGATGCCACAGCGCCAGTTGAGCCAGTGGGGCAGGATAGGGCGCCGGCGCCGGCCCAGCCTCCGCGGGCATCGAATTTTGCGATGAGGCACAGCAGACGATAAGTGGCGGCGTGGATGTGAGCCGCAAGCTCGGATATCTGGGTCTCGAGATCGGCGATCTCAGTGGCTGGCGGGATGGGTGGGCACGAGCATATTCAACTCCCTGCAAAAGCGATCGTGCCCACCCCGACACGTAACTGGAAATACATACAGTATTTTAGCAGAATCTGTATGAAATTCAGAGAATTATTCAGGCAACTCCTCGCGGATCCTTGCGGCCTCCGTTTCCATTCGGTCCATCAGTGCCTGGAACCCCATCCACTGGCCCAAAGTGACTGGATGAAATCATCGCTTCGTTTGATTGCCACCAGTCCATCCAGTTTTCTATCCGTCCCGAGGTAGAGAAAACCCTGCAGCACGCCATCAAGCACCGGGTGCTCTTTCTCGAACCAGGCGGTGGGCAAGTCGATTTCTCGGCCGTCGCGGGACAGGGTCTGTGCGTCGACATCCGCAGGTTTGCGCGACGAGTCGTGATAGGATTCTTATCACATGTGCAGATACCGCGACGTAGAGCTTCACGCACCCACGGGCTCAAAGATGCAGTGCAAGGGCTGGCAGCAGGAAGCGGCGCTGCGCATGTTGTTGAACAACCTTGATCCCGAGGTTGGCGAGAAACCCAAAGAGCTAATCGTATACGGCGGCATCGGCCGAGCGGCGCGCAACTGGGAGTGCTTTGACGTCATCGTCGAGACGCTCAAGCGGCTCGAGAATGACGAGACGCTGCTGGTGCAATCGGGCAAGGCGGTTGGAGTGTTCAAGACTCATGAGCTCGCGCCGCGTGTGCTGATCGCCAACTCCAATCTCGTTGGTAACTGGGCCAATTGGGATCACTTCTTCGAGCTCGACAAAAAGGGTTTGATGATGTTCGGCCAGATGACCGCGGGATCGTGGATCTATATAGGTTCCCAAGGCATCGTGCAGGGAACCTACGAGACTTTCGCCGAAGCGGTGCGCCAGCATTACGCAGGAGATGCCGGGGGTAAGTGGCTGCTCACCGGTGGACTGGGCGGCATGGGTGGAGCACAGCCTTTGGCTGCGGTATTCGCCGGGCTGTCGTGTCTGGCGGTGGAGGTCGATCCGAGTCGGATTGAAAAGCGCCTGCAGACCGGTTACCTGGATCAAAGTACGACTTCGCTGGACGAGGCGCTCGAGATCCTGGAGGAAGCGAAGCGTCGAGGCAAGCTGGTCTCCATCGGCCTGCTTGGCAACGCCGCGGAAGTGTTCGAGGAACTCAGCGCGCGAGGCGTAAGGCCCGACCTGGTCACGGACCAGACCTCTGCCCACGACCCGTTGAACGGATACATCCCTGTCGGCTACTCCCTGGAGGCGGCGGCCGAGCTCCGCGAGCGGGATCCCAAGGAGTATGTGCTTAAGGCCAAGGACTCCATGGCGCAGCAGGTACGCGCCATGTTGCGCTTCCAGGAGCTGGGCTCGCCCACTTTCGACTACGGCAACAACATACGTGCGATGGCCCATGACGCAGGCGTCGAGAACGCCTTCGACTTCAAGGGCTTTGTGCCCCTGTACATCCGTCCCCTGTTTTGCGAAGGTGTCGGCCCGTTTCGCTGGGCCGCCATTTCCGGAGACCCGCAGGACATCTACAAGACCGATGCCAAGGCAAAAGAATTGTTTCCAGACAAGGCGGGGCTGCATCGCTGGCTGGATAGCGCGCGCAAGAAAATAAAGTTTCAGGGGCTGCCGTGCCGTATCTGTTGGCTGGGTTACAAAGAGCGCCACCTTCTGGGGCTGGCATTCAACGACATGGTGCGAAGCGGCGAGCTGGCCGGGCCGATAGTGATAGGGCGGGACCATCTGGATTCAGGATCGGTGGCCTCGCCGAACCGAGAGACCGAGGCCATGAAAGATGGCTCGGACGCCGTCGCCGACTGGCCCATTCTCAATGCCTTGCTCAACACGGCCAGCGGGGCCTCCTGGGTGAGTTTTCACCACGGCGGGGGAGTAGGCATGGGCTACTCGCTGCACGCCGGCGTGGTGATCGTCGCCGACGGTTCGGAGCGTGCGGAAGGGGCGCTCGAGCGCGTCTTGATCAACGACCCTGGAACCGGCGTGATGCGCCATGCCGACGCGGGGTACGAGAAAGCGATAGAGGTGGCGCGAGAGCGCGGGTTGGATTTGCCTGGGATTACCTAAGTGTCACTCAGCCCCGACGATACAGACGGCTGCGATTAGATCAAAAACTGAGTGGCCGGAGATGATCTACGCTAGTCAGCTGATCGATTGTTTCACGGCGGCAACCGCCCCACAGCAAACGCCGGGTTGTTACCATTGGGAATGCCGCAGTCGGATCGAGCAAAATGAGCAATGATCTAGAGCAGAACAAACGGAATGCGCAAGCGTTCTACGACCTGATGTTCAACAAAGGCAAGCCGCGTAAGGCCATCGATCAGTATGCGGTGACACATACATTCAGCACAATCCTGAAGTCGCTGACGGCGAAGAGGCGTTCGTGGAGTACTTCGAGCGCATGGCTGCGGAGTACCCTGACAAGAAAGTCCAGTTCAATCGTGCAATCGCTGAAGGCGATCTCCTGGTGCTGCACTGCCATCAAGTATGGCCGGGCGACCATGACTAACGCGGGGATAGACATCTTTCGCTTCGATGAAAACGGCAAGATTGTCGAGCACTGGGACGTTCTTCAGATCATTCCGCAGACTTCAAAGAACAACAATACGATGTTCTAGCTTCGGAGCCGACGACCGCTTCTGCGTAACCCGCCGACCAAGTGATAGACTGCTGCTGGCCTCAAAGCGGACATCCGACTTTCGCGCTTTGTCCTTTTCTTGTGAAGTTTTAAACATATGTTACCGGCGCGAAATATATATTTGGCCATAGTTGCGACGATTGCAGTTCTATCGGTTTCCAATTGCCGAGCCGCTGAAACCGATCTGCAAAGCGATCTAGAGATAATTCTAATTGAGGAAGGTCTGACTGGTATCGCCTGGTCGTTGATTGGTGAAAACGGCAAGGTTAGTCTCGGCGCGCTTGGTCTGCGAGACAATCCGTCCCAATCAAACTTCACAATTGACACTCGATTCCATGTCGGCTCATTGACCAAAAGTCTGTTGGCAACAGGCGTACTTAGACTGGCGACCGAAGGATTGATTGAACTTGATGCACCGGCATCACGCTATTTGTCGAACTTCTCCTTCGAGAATCCATGGAAGGGACTCGCCGACGTTACTGTTCGGCACCTTCTCGATCACACGTCTGGGCTGAACGACGCGCATCTGTGGCAATTGTTCAGCGAGCGACCAAAACCGAACGCTCCGCTCATCGCCGCATTCCCTGAGCAGGAAGTACAGTTGCAGATCAGGTCGCGGCCTGGATCACGGTTTTCATATTCCAACATGGGCTACACAGTGCTTGGAATGATTATCGAATCCATCGTTGACGGCAGTTATGAAACCTACCTGGACGAGCACATTCTTGCTCCACTTGCGATGTACGACAGTACGTTTGCGTTTACGGCGCAGGAGGGTGAAAGCATCGATCCGATGCTCGCATGGGGGCATGTTGATGACGGATCGCGGTTCGCGGCTAGCCCAATATTTCTGAGACCCGCTGGACAGTTTACCACCACAGCAGCCGATCTGGCTCTATTCGCACGGTTTCTCCTGAGTGGTGGAGTTGTCAACGGCGAACAATTCATAGACGAAGAACTGATGAGTTCTCGAGGCCAGCCTTCCGGAACAGAAGCGGCGAACGGCGGCCTTGTTGCGGGGTACGCTCTTGGATTAGGGCGTCGTGACCGACATGGAGTGGTCGGGTACTGTCACGGTGGCAACATCGTCGGGTTCGTCGCAATGCTATGTATTTTTCCGGACGAGAACAAAGCCTTCGCATATAGTGTTAACACGGACAGCGAGACTGCAAACTATGATCGCATCGATAGCTTGTTGATCGGTGCACTTGGAATTGCCGAAGCATCACCGCCGCGGACGGTCAAACCAGCTCCGGATATTGCAAGGTGGCACGGTCGATATATTCTCAGCCCGAATCGCTTCCAGACCTTCGAATATCTTGACAATGTATTTGGTGCCGTCAAAGTCTCCGCTGACGGTGACTCACTCACGATGACGTCGTTGCAACAAAGTCCTCGTCGATTGCGGCCGGTAGGAGGTCGTATTTATTCAGCCAACGATCGCGCAACTTCATCCCATGTTTTTCTCCAGGACGAAAAGGGTGAATATCTGATTAGTGATGGGTTCAAGACATTTGAGAAAGTTCCGGCCGCTTACCTGGTCGCACACTGGACTAGTATTTTCCTGGGATTGGGTGGGCTCACCTGGATATTCATAGCTGGCGTTATATCGGTAGTTCGTTATCGCATCAACATGTTGCGGCGATCGGAGGCCCCGGCATTCGTCGCGTTGGCGCTGCTTCTCGTCCCAATACCTTTCTTTATGACTCAGTCGTTCATGGCTCTTGGCGATCTTACTCTCGCAAGCGCATTGCTCGCCGCCGTCACGCTACTGCTACCTATAGGAATGCTCTTGACGATTATGCGCGCCAAGAAGGAGTGGAGGGAGTCGCGTGTGAATCTGATACATGGATTGGCAGCGGCTTTCGTGTTGCAGTGGTGTGCGGTACTCATTGCAGTGAGAATGTTGCCACTGAGGCTCTGGGTTTGAGAAGGAGATAGTGTCCTCTTCTGGTCGGTCGCCAGGACAGTCGAGTGGATTCGAGCAGACTGGGTGCTAATCTGCTAGTCAGATGCGGATCACCATACCTAAGCGAGCTCAAGTCGCCTTTTTTAGGTGGGCGATCTTGCTGTCACTCTCATCCAGAAAATACTTCCGGATCATCATCGCCTGCTGGATCTTGCCTTTGCGCACGTAGGACTCGTACAGAATATCCTTCATCGCTTCGAGGAGTATGCCTGCGTGCGCCGCGTTCAGTTGAGGAATGCTGAAATCCCCTTCCTCGAAGATCACCTTGCGCAACAGACTAAATGTCTCTTCATCGATGCCTGCCATGTCTTTGACTGCATTGAACTGGTCGAAGACATGCAGTTTGCCTGACTCACCCATGTCGCGGAACACGGCCTGGGCAGTACGCCGGCACATTGAGGCGAACGCATTGAAGCTCGAAGTCGAGTAACAGATAAGCGCTTCCTTGAACAACAGTTCCGCCTGCTCAGGTAAATAAGTAAAATCAAATTTCTCTTTGCGCCGTTCGATCTCCGTGTAGTGGGTCGAGAATTCAACCCGGCTGGTGCCGTAGGACTTCACGGAAAATTTCAGAAAAAGCGGGGAGTTGCACGAATCGCAGCGATATACGATGCCCGCCTGTTTCGGCTTGAAGCGGACCAGCAGGTTGTATTGCGGAATCGATACGGCGGTCACGTGGGACAGGACTTCACAGTGCGGACAGTTCAAAGCGAAGTGTTGATCAAACAAATGATGCAGCTTGTTATTCGAATCCACGTACATTGACATGCGTCATCACCTTGAGGTCGGTGCGAGCGACTCTTATAAGGTCTAATCGACTAAGGTCTGGTCGACAAACGGGGTAGTTCATCCCTGCGGGAAAGCTGTACCAAAGCCTGGAACCTATCCCATTCGCCCCCTTCAGATAGGTTCTAGTTCAATCTAGCCCGATTACGTTTCGAAGTCTAGCGGGGGGAAATTATTGTAAAGTAATGGTTATTCCTCGTTTTTGCCTGCACGCGTCTATGTGTTCTTGTGTTTTTGTTTCACTTGCAGCCGAATACATTGCTGCACATGCAAACTTTACGTCTTACTTTTCAGGAAGGACGCAATGCTGCCGTTGTGGATCAGTCCGGCCAAAGTCTCGATGGCGCGGTCGAGACGATGATCGTGGGCCTCGAAGGGCACCGCTCCACGCACGAGGTGGTGCAGCCGTTCGAGTTCCGCCGTCGACTTCAGGGGACGCTGCACGTCGATCGCGCGCGCCGACGCCAGCAGCTCGATTGCCAGTACGCGGGCGGCGTTCTCACATATCTGCTGGAGCTTGAGGCCGGCCCAGGTAGACATGCTGACGTGGTCTTCCTGTCCGGCGGACGTGGGAATACTGTCCACCGACGCAGGATGGGCGAGGGTTTTGTTCTCCGAGCACAGTGCCGCCGCCGAGACGTGGGCAATCATGAATCCCGATTCGAGTCCCGGCTCGGAGGCCAGGAACATGTTCAGGTTCGGGTTGATCCGTCTTTCCAGCAGATCGGTGCGGCGCTCGGACATGCTGGCCAGATCCGCGACGGCGATGCTTAGGAAATCGCTCACAAATCCTATCGGCGCACCGTGGAAGTTGCCGCCAGAGATGACCTCCTCACCGAAGATCAGCGGGTTATCCGACACGCCGTTGCACTCTGCCTCTAGTATGCCTTGCGCATGGGTCAGAGTATCGTGCACGGCACCGAACACTTGCGGCATGCAGCGCACGGCGTAGGGGTCCTGGACCCTGTCGCAGTCTTCGTGGCTGCGGTTGATCTCACTCGAATCAAGCAGCGAGCGGAAATGTTTCGCTACCGCCAGTTGACCCGGCAAGCCCCGGGCTTCGTGAATCCTCTCGTCGAAGGGCTTATGGCTTCCGGCAAGCCCCTCCACCGTCAGGGCGCCGATGACTATGGCTGAGTCGAGCAGTCTGCCCGCTCGCATGAGGCCCTGTACGGCCAAGGCGGTGCTCACCTGGGTGCCGTTGAGCATCGCGAGCCCCTCTTTCGCCTCAAGCATCACGGGCTCGCAGCCCGCGGCGGCGAGCACCTGCTGCCCGTTAAGAACGCTGCCGCGGTGCCGGGCCTCTCCTTCGCCGATCAAAGCCATGGTTAGATGTGCGAGCGGCGCCAGATCGCCAGAGGCGCCTACCGAGCCTTTGGCCGGGATGAGCGGCAGCACGTCGCTGTTCAGCAGCGCTAGAAGCGTGTCGACAACCTCGGGCCGTATGCCCGAGCGTCCCACAGCCAGGCTGTTGGCCTTGAGTAGCATGATGATGCGCACCAGCTCTTCGCCTAAAGGCTGACCTACGCCAGCGCAGTGGCTCCGCACCAGGTTGTACTGCAGCTGGCGGACTTTCTCGGCCGGGATCTGCCTGTTGGCGAAAGCTCCGAAGCCAGTATTGATGCCGTAACAGATCGTGCCGCTGGCGACCATGTGCCGTACAGTCTCTACCGACTGTTTCATTCGTTCTCGCGCCTTGGCGTCCAGGGCTACGCGCACGTCTTCATTGTCGAATTCATCCAGTGTCGCGAGCGTCAACGCGCTGCCGGTCAGAGTGAGCTGCTTGCGGCGTGCCTTACTCATTTTATTCTGTTGCCGCGGATGAAGATTGCGTCCGGCTCGATGCCGCCCAGCTGGTACGTCAGAAACTCGGGTGCGGGAATATCCCAGACGCAGAAATCGGCTTGCCTGCCTTCCTGCAAAGATCCGTAAGCATCTTCGCGCCCCAGCGCCCGAGCTGCGTTGCGTGTCACGCCCAGCAATACTTCCTCGGCGGTCAGGGAGAAAAGTTGTGCGGCCATATGCATGTTGGTGAGTAGGCTGGCGATCGGGGATGACCCCGGATTGAGGTCCGTGGCCACCGCCATGGCGACATTGGCCCGGCGGAACGAAGAGACCGGAGGTTTCTGGGTTTCGCGGAGGAAATAATACGCTCCCGGGAGCAGTACCGCCACGGTTCCCGCCTGCCCCATGGCTTCGATGGCTTGGGTGTCCACGTATTCCACGTGATCGCATGAGCGCGCGCCGAGGCGCGCTGCGGCATTGGCTGCACCCATGTTCGACAGCTGTTCCGCGTGTACGCGAAGCCCGAATCCCAGATCGCGGGCGCGCTCGAACAAGCGCTCCATGTCTTCGACCTCAAAGCCGATGGATTCGACGAAGATGTCTACGTTACGTGCAAGTCCCTGCCGAGCGACTTCCGGCAGCATGCGGTCAATGACATCGTTCATGTATTGCTGCCTGGTCTTGCCTTCCGGTACGGCGTGGGCGCCCAGGAATGTCGCTTCTATATTGAGGGGTAAATGCGCTCTCAGCTTGTCGACGGCTTTCAGCATCTTCAGCTCGTGGGGCAGGCTGAGCCCGTAGCCGGACTTGATCTCCACGCTCGTCACGCCTTCGCTCATCAAAGCCCGCAGGCGCGGCAGGGTTTCTAAAACGAGCTCGTCTTCGGAGGCCTGGCGCACGTCGCGTACGGTAGAAAGGATTCCACCTCCCGCTCTGGCGATCTCTTCGTAGCTCGCGCCGCGCAGCTTCATGCTGTGCTCGTTCATGCGGTTGCCGGCATAGAGAGCGTGGGTGTGGCAGTCGACGAAGCCGGGCATCACGATGCGGCCTTCCGCGTCGAAGGTCTCACGCGCCGGTGTGCCTGTGTTCATCGCGGCAATGCTGCCACCGTTGACGCAGAAGCCGGTCTCGGATGCGGCCTCCGCTCCCTCTACCATGGGGTACAATCGTGCGTTCTTCACGAGCAGGTCGTGCACGCGGCGACTCCTTTTGACTATCGCACGTTGAAGTATGCGCAATCAGCTTACATTTGAATACATCTTGACGCCCGCGGGCATCGAGGCGAACCGTACTTTGACCTTCGATGAGGCCGGTGTCATTGTCTCGATCGAGACGGCGCGAGTTCGGGAGGCTGACGGCTACTTCGCCCTGCCGGGCCTACCCAACGCTCATAGCCACTCTTTCCAGCGCGCCATGAGCGGTTTTGCCGAAGCCGGCGGCGGCGGCGAGTCCTTTTGGACCTGGCGCGAGCTGATGTATGACATGGCGGCGCGCATCACGCCCGAGCAGATGTACGACGTCGCTCGTCTGGCCTTCTACGAAATGCTCAAGGGCGGTTTCACCAGCGTCGGCGAGTTCCACTACCTGCACCACCTCCCGGATGGAACGGCGTCGCCGGAGATGGGCGATGCCGTCATTCGCGCGGCCCGCGACACGGGAATTCGGCTGGCCCTGCTGCCGGTCTTTTATCAAACGGGCGATTTCGGCAAACCTGCTCTCGAGGCCCAAGCACGATTCGTGCACGACACCCCGGAACAGTTTCTGGAGCTGCTGGGCGCGCTGGAGGTTCGCCCGAGCGGAATCGCGCCGCACTCTCTGCGCGCGGTCCCGCTGGAGTGCCTGACGGAGCTGTTGGAGTGTTGCGCGGAGGCGCTCGGCGAGGATTTCCCGGTTCACATGCACATCTGTGAGCAACGACAGGAGGTGGAGTCGTGCATTGCGCACTACGGGAAACCGCCAATTGAGCTGCTCGGTTCCACTGTCACCCTCGACGATCGGTGGAGCCTCATCCACGCGACTCATGCTGCGCCGGGCGAAGTCGAACTATTGATAAAGTCGCAGGTAAACGTCGTGCTCTGCCCGATCACGGAGGCTTACCTCGGCGACGGGTTCTTTCCAGCAGCGGACTACGTCGCAGGCGGGGGCAAGATCGCCGTGGGTTCGGATAGCAACGTTCGCATTGACGGCATAGAGGAGTTGCGCTGGCTGGAGTTCGGGCAACGCCTGAGGAGCGAACGTCGGTCTCAGCTCGCGACGGAGCAAGGCCTAGGCGTGCCGCTGTGGCAGCAGGTCTGCGAGACGGGCGCTTCCGCGTTGGGAGTGAATGCGGGCGCACTTCGGCCCGGCTGCCTCGCCGACGTTGTGGTAATCGGAAGGTCGCCGCTCAGCCAGATCGATCCAAGCAGGTTACCAGACGCCTTGATTGTTGGCGGTAGCGGTAGCAACATTGGCGACGTCTACGTCGGGGGCCGAAAACTCATCGACGCGGGCGGGTTCTCGGGAGCTGCCGAGGTCGAGAGCGCTTTCAGCGATACGATGAAAACGCTGCTGTCTTGATGAGAGCGACACGAGCATGAAACCGTTTGTCTATCTGAAGGCCACTGCACAAGAGCGCCCTCTGCTCCTGAGCATCCCACATACAGGTGTCTACGTGCCCGAGGAAATTGACGCCAACTTCGCCTCCG
>Ga0224508_10004510_pt1 | contig 11336 bp, 7 predicted proteins | sample SF_Jan12_sed_USG_4_FD_170157 | JGI IMG/M metagenome (GOLD analysis project Ga0224508, IMG submission 170157) | Sediment microbial communities from San Francisco Bay, California, United States - SF_Jan12_sed_USGS_21 | ecosystem: Environmental > Aquatic > Marine > Sediment | place: USA: California...
CGATGAAGGCATCTTCGCGACCGCCGAGGCTTACAAGCTGGTGCGTGAGGAAGGCATTCCTTTTCGCGATGCTTATCGGCAGGTCGCCAAACGCTACGCAAAATGATGCGCCATTTCCTGCCTGTGCCTCTATAATCGTTTCATCGCCACCATGGGGCATTGAAATGACACGCTTTACCACCGCGCTCACCGCAATCTTTTTTTTGTTGCTGTTCTCAGCTTGCGGCCAAAGTGGTCCTTTATATCTGCCGGGAGACCCAAGTGAAATCCAGAAACCGGCGCCCGCCCCTGCGAATGATGAAGAAGAGGAAGAAAAGAACGAAGAAGACAGCGACACGGCGAAGCAACCATCTTGATGAGATTCGTGCTTGGATTTTGGCAAGACGTCGTACGCTGTTGTTCTTGAGGATGACACCTTGAGCGGCTTGCTTGACAACCTGAAGATCGACCGTTTCGTCTTTCCTCATCAGCTGGACCTGATGAACGATAGCGTGCTGCTTGTCCGGCTTAGTAATGCAGATCTTCGTGACCACAGCTTCCTCGACCAACGTATTCTCCGGCAGGGAATGACCCACGAATGGTTGCGTTGGAGCGAATTCGAAGCCGTGGCGCAGACTCTGTCGAAGAAGGTACCGGCTTATATTTTCCATGTTGGGCATTGCGGTTCGACGCTGCTCTCACGTCTGGTCTGCGCGGCTACCGATACCCAGGCCCTGCGAGAACCCCTGCCGATGAGGACTATTGCGTTCGATCAGGCCGACGGTCGAGCCGCGCTTCTTGCCGACGATGTTCTGCGTGCACGCCTGCACATTTTCGAACGGGTCTGGGCCCGCGGGCCGTCGAAGACCGTGGTCAAGGCGAGCAGCATCTGCTCCAACCTGATGGAACGCATCGATTCGGCCGCGCCGATCGCGTTTGTTTACCAGCAGCCCGAGACGCATCTCGCAGTTACCCTGGCCGGCGAGAATACGCTGCAGGATTTGCGTGGATTTGCACAGAATCGTTATCGCCGGCTGCAGGAGCGCGATATCGATATGCAGCCGCTCGCGGCATTTACTGTCGGCGAGTTGGCTGCACTGACCTGGTTGACCGAAGCGGTCTCGGCCAGTCGCGTGTTGACCCGACGAATGGTAGCGACACTCGACTTCGACCGGTTCCTTGAGCAGCCTGACGATAGTCTCGCTGACGTCTGTCGCCACCTCGATCTGGAGACAGGGCCCGAACGATGCCGCATCGCACTCAACGGGCCGATTATGCGAACGTATTCGAAGGCCCCGGAACACGCGTACGGACCGGAATTGCGCAACGAGATCATCGGGGATTCCCGCGCGCGGAACAGCAATGAAATTGCGCGGGGGATGCGATGGATCAACGGCCTGGCGGCGCGCAACGCCGAAGTCACGGCGGCAGTTAACGCTTTGTCGTCCGCGCCCTGAGCTTTACCGGTTCAGTTCGACCACTTGCGTTCCAGGCTGGCGCAGACGTATTGCAGCCGCATGCGATTTTCCGGGTCAATATTGAATCCTTCCAGCGCATATATTTCATTCAGCGAGTACAGAAGATAACGCTCATTCTCGTCCTTTATCCGGCTTTCAATGAAGGTGATCGCGACGAGGCGTTCTCCCGATGTAACGGGCATTACTTCATGAATTGTCGTCGACGGGTAGAGAATGGCTGAGCCCGCCGCGCCTTTGACTAGCAACGCCTTGCTACCGAGATCAACCTTTAGCTCGCCGCCCTCGTAGGTGTCAGGTTCGGCCAGGAAAATCGTACTGGACAGATCGGAGCGAAGCGGACTCGGCCGCATTGGCAAGTAGGCCGAATCGGAGTGCTTCCCATAGGACATCCCCGGCTGGTAGCGACACATGAGCGGCGGCGCGAAACGGCTGACAAACGCGTAGTTTTGCAGGGTCTCGTTTCGCATCAGCCCTTCGGTGATGATCTGGGACGACTCCTGGAAGTGTTGGTCACCGTAATCGATCTGGAGATTTTTCTTCACGTCGCTGTGGGGATTGCTGATTCGCCCGTCGACAAAATTCGCTTTCGCCGCGATCTCCTGAATGCGCTCGATCTGTGCGGCGTTGAGAACATCCGGAATTTCAATGAACATGAAGAAATCCTTGCAAACGTTGGTGGTTCGGTCGACATGCGTGGACTCGCTCGTCCGAAAGACCGTCGACCTCGTCGCGACATAGTACCAAAAAGCGCTCCCTCGACATCCGGCTTCGGAGCCGGCAACTCCCGGATCCGTTGATGCGCGAACGATTTGTCGTGCCAGATGGTAGAATTCGGCGCGATTCGTAGACACAAGGGTCAGGACACTGGCCGTGGAATTCACCGATGGCTGATCTCGTCCTTATCGACGGGTCATCGTATTTGTACCGCGCTTATCACGCGCTGCCGGCGCTCTCTAATTCGCAGGGCGAACCGACCGGCGCCTTGCATGGCGTGCTGACGATGATCCTCAAACTCGTTCGCGAAGAACAACCGGCGCGTATTGCCGTGGTTTTCGATGCGCCAGGCAAGACCTTCCGCGACGAGATTTACGCGGAGTACAAAGCCACTCGCCCCCCAATGCCAGACGACCTGCGCTCGCAGGTGCAACCCATCCTCGACGCCGTAGAGGCGATGGGGCTGCCGCTGCTGCGCGTCGAAGGCGTCGAGGCCGACGATGTCATTGGCACATTGAGCGAACAGGCTGCGAACAAGGGACTCGAGGTGCTGGTGTCGACGGGCGACAAGGACCTCGCTCAACTCGTCAACGATAAGGTCACGCTCGTGAACACGATGGATGACTCCAGGCTGGATCGTGATGCCGTAAAGGAAAAATTCGACGTATACCCTGAGCAGATCGTCGATTATCTAGCCCTTGTCGGGGACACCTCGGACAATATCCCTGGCGTACCGAAAGTCGGCGCAAAAACGGCAGCCAAGTGGCTCAATCTCTACGACAGTGCTGACGGCATCATGGAACATGGGGAGGAGATCAAGGGCAAGGTTGGTGAAAGCCTGCGTGACAACGTGGAACAATTGCGACTGTCTCAGACGCTCGCGGCCATACGCAAGGATGTGGATCTCGATGTAACCGTCGATGACCTAAAGGCAACAGAAGCCGACAACGGCTCGCTGCGCGAGTTGTATGGCCACTATGAACTGCGCTCGTTGCTTCGCCTGCTCGATGAGAAAGCTGACGAGCCAGCGGCGCCTGTGGCGGAGAAACAAGGCGACTACGAAACCGTTCTGACCTGGGATGCCTTCGACCGTTGGCTCAAGAAGATCAGGAAGAGCAAACTCACCGCGTTTGATACTGAAACGACCAGCCTTGATTACATGGACGCCGAAATCGTCGGCTTCTCTCTTGCGGTAGAGGCCGGTGAGGCCTGCTACGTTCCTGTCGCGCACGACTATCCCGGCGCGCCCGACCAGTTGCCGCGCGCCGAGGTGTTGGAAAAACTCACGCACTTTCTCACAGACGACACAAAAATAAAGGTGGGCCACCACCTCAAATACGACGCCCACATCCTTATGCGCTATGACATCGCGCTCGGCGGCATGAAGTTCGATTCAATGCTCGAATCCTACGTCCTTAACAGCGTTGCGACGCGCCACGACATGGACTCGGTGGCACGACACTACCTGGGAAAAGAGACGATTCACTACGAGGATGTCGCGGGCAAAGGCGCCAAACAGCTAACCTTCAACGAGATCGATCTCGAAACGGCCGCCCCTTACGCGGCAGAAGATGCTGACATCACACTGCAACTGCACGAAACGCTTTGGCAGCAACTGGGAGAGCAGCCGACGCTGCGCAAGGTCTACGAGGAGATTGAGCAGCCGCTTGTGCCGGTGCTTCTGGACATGGAGGAAGGCGGCGTCCTGGTAGACCGCAAGATGCTTGCGAAGCAAAGCAGCGAACTTGCGAAGAAAATGGCTGAGCGCGAATCCGAAGCACACAAACTGGCCGGCGGCCCCTTCAATCTCGGTTCACCAAAGCAGCTGCAGCAGATTCTTTTCGAACAACTCGAACTGCCTGTCATCAGGAAGACGCCCAAGGGGCAACCATCGACGGCAGAGGACGTCCTTACCGAGCTGGCCAACGATTACGAGCTGCCCGCCGTCATTATCGATTACCGCAGCGTCAGCAAACTCAAGAGCACCTATACCGACAAGCTGCCGCTGCAAATCAACGAGCGCACGGGCCGAATTCACACCTCGTATCACCAGGCCGTCGCGGCAACAGGGCGTCTGTCGTCAACCGACCCGAATTTGCAAAACATCCCCATTCGCACGCCCGAGGGGCGGCGCATTCGCCAGGCATTCGTCGCACCGCAGGGTCGGGTCCTGCTCGCCGCTGATTACTCGCAGATCGAACTTCGGATCATGGCGCATCTGTCGGCGGACGAGGGGCTGCTCAAGGCTTTTGCCAAAGAGCAGGACGTGCACCGTGCAACGGCAGCCGAAGTGTTCGACTTGGCATTGGAGGAAGTCACCGACGATCAGCGCCGCTCGGCCAAAGCAATCAACTTCGGCCTGATGTATGGCATGTCGGCTTTCGGCCTGGCGAAACAACTTGGCATCCCCAGGGGTGAAGCGCAGGCCTACGTCGATCTGTACTTTGATCGCTACCCGGGGGTGAAGGTTTACATGGACAATATCCGTAAGACCGCCAGCGAACAGGGGTATGTGGAAACCGTGTTCGGTCGCCGCCTGTACCTGCCAGAGATCAACGCGCGCAACGCGCAACGTCGCCAGTACGCGGAGCGCAGTGCGATTAACGCACCCATGCAGGGCACCGCCGCCGACATTATCAAGAAGGCGATGATTACCGTGCACGATTGGCTGAAGACCGACAACCCCGGTGCTCGAATGATCATGCAGGTACATGATGAACTGGTATTCGAAGTCGAGGAAGACAAGGTCGATGCGGTGCGAGAGCGGGTCATCGAGTTGATGTGTGGGGCGGCGGAATTGTCAGTGGCGCTGCAGGTCGATGTGGGAATCGGGTCGAACTGGGATGAGGCGCATTGAGCGCATCAGGCGACAGTGGCGGTTGTACTACGTCACACGCCAGCCAACGACCCACTTTCAGAGATTTAATGCCTTGCCAGGCTGGCTACAGATTCCGCAGCACAACCGCCACCATCGCCGCATTCCACCCCTCAGGATTCCACCGCACCATCCGCTGTGAAGAAAATGGGTGGAGTGTTGGAGTTCGCCGCTCCGCCCATCTCCCCCAAACAGAGAGTGATAAGAGGACAAACCTGGCAGGTGACGATGGGGGACAGCTTGCGGAACCTGTAGCCGGCCAACGGCCGGCGTGTGACGCAAGCTGTCCGGCGTCGTCACCGCTTAGACCTTTTCTAATCTATAAATCTTTTAATTTCAACTACTTAAAAATCCTTGGAACTCACTCCTGTCCAAGCCCTCTAAGTTTTTGAGTGCATTAGTCACTCGCCTGCTTACCTCCCTTGAGCGGGCGTGCAACCCGGTAACCCCAAGCCGGTTGCGTTCTTTGGCCCCGGGGTACCTTTTACCGAAAGGTGCTTCGGGGCTTTCTTATTGCTCGCAGGGCATGCTCAGAAATTCATCGAGCTTCGCCCGCGCTTCCTCCTCCCCCAATCGAGTGAGTGCCGAGAAGTGTTGCACGGTCGCCGCCTCATTCAGATCGCGACGTACTTCGAGAAGTGCTTTGGCTGCCTGACCGCGTTTCAGCTTATCGGTCTTCGTCAGGAGAATGTGTGTGGGCAGACCGACGGAGTCGGCGAAGCTCAGCATCTGCCGATCGTAGTCGGTCAGCTGGCGACGAATATCGACGATCAGGAACATGCCGCGCAGACTCTTGCGCGTCTCGAAATATTCCGCCATGAGATCCGCCCAGTGGTGGCGCATTTGGTCCGCCACCTTCGCGAAGCCGTAGCCCGGCAAATCGACCAGTCGCCGCTCATCAACCAGGCTGAAAAAGTTCACCAACCGCGTGCGCCCCGGCGTCTTGCTGGTCCTGGCAAACTGTCGTCGATTGACGATGATATTTATCGCACTCGACTTGCCCGCATTGGATCGTCCGGCAAAAGCCACCTCGATGCCGGTGTCCGGGACGAACTGCCCGGGCGCGTTGGCGCTCTTGATAAAGTGGGCTTCCGGGTAGTGTGACATTGGGGTACGCCCTCAAGATTGTGTGTATAATTCGGGCGCTGAGTTCAGAACCGGGAAGCAAGTTTGACGGGTTCAGGGTCGCGCAGCAAGGTGCTCAAATGCCTTCCGGCCCTGCGCCGCCCCTTAGTGACAATACTCAGACTGTCGAGATCAAAACAAGACATCAAACAGGCGATCGCCGCGGCAATCGTCAGGGAAGTAACGGTTACAACCTATGAAAAACAAGCTCGTTCCGATCTTCGCGCTGGCCGGCCTGGTACTGGCCGCAAGTCCTTTACAGGCAGAAAGCCTGGTCAGCGGCTCGGCCGATGCCGGCAAAGCCAAAGCACTGACCTGCACCGCCTGTCACGGGCCTGAGGGCAATAGCTCGAGCCCGCTCTGGCCGAATATCGCGGGACAAAACGCACCTTACATTCAGGCTCAGCTCATGGCGTTCAAGGATGGCAGCCGCAAGGATCCCCTGATGTCGAGCCAGGCCATGTTGTTGTCTGCTGAAGATATGGCCGACCTCGCTGTTTACTTCGAGAGTCTGCCGGGCGCCGCGCAATCGGTCGCCGACGCGAGCCTCGTTGCTCGTGGTGAAGCCCTCTACCGGGGCGGCGACACGGGCAACGGCACCGCTGCCTGCATGGCCTGTCACGGCCCGACGGGCCGTGGTAATCCCGCGGCAAAATATCCGGCATTGAACGGTCAGCACTCGGCCTACACGACGAAACAGCTACAAGCCTACTCTGAAGGTACGCGTGAGACCGATGGCAAGACCAAAATCATGCGCGATATAGCCGCACGGCTCGACAAAGATGATATCGCTGCCGTCGCGTCTTATGTGCAGGGCCTGAAGTAATCTACCAACACTGATTTTCGGACGTCTTTATGAAACACCTGAAATGGATCGGTCCTCTGCTGTTCACTGCGGCACTGCTCAACTTGTATTCGTGCAGCAAGGAAGAAGCCGCCGTCCCGCCTGCGGAAGAACCTGTGGCTGTAGAAGAGGCAATGGAAACCGCCCCGGAAGAGGCCGCGGACAGCAGCACAGAAACAGCATCGGAAGTTCTCGAGGTGGTCGAGGAATCCGCAGCAGAAGCCGAGCCTGTCGACGAAGCGATCGTATTGGCTGTTGCCGAGACAACCGCCGCACAACGTGAATGGCAGTTCAAGGAAGGCGAGCACTATGTTCGCATGGTTCCCACGCAACCTACGGTTGGCGGCGCGGACAAGATCGAGGTTTCCGAATTTTTCTGGTACGGCTGCCCACATTGCTACGATCTCGAGCCGCACATCAACGAGTGGGCAGAAAAAAAGGATCCCAATGTCCGCTTCGTGCGCATCCCGGCCTCCTGGAATGCGCTGGTTCGCCTGCACGCCCAGCTTTATTACACCGAGGAAGTCCTCGTACGCAACGGCATCATCAAGAACCCCGGAGAATTTCGCGACACCGTATTTCAGGAATACCATCGGCGCGGTAACCGCATGACATCGGAAGCCGCTATTCAGAAGGTGTTCGCTCGCTTCGGCGTCAATGAGGACCAGTTCCAGAGCACGTGGAATTCGTTCGAGGTCAACCAGAAAATGCGTGTCGCCGACGATCTTGCGCGCCGTTACAGCATTTCTTCCGTTCCCGCAATTGTGGTCAATGGTAAATACCGTTCGGGTGCCGCAGAAGCCGGCAGCTATCCGAAGCTCATGGAGTTGATAGACGAGCTGGTCGTTCGCGAAAGCCTGCGCTAGCCGCTGTCCCCGGCAATACGCTCCAGGCCGCGGCCCTGTAGCACGCCGCCAGTAAAGGGGCGGAAGAACCACTATTACAGCGCTGCTATGACCATGCTACTGTCTGCGCCATCCGATGTTGCATGAGGCAACGCTGTGAAACGAATACTCTGCGCGCTGACCGTTTTCCTGCTGGCCGGAACCACGCTGGCGGCGACCGACGACGCCTTCGAAAATCTCGCCAACGAGTACATTGGTGACCTGACCAGATTCTCCCCGGTCGTAGCCACGTTGATTGGCGATCACAGCGCCGACGGGCAGCTCGATCAGGTCGATGACGCGGCGCGTGCGGAAACCCGGGCCTTGCTTCGCAAGTACATAGAGGCGTTGAACGGAATCGACCGGGAACAATTGTCACGGGCGAACCAGGTCGATGCAGAACTGTTATCGCATGAAGTCGAATCCAGCCTCTGGTCGCTCGATGTTTTACAGGAGTGGGCCTGGAATCCCCTCTATTACGTCAACATCGCAGGCAGCTCGATCTATGGCCTGGTGGCCCGTGACTTCGCGCCAATCGAGACGCGCCTGGCAAACGTGACATTGCGACTCGAGCAAGTGCCACGTTTCCTCGCGCAAGCACGGACATCCATCGAGCCGGCTCGAGTACCGAAGATCCATGCCGAAACTGCCGTACAACAGAACCCTGGCCTGGTCTCCATTATTGAATCGATGATCGTTCCTGCGATGGGTGCGTTGCCGGCCGATCAACAGGCGCGTCTCAATAGCGCAATCGAGTCCGCCAGGGACGCCATTGCCGAGCATCAGACCTGGCTGGAAGAAGAGCTGTTGCCGCGGGCCAACGGCGAGTTCCGCATTGGTGCGGCACTCTATGACGCCAAACTCGCTTTCGCCCTCAACTCACCGCTGGATCGCCGCGAGATTACGGCACGGGCCGAGCGTGAGTACGAGGCCGTGCGCAACGAAATGTACGACGTGGCGAAAACAGTCTATCTCGAGAAGCACCCGTTCACGGCGTTTCCGGATAATCCGGACGAGGCGTACAAACAGACCATTATTCGGGCGGCGCTCGAGGAGGCGTACAAGGCGCTGCCACCGCCTGACGGCATCGTCGACGTTGCCAAACAGCATCTTCAACAGGCGACTGACTTTGTCATCGAACACAACATTGTCACGATGCCCGAGGAACCGGTCGAGATCATCATCATGCCCGAATTTCAGCGTGGTGTGACTGTCGCCTATCTCGACCCGCCCGGACCGCTCGACAAGGGGCAGCCCGCATTTTACGCCGTGGCCCCGCTGCCCACCGACTGGACGGACGAACAGGTCGAGTCCTTTCTGCGCGAGTACAACATGCTGTCGATCCAGGACCTCACCATTCACGAGGGCGTACCAGGGCACTACCTGCAACTCGCGCTGAGCAACCGCTACCCGTCGACGCTACGCGCGGTCCTGTGGTCCGGACCGTTCGTCGAAGGCTGGGCCGTCTACGCGGAACAGATGATGATCGCCGAGGGCTACATGAATCACGATCCGCTCATGAAGCTCATCAACCTGAAGTGGTATTTGCGCGCCGTAACCAACGCGATCATCGACTCGGCCATTCATGTCGACGGCATGACACGCGACGCCGCCATGAAGTTGATGATCGAAGGCAGCTTCCAGGAAGAACGAGAGGCCGCGGGTAAGTGGGTGCGAGCACAGCTCACGTCGGCACAGCTCTCAACCTACTTCGTCGGTTACCAGGAGCACCTGGAGATGCGTGCGGCCGTGGAGGCGCTGTGGGGCGACGAGTTTACGTTACGCCGTTATCATGATCAGGCGCTGTCCTATGGTTCTCCGCCAGTGCGCTTCGTTCGCGCACTGATGCTCAATGAGGATTTCCCGCGCCGCGGCGAGTAGTCTGTCTGATCTCCCAGGCAGCCAACCGTTCAAATCCGCGAGTTGCTATACTGCGCGATCCTCGCACCGCACAACAGCAAACTCGCCATGACGAACGATCGAACAGAGCAGCTGCCCTCCGACATTTCCGAACGCTTGCAGGCCGGATTGGAACATCATCGATCGGGTCGATTCAGCGAAGCTGAAGCCATCTATCAGTCGGTTCTCAAGGAGCATCCGGAACATCCTGATGCGTTGCACCTGCTGGGCGTACTGGCCCTTCAGGCAGGACGCGCTGACATGGCAGTGGGCTGGTTCCAACGCGCTATAAATGTGAGGCCTGATGAACCCGAGTTCCACAATATGTGCGGCGAGGCTTATCGCGTTCAGCAGAATTACGACGCCGCCATCAAACATTATGAGCAGGCTCTTGCGATCAAGCCCGATTTCGCCGGCGCACACAACAACCTGGGGAATACTTTCGTAGAACTACGACGGTTCGAGGACGCCATTGACTGCTACCAAAAAGCCATTGCCATCGACCCTCGCTTTCCGGCGTCTCACAACAACTTAGGGATAGCCCTTAAAGAACTGGGCCGGCCACAAGAAGCCATGCTCTACCACCAACAGGCCATAGCCATCATGCCTTCCTATGCCGAGGCTCATAGCAGCCTGGGCAACGCGCTTCAGGCACTGGGCCGGCCGAATGAGGCGCTTACCCACCATGAAAAAGCCCTTGCGATGAGGCCTGACTACGCCGAGGCGCACAGCAACCTGGGCAACGCCCTCAAGGAACTTGGCCGCACGGACGAGGCCATCGCGCACTACAAACAGGCCGTTACCATTCAGCCGCACTTCGCCATGGCACATTACAACCTGGGAATTGCCCTTGATGAACAGGGCCAACCGGAAGAAGCCGCGAGCTCCTATGAGCAGGCTCTTGTCATCAATCCTGACTACGCTGAGGCACACCATAACCTCGCGAATGCCCTTGATGAGCTGGGCCGGCGGGAGGATGCCGTAAGCCACTATAAGCGAGCCATCGCTATCAAGCCTGATTATGCCGAGGCGCATCGAAACCTCGCCAGAATAAGACCGGATCAAACAGAAGTACCTGCAATCGAAGAACTACTGCAAAGTCCTTCCCTTTCAGAAACAGACGCTATTCACTGCCATTTCGCACTCGGGAACATCTATCACAAGGCGAAATCTTTCGATAAGGCCTTTGAGCATTACGAAACCGGCAACGTGCTCAAACGCAAGGCCATATCCTATCGTTCAGAGAACTTCACCACCCATGTAGACAGACTGATCAATGTCTATTCAAAGAATTACTTTCAGGAAACCGTTTCTTCCGGTTCCGAATCGGAACTGCCCGTTTTCATTGTCGGCATGCCGCGATCCGGGACGACCCTCGTCGAACAGATAGTCTCAAGTCACGCGCGGGTGCATGGTGCCGGCGAACAGGCGACCCTCGGGCAATTTGAAAGATCAATAGCAAAGCAATTCGAAGCTTCGGCGCCCTACCCGGAATGCATGCCCCAATGCTTCGGGTCCGTCATACCGGAGTATGCCGA
>Ga0224508_10004511_pt1 | contig 11336 bp, 11 predicted proteins | sample SF_Jan12_sed_USG_4_FD_170157 | JGI IMG/M metagenome (GOLD analysis project Ga0224508, IMG submission 170157) | Sediment microbial communities from San Francisco Bay, California, United States - SF_Jan12_sed_USGS_21 | ecosystem: Environmental > Aquatic > Marine > Sediment | place: USA...
CATCGCCGCCCACTTCGGGCTGCGCTACCGCTCGCTGCGCGCCGAGCGCATCGGCACCAACGCCCACTACGGCATCTGCTACTCCGACGGCTCGATCCGCATCCGCCTGCGCCACGCCTCCACCGGCCGCCCGCTCAAATACTCGAGCCTGGTGAACACGCTCTGCCACGAGCTGGCCCACCTCCGGCACTTCGACCACGGCCCGCGCTTCAAGGCCTTCTACTTCGAGATCCTCGACCACGCCCGGGTTGAGGGCATCTACCGCCCGAGCGCGCCGCGACGGGGTCGGGCGCCCGCCCGGTCCGAGTCGGCGCGCACCGAAGCGTCGGGTCCCGTGCAGCTGGGACTGTTCGGCTAGGCCCCCGCGCTGGGGCGGCCGCGGGGCGGATCAGCCGCTGGCGAGCTGGTCGTACTCTTCGAGGGTGTTGGGGCCCTCTTCGAGCTTGGCGCTGATCTCGTCGCAGGCGATCTGCTTGTCGAGAATCTCCCGGATCAGGCCCTCGACGCTCAGCTCGTCGAATTCGGCCATCGCGTCTTCGAGCGCGGTGCCCGAGACGCTGAACTCGACTGCGACCTTGATGGTGACGCCCATGAAACGGAATACCTCGCTGCAGGTTGCCCGGCCGAACCTTCGGGAGGCCGCAGACGGGAGGGATCCTTCCGGGCTGCCACGCTAACCCATTGAAATCAATAGGCTTTTCGACCCTGGCCGGAAGAGGATACAACAGCGCCCCGCCCGGGGCCAAAGAAAATTGACGCGATTTTCTACGCGGAATCGGCAGCTTGTGGCGATTCTCGCCGGACGTGGAGGGGCACCAGCGCCGCCACGCCCAGCAGCACGGCGCTGAAGATCCCCATCGAGAGCCCGTGCAGCTGGCGATAGCGCGCCACCGCGTCCACCCGGGCCTCGGGCCCGAAGGCCGCGTCGCGCAGCGCCGACAGCTGGGGGGTCACGCCGAGCTCGCTGGCCACGCAAGCCGCCGCCAGCGCAAGCGGGAGCCAGACCAGCAGGCGTCCCCGACGGAGCAGCCACGCCAGACCCGCCAGCACGACGCCGGCCAGCGCGCCGCCCCAGTGCAGGGTGGCCAGCGCCGGCCCCACCACCTTTCCCGCCAGCTCGGGGCTCGGCAGCACGCGGAAGACGTGGGGGGCGATGGCGCCGGCGAAGCACAGCCACGAGCCCAGCCAGGCCGCTACCGCCCACCACAGCAGGCTGCGGCTGGCCAGGTCGGCCGCGGATCCGGGCGAGAAGCGGGGCGAGGCGGCGGAGACGGACACGGCCCTAGCCTAACCGCTTTTGCAAACCCCCGGGATCTCGGGGGTTTCCGCCCGGGCCCTGCCGGTCCGCGCAGGTGCAGAAAAAGCGCAGAAAAACCTCAAGAGCCGGCAGGTGAGGACGATGAGAATAGTGTTCGCGGCTGAGGCAGGGGGGGCCAAGGCCCGAGCACTCGCCCCGGCCCACGCAAGTGGGTCCGGGGCGAAGCGCGTTAACGGCTCGAGCGGGCGGCCGGGCGCTCAGGGCGCCGGCGGCGCCAGCGGCTCGAGGGTCACCGGGTCGAGCTCGCGCGACTGCAGGCCCCGGGCCCGGTCGTCGGCGGCCACGTCGCTGTGGCAGTCGGCCTTGTGGCCGCGCCCCGCGCCCATGGCGCGGCGGGTCTTGCCCGCCAGCCGGTGCACCTCTTCGGACGAGAGCACGCCGCGCTTCTCGAGGATCTCGCGCTGCTCGGGCGAGAGCGCCGCCGACACGGCCGGCTTCTCCCACGCATAGCCCTCGTCCTTGCCCGAGAAGAACTCGCCGATCTCCTTGCTGATGCGCACCGAGCACCAGTCGTGGCCGCACATGGCGCAGAAGTCGGTGTCGACGTCGAGGTCTTCGTCGTGGAAGGCGCGGGCGGTGTCCGGGTCCCACGACAGCTCGAAGTGCTTCTCCCAGTTGAGCGCGGCGCGGGCCTTGGTGAGCTCGTCGTCGCGGTCGCGCGTGCCGGGAATGCCCAGCGCCACGTCGGCGGCGTGGGCGGCGATCTTGTAGGCGATCACGCCCTGCTTGACGTCGTCCTTCTTGGGCAGGCCCAGGTGCTCCTTGGGCGTCACGTAACACAGCATCGAGGCGCCGTGATAGGCGGCCGAGGTGGCGCCGATGCAGCTGGTGATGTGGTCGTAGCCGGGGAAGATGTCGGTGACCAGCGGGCCCAGCACATAGAAGGGCGCCCCGTGGCACAGCCGCCGCTCGAGCTTCATGTTGAACTCGATCTGATCGAAGGGCACGTGGCCCGGGCCCTCGATCATCACCTGGCAGCCATGGCGCCAGGCGCGCTCGGTGAGCTCGCCCAGGGTCTCGAGCTCGGCCAGCTGGGCCCGGTCGGTGGCGTCAGCCAGGCCGCCGGGGCGCAGGCCGTCGCCGATCGAGAAGGTCACGTCGTAGCGGCGCAGCACCTGGCAGATCTCGTCCCACAGCGTGTACATGGGGTTCTGCTCGCCGTGGTGCAGCATCCACTTGGCCAGCAGCGAGCCGCCGCGGCTGACGATCCCGATCAGGCGCTCGCGCACGAAGGGCAGGTGCTCGCGCAGCACGCCCGCGTGGACGGTCATGTAGTCGACGCCCTGGCGCGCCTGGTGTTCGAGGCCGGCCAGGATCGTCTCGGCGTCGAGATCTTCGATGCTGCGCCCGAGGATCATGGAATAGATGGGCACGGTGCCGATCGGCACCTTCGCGGCGGCGATGATGGCTTCGCGGGTGGCGTCGAGGTCGCCGCCGGTCGAGAGGTCCATCACCGTGTCGGCGCCCCAGCGCTCGGCCCAGTCGAGCTTCTCGACCTCGTCGGCGGTGCCGCTCGAGACCGGCGAGGCGCCCATGTTGGCGTTGATCTTCGTCTGGCTGGCGCGGCCGATGGCCATGGGGTCGAGGGCGCCGGCCAGGTGCACGCGGTTGGCGGGGATCACCATGCGGCCGGCGGCGACCTCGTCGCGCACCTGCTCGGGGCTCAGGTGGGGCTCGCGCTCGGCGACGCGCCGCATCTCGGGCGTCACCGTGCCCAGGCGCGCGTGCTCGAGCTGGGTCACGGGCTCGAAGCCGGCCGGCGGCTGCCACGCGCCCTGGGCGTCGCGGGTCCAGTCGGGCGGCATGAAGTCCCAGGCCGTCTTCTCCGAGGGCGGCGGCATGCCGGGCGTGTCGGGCGAGCTGAAGGCGAGCGTTTCGCCCACCCGGGGCGCGTTGGCGAAGCTGCCGGGTGAGGTGCCCTGGGCTTGGCTGGAGGGGTTGGCGCCGCTGGCGGGCAACGCGTAGCGGGGTCGGTGGGGGGGTGTGCTCATCCGCTCCTGCGGAACGTAACACGGCTGGAGGTTCGCTACCGTCGCCGGCGTGAGAGGCCTCGCCCCGGCGACGTGTGTGCTGCTCGTGCTCTGGGTCGGGCTCGCGGGCTGCGACCGCAACATCGAGCCCTTCGATCCCGAAGAAGAGCCTCGCCAGCCCGACCTCTCGAAGATCTTCCCCGAAGGCGCCGAGCGCGCCGAGCCTGCGCCGCCGCTGTTGCCGCCGGCGCCGGGCGAAGGGCGCGGGGCCTCGCCGCTGCCCGCCGAGCTGGCCGAGGCCGACGCCTCGCGCGCGGGCGGGGCGCAGCCGGTGCCCGCCAACGAGCCCGGCTCGATCACCGGCCGCGTCGAGGTGGCGCCCGAGCTCGCGGGCGAGACGCCGGCCGGCGCGGTGCTGTTCATCATCGCGCGCCGCGTGGCCGGCGGGCCGCCCCTTGCGGTCAAGCGCGTGCCCGACCCGGTCTTTCCGCTGGGCTTCCGCCTCGGGCCGTCCGACCGCATGATTCAGCAGATGCCCTTCGAGGGCCCGCTCACCTTGAGCGCGCGCCTCGACGGCGACGGCAACGCCACCAGCCGCAGCGAGGGCGACCTGCAGGGCCAGGCCGAGGGCGAGCACCAGCCCGGCGCCGTCGGGGTGGTGATCCGCCTGGCCGAGCGGCTCTGATTTCCGCCGCGCGGTCGCTTCGAGCCGCGCAGCCCGGGCCTAGGTCGCGTCGAGCTCTTCGACGGCCTTCTGGGTGCCGCTCACCACCAGGCGGTCGCCCTCTTCGATGAGGTCGCCGGCCTCGGGCACGCGCACGCCGGGACGCCCCGACTGCGGCCGCATCTTGCGCAGCAGCACGATGTGCACGCCCTTCTCGGCCGCCAGGTTGAGCTCGCGGATCGTGTGGCCAAAGAAGTGCGCGGGCGTCTGCACCTCTTGCAGCACATAGCCCCCACCCAGCGCCACCTGCTGGCCGCGGCTGGCCACCAGCACCTGGTCCGAGACGCCGCCGGCCAGATCGCGGCGCAGCACCTCCTGGTTGTAGGCGTGGATCACGTCGCGCTTGTGCACGCTGCCCACCAGCTTGTGCGGGTTCTCGTCGGACACCACGGCGATCTCTTCGGCGTTGGTGCCGCTGAAGATCTGCATGGCCAGGTGCAGGTCGTCGCTATCGCTCACGCTGGGCGGGTGGGGCTCGGCCAGGTCTTTCGCCACCACCAGCTGCATCAGCGCCTCCTGCTCAACCAGCATGCGGGTGAAGTCGCGCAGGTGGATCGAGCCGCCGAGGCGCTCGTTCGTGTCCACCACGAAGAAGTCGGCGTGGTCGCTGGCCAGCACCTTCTCGACCACCGCTTCGAAGCGCGCGTTGGCTGGCAGCACCTCGGGCTCGCGGTCGATCACGTCGCTCACGAACAGGCTCTTCAGCACGTTGCGCGGCTGCTCTTCGAAGAGGTCGATGCCGCGGCGGCGCAGCTTCATGGTGTAGATCGAGTCGCGGTGCAGATAGGTCGTGACCAGGGTGCTCACCACGCAGGCGGCCATCAGCGGCGGAATGATGTCGATGGTCTGGGTGAGCTCGAAGATCATGATGATCGCGGTGATCGGCGCGTGGGTGGTGGCGGCCACCACCGCGCCCATGGTCACCAGGGCGTAGGCCCCCGAAGAGGCCGTCGCCTCGGGGAACCAGGCGTGCACGAAGTTGCCGAAGAAGCCGCCGGTCATGGCGCCGAGGAAGAGGCTGGGCGCGAAGATGCCGCCCGAGCCGCCGGAGCCGATCGTGATCGAGGTGGCGGCGATCTTCACGACGATCAGCGTGCCCAGCAGGGTCGCCGGCAGCTCGCTGGTGAGCGCGGCGCTGATCGTGCTGTAGCCCACGCCGAAGACGTTCGGAAACCAGATGCCGATCGTTCCCACCAGCGCGCCGCCCAGCGCCGCGCGCGACCACTCGGGCAGCGGCGCCTTCTCGAACAGGTCTTCCGCGCGATACAGGCTGAACATGAAGGCCAGGGCGACGAAGCCCGCCAGGAAGCCCACGCCCATGTAGGGCACCAGCTCGAAGGGGCTCACCAGGTCGTAGGCCGGCACGGGGAAGGCGGGGTGGTTGCCCAGGAAGAAGCGCGACACCACCGTCGCCACTACCGAGGCGATCACGATGGGCGAGAGCTGCGCCACCGCGAAGTTGCCCACCACCACCTCGGCGGCGAACAGCGCGCCGGCGATGGGCGCGTTGAAGGTGGCCGACACGCCGGCCGCCGCGCCGCAGCCCACGATGGTGCGCAGCTGCGCCGCCGGCATGCGCAGCATCTGTCCGATCGCCGAGCCCATGGCCGCGCCGATCTGCACGATCGGTCCCTCGCGGCCCACCGAGCCGCCCGAGCCGATCGAGATCGCCGAGGCCAGCGCCTTCACGCCCACCACCCGCGGCCGGATCACGCCGCCGCGCAGCGCCACCGCCGCCATCACCTCGGGCACGCCGTGGCCCTTGGCCTCGCGCGCGAAGAAGTAGATCAGCGGGCCCACCACCGCGCCGCCGATGGCGGGGATGGCCACGCACCAATACCAGGGCAGGGCGCGCGCCACGGAGAGCGGGTCCTGGGCCTCGGCGGCGAGGCCTTCTTCCAGCATCGCGGCAAAGCCGTCGGAGCCCTCGAAGAGCAGCGCCTGCACCGTCCGGATCAGCAGGCGGAAGGCCACCGCGCCGATCGCGCCGGCGAGGCCGCAGCCCACGGCAACGAGCACCATGTAGAGGTGCCCCGCCGAACGGGAGGCGGGGCTCTGGAGCGCCGGCGCAGCGATGGCAGACCTCGAACGGGGGAGTGCGCGCTGGCGAACTCTAGCCCGTCGGGGCCGGCGGGCGCTGCGCGCCCGAGCGCGTCGGCGGGGGGAGCAGCAGGGGCAGCGCCAGTGCCAGCACCAGGGCCCCCACGCCACCCACCCGGTAGGGGGCGTCGGCGCCGAAGGCGTCGAAGAGCGCGCCGGCGCCCAGGTTCGAGAGCAGGCCGCCCAGGCTCACGCCGACCATGGCCAGCAGGTTCTGGCCCGTCGAGCGCAGCCGCTCGGGCACCACGGCCTCGACGTAGAGCGGACCGCCCAGGATCAGCCCCGCCACCACCGCGCCGTGGAGCAGCTGGGCCGGTGCCACCCACGCCGATTCGGGGAAGAAGCCGCACACCACCCAGCGCAGCCCGCCGGCGGCGAGGCCGCCGGCCAACAGGCCTCGGGCGCCGAGCCGCGCCAGGCTCGCGCCCGAGAGCAGGATCAGCGGCACCTCGAGCGCGAGCATCAAGAGCCAGAGTTCGCCCACCGTGTCGATGCTGCCCCCGTGGGCGCGCACGAAGAGCGGAAAGATCGCCATCGGCCCCTGCAGGAGCAGGTAGCCCAGCCACACCACGACGAGCAGGCGCAGGTAGGGGCCGTGGCCGAGCAGGCTGCGCCACTCGTGGCGCTCGGCACGCGTGGCGAGCGCGCCCGCGCGCGGCAGGGCGAGCGCCAGGCCCGCCGCCACCAGCAGCACCGCGCCCGTCAGCGGAAACATCAGGCGCAGCGCGGGCTCCGAGGGGCCGCCGGGCTGCGCCACCAGGCCGCCCGACCGCTCGGCAAAGTCGAGCAGCGGCAGGAAGCCGTACATGCAGGCGCCGAAGCCGAGCGTGCCCCACACCCGGCACAGGCCGAAGGCGTGGGGGCCCATTTCCTGCGTGACCGCGAAGGTCACCGACACCGCGGTGGGGATCAGCGGCGTCGAGAAGCAGGCGAGCAGCGCCGTGAGCAGCAGCAGCGAGGCGAAGCTCTGCCCCAGGGCCAGCGCCGCATAACACGCGGCGCTGCCCAAGGCGAGCCAGGTGAGCACCTGAGCCCGCGAGCCGCGCCGGTCGGCCAGCATTCCCCAGGCGGGTTGGGCCAGCAGCGCCACCGTGGGCAGCGCCGCCAGCACCGCGCCCACCTGCCAGCCGGCGAGACCGGCGTTCTCGCGCAGGTACAGGCTGTAGTAGGGGAAGAAGAGCCCGAGGCTGCCCAGGCCGAAGAACCAGAAGGCCGAGACGGTGACCGCGCCGCCCAGCGGGGCGCGGGGTGTCCGAGTCACGACTCCTGGGCGGCGTCGGCGCGGTCGGCCACCAGCTCGACCAGGCGCTCGTCGAAGCCCAGCGGCTCGGCCAGGCGCAGCGCCACGTCGGGGTGTGCGGCGCTCGCCTCTTCGACCAGCCGGGGGATGTCGCCGGTGGTGTGCCGGCCCGGCCCCAGGAAGTAGGGCACGACCACCACCTCGCGCGCTCCGCCTGCGACGCAGCGTTCGAGCGCGTCGGCAAGAGTGGGCTCGGCCAGCTCCATGTGGGCGACCTCGACCTGCGCGTCGCCGACGCGCCGGCGCAGCGCCTCGGCGATGTGTTCGAGCACCGCGTTGGCCGCGTCGAGTCGGCTGCCGTGATCGACGAGCAGGATCGCGCGCTGCATTCGGCTCTCGCTCCCCGCCCTCGGGCGCGCACCCTCGCTCTCCGCCCTCGGGCGCGCAGCGTAGCCTATACTCGCGCTATGCCCACGGCAGGCATCCTCGTGATCGGCAACGAGATCCTCTCGGGGAAGGTCGTCGACACCAACTCGCCCTATCTGTGTCGCGAGCTGCGCACGCTGGGCGTGGACGTCGAGCGCATCGTCACGATCCCCGACGAGATCGACGTGATCGCGCTGCACGTGCGCGCCATGTCCGACGCCTACGACTTCGTCTTCACCTCGGGCGGCATCGGGCCCACCCATGACGACCTCACCGTCGACGGCGTGGCGGCAGCCTTCGGGCGCCCCGTCGAGCACTCCGACTCGATCGCCCAGCGCATCCAGCGGGCCACCGGCGAGACGCCGAACCAGAGCCAGCTCAAGATGGCCCAGGTGCCCAAGGGCGCCCGGCTGATCGACAGCGGCGATCTGTGGTTTCCCCTGGTGGTGGTCGAGAACGTCTACGTCCTCCCGGGCATCCCCGAGCTCTTGCGCAAGAAGTTCGAGTCGACGCGCGACCGCTTCCGCGGCGTGCCCTTCGTGCTCAAGCGCGTCTACGTCAAGCAGATGGAGAGCGAGATCGCCGAACAGCTCCACGAGCTGCTGCGCGAGTTTCCGCAGCTGCAGCTCGGCTCCTATCCGCGCATCCAGGAGGAGTCCTTCCGCGTGCTCCTCACCCTCGAGTCGCGCGACGCCGGCTACGTGCAGCGCGCACTCGACTCGCTGCTGGGCCGGCTTCCGGAAGGCGCCGTCCACCGGGTGGAGTAGTCGGGCTGGGCGGCTCAAGCGAGCTCGAGCGCTGGCTGGCCTACGGGCATCCGCTCTGGATGATCGCAGCGCTGGGCTTGTGCGTCGCGGCCCTGCGCCTCGGCCTGCAGATCCGCCGCGCGCGCCTCGCCCACCGGCCGCCGCCGCGTGGCGCGCGGGCGCGCCACCTGCGCGTGGCCAAGCCGGCGGCGGCGGCGGTGATCGCCGGCTTCGCGCTGGGCCCGCTCTCGGTGTGGCTGCTGCGCGACTGGACGCCGGGCAGCACCTTCCACGCCTTGTTAGGCGGCGTCGCCGCCGTGCTCTTCGTCGGGACGGCGCTGCAGGGCCGGGCCCTCGAGAAGGGCGCCCGCGACGCTCGCCGGCTCCACGCGCTGCTCGGCGGGGCGGCGCTGGCGCTGGGGCTGGCCGCGGCGGTGGCAGGTTTCGTTCTACTCCCCTGAGGCGTCAGCGAGGGCTCTCGGCGCGAGTGGCCGAGATCGGGGCGCAGGGGCGCGCTGACGCTCGACGGCGTCAGCGTTCGTGGGGCAGGCCTCCTCTGCTCGTCGCGGCAAGGGCGGACGAAGTGAGTCACTCTGTGATTCGTCCCAACCGGAGTGCTCTCATGTCTGCAGTCAACGAGGAGACCGGGGAGGTCCATTTCTTCGACCCCGCCGTCGCGCGCTGTCCCCACGCCGCCTACGCCGAGATGCGCGCGAAGTGTCCGGTGGCGCGCATGTCGGTCACCGGCATGCCGGTGGTGGCGCGCTACGACGACGTGGCCTGGGCCCTGCGCAACCCCCAGCTCTTCTCGTCCGACATGTCCGCGCAGATGAAGCTCGGCAACGAGCGGCCGATGATCCCCCAGCAGATCGATCCGCCCGAGCAGACCCGCTACCGCCGGCTGCTCGACCCGCTCTTCTCGCGGCGGCGCATGGAGGCCCTGGCTCCCGCCGTGCGCGTCCACGCCAACCAGCTGATCGACGCCTTCGAGAAGGGGGGCGAGTGCGAGTTCGACGCGGCCTTCGCGATCCCGCTGCCCTGCACCGCTTTCCTGGCCCTGTTCGGGCTGCCGGCCTCCGACCTCCAGACCTTCCTCGACATGAAGGACGGCATCATCCGCCCGGCGAAATACCTGGCGTCTCCGCCCGACACCTCCCCCGAGAGCATGACCGCCTTCCTCGCAGCCCAGGACGCCTATCGCAAGCAGACGGCCGACCAGATGTTCGCCTACTTCGAGGACGAGATCGCGCGCACCGAGCGGCGCAGCCGCGACGACCTGCTCGGCGCGCTGCTCGGCGCCGAGATCGAGGGTCAGAAGCTCAGCCGCGAAGAGATCTTCGACATCTGCTTCCTGCTTCTGCTGGCGGGCCTCGACACGGTCACGGCCACCCTGGGCTGTAACATCGCCTACCTCGCCGAGAACCCGGAGCAGCGCCAGAAGCTGCTCGCCAAGCCCGACCTGATCCCCGGCGCCGTCGAAGAGCTGCTGCGCTGGGAGACCCCGGTGACGGCGGTGCCGAGGCTGGCCACCGAAGACGTCGAGATGCGGGGCTACCAGATCAAGAAGGGTGACATCGTCACCCTCCTGATCGGCGCGGCCAACACCGACGACGAGCACTTCAGCGACGCCCAGAGCGTCGACTTCGAGCGCGAGCGCAACATCCACCTCGCCTTCGGCGGCGGGCCGCACCGTTGCCTGGGCTCGCACCTGGCGCGCATGGAGCTGCGGGTGGCCATGGAAGAGTGGCACCGGCGCATTCCCCGGTATCGGATCGCGCCGGGCGAGACGCCGACCTACTCGCCCGGCATCCGCGAGGTGATGTACCTGCCGCTCGTCTGGGACGCCTAGTGCGCGTCCGGCTCCACAGCGACAAGTGCGTGGGGCACGGCCGCTGCTACGTGCTGGGCCCCGAGGTCTACGGCGAGGACGAGCGCGGCCACTGCGTGCCCGCCGCGGTCGAGGTGCCGCCCGAGCTGGCCGACCAGGCCCGCGCCGGCGCGCAGAACTGCCCCGAGAGCGCGATCGAGCTCGAGGAGGACTAGGCTCTCGCGGGTGATGGCCCGCGAGACCTACACCCACGGTCACCAGCCGAGCGTCTTGCGCAGCCACACCTGGCGCACCGCCGCCAACTCGGCGGCCTACCTGCTGCCCCACCTGCGCGAGGGCCAGCGCCTGCTCGACGTGGGCTGCGGTCCCGGCACCCTGAGCCTCGACCTGGCCCGCCTCGTCGGCCCGGGCGAGGTGGTGGCCGAAGACCTCTCGGAAGACGTGCTCGAGATCGCCGAGGCCTACCGCCGCGAGCGCGGCGCGACCAACCTGCGCTTCCGCGCCGGCGACGTCTACGCCCTCGACCACCCCGACGACAGCTTCGACGTCGCCCACGCCCACCAGCTGCTGCAGCACCTGGCCAGGCCGGCCGACGCTCTGCGCGAGCTGGCGCGGGTGACCAGGCCGGGCGGGCTCGTCGCCGTCCGCGACTCGGACTACGGCGGCATGTTCTGGGCGCCGGCCGACGAGTCCCTCGACCGCTGGCAAGAGATCTACCACGCCGTCAGCGCCCGCAACGGCGGCGACGCCGACGCCGGCCGCCACCTGCTGCGCTTCGCCCGCCAGGCCGACGTCGGCGCAGCCCGGGTCTCCAGCTCGAACTGGACCTTCGCCGACCCCGAGAGCCGCAGCTGGTGGTCGGGCCTGTGGGCCGAGCGCCTAGTCGAGTCCTCCCTGGCCCAGCAAGCCATGGACTACGGAATCGCCACCCGCGAAGAGCTTGCCGCCGTCTCCGAAGGCTTCCGCCGCTGGGGCAACGAACCC
>Ga0224508_10004512_pt1 | contig 11336 bp, 6 predicted proteins | sample SF_Jan12_sed_USG_4_FD_170157 | JGI IMG/M metagenome (GOLD analysis project Ga0224508, IMG submission 170157) | Sediment microbial communities from San Francisco Bay, California, United States - SF_Jan12_sed_USGS_21 | ecosystem: Environmental > Aquatic > Marine > Sediment | place: USA: California...
AGAAGACTTCGCAGCTCACCGGACCACGATCGACGAAATCAAGGAACTGATCAGTTCGCCGGCGGACGAAATTAAATTTCTGCGCGTGCTGGCCGCCGGGCATGAACAGCTGGGCGATTACCGGGAGGCGGCGGTCTCGTATTTCGAACTGGTCGACGCCGCCGGTCAAGCCAACACGTTCGTCTCCACTCAGCGGTTCCACACCGTCCGGCTGGATCGCTGGCTGCGCGCGCGGATCGAACGTGTCTCGTCCAAGTTATCCGATGGCGGCCGCGAGCTTCTGGACGATCAGCTGCGGCGACGTCAAGCGGAGGCACTGCAGGACGGTTCCATCGAAGCGCTGAGGCGTTTCACGCATTTCTTTGGAACCTTGCCCGCGGCGGACCCGGTCAAGCAGGCCCTGGCGGGTAAATTGCGGACAGACGGCCATGAATTCGAGCTGATGATGTTGATGCAGGAGTTGTCGAAATCGCCGAACGCCGCTCTGCGTCGTGAAGCGATCGCCAGGCTGGCGCTGCTGTTCGCTCGCCGCCGGGTTTACCGGGAAGCGGCTCATTATTACGAGCAGCTGCGGACAGACTTTGCCAACGACGTTTGCTTGAACGGCAAGACGGGCGGGCAGCTGTACGATGCCCTGCCGAAAAACAGCCGGGTTCGTCAACCACTGCGGCACCAGTGGCCGTTGACCAAGACCAAGATTGTGGCCGGTACCAAAGGCGCCAACCGTACCGTCAGTTATTCGCCGACCACCCCCCTGTTCATGCTCAGCCACCGCAACCCGCTGCGCGAGCCCGTGATCGCCACGATCGAACAACATCATCGCTTGCGTCTCTCCGGCCAGAACGGCAACGGCAATTTGCAATGGGAGGTTTCCCTGCAGGAGCGCGGCAGAAACCAGAACATCCTCATGGTCAACAGCGGATTCAGCTGCGGCCGCACCGACGGCCCGCTACTGGTCGCGGTGATCGGCAATCAGGTACTGGCGGTCAATACGCTGAGGTTGAGTGCCGGGAACGATGGCACGTCGGTACTCTGGCGGCAGAACCTGACTCAGAATCCGACCGGCCTCCGCGTGCACCGGCACACCTCCACGCGCAGCGGTGATGTACCACCCTGGGGTGATGACACGCGACGGCACAACAAACATCCCCGCATGATGGCACGCCTGGGACCCATCACGCCGGGCGGTGTCAGCTACATCCGCAACCGCGACTTGATGTCCGTCGACCCCCATACGGGCAAAATGGTCTGGCGCTATCGCGGTGTCGACACGCAAGCGGCGTTGTTTGGCGACGAGCAATATGTGCTGGTCGCGCCGAACGACACGAACAAGGCGGAAGTCTTCTCGGCCACCGATGGCACACGGCTGCGCGAAGTGCAGCTGCCAGCACAGGATTCGCGCTGGACCTACGTCGGCCGTAAGATCCTCACCTGGCGGAAATCGGACAAGAAGAAGAAAACGCCGAATCGATTAGCGCTGTACGATCCGCTCAGCGACAAAGACGATTGGACTTTTGATATTCCCACAGGCACCAAGGGCGAACTGATCGGGCTGGAACAAGTCGCCTTGCTGCAGCGCGACGGGCATTTCTTTGTGCTGGACCTCGCCAGTGGCGAGCCGGTCGTCGATCGCCAGCTGCAAGTCGAGCCGGCCTTAAAGGGCATTTACCTGGTCCCCTCGCAAGATTACCTGGTGCTGATCACCAACAGCGGCGCCAGTACCAAGGACAAGTCCGTCCGCTACAACTCCTGGCCGCAGCATGATACCGCCAGCGCCCTGGTCACCGGCCGCATGTACTCGCTGGACCGCCAGACCGGCGAACCGCTGTGGGCCGTGCCGGCCACGCTGCAGCGACAGGGATTCATGCGCTACCAGCCGCCCGAACTGCCGGCGGTCGCCTTTGCACGCCGCGAACATCAGAACCGCAAGACCCGGGTCGCCATGACGTTTATTGACAAACGGACCGGCCGCCTGCTGGCACCGCCCAAGGACTTGAGCAACCAGAACAATTGCGAATTGGCTTGTGATCCGGAAAAGAAAACGATCACGGCCTATTTCCAGAGTCGTGGCATGAACTTCATGTTGCAATTTACGGACGAACCGCTGCCGCCAGGTCCGCCGCTGCAGGGTCCCACCCGCCATGTGGACGGCAGCACGACGCTGGGCAAATGGCTGAAAGCCATTAACAAGGGCATCCAGCAGGACGACGAGGACGACGACTTGTTTGGTGATTTCTGATGTGCTGAATCCGCTCCGCCGTTTTCGGCAAGTTCCATAGAAGACATGGTAATTTTCGATGAGCAAGCTTTGGGCAGTTAGACGCGGCCGGACAACGAGTGCCCTATTGATGGTGACCACGCTGGCGCTGGTTTTTTTTGGCAGCGCACCTGGCACGGCGGCGGAAAAATCGCAGGTCGATGCGGTGATCCAGCGTGGGCTGGACTGGACCGCACGCCGCCAGTCGCGGGTCGGGCATTGGACGGCCAACGACGGCCGCTACCCCACGGCCATGACCGCACTGGCCGGCAATGCCCTGTTGTGCGAAGGTTCCACGACAACGCAGGGCAAATATTCCGAAAATATCCGCCTGGCCGTCGAATACCTGGTCAGCCGCAGCAATCCCAACGGCTTGATTGGCGACGCACGGCGCGACGATCGCTATACCTACGGCCACGGCTTTTCCATGCTGTTCCTGTCCCAGGTGCTGGGCGAAGAAGAGGACGAAACCCGTCGCGAACAGCTGATCGACGTGTTGACACGCGCGGTGCAGTTCACGGGTCGAGCGCAAACGAAGGCGGGTGGCTGGGGCTATTTGAGCGCCAAGGACGGGGGTGGTTTCGACGAGGGGTCCACGACCGTCACGCAGGTCCAGGGGCTGCGCGGCTGTCGCAATGCCGGCATCGAAGTGCCCAAGGAGATCATCGACAAGGCGGTCAAATATATTCATAAATGCACCACGACCGACGGCGGCGTGCAATACAGCTCGAAAGGCGGGGGAGGCCGGCCGGCGATCACGGCCGCGGCCGTGGCCTGCCTGTTCAACGCGGGTGAGTACGATGGTGAGTATGTCCCCAAGTTGCTGAAATACTGCAAAAAGCACCTGGGCAATACGTCCAACCAGAGCTACGGCCATTGGCACTATGCGCACTACTACTACGCTCAAGTCATGTACCGCGAAGGCGGCCGGTCCTGGGACACTTATCGCGACAACGTGGTCAAGAAGCTGCTGGGCGAAGCCACCCAGGAGGGAGATCGATATTCGTATTGGAACCAGGGGTACATTGGGCCGATCTACACGACGGCCATTAACCTCACGGTGCTGCAATTGGATAAGGGGGCGCTGCCGATCTATCAGAGGTAGGACAGGTCCTAAATCCGAAATTCGAATATCGAAATACGAAACAAATCCGAAATCTAAAATCCAAAACCTCAAAACAAACCAAGCAACAACCGTATCGAACATGCTGTTTCGAATTTTGAGATTCCGTATTTGAATTTGTTTCGTCCCGGCGCGCCGGGATCGAGTTTCGGATTTAACCGACCTACGCCACCCACAAGGAACTTCACTTCATGCAAACTGCATCCGACCAAGACGCTGTCAGGAAACTTGCCGCGGCACGGGAAAAGATCTTGGAACAACTGGGGCAGGTCATCGTGGGCCAGGACGAAGTGATCGAGGAGATTTTGATCTCGATGTTCAGCCGCGGCCACTGCCTGTTGGAAGGTGTGCCCGGCCTGGCCAAAACCTTGATGATCAGCACGCTGGCCCGCGCGCTGGACTTGTCCTTTGCCCGCATCCAGTTCACGCCCGACTTGATGCCGGCCGACATCACGGGCACGGATATAATCGAAGAGAACAAATCGACCGGCGCCCGCGAATTTCGCTTTTTGGAAGGCCCGGTATTCAACAACGTCATCCTGGCCGACGAAATCAATCGCACGCCGCCCAAAACGCAGGCGGCGCTGTTGGAAGCGATGCAGGAACGCCAGGTCTCGATCGGCCGAGTGCGTCATCCGCTGGCCGAACCGTTCTTTGTGCTGGCCACACAGAACCCGATCGAACAGGAAGGGACCTACCCCCTGCCCGAAGCGCAACAGGATCGCTTCATGTTCAAGGTCTTCGTCAACTATCCCCACTTTGACGAGGAATTCGAGATCGCTCGGCGTACGACCGCGGTGGTTACCGACCATATTATGCCGGCCCTGTCAGCCGAGCAGATCATCCAGCTGCAACAGGTGGTTCGCGAGGTGCCGGTCAGCGACCACGTGATTCGTTATACGCTGTCCCTGGTGCGTCAGACGCGGGTGGGCCACGCCGGCGTGCCCGATTTTGTCGCCGACCAGGTCAGCTGGGGTGCGGGGCCGCGGGCGGTCCAGTACATGATCCTGGGCGGCAAGGCGCGGGCCCTGCTGCACGGCCGCACGCACGTTTCGACCGACGACATCCAGGCACTGGCCAAACCGGTCCTGCGACACCGGCTGGTTGTGAATTTTGCCGCCGAAAGCGAAGGGGTCACGCAGGACGACATTGTCGAAAAGCTGCTTGGCGAAACACCCACGAAAGAAGACGAGCTGAGCAGTAATGCGCGATTCCAAGAAATTTTTTCATCCTGAGGCGATCCGGCGCATCGCGCGGCTGGAGCTGCGGGCGCGGCACATCGTGGAAGGGTTTCTCGCCGGCAGTCACCGCAGTCCCTATTTCGGCCAGTCGGTGGAATTCCTGCAGCACCGCCAGTATGCGCCCGGCGATGACCTGCGCCACGTCGACTGGAAGGTCTGGGCCAAGCAGGACCGCTACTACGTCAAGCAGTTCGAAGCAGACACGAACATGCGCTGTACGCTGCTGGTCGACGTTTCGGGCAGCATGCGTTACGGCAGCGGACCGCTGGATAAATACGATTACGGCTGCACAATCGCCGCCACGCTGGCTTACCTGCTGTTGCGCCAGCAGGACGCGGTGGGCTGCATCACCTTTGACGATTCGATCCGCGTCAGGGTGCCGGCCTTGACCAAACGGACTCACCTCAGTTCGATCGTCGCTGCCCTGGCGGCAGACGACCCGCGCGACAAGACCGACTTGTCGGCCATCCTGCGGCAAGTGGCCGAACAACTGCCGCGCCGCGGCATGATCGTCTTGATCTCGGACCTGCTGGTCGACCGCAGCGGACTGATCAAAGGGCTCAAACTGCTGCGGCAGCGTGGCCACGATGTGATGGTCTTTCACGTGATGGACGACGACGAGCTGAATTTTCCGTTCAGCGGGCCCACCCGCTTTGAAGGCCTCGAATCAGCAGATCACCTGAATTGCAACCCCCGCGCCCTGCGGGCCGGATACCTGGAAGCCCTGGAGCGATTTCTGGACGACGTCCGCCGCAACTGCGCCCGCAACGCCTGCGACTACGACCTGCTACCGACCAGCCAACCCCTGGACGCCGCCCTGGCCGCCTACTTGAGCAACCGTTTAGGGATGCACCATAGGAATTAATGACCAATGTCCAAATCCCAATGTCCAATGTAAGAAAATGTCCAATGCCCCAATCCCAATGACCAATGAAGACAACGATGAACGTGGATCAGCGCATGATCGTAACGAGAGCGATTACGATCTATCGGAACGAACCGCTGTATTCGGTGAAGAGGTGATCGGATTTGCGCGAAAGATCAAGGCAGATCCGGTGACATCGCCTTTAATAACGCAGCTCGTGCGAGCTGCGACGAGTGTGGGTGCGAATTATGACGAGGCGGACGAAGCGGCGACGAAAAAGGACTTTCGATACCGAATCAGTGTTTGCAAAAAAGAGGCCCGTGAAACAAAGCGATGGATCCGCATGACCGTTGTCGCCGTCCCGACGTTGAAGCACGAGGCACGGACACTCTGGCAAGAGGCAAACGAACTACATCTGATATTTGCAGCGATATTCCGCAATAGCGGTGACAATGACAAATGACATAGATAGATCACGTTCATTGGTCATTGGTGCTTGGTCATTGGTCATTTTCGTCACCGGTCATTAACCAGTTGACGCGTTATGTCACTTACTTATCCATCATTTCTGATCGTGTGGCTCATGCCCCTGGTCGCACTGCCGGTGTTGATCCATTTGATCAACCTGCTGCGGCATCGGCGGGTGCCTTGGGCGGCCATGGAGTTCTTGCTGGAGAGCAAGAAGAAGAACCAGAACTGGATTCGGTTGAAGCAGCTGTTGTTGCTGTTGGCTCGCATGGCCGCGGTGGCGTTGATTGTGTTCATGATGGCCGGGCCGCTGTTGAAGGACCAGTGGAGCCGCTTGTTTGGGGGTGGTAAGACGCACCATGTCATCTTGTTGGACGATAGCGGATCAATGACCGACCGCTGGTCCGATACCAGCGCCTTCGATCGCGCACGGGATGTGGTCCGCAACATTGTGGCTCGCGCGGATCGCCAGTCTTCACAACAGTTCGTCACCCTGTTGCCTTTCTCGCAGGCCGCGGCGGGCGAGCCGCCGGAAATTATGCGGGCGCTGGTCACGACCGAGTTTGCGGTGGAGTTTGACAGCTATCAGAACAAATTGAATGCGACCCAGTTAACGACCGGGCCACTGGAAGCGCTAACGGCGGTCGAAAAGCTGCTGCAGCCGGACGAAGACGAAAACATCGTCCTCTACGTGGTGTCCGATCTGCGGTCGGCCCAGTGGAGCGATGCGACGGCGCTCCGGCAGCAATGTGCGCGACTCCACGATCTGGACGCTCAACTGCAACTGGTCCACTGCGTCGACGAAGCTCGTCCGAATTTGGCCATCACGCACCTGGCACCCACGCCCGGCCAGCAGGCGACCAACGTGCTGATCCGCATGCAGGTCGAAGTCACCAATTTCGGCACCCAGACGGCACGCAACGTTTCGGTGCAATTGCAGAAACATGTTTTTGCCGATGCCGACGACGCCGAGGGTACGGCAACCACACTGGGGGCCGTGAAGGTCGACCGCATCGAACCTTCCAAGTCGGTGCGGCGCAGCTTCGATGTGACCTTCGATCGAGCCGGTAACCACGAAATCACCGCTCGACTGCCCAGCGATCCCATCGCGGCCGACAACCAGCGGTTTTGCGTGGTGGAAGTCTTGCCGGAAGTCCCGGTGCTGATTGTCGACGGGGGCGGTTCCGACAACCCGATCTTCCTGAAAATGGCCCTGGCACCTTCGGCGCGGATACGCACGGGTCTGCGGCCGCGGATCGAGCCGCCCACGGTGCTGCGCGATCAGCCGCTGGACGCCTACCACACGATTTACCTGCTGAACATCAACCAGCTGGATCAGGGCGAAGTCGAGGCGTTGGAAAAGTATGTTCGCGGCGGTGGCGGCGTTGTGTTCTTTACGGGCGATGCGACGCGGCGGGACGTGATCAATAACCAGTTGTATCGCGACGGCGAAGGCCTGTTTCCCGCGCCGCTGGCGGCGCCGTCCACCCTGTTAGTCGATCGCCTGGAAAAGTCCTCGGACGTGACCGTCGACCACGAACATCCTATTTTCCAGCGTACCTTTGCTGACAAATACAATAGCTGGCTGCAGAAAATCCTGGTCGAACGCTATTTTGCCGTGGCCGGCGAGTTCGATCCGGCGGACGACCCGGACGTGTCGGTGATTGCCCGCCTGCGCGACGGCGCGCCGCTGATTGTCGAAAAACAGTTTGGCCAAGGCCGCGTGCTGGCCGTGCTGATGACAGCCGCCCCGTTCTGGCACAATTGGGGACTGGCCAATCCCACGTTTATCGTGGCCATGCTGGAAACGCAGGTCTACCTGGGCTCGTCCAAGCAGGGGGATGTCATGCGTCAGGTCGGCCAGCCACTGGAATTGCAGCTGGCCGAAGCGGACTACCTGCCGGACGTGGCCCTGGTCGTGCCGCGCGCCCAGCAGCGCCACACGCTCAGCGCCCAGGCCAGGCCCAGTGGCGAGGCGCCGGCGACTTTGGAATTGCAGCTGGACGATACGATGCAAAGCGGTCTCTACGAGGCGCAGCTGACTCGCCTCGACGGAGCAACCGAGACACGGCGATTTGCGTATAACGTGTCCAGCGCCGAAAGCGACCTGAGCACCATGTTTCACCCGCAATTGCAGTCGCTGCTGGGCGACGTGCCGTTCGAGTATCGGGAGGCGACCGAACTATTGGCACCGCCCAACGAGGAAGCCGGCTTTGCGCTGGCCGAACAATGGTGGTTTTTCATCGGCTTGATCGGACTGCTGGTCGTGGAACAGTTGCTGGCCTATTCGGCAACCTACCACCCGCCGCTGACCGGAGGAGCGCGCCGATGACCGGTCTGTTTTATCTGCTGGCCGACGGTACGGGCCAGGTCCACTTTGAGTGGGGCCGCGACCTGTCGACACCCGCCGAGTGGTTGGTGCCGCTGGGCGTGTTCCTGCTGTTGGCGTGGTTCGTCGTGGGCACGTACCTGCTGGACTGCGTGGAACTGGGCCGGCGAATGGCGACGCTGTTGATCGGCCTCCGCCTGCTGGCGCTGGCCGGGATCCTGCTGGTCTACCTGCAACCGCAATGGCGCGCTCAGCGCGACGTGGTCAGTAACTCTCGCGTCCTGATGCTGGTCGATACCAGCCAGAGCATGGGGCGCCGCGATGTGCCCGCGGGCGACTCGGACGGTACGGGCGGCGTGCAGAGCCGCATTGACCAGGTGATTGGTGAACTGCAGCGCGGTGAACTGCTAGGCCAGCTGCGCAAGACACACGACGTGGTAGTCTACCGGTTTGACCAGGAGGACAAGCCAACGCCGGTCGCTGCGCTGGCAAAATTTCCGGATACGCCCGACGATGCCGCCGCTGCACAACCGCAACTCGCGGCCGACGGTCCGCAGATGGCCGCCAGCCGACGCAAGCTGGCCCTGGCGGGCGGTACCCTGGTCCTGGCGCTGGGGCTGCTGGCCTGGTACCTGATCCGACCGGCCGCTACGGGTGCCACGGGCGCTGGTCCGCTGGCCGGCGCAGGCCTGGCGTTTGCCGTCGCAGCAGGAATCACGATTTGGGTGTTCGCCACCACCTCCGGACTGACCTTGCGCGGAGTGCTGGGTCTGGATGCAGGCGCCGTCCGGCAGGTCGCTGCGGATGAACAGGTGGCACCCGCGCAGGAGCAGATCGACTGGCAAGACAAACTGGTCGCTCAAGGTGCCAGCACCAAGTTGGGGCAGGCCGTGTTCCAATTAGTGTTGGACGAACGGGCCACGCCGGTTTCGGCAGTTGTCGTATTCAGCGACGGTCAGCGGACGGCCGGTCTGCAATTGGAGGAAGCGGCCAAACTGGCCGGCGAAGAGAAGCTGCCGGTCTACACGATTGGTTTGGGATCGCTGGAACAACCTCAGTTTGTGCGGCTCTCTGATTTTGCCGCGCCGGCACGTGCCTACGCGGGCGATCCGTTTGAGGTGACCGGCTACGTGCAATCTCAGGGACTGGCCGGCCGCGGCGCGGTGGTCACGCTGCGACAGATTGCTGATGCCGAGTCCTCGCAGCAGGCGGCCGATGACACGGGCCTCTTCTATCAGGCAGAAACCACGTTGGGTATCGATCGCGAGGACGTCGTGCCTGTGCTGTTTGACGTCGAGGGATTCGAAAACGCGGGCCGCTACGCGTTCGAGCTGGAAGTACAAGTCAAAGGGGAGCGCCCGTCCGCCGACCGGACCGCTCGCCGTTTCTACATCGACGTTCTGGACCGCCAGACCCGCGTGTTGTTGATCGCCGGCGGACCGACCCGCGAATACCGGTTCCTCCGCAGCCTGCTGCGGCGCGACAAATATGTCGACCTGGACGTCCTGCTGCAGAGCATGCGGCGAGACAAGTTGGACGACCCCAGTTACGTGGCAGAATTCCCCGGCACGCGTGACGAGCTGGCCCAGTATGATGCGGTGATTGCGCTGGATCCGGACTGGGTCAGCGTCGGGCCAGCGGCCGCCGCGGCGCTGGAAAAATGGGTCAGCGAAGATGCCGGCGGACTGATCGTAGCGCCCGGCAACGTCAATGCCGGCAACATCGTCCGCAGCTGGGTCTACGAACCCGATTACCAGCCGCTGCGCGATCTTTATCCCGTCGATTTTTTGGACCGGTTCGCTCAACTGGGCGATCGCCCGCCGGGTTCCAAAACCGCCTGGCCGCTGGACTTTACCCGCGCCGGTATCGAAACCGACTTCCTGCGCCTGGACGATAACGCGGCCGAGAGCCAGCGGGTGTGGTCGGCGTTTGACGGCGTCTATGGCGGTTACCCGGTCAGGGGAGTGAAGTACGGAGCCACCGTCTACGCTCGATTTGCCGACTCGATGGCGGAACCATCCGGCTACGATCCCGTCTATTTTGCAGGGCAGTTTTACGGCAAGGGGCGGGTTTTTTACATGGCCAGTGGCGAAATGTGGCGGTTGCGACAAATAGACGACGCGTTATTCGAGCAATTCTATACGCGGCTGGTGCGGCACGTGACGATGGGCCGCCTGCACCAGGGTTCGCCGCGCGGTGACGCGCTGTTGCTGGAAAAAGAACAGTACAGCGTCGGCGACACCGTACCCGTCGTCGCGCACTTGAAAAACGCCGCGCGCCAGCCGCTGGATGTACCGCAGGTGACCCTCTTCATCTTCGATCCGCAGGGCAAGGGCGAACCGCTGAAACTGGTCCGCGACGCCGCACGGCCCGGCACGTTTCGCGGCGAATTTGTCGTCCGCCAGGCGCAGGACTACCGGCTGGACCTGGAGTTGCCGGAAAGCGATCACGAGGCGCTTTCCAAAGTAATCAAAGTCACCGCTTCGGACCGCGAGAACCGGCAACCGCAACAGAACGACACGGCACTCAAACAGTTGGCCGAATCAACCGGCGGTCGCTATTTCAGTTCGGTGGCAGCCGCCAACGGCGAAACCGACGACGCGCCGCTGGCACCCGGCCTGGAAGACCAGACCCGCGTTACGCCGGTCGCGGGGGACGTCGACCCGGTATGGAAAACGGCCTGGGCCAAGTGGATGATGTTCGGCATTTGTGGCTTGTTGTGCATCGAATGGCTGTTGAGGAGATTGTTCAAACTGGCCTGAAGAGGTGTCGGGGTTCAGGTGTCAGGTGTCAGCTAACCAAGAAGGGGTCGGGAGTGGGGTGTTCAGTTTGTTGATGCCCACGCTAGTAGACGTGGGACGGTTTTTGTTCCGGTTTGCCTGCTCATAGCCCCGTGCTTGACATCGTTGTGATCGCGAGAGTTGTGGTCCTGGGAACAATGAAAACAACGGAGAGACGCAAGATTACGGTACTATTGCTAGCGGCCGTGATGCGTGATCACCGCAACGCGGTGGAACATCAAAGCCCAGGGTCGCGCAGCGCACCCTGGGTTG
>Ga0224508_10004513_pt1 | contig 11334 bp, 6 predicted proteins | sample SF_Jan12_sed_USG_4_FD_170157 | JGI IMG/M metagenome (GOLD analysis project Ga0224508, IMG submission 170157) | Sediment microbial communities from San Francisco Bay, California, United States - SF_Jan12_sed_USGS_21 | ecosystem: Environmental > Aquatic > Marine > Sediment | place: USA: California...
CTGGCCCTGGGCGACGCCCGCCTCACCGAGACCGTCGCGGTGCGCCTGATCTTCACCCTGGTCGCCGCCGGCGAGAACGAGGCCGCCCTGGCCGTCTACGACGAGGTGACCCAGCGGCTGCCCCTGCCCGGCGTGCAACGCGAAGAGCTCGAGCGCGCGCAGCTCGCGCGGCAGCTCGAGCGCAAGGGCCCCGGACCCACTGCCGCGGGGCCGCTCGTCTTCGAGCTGGCCGAGGGCGCGGCCGAGGGCACGCTCTGGGTCTCGCCGCCCCCGGACGCCGAGCCCGACGCACCCTACGAGACGCACCCGCTGCGTCACGGTCGACCGGTGCGGATCGAGCGCGCGGTCTCGGCGGCACCGCAACGCTGGGTGCTGCGCGCCGGCGAAGCCCTGGCCTCGGGCACCGTCCGGTCCCGGCCCGGAGCCGAGCAGCGGATCGCGCTCGAGGCCGAAGAGGTGCGCGCCGCGCTCCCCGACGTCTCACTCGAGCGCAAGCCCTCGGACGGAGAGCGGCGCGTGCTGCTCCTGCTGCTCGACTGTGGCGACTGGTCGATCGTGCAGTACCTGCGCACGCGCGGCGACCTGCCCGTGCTCGCCGCACTGCTCGACGAGGGCTACCGCGCCGTGCTCGACAGCGACCCGCCCCTGACCGCCGCCGCCCTGGAATCCCTGGTCTGGCCGTCGCGGCGCAGCGACGCGTCGCTGCTCGGCACCTTCTACCGCTTCGGCGTCGAGCTGGCGGGACTCGAGTCGGTGGGGCGCAACCCCGTCGAGTGGCTCTCGTGGCTGCTGCCCGAGAGCGACGATCTGTTCAGCACCCTGGGCGGCGAGACGCGCCGCGTGGCCAACCTGCTGCTCGCCCACGGCGGGGTGCGCGCGGGCCGGCACGGCATCGTGCACGGCCCCCACGGTCGGCGCGAATCGCTCGAGCTGGGCCGCAGCCGCCGCCCCCTCGACGCGGGCGAGCGCCGGCGCTTCCCCGCCCTGGCGGGCGGCGACGCCATGGACACCCACTACGTCGAGACCCTTGCCGCCGAGTTCGACGCCACCGAGACGCTGCTCGCCGAGGGTGGGGTCGACCTGATCGCCGTGCGCATCGAGCCCCTCGACATCCTCACCCACGCCCACTTCGGCGAGGTCGTACGCGAGGGCAACGACGACGGCCGGGGCCTGCTCTTCGAGACCTACCGCTACATCGATGCGCGCATCGGGGCGCTCCACCGCCACCTGGACGCCGACGACGCGCTGCTCGTCTTCTCCGACCACGGCATCGAGACCGCCATGCAGCACGCGCGGCCCGCACTCTTCGTCGCCACGGGCGCGGGCATTCCCCGCGGCCGCGCCGCGGGGCGCCCCGCCCTGCGCGGCGTGTCGCGGGTGGCCGCCGATCTGCTCGGCATCGAGACGAGCTGGCCCGACACGGGCGTGGCGCCCTGGGCATCGAGCGCGCAGGAGACGCCTCGCTAGTCTGTCGCCCATGGCGGAGTCGGACGAGACCCACAGCAGGGCGATCGGCTACATCCTCTGGATATTCGGCTTCTTCGGGTCGCATCGTTTCTACTACGGGCGACCCGTGAGCGGCACGGTCTGGTTCTTCACCCTGGGCCTGCTCTTCGTGGGCTGGATCGTCGACCTCTTCCTGATCCCGGGCATGGACCGCGAGGCGGGCCAGCGCTTCGAACCCGGCGAGCGCGACTACGACGTCGCGTGGATCCTGCTCACCTTCCTCGGCGTCTTCGGTGTGCACCGCTTCTATCTGGGCAAGTGGGTCAGCGGCGTCGTCTGGCTGCTCACGGGCGGCCTCTTGATGCTCGGCGTGCTCTACGACTACTGGACACTCAACGAGCAGATCAGCGACACCAACCGGGCGCTCGCGTGACCGAGCGTCGCCGCATGAACCGGGCGCTCGCGTGACCGAGGGCTGGGAGCGCGAGGTCGAGCAGATCCGCGAGCGGCGCCGCCGCGCGAAGGAGCTGGGCGGCGTCGAGGCCGTGGACCGGCAGCACGCCGCAGGGCGGCTGACGATCCGCGAGCGCATCGACGCACTGCTCGAGCCCGGGAGCTTCGGCGAGTGGGGAGCCAGCGCCGGCCACGCCGAGACCGACGACGCGGGCCGACTGCGCGAGTTCTCGCCGGCCAACTACGTGCTGGGCACCGGCCGCGTCGACGGGCGCCCCGTGGTGGTGGGCGGCGAAGACTTCACCCAGCGCGGCGGCTCGCCCTCGCCCGCGGGCCTGGCCAAGAGCGTGTTCGCCGAAGACCTCTGCCTGCGGCTCAAGGTGCCGCTGGTGCGGCTGCTCCAGGGGGGCGGTGGCAGCGTGACCGGCGCCAAGGGCAAGGGCCCGAAGCGCGGGGGCGCCTCGGGCTCCGCGATGTCGACGCGCCACCGCTTCCAGTCGATCGCCGAGGCCATGGCGGCGGTGCCGGTGGCCTCGGCGGCGCTCGGCCCCGTGGCCGGGCTGCCCGCCGCGCGGCTGGTGGCCTCGCACTTCGCAGTGATGACCCGCGACACGGCACAGGTGCTGGTGGCCGGCCCCGCGGTGGTAGAGCGCGCACTGGGCGAGAAGCTCGACAAGGAGCAGCTCGGGGGCGCCAAGGTGCACGCGCGCAGCGGCGTGGTGGACGCCGTGGCCGCCGACGAGCGCGAGGCCTTCGAGCTGATCCGCCGCTTCCTCTCCTATCTGCCCAGCAACGTCTGGCAGCGCGCGCCGCGCGCCGCTTGCGACGACGACCCGGCCCGCGCCGAAGAGTCGCTGCTCTCGATCGTGCCCCGCGAGCGGCGCGCGATCTACGACGCCCGCAAGCTCGTCGCCGCGGTGGTCGACCGGGACTCCTTCTTCGAGCTGGGCCGCGGCTACGGCCGCTCGCAGATCACCGGCCTGGCGCGCCTGGCCGGCCAGCCGGTGGGCGTCTGGGCCAACGACCCGCGCTTCTACGCCGGCTCGATGGAGGCCGAGGGCGCGCGCAAGGTGCGCCGCTTCGTCGAGCTCTGCAACGGCTTCCACCTGCCCGTGGCCGCCTTCGTCGACGAGCCCGGCTTCATGATCGGCAGCGAGGCCGAACGCTCCGCCACCATCCGCTTCGGCGCCGAGGCCATGTTCGCCGTGGTGCAGGCGCGCGTGCCGTGGGTGTCGGTGATCGTGCGCAAGGCCTACGGGGTGGCAGCGGCGGCCCACTTCGCGCCCGACGCCCGCATCTACGCCTGGCCCTCGGCCGAGAGCGGCGCCCTGCCCGTGGAGGGCGGAGTGGCCGTGGCCTTCCGGCGCGAGATCGAGAGCGCGGCCGACCCCGAGGCGCGGCGCCGCGAGCTCGAAGAGCAGTTCGCCGCGGCGCGCTCGCCCTTCGCCCGCGCCGAGGCCTTCGGCGTGCACGATCTTCTCGATCCGCGCGAGACCCGCGCGCGCCTCTGCGAGTGGGTGGACGAGATCCAGCCCCTGCTCGACTCGGAGCTCGGCCCGCGCAGCTACCCGCTGCGCCCCTAGTCCTCGCGGCTCTCGGCCTCGAGCACCCCTCGCTCGTAGTCGGCGAGGCTGGGATAACTCGCGAAGGGACGGCCCGACACGGCCTCCTCACTGGGGAGCGGCGCGGCCTGGGAGCGCTCGAGCAGGGTCTCGATCAGCTCGCGAAGCGCTTCGACGCGGGAGCCCTCGCGACCCATCAGGCGACGCGGGTCGTAGTGGTCGCTGCGCAGGCGGATCACGCGCAGGACCTGGCCCTCCGGCGCTACCCAGTTGAGCGCCAGGTCGAGCAGCAGCAGGGGTTTCTCGGCCAGTCCCTCGACGGCCGCGAGGGCCACGGCCTCGATGCGCTCCCAGCGCACGAGCTTCGTCTGTCCGTCGCTGGTCTGGATGTCGAGCCCCTCGTCGCCCAGACCCACCGGCACGGCCTCCACCGCCTCGAGGCCGCGGAACGACGCAAAGCCCGGAGCGACCTCGACGTAGAAAAGCTCTTCGGGCTCCGCCTCGGTGAGATCCTCGGGCAGCAGGTCGGAGCGGGGCGTCGGCGTTCTCGGCTCGACCGGCTGCGTCGGGGCCGCCGCCTTTCGCTGCGACAGCACCTCGGCGATCAGGTTCTCGAGCGCCTGCCGCTCGGCCAGCGTCAGCTCGATGCTGCCCAGCGCGCGCCAGGCGGCGGCTTCGACGATCTCGGGGGCGAGGCCGTGGGCGGCGCGCGCGATACTGGCAGCGAGTGCGCGCGAGTCCTCGTCTTCCGAGCGCTCCAGCGAGCAGCGCAGCGCGAAGGAGGAGTCCCGTTCGCGTCCGCACTCGCGCAGCGCCAGCGACATGCCCAGCAGGAAGCGGGGCTCCGCTTCGAGGGGAATTCCCGGGACGGTGAGCCGGTCCCAGTTCTCGACGGCGTCGCCGGTCTGACCGCGGCGCAGCTGGATCTGGATCACGCGAATCAGCGCGCCGGTGGCCTCGTGGTTGCGGCCCAGCTCGCGGGCCAGATCCCAGGCCAGGAGCGCGGCTTCCAGCGATTCGGGCTCGGTGGCGAGCAGCGCCTGCAGGTCTTCGAGCGCTTCGCGCGGCCGGCGCTCCTCGCGCGAGCGCAGCGCCCGCCGGTAGAGAGGATGGCCCGAGCCCGGCGGACCCAGGCGGCTCGGTCCGGGCGGCGCCGCCGCGAGACCCGCCGAGGCCAGGGCGGCCACGCCGCCGACCAGAGCGGCGCCGAGGAAGCTCCAGTAGACGCCGTGGGCCGGGACCACGGCGGCGCTGGCGAAGGGAGTCAGCTCGGCCAGCGACCAGCGCACTCCGAACCAGGGCGGCAGCCACAGCCAGAGCGCGCCGAGAACCAGCCCCACCTCGTAGAAGCCCTCGCCCGTGCGGCGGCGGTGGCGCACGGCGAAGACGAGCCAGAGCCCCGCCAGCAGCGGCGAGGCGCCGATCAGGGCCGTGGCGTCGTGACTCGGCAGGGCCAAGCCGTAGGCCAGGGCGCCGGCCAGGGCGGCGCCGCCCGCCGTGGCGACGAAGCCGAGGCGGCCCAGCGCGGGCTCGAGGTAGACGGCGAGGAAGAGCAGCAGCAGGACGTTGCCCAGCAGGTGCCAGTGACTCAGGTGGAGCAGCGGATAGGCGATCCACTTGACCGAGAAGCCCTCCGACGGCAGCACGCCCACGGCGCGGGCCGGCGACTCGCCCACCGACTGCACTGCGTCGGCGAGCATCACGTCGAGCTTCTCCTGGCGGTGCTCGCGGATGCGCGGCAAGACGCCGAGGAAGCCCGTCGAGCGCCGCTCGGCCTGGAAGGTCTCGCGGCTGCGCACCCGCTCGCCGGGCTCCACCAGGGCCATCAGGGCCGCGTCGGGCTCGAGGTAGGGGTGCTCGAGGAAGTAGGCGCTGGCCGAGGCGTAGGCCTGGTCGCGCCGGGCCTCGATTTCGGTGGCCTCGATCTGTCCGAGAATGCTGTATCCCGCGCAGACCAGCGCGAGCAGCACCCCCAGCCAGGGGATCGGAGAGGCCGAGGCCGGCCTCCAGAGCGCGTCGCGGGGTTCTGCCATGGGGATCCGCAGGATCCTGCGGCAGCCCGCCGCTTTCGCTTGAATCAGGGGTATGTGGGAAGGATCGGTCTGGCGCGTGGCTCGGGTGTTTGCGCTGGTCGCCGTCGCGGCCGCTTGCGGCGACGGCGGCGAGCAGACGCCGAGCCCGGCTGCGCGGGAGTTCGGCCGCGAGCCGACGCCGAGCCCGGCCCCGCCGGAGCCCGGGGAGCAGCGCGGGGGGCCCGCCACCGCCCAGTGGGAGCTGGTCGAGGTGCTGCGCGAGGCCGCGGCCGTCGAGCCCCACGCCGCGGACGGCGGCGGCCGCGCCTGGCTCGAGCGGGGCGCCGACGAGGCGCCGGTGCCGGTGTCCAGCCGCCAGAGCTTCCGTCTGCACTTCGAGGTGGGGCCCCTGGGCATCGCGCCCGGCGGCGCCTTCTACCTGCAGGTCTCGCCCTTCTGGGGCTGGAGCACGCCCCAGACCCGCGATCCCGACGGCCCGGGCTACACCGAGATCCAGGCCTCCGACCCCGCGCTGGCCTGGCGCGCCGAGGCCATCGACCAGCAGCTGTTGATCGTCGAGAACACCGGCGAGGCCTGGCCCCCCGGCGCGCGCTTCGCGCTGCACTACGGCGCCGGTCCCGCCGGCGCGCAGACCGACCGCCACGCCGAGCGCGCCTCGCGCTTCTGGTTCGCTGTGGACGGCGATGGCGACGGTCATCGCAGCTTCCTCGTCGACTCGCCGGGCGTCGACGTGTCGGCGGGCCCGCCGACACGGCTCCGCGTCACCGCGCCCTCCCTGGTGCGGCCCGGCGAGCGCTTCCGGGTGTCCCTGGCCTGGCTCGACGCCGTCGGCAACGCCGGCACCGACTTCAGCGGCGAGCTCGAGTGGGTCGATCCTCCCGAGGGTCTCGAGCTGCCCGACGCGCTGCGCTTCGGGCCCGAAGCGGGCGGCGTGCTCGTGGTGGAGGGCGTGGCGCGCGAAGCCGGCCTGTACCACCTGGCAGTGCGCAGCGGCGAGACCGTCGCCCACGCCAACCCGCTGCAGGTGGACGCCGACGCCCCGCGCGTGCTCTGGGCCGACCTGCACGGCCACTCGGCGCTCTCCGACGGCACGGGCCAGCCCTCCGACTACTTCCGCTTCGCGCGCGACGTCAGCGCCCTCGACGTGGTCGCCCTCACCGACCACGACCACTGGGGCCTGCTGCCGCTGGCGGCCCACCCCGAGCTCTGGGAACAGATCCGTGCCGCGACCCTGCGCTTCCACCAGCCGGGGCGCTTCGTCACCCTGCTCGGCTTCGAGTGGACCAGCTGGATCCACGGCCACCGCCACGTGCTCTGGTTCGGCGACGAGGGCACGGTGATCGACTCGCTGGCCGAGGAGACCGACTCGCCCGAAGAGCTCTGGGCGGCCCTGGACGCCCAGGGCCACGACGCCCTCACCTTCGCCCACCACCCGGCCGGCGGCCCCATCGCCGTGAACTGGGACGTGCCCCCCGACCCGCGCTACGAGCCGGTCACCGAGATCGTCTCGGTGCACGGCAGCAGCGAGGCCGCCGACTCGCCCGGCCTGATCTACGACCCCGTGCCCGGCCACTTCGCCCGCGACGCCCTCGACCGCGGCTATCGCCTGGGCTTCGTCGGCAGCAGCGACAGCCACGACGGCCACCCCGGCACCTACAACCACAGGCCAGTGTTAGGTGGCCTGGCCGCGATCCTCTCGGAAGACCGGACCCGCGAAGGGGTACTCGAAGCCCTGCGCCAACGCCGCGCCTACGCCACCAACGGCCCCCGCATCCTGCTGCGCACCGCCCTCGGCGCCACCCCCATGGGCGGCGTCCTGACCCTGGAGCCCGGCGCCCCGACCCGCGCCTCGCTGTTCGTGAGAGCCGTCGGCACCGCCGCCCTGGACCGCATCGACCTGATCCGCACAGGCCGCGTCGTCGACAGCCTCGCCCTGAACGGCCAAAGAGAAGTCAGTCTCCAACGCGACATCGAGGAACTCGCGCCCGGCGAGTACCTCTACGTCCGAGTCGTCCAAGAAGACGGCGGCGCCGCCTGGTCCAGCCCGATCTTCATCGACTGAACGCGCCAGCCACCCCACGAGCGGCCGGGGCCGCGGTGCACGAGGCAAAGCGAGGCTCAGAACTCCGCATACCCCGGCACCCGAGGAAACGGAATCACATCCCGGATGTTCTTCATCCCGGTCAGGAACTGCACCAACCGCTCGAAGCCCAGCCCGAAGCCGGCGTGGGGCGCGCTGCCGTGGCGCCGCAGGTCGAGGTACCAGCCGTACTCTTCGACGTCGAGGCCCGCAGCGGCAATGCGCTGGCGCAGTACGTCCTCGCGGTGCTCGCGCTGCGAGCCGCCGACGATCTCGCCGACGCCCGCGACCAGCACGTCCATCGCCCGCACCGTCTTCCCATCGTCGTTGGCATACATGTAGAAGGCCTTGATCGCGGCCGGATAGTCGGTGACCACCACGGGCCGGCCCACGTGCTCCTCGGCCAGGTAGCGCTCGTGCTCGCTCTGAAGATCCACCCCCCACTCGACCGGGAACTCGAACGACTTCCCGCTCGCTTCGAGCACCGAGACCGCCTCGCTGTAGGTCAGCCGCTCGAAGGGCGCCGCGGCGATGTGCTCCAGACGCTCCACCACACCCGGCTCGATGCGCTCGTCGAAGAAGGCCAGGTCGTCGGCACAGCGCTCGAGCACCGCGCCGATCGTGAACTTCAGGAAGTCCTCGGCCAGAGCCACGTCGCCGTCGAGATCGCAGAAGGCCAGCTCGGGCTCCACCATCCAGAACTCGGCGAGATGGCGGCTGGTGTTGGAGTTCTCGGCGCGAAAGGTCGGGCCGAAGGTGTAGACACGGCTCATGGCCAGTGCGCCGATCTCGGCCTCGAGCTGCCCCGACACCGTGAGGAAGGCCTGACGGCCGAAGAAGTCGGGGTGGGCGTCGCTCGTCACCCGGAAGAGTTCGCCCGCGCCCTCGGCGTCCGAGGCAGTGATCACCGGGGTGTGCAGGTGCAGGAAGCCGCGCTCCTGGAAGAACTGGTGGATCGCGAAGGCCGCCGCATTGCGCACTCGCCACACCGCCCCGATCGTGTTGGTGCGCGGGCGCAGGTGGGCAATGCTGCGCAGGAACTCGAAGGAGTGGCGCTTCTTCTGCAGCGGGTAGTCCTCGCCGACCCCGCCCACCGGCTCGACCCGGGTCGCGTGCAGCTCGAAGCGCTGGCCCTTGCCGGGCGACTCGACCACCTCGCCGGTCACCTCCACCGCGCAGCCGGTGCCGAGCCCGCGCACCTCGCTCTCGAAGTTGGCGAGCGAGGGCTCCACCACCGCCTGCAGCCCGGCGAAGCAGGAGCCGTCGGAGATCTCGAGGAAGCTGAGCGCCTTGGCGTGGCGTGCCGTGCGCAGCCAGCCCCGCACGGTCACCTCTCCGCCGGCAGCTTCCCGCGCCAGCACCTCGCGCACCGAAGCCACCAAAGCCGGGTTCCCCATCGCGACCTCCCGGCCGCGAAGGCTATCCGACTCCGGGCGGCGTCCGCACCACCAGGAGGCGGATCTCGGTCATGTCCTCCATGGCGAAGCGGATGCCCTCGCGGCCGAGGCCCGAGTCCTTCACGCCGCCGTAGGGCATGTGGTCGACGCGCCAGGAGGGCACGTCGCCGATCACCACGCCGCCCACCTCCAGCCGGTTCCAGGCCTTCTGCGCCTTGTAGAGGTCGCGGGTGAAGACGCCGGCCTGGAGGCCGAAGTCGCTGTCGTTCACCTCGGCCAGGGCCGCGTCGAAGTCGTTCCACTTCGAGAGGATCGCCACCGGCCCGAAGGCCTCCTGGCAAACCACGTCGAGTCCTTCGGGTACGGCTTCGAGCAGCGTCGCCTCGAGCATCGCGCCCTCCCGCTCGCCGCCGCACAGAACCTTCGCGCCCGCCTTGCGGGCCGCTTCGATCCAGCCGTGGAGCCGCTCGGCTTCCTTCTCGGAGATCATCGGGCCGATGAAGGTGTCCTCGTCCTTGGGGTTACCCATCGGGAGCTTCTTCGTGGCCGCGACCAACCGCTCGCGTAATGCCTCGTAGACTTCCTCGTGCACCAGCACGCGCTGCACGCCGATGCAGCTCTGACCCGACTGGTAGAAGGCGCCGAAGACGATGCGCTCGGTGGCGTCCTCGAGGTCGGCGTCGGCGTCGACCACCACCGCCGCGTTGCCGCCCAGCTCGAGCACCACCTTCTTCTTGCCCGCGCGGGCCTTGAGGTCCCAGCCCACACCGGGCGAGCCGGTGAAGGAGAGCAGCTTGAGGCGCTCGTCGGTGGTGAAGAGGTCGGCGCCGTCGCGGCGGGCGGGCAGCACCGAGAAGGCGCCGCGAGGCAGGTCGGTCTCGGCCAGCACCTCGCCGATGATCAGCGCGCCGATCGGCGTCAGGCTCGCCGGCTTGAGCACGAAGGGACAGCCCACGGCCAGGGCCGGCGCCACCTTGTGAGCGGCCAGGTTGAGCGGGAAGTTGAAGGGCGAGATGAAGGAGCAGGCGCCGATCGGCACGCGCTTCCACATGCCGCTGTAGTCCTTGGCGCGGGGCGAGATGTCGAGCGGCATCACCTCGCCGGTCATGCGCACCGACTCTTCGGCGGCGACGCGGAAGGTGTCGATGAGCCGGGAGACCTCGCCCCTCGAGTCCTTGATGGGCTTGCCCGCTTCGATGCAGAGCGCCATGGCCAGCTCGTCGGCGCGCTCCTCGAAACGGCGCACGCAGTGCTGAAGCACCTGCTGGCGCTCGTAGGCGTGGAGCGCGGCCATGGGCTCGACCGCTTCGGCGGCCAGGCCGATGGCGCGGTCGATGGTCTCGGCGTCGGCCAGGGGCACGCGGGTGGCCACCTCGCCGCTGAACTTGTCGGTCACCTCGAGGTCGGTGTTCGGGGTCTGGGGCTCGCCGCCGAGATACAGCGGATAGGTCTTCTCGAGCATTCGCGTCTTCCCTTCGGATCGCCTTCAGATCGAGCAGGCGATGTTGCCGAGGCGCTCGGTGAGCAGAGCATTCTCGCGGTAGTCGATGGGGATCACCACCAGGCTGGGACCGTCCTCGGAGAGGGCGCGCTCCAGAGTGGACGCGAGCTCGCGGCTCTTCTCGACCCGGTGGCCCTTCCAGCCGAAGGCCGCGGCCAGAGCCACGAAGTCGGGGTTGCCGAAGGAGAGATCGGTGTGGCGCCCGAAGGTGTTCTGCTGCTTCCAGGCGATCAGGCCGTAGGCGTGATCCTCCCAGATCAGCACCGTGAGCTTCGAGCCGAGGCGTGCGGCGGTCTCCATCTCTTGCACGTTCATCAGGAAGCCGGCGTCGCCGCAGATCGCCAGCACCTTTCGATCGGGCAGCGCCCGCGCGGCGGCGATGGCACCGGGCAGCGCGAAGCCCATCGAGCAGAAACCGTTGGGGATCAGGCAGGTGTTGGGTGCGTGGCACTGGTAATAGCGGGCGATCCACATCTTGTGGGCGCCGACGTCCGAGAGCAGCACGTCTTCGGGGCCCAGCACCTGGCGCGCGTCCCACAGCGCCTTCTGGGGGCGGATCGAACCCTCGGTGTCGTCGGCGGCGTGCTCGGCGAACTCGGCCAGCATGTCGCGGCGCACCGCGGCGTGCTGGCTGGTGTCGAAGTGCAGGTCGGGTTGGGCCTCGAGGCGCTCGTTGAGCATCCACAGGGTGTGGGCCACGTCGCCCACCACCTCGACGTCCACCCGGTAGTGCTCATCGACCTCGGCGGGCAGGAAGTCGACGTGCACGATGCGCTTGTCGGCGTCCGGGTTCCAGAGTCGCGGCGGATACTCGACCATGTCGTAGCCCAGGGTGATGACGAGGTCGGCCGCGTCGATCGCA
>Ga0224508_10004514_pt1 | contig 11333 bp, 10 predicted proteins | sample SF_Jan12_sed_USG_4_FD_170157 | JGI IMG/M metagenome (GOLD analysis project Ga0224508, IMG submission 170157) | Sediment microbial communities from San Francisco Bay, California, United States - SF_Jan12_sed_USGS_21 | ecosystem: Environmental > Aquatic > Marine > Sediment | place: USA...
TCCGAATTGTCAAAATAGCTGTTGGTGCGGGAATACTGTCCATAGAACAGCGTCTTGTTCGACCATTCGAAATCGAAGGCGTGGGCCAGCGCCTGACGGACACGCGCATTCTGAAACAGGGGACGCCGCAGATTGAAGACGAACCCCTGCATGCCGCTGGATCGGTTGTGCTTGAACTTCCGCTTGATCAGGTTGCCGTCTTTCACAGCAGAGGTATCGTATTCGGTCGCCCAGGCCTTTGACGAACTTTCAGACTGGTGGTCGAACGCACCGGCCTTGAAGGCCTCGCGCGATACGGTCGAATCCCGAAAATATTCGAACCGCACCGTGTCGAAATTGTACTCGCCGCGGCGCACCGGATGCTTCGCCGCCCAATAGTCTTTCACCCTGTCGTAAACCACCCGCCGGTTGGCTTCAAAACTCTTGAGCCGGTAAGGACCGCTACCAAGCGGCGGCTCCAGCGTTGTTTTCGAAAAATCGCGTTTTTCCCAATAGTGCTTCGGCAAGACAGTCAGCTGTCCCACGATCAGCGGCAATTCACGATTCTCGCCCGGTTTGAAGGAGAATTTGACGCTGCGCGCCGCTACTTTCTCAATCTTGGCAACATTGCCGTAATAATACCGGTAGAACGGCGTGCCCTTTTCGACCAGCGTATTAAACGTCCAGATGACATCTTCAACTGTAATCGGCTTGCCGTCATGCCAACGGGCCTTGGGGTTCAGGTGAAATATTACCCAGGACCGGTCCCGCGCCATCTCGACGGATTCGGCAATCAATCCGTACATGGAAAATGGCTCATCCGAAGATGACGCCATCAAGGAGTCGTACATCAACCCAAGCCCGGCCGCGGAACGGCCCTTGACGATGAATCCGTTGAACGTATCGAACCCGCCGATCGATCCCAGTTTGACGTCGCCGCCCTTCGGCGCGTCCGGATTGACGTAGTCGAAATGCTTGAAGCCCGCCGGATATTTGAGATCGCCATGCATCGCGATGCCATGGCCGCGATAGACTTCCGCCGCAGGGACCGCCCCGGAATACAGGAGGACGAATACGGCAAATATCGCGGCGATAGGGTGTCTCATGCAATCGGACTCCGCTTGTTTCGCTAAGGACCTGCATGGTCCCCGATCAATCGGTGATGTCAAATCAGAAATTTGTAAGGTCCGGAAGGCCCGGGAAGCAAGCTTTTCAGCCCTGCAGGATCGCAAGCGCTTCGCCATGCAGGGCGGGGTTGGCCGCCGCCAGGACATGCCCGTCGGATTCGCGCGTCAGCGGCGCGCCCGTCCAATCGGTCACCACGCCGCCCGCGCCCTCGATCACCGGCACCAGCGGCATGAAATCGTAGATCTTCAGGCAGGCCTCGGTGATGACGTCGACGTGACCGCTGGCGAGCAGTCCATACGCATAACAATCGCCGCCGTAGCGGCTTTGCCGGACCGCCGCGATCAGCGCATCCACCTTCGCCTTGTCGTCGTCGTATACGAACATATCGGGATGGGTCGCATAGTGCCGCGCCGAGGACAGGCGCGTCGCCGTTTGCGCGCGCGCGGGCGCACCGTTCAACGTGGTCGGCCGGCCGGCCGCGCCGACCCAGCGTTCGCCCGTCACCGGCTGGTCGATGATGCCCAAAATCGGTGCGCCATTCTGCATCAATGCGATCAAGGTGCCGAAGATCGGCATGCCGGTCACGAATGCCTTGGTCCCGTCGATCGGGTCGAGCACCCAGGCGTATTCCGCGTCGGTGCGAACGAAGCCGTGCTCCTCGCCGAAAATGCCATGCTCGGGATAGGCCTGCTCGATCAAATCGCGCATCGCCGCTTCCGCCTCGCGGTCGGCGATCGTCACCGGGCTTGCGTCCCGCTTCGCCTCGACATCGAGTTCCGTACGAAAATAGCGCCGGACAACCGGGCCGCTCGCTTCCGCCAGGCGCTCGGCCAAGGCGATAAAGGCGTCGGGACAGGCTTGGGTCATGAATGCGCCCCCCTTGGGGCGCGCCTTACGGCATCGGTTTCGGGTTGTCGCTCAACGACCGAAGATAGGCGATCAGGTCGGCGCGCGCCTGGGCGCTCTTGAGGCCGGCGTAGGTCATTTTTGTGCCCTTCACATAGTCCTTCGGCTTGTAGAGGAACTTGTTGAGGTCTTCATAACTCCATTCGCCGCCCAGGCTTTTGAGCGCGCTGGAGTAGCTGAAGCCGGCACCCCCTGCCTGCGTGGCGCCGACGGTGTCCCAAAGATTCGGGCCGATCTTGTTGTTTCCGCCCTTGTTGAAGGTATGACAGGACAAGCACTTCTTCGCGACTTTCTGGCCGCTTTCAACATTGGCCTTAGCCAGCATCGGTGTGATCTCGCCGGGGCCGCTGGGTTTCGCGGCGGCTTGTGTCGCCGACGCCACGTTAACTTCCCCTTCGGCGATCACATAGGCTTGCTTGCTCTGAGGCGCACGAAGAAAGATCTGTTGGGAGATCAGCCCGACCCCCAAGGCTAGGATACCGGCGCTGAGCAAGCCGGCCGCAATCTTGTTTACCAGAAGCGGGTCGTTCCCCATCGTCAAAACCCCGAACGCAATTTCCGAACGCCATTAACGAAACCGCGCCCCAGATGGCGTGTCCAAAGCGCGGCGCCGAGAAGCGGCTGGCGTAACCTATACCAATGGGCTGTAATGCCATAGCCAGCGCCGTCCCGCGCGGCAATATGACGCAGTAATTTCATCGCCAGAAACATCAGAAATCACCCGAAAACCACCGCGAACCACCCCATATGCTCACGCCAAGCCAACCCATTATACTGATTCCTGCACGCCTCGCCTCGACCCGCCTGCCGGACAAACCACTGGCGGATATTGCCGGCGACCCGATGATCGTGCAGGTCTGGCGGCGATCCATGGAAGCTGCGGTCGGCCGGGTCGTGGTCGCGGCGGCGGAACAGGTAATCGTCGACGCGGTGATCGCGGCGGGCGGGGAAGCGGTCCTGACCGATCCGGGCCTGCCGTCCGGCTCGGACCGGATTCACGCCGCACTCACCGCCATCGATCCGGATGGCACGCATGACGCGGTCATCAACGTCCAGGGCGACCTGCCGACCATAGAACCGGTGGCAATTCGCGCGGCGCTGGCTCCGCTCGACGACGACGCCGTCGATATCGCCACGATCGCGGCCGAGATCAGCCGCGAGGAGGAACGTGACAACCCCAATGTGGTGAAAGTGGTGGTCGGCCTGGCGGCGGGAGAGCGGCGCGGCCGCGCGCTCTATTTCACCCGCGCCACCGCGCCGTCCGGCGACGGGCCGCTGTATCACCATATCGGGCTCTACGCCTATCGGCGGGCCGCCCTCGATCGGTTTGTCGCCCTGCCGCCCGGCATCCTCGAGACGCGCGAAAAACTCGAACAGCTACGCGCGCTCGAAGCGGGCATGCGGATCGATGTGGCGCTCGTTGACACTGTTCCGCTCGGTGTCGATACTCCCGCCGATCTCGAACGCGCCCGCGAAATACTCGCGCGCTGACACGAAAATTCAAACACGCGGTTCCTTATAATATGGCGACCAACAACGATAACCTGATTGCCTTTCAAGGCCTTCCGGGCGCGTATTCCGATTTGGCCTGCCGCACCGTCTTTCCGGACATGGAAACCCTGCCGTGCAACGCTTTCGAGGACGTCTTCGCCGCGGTGCATGACGGCGCCGCGCGGCTGGCGATGATTCCGATCGAGAACTCGGTTGCCGGCCGGGTCGCCGATATCCATCACCTGTTGCCAAAATCCAACCTGCACATCATCGCCGAGCACTTCCAGCGGGTGAACCATCAACTGCTCGCCCTCAAGGGCGCGACCATCGACGACGTGGCGACGGTGCACAGCCATGTGCATGCCCTGTCACAGTGCCGCAACATCATTCGGGACCTCGGCGTTCAGCCGGTCGTGCATGCGGATACCGCCGGTGCCGCCAAGGAACTGTCCGAGAAACGCGATAAATCCTTCGCGGCCATCGCATCGACCCTCGCGGCGGAAATCTATGACCTGCAAATTCTGCGCACCAACATCGAGGATGAAGATCACAACACCACCCGCTTCATCATCATGTCGCGCGACCCGATCGACCCCGACCCCAATGAGGGCATCGTCGTGACGTCATTCGTCTTCCGCGTACGCAACGTTCCGGCGGCGCTCTACAAGGCGCTTGGCGGATTCGCCACCAACGGCGTCAACATGACCAAGCTCGAATCCTACATGGTGCGCGGCCAGTTCACCGCGACGCAGTTCTACGCCGATATCGAGGGGCACCCGGACCAGACCTCCGTCCGGCTGGCGCTGGAGGAACTGGGTTTTTTCAGCCGCGAGGTCACGATTTTAGGGGTCTATCCCGCGTCGCCGCATCGCGCTGACGCCGCGTCGGCGTAGAGCAAATCCCGAGCGAACCGAAACGGTTCGCGACGACGTATTTGCATAAAGAAAGAGATAGACCATTTCACTTGAGGCACTTTGAACAAGAAGTGATCTAGAACGGAACCGCCCTACTCCTCGAGCCACTCATCGATCAGACGGCGCGAAATCGAATCCCGCCGGGGCAGACGCAGCGTCGCGTCCTCCGGCGAATTGCGCAGCTCGTCCCGGGTGAACCAGCGCGCGCCGTCTTCCAGTTCATGATAATCGACGGTCAGGTCGAACGTCGTCGCCCGGGCGGTGAATCCAAGCATGATATTCGCCGGGAACGGCCAGGGTTGTGAGGAATGATAGACGGTGTCGGTGATTCTCAACCCGACTTCCTCGAAAACCTCGCGCGCGACCGCATCTTCCAGGCTCTCCCCCGGCTCGACAAATCCGGCCAGGATTGAATGCTGGCCCGGCAGCATATTGGCCTTGCGTCCCAGCACCACCCGGTCGCCGCCGTCATGCACCAGCATAATGACGGCGGGATCGGTACGCGGGAAACATAGCGTCCCGCACTCGGCATTCGCACACCGCCGCACATGCCCGGCTTCCTTGCTTTCGGTGGCGCCGCCGCAGGCGCTGCAGAAGCGATGCCGTGCATGCCAGGTCATCATCGCCCGCGCATAGGCCAGCAGCCCACCGTCGCCCGGGGCCATGAACTGACCGACCCGGCGCAAATCGGTGAATTCGCCATGATCGCTCATCGGTGGCTGTTCATGGACGGACAGGTCGACGGCAAAATGCGGCACTTCTTCGATCAGGCCCAGAAAGACCACCAGGCTTGCTTCGGCGGCAATCGCCGGATCCATCGGAAGGACGACGCTTTCCGGCGCTTCGGCGCCGGTCCGCACCAGACTGCGGGTCCGCCAAACCGGAATGAGCCGGCTTGCCGCGTCCCGCAGGCAGCTTTCGAGCCAATCATCGTCGCGCCGCAGGTGTCCGGCGCGATCGATCTCGAAATCCGCATAAATGTTAGGGCGTCGCATGGTCATGGGCGGCAAAATTGGCACGGTTGCCCCAGCGGTGCAACTTCCTGCGCGCAGGGCCGAGACTCTTGTTGGCAAGGGCGGGGCGCTGGCTGTTATATTGGCCGCGGAAGGCTGGCCTGCGGACGAGTCCCTCGCCAACCCGGTCAGATCCGGAAGGAAGCAGCCGTAACGAGACAGGTTCGGGTCGCGTGTCCAGTCTTCCACCCGATAACGGGAGCCCGCGGCAAGATTCGCAACGAGAGAAAAGTCCCGCCTCATGGCAACGGACACTGACGCCGACGCCTACCGCGTCCTCGCCCGGAAATACCGGCCGAGCACTTTCGACGAGCTGATCGGCCAGGACGCCCTGGTCCGGACGCTGTCGAATGCCATCGAAAGCGGCCGGATCGCGCATGCCTATATGCTGACCGGCGTGCGCGGCGTCGGCAAAACCACGACGGCCCGCATCATCGCCCGGGCGCTCAACTGCGTGGGCGCGGACGGCGCGGGCGGCATCACGATTGCGCCCTGCGGCGTTTGCGACCACTGCACCGCCATTGCCGAAGATCGGCATGTCGACGTCATGGAGATGGACGCGGCCAGCCGCACTGGGGTGGACGACATCCGCGAGCTGATCGATGGGGTGCGCTACAGCCCGGCCTCGGCCCGCTTCAAGGTCTATATAATCGACGAAGTGCACATGCTCTCGAAGAATGCCTTCAACGCGCTGCTCAAGACACTGGAAGAGCCGCCGGAACATGTCCGCTTCATTTTCGCGACCACGGAGATTCGCAAGGTACCGGTGACCGTTCTGTCCCGCTGCCAGCGATTCGATTTGCGCCGCCTCGATGCGGCGGAACTCGCCGAGCATTTCGAAGGAATCGCCGCGCGCGAAGACGTCAAAACAGAGGAAGAAGCGATCCGCCTGATCGCCCGCGCCGCCGACGGATCCGTGCGTGACGGCTTGTCGCTACTCGATCAGGGCATCGCTCTCGGCGCCGGCACGGTCACCGCCGAGCAGGTTCGCGGCATGCTCGGCCTTGCCGATCGCACCGCGGTCTTCGACCTGTTCGACAAACTCATGGCCGGCGATATCAAGGCCGTCCTCGAGCAGATGCAGGCGCTGTACCGCGACGGGGCGGATCCGATCGCGGTTATCCAGGATCTGCTCGACGTCACCTACTGGATTACCCGGATCAAGATTGCGCCGGAAGTGGCCGACGCCAATTACACGCCGGAAGTGGAGCGGACCCAAGGCGGCGAGATGGCCGCGAAGCTGAGCATGCCCGTGCTGACGCGAACTTGGCAGATGCTGTTGCGCGGACTGGAGGAAGTTCAGCGCGCGCAGGCGCCCCTGCAAGCGGCCGAAATGGTGCTGGTGCGGCTCGCCTTTGCGACCGAGCTGCCGCCGCCGGGCACGCTCGCGCGGCAAGGCGCCGCACCGTCCGAGAACCCGGCGCCGCCGGCCCCCGCGCCGATAGGCGCATCCGGCGGCGGTGCGGGCTCAGCCAATACTGGAGGACCGGTCGCCGCCATCGCCGAACCGGCCCCGGCCGCCGAGGTAGAGCGGGCGCCCGACGCGGCCCCCATGCCGCAGAGCTTTCGCGACGCCGTCGAGCTCTTCAACATTCGCCGCGAGGTCGGCGTCCGCGCGCAGCTTTACAACAACGCCCATCTGGTTCGCTTCGAGAAGGGCCGCATCGAAATTCGCCCAAATCAACACGCGCCACGCGATCTCGCGAGCAATACGGCGAGCTTTCTCACAAACTGGACCGGCGAGCGCTGGGTGGTGAGCGTTTCCCAGGAAGCCGGCGACCCGACCCTGGCCGAGCAAGCCGCCGAGGAAGAGCGGCGGCGCGTGGACGCGGCGGAATCCCTACCGCTGGTTCAAGCGGTAAAATCCGCCTTCCCCGGCGCCGCCATTCGCAAGGTTACGCCGCGCGCGCCGGATCAGATGGCCGGCCTCGAAGCGGCGCCGGACGACCTGTATGACGATGGCACCGACGAAAACGATCTCCTCGCCGACGAAAAGGAATACTGAATGAAAAACCTCGGCCAACTCATGAAGCAGGCTCAGGAAATGCAGGCCAAGATGGCCGAGATGCAGGAAAAGCTCGAATACATCGAAGTCGACGGCAACGCGGGCGGCGGCATGGTCTCGATCACCTTGAACGGCAAGGGGGAGATTCGCCGCATCAAGATCGACCCGGCGTTGGCCAAGCCGGACGAGATGGAAATTCTTGAAGACCTGATCGCGGCCGCGCATGGCGACGCCAAAACCAAGCTCGAAGTTAAAGTCCAGGAAGAAACCGCGTCGCTGATGGGCGGCATGCAACTGCCCCCGGGCTTCAAACTGCCGTTTTGAGCGCGCATCCCCGATGACCGAAATCGAACGCCTGATACAGCTCCTGGCGCGCCTGCCGGGCCTTGGACCCCGTTCGGCGCGGCGCGCGGCGCTGCATCTGCTCAAGAAACGCGAGAGCCTGATGGAACCACTCACCCGGTCGCTGGATCAGGTCGCGCGCACCGTGCAGACATGCTCGATTTGCGGCAATCTCGATACCGCCGACCCCTGCGGCATCTGCCTGGACCACAAACGGGACCCCGCGTTGATTTGCGTGCTGGAAGAGGTCGCCGATCTTTGGGCGCTGGAACGGACCGGGTCCTTCAAGGGACGCTATCACGTTCTCGGCGGTCATCTGTCCGCGCTCGACGGCATCGGGCCGGAAGACCTCAATATCGGAACATTGGTTGACCGTGCCGCCGAGGAGGCGGTGACGGAAATCATCCTGGCAACCAATCTCACGGTGGACGGCCAGACCACGGCGCATTACCTGGCCGAGCGGCTGGCGCCGACCGGCGTGGCGGTGACGCGGCTGGCGCATGGCGTGCCCGTCGGCGGCGAGCTCGATTACCTGGACGACGGTACGCTAACGGCGGCGCTGCGGGCGCGGCGAACGGTGCAAGACTGAAACGGCTGCTTTTCATATCCATGCTCGGCGCGCCGGGCCACTACGACCCGACGCTCTATGCGGGTCAACCCGGCGGCGATGACGAGGTCCACTGGTTCCGGCTGTGCCTGCGCGGGCTGGCGCTGGAAGACCGGGTTGACCTGCACGGCGCCGCGGTTTGCCGGGGATCGACACTGCCGGCGCCGGACGATGTCGACGCGGTCATTGTCGGCGGCAGTTGGCATTCGGTCGACGAAGACCTCCCGTGGCAACGCGCGACCGCGCAATGGCTCGGCGCCTATCGGCAGAGCGGCCGCCCGCTGCTGGCGATCTGCGGCGGCCATCAGCTCGTCGCGGCGATGCTGGGCGGCCGGGTCGCTGCCTTGGACGGCGGCGCGTGTGCCGGAAGCCACGCCGTTCAATTGACCGCCGCCGGCCGCCGGCACACCCTGTTCGACGGCTTCGCGACTTCGTCACCGTTCCATTTCGCCAATTACGATCATGTGGTGAAAGCGCCGCCCGGCGCGGCGGCCTTGGCGCATACCGGCCGAATTCCCTTTGCCGCCCTCGGGTTCGGCGGCAATTGGTATGGCGTGCAATTTCATCCCGAAGCGACGCACACAAATTTGGCCGCATCCTGGCGCGACGTGAGTCCCGCCTTGGCGCAATCCTACCGGCCCCTGCCGGGGGCGGCAAAATTGCTCGCCAATTTCCTCGTCGGCGCGGCGATGATCGAATAATCTATGACTGGAAGCACAATAAGAACCGCACCGAGCCAAAGGGCGGAGAAAGACATAACCATGGCGCCAATGCCCGCAATCCTACAATGCCTTCGCCGGCCGATCGCCTTGACGGGGCTCGCCGTGCTGATCGCCGCAACCGGCCCGGCCACGGCGCAGCGGCCGGAACAGACCGTTTCGCAGGCGACCCGCACACGGCTCGATCTGACGATCTACAACGGCAATCTCGCACTGATACAGGATCAGCGCCGCGTGAAGCTGAGGAAAGGCGTCAATCATCTGGCCCTGTCCGGCGTCAGCCCCTCGATGCAGCCGGCGACTGCCGCGGTTACGGCGCGGGCGAAGCAGCCGGTGACACTGATCGAGCAAACCTTTGCGTTCGATCTGTTGACGCCGGAAGCACTGCTCAAACATTCGGTCGGGCGCAAGGTCCGGATCATCAAGACGCATCCGACCACCGGCAAGGAAAGCCAGGTCGCCGCAACCGTGCTCAGCACGCGCAATGGCGTGGTCCTGAAGATCGGCGACAAAATCGAAACCGGCATTCCCGGGCGTCTTGCGTTCAATTCACTGCCCGAAACCCTGCGAGAACGCCCGACCCTTCTGGCATCTCTGCGCAGCAAGGCGGCGACAACCGCCCGCGTCGATATTCGCTATCTGACCAGCGGCATCACCTGGCAGGCGGACTACATTGCCGAACTGAATGCGAAAGAAACCGCGATCGCGCTGCAAGGCGTCGCCACGATCACCAACAACAGCGGGGTCTCTTACAAGAAGGCGAGGCTGCGCCTCGTCGCGGGACAGGTCAACCGGCGCCAGGTCACCCCCACCCGGCCCAATGTGCGCGCCCTGGCCGCCAAGCCGGCGGCCTCGGTAGCAGGCCGCGGAGCGCCGCAGCAGGTCTCCGATTTGCACTTCTACCCGGTTGATCGGCAAGCCTCGATCGGCGACCGCGAGACCAAGCAGATTACGCTGTTCCGGGCGCCCGACGTGCCGGTCACCAAGGAATACAGGATCCTCGGCGATGGTACGTTTTATACGCGGCGGTTCGGCAACGCGCTGGTCGTCAATGCGGAGACCATTCTTCGATTCAAGAACGTCAAATCCGGCGGTCTCGGGCTGCCGATGCCGGCAGGCACGGTGCGGGTCTACAGCGGCGCCCGCCAGGCGGCGACGATATTCCTGGGGGAAGACGGCCTGCCGCACACCGCCAACGGCGAAGAGATCGAGTTGAAACTCGGCCGGGCGTTCGACATTACCGCGACCCGCAGACAGAAGGATTTTCGTAAGCAAGGATTGCCGAAGAACACCTATGAAGCGGTTCAGGAAATCGAGGTTCGCAACGCCACGGAAAATTCGGTCGTGGTCGTCTTGGAGGAGCGAATTCCCGGCGACTGGAAAATCATCTCCAGTTCGGCAAAACACAAAAAACCGGCGTCCGATCGCGCGGAATGGCGCATAACCGTACCCGCGCAAGGCAAGGCAACCCTCAGCTACAAGGCGCGCGTTCAGCTCTAACGCAGATCCCGAGCGAACCGAAACGGTTCGTGACGACGTATTTGCGCAAAAACAAAGGGATAGGCCATTACACTTGAATCGATTTGAACAAGAAATGGGCTAGCGGCGGATCAATCGCCCTCCAGCGCGGCGCGGCTGGTCGGCAATTTCGTCACGGTGTCGTCCTCGTCGTCGCTGAGATCGACTTCCTGAATGCGCACGGCCCGTTTTTGAACCTTTTCCGTCGAAATTCGAATTTGCCGCAAATCCGCCTCTGCCTGCCCAAAATGGCGCAGCAGATTGTCGACCCGGCCGTCGAGGCGCCCCACATCGTCGCTCAGCGCGGTGACTTCCTTCTGGATCAAACCAGCCTGTTCGCGCATCTGCGCATCCTTCAACACGGCGCGAATGGTATTCAGCGTCGCCATGAGCGTCGTCGGCGAGACGATATAAACATGCGCCCGATGCGATTTCTCGACCACGTCCGGCAGTTCCGCATGCAGTTCCGCATAGACCGCCTCGGACGGCAGGAACATCAGCGCCGAGTCCGCGGTTTCCCCGGGCAGAATGTATTTAGCCGCAATGTCGTTGACGTGTTTCAGGACATCGGCGGCAAAGGCGCGACGGGCAACGACTCGATCCGCCGAAGTTTCCGCCTTGCGCAGCAGATGAAAACTTTCGAGCGGAAATTTCGCGTCGATCGCGATGGGCCCCGGCGGATTTGGCAGGGTCAGCAAGCAATCGACCCGG
>Ga0224508_10004515_pt1 | contig 11331 bp, 7 predicted proteins | sample SF_Jan12_sed_USG_4_FD_170157 | JGI IMG/M metagenome (GOLD analysis project Ga0224508, IMG submission 170157) | Sediment microbial communities from San Francisco Bay, California, United States - SF_Jan12_sed_USGS_21 | ecosystem: Environmental > Aquatic > Marine > Sediment | place: USA: California...
ATATGCCCTCACGTTTCACGCAACTAAGAATCAATGTCAACCGAATAGCGGTTTAATCGTTTCTACGACGTGGCGGTGAAAATCCGCTGAAACAAGAGTAGCCGCGAGCCAAGCAGTCGAGGCACCAGCAATGCAGTCCGATCGAGTGACGGGTCAAATCAGAAATACGGTACGTTGCCATTGGCTCAGGCACGCATCTTTGTCCGCCTGCGTATTATTCATTAGCGCCTGCGGTGGAGGCAGCACGCCTTCTGACACGGGCGACCCACCGCCTCCTCCACCGCCCGTGACGATCACCAAGCCTGAGGCATTCCAGTTCCTCAACCAGACGACTTTTGGCGCGACTGAGTCATCCGCCCAACAACTCAGCAACGTGGGATACGAAAACTGGATCAATGCCGAGATGCAAAAAGGTCCGTCTCTGCAGCTGCCGTTTCTACGATCCTTGCCTCGACCTCAAATCCTGGCTCAATTGCAAACCGATCGCGTCGATATCTGGTTTCGTAATGCACTAAACGGAGACGACCAGTTGCGGCAACGGGTCGCCTTCGCATTATCGGAAATCATGGTTGTTTCAATGCTCGGTGCACTGGCTGATGCACCGTACGGGCTGGCCGATTACTATGACGTGCTTGCCAGAAACGCCTTCGGCAATTACCGGCAACTGATACAGGAAGTCACGTTGCATCCAGCCATGGGTGTTTACTTAAGCATGCTCGGTAACGAGAAGCCTAACCCGGCGTTGAACATTCGGCCCGACGAAAACTACGCGCGCGAGGTGATGCAATTGTTCTCGGTTGGGCTTGTGGAACTGAACAACGATGGCAGCACAAGACTAGACGCACAGAATCAACCCATTCCTACTTATACCCAGGAAATTATTGAAGGATTCGCGCACGTCTTTACGGGGTGGAACTACGCCGGTTTTGCCGATTTTCATGACGCCTTTCCAACAGCAGAGAATCAGACCGTCCCCATGCAGCTTTATCCGGCTTTTCATGACACGGGCGAAAAACTCTTGCTGAACGCCGTTGTCCTGCCAGCGGGCCAGACTGGCGAGCAGGACCTCAGCGACGCGTTGGACAATATTTTCAATCACCCGAACGTAGGACCCTTTGTCGCGATACGCCTCATTCAGCGTCTCGTGACCAGCAATCCCTCACCCAGCTACGTCGATCGCGTTGCGACAGCCTTTAATGACAACGGTTCAGGCGTGCGCGGCGATCTGGCAGCCGTTGTCAGGGCTATCCTGATGGACGACGAAGCCAGACCCGACATGCCGATGGAACTCGACGGCAAGGTAAAGGAACCAATAATGAGGTTTACGCAGCTCTGGCGGGCATACGATGCTGCGTCGACAAGCGGCCGATATCCATTCATCGCTGCGTACATCGTGCTGGGTCAGGGGCCGTTGCAGTCGTCGTCAGTTTTCAATTTCTTCAGTCCATTCTATGCACCGCCGGGCGAAATTCGTGACAACAACCTCGTTGCACCGGAGCTTGAAATAGCTACCGAGTACCAGAACACCTTTACCACGAATTACATGTTCCTCCAGACTTTTATAAACAATTCGGAGAACCCCAATGCCGGTGATGACGATGTCCTCATTGGCATCGATGAAGAGATTGCCGCCGCCGGCGATATCGACAACCTGATCGATCTTGTGGCTGGAAAACTCCTGGGCGGCGAAATATCTGACACGCTTCGCATCGAGGTCACCGGAATGCTGGAACGAATCCCGGCAACAGATACAACAAATCGTGCGGCCGAGTCCATCTATTTCATCGCCACCTCACCTGAGTACGCGTACCAGCGCTAGGGATTGGAGATTAGTCATGGCAGCAATCAATCGTCGCGAATTTCTTAAGGTGAGCGGTGCCGGTGCAGCAGCGACGGCGGCATTTGCCGCCTACCCGGGAGCAGCGTTTTCTCAGGTCATTGGAACGTCGGCACCTTTTCCCGATTACAAGGCACTGGTGTGTGTATTCCTGTTCGGCGGTAATGACTCCTTCAACATGCTAGTACCGCGAAGCAACGCGGAATACAACGTCTATGCTCAATCGCGCCAAAACATGGCGATCCCGCAAGGTGACTTGTTGCCAATCAACCCGCTGACGCCGGATGGGGCGCAATACGGGCTGCATCCAGACATGTCTGGCGTTCAGGGCCTGTTCGAGAACAACCGCGCCGCGTTTGTCACGAATACCGGTCCGTTGATTGAGCCGACCACCAAAGATCAGTTTTTTAACAAGTCTGTCGCCTTGCCCCCTCAGCTCTTCTCCCACAATGACCAGCAAAATCAGTGGAATTCGCTACAAGGTATCAGCCAAAGTAAGACCGGTTGGGCTGGCAGGATTGCCGATCTGATTCGCATGAATGTCGCAGATCAGCAGATTGCCACGAACATTTCATTGTTCGGCAGCTCATTGTTACAGTCGGCCGACGAAACGGTCGCCTATGTGATGGGACAGAACGGACCGATTCCGTTCACCGGCTTCGGCGACTCAGATATTTTCCTCGAGCAGCGCCTCGCATTCGAGCGAATCATTAACGCCAATTACAGCTCAGTCTACGAGCGTGGCTTCGCCGAAGTACAAAAACGCGCGGTTGCGTCCGCGGACCTGATTAGTGGTGTGCTTGAAACCGCACCAACTCTTAACACTGTTTTCCCGGCCTCACAGCTGGGGCAGCAGCTAGGTACGGTTGCGCGACTCATTGCCGTACGCGACCAACTGGACATGCAGAGACAGATATTCTTCGTTGCAACCGGCGGCTTCGATTCCCACGATGATCAGATCCTGAATCAACCCGATCTTCTCGGCGGCGTCAGCGCGGCGATGGCTGCATTTTATGATGCAACCGTTGAGATCAGAGTTTCCGATATGGTGACGAGCTTTACGCAGTCTGATTTTGGCAGAACACTGACATCGAACGGTGATGGCACCGACCATGCCTGGGGCGGCAATCAGTTGGTTATTGGCGATGCCGTGGCAGGCCGCGAACTGTACGGCATCTATCCGCGGCTTGAAATCAACGGGCCCGACGATGTCAGCGGCGGCCGCATAATTCCGACCACGTCTGCCGATCAATATGCAGCAACATTATCCAGGTGGTTCGGCATTCCAGACGCAGACCTTGCGATGGTCGCACCAAGCATCGACAACTTCGTGCAAAGAGATCTGGGGTTCCTGCTCTAGTTCCCGGTTCGCCGAGTCAATGCCCGCGTTTCCTGCGGGATTTTCTGTCAGAATCAAGCCGTATGATCGATCGTGCCATTCTGATTTTGTCTATTGCCGCAAATGCAAGCAGCCCGGCTTTCGCCGGGGAGCATGATGACTGGACACACTACGGTGGCAGCCAACACGGTCTGCAATACTCATCTCTATCTCGAATTACGCCGGAAAATGTAGATCAACTCGAAGAGGTATGGCGATTCCGGACCGGAGAACTCGGCGAGGGGCATCGGGAACCATTTGCGTTCGAAGCAAACCCGATACTTGTCGAGGGGCGACTCTATTTCCCGACCGGCAGCGCAATAGTTTTTGCACTGGATCCACAAACGGGTGAAGAGATCTGGCGTTTTGATGCGGAGATCGACAGGAAATTGAATCATGCCGAGATCGCAAACCGCGGCGTCACTTCCTGGATCGATGAAACAGCGGAAGATGGAGCAAGTTGCAGGCATCGTATTTTTGTCGGTACGCTCGATGCCCGACTGATCGCACTTGACGGAGCGGACGGCAAACCGTGCACAGACTTTGGCGAGCACGGCCAGATATTTCTTGATCGGGACGTCGGCACCGAAATTGACGGATGGGTCATTTACACTATCACGTCGCCGCCAGCAATTGTCGGCGACACGCTTATCGTCGGATCGGCCATCGGCGACAACCAGGCAGTACAGTCTGAGCTGGGCATCGTGCGCGGCATCGATGCGCGAAACGGTGTTGAGAAGTGGCGTTGGGACCCGATACCCCGAGACAAAAATGATCCCGCCTATGCGGGCTGGAACCCGGATGAGGCCGCGATTAATGGATCCGCTAATGCCTGGGCGCCATTGGCGGCGGATACCGAACTGGGTCTGGTGTATGTTCCGACCGGCTCGGCAAGCCCCGATTTCTATGGCGGTGAACGTGAAGGCGACAACCTGTATGCGAACTCGCTCGTCGCGCTGGATGCGGAGACTGGAGAGGTCGCCTGGTATCAACAACTCATTCATCACGATGTCTGGGATTACGACCTGGCCTCCCAACCAACACTCGTTGACTTGCGCCACGAGGGACAAGTCATTCCTGCAGTCTTGCAGGGCACAAAAACGGGGTTCATTTTCAGTTTCGACCGAAGAACCGGCAAACCTGTTTTCGAAGTAGAAGAGCGCACCGTGCCACAAGACGGTGTCGCGGGCGAGCATCTGTCACCAACTCAGCCATTTCCCGAAGCGCCGCCATCGCTCGTTCGACACGACGCCGTTGATGAAAAGGACGCCTGGGGCATGCTTTATTTCGATAAGAGATCATGCCGCAAGAAGATCGCCGCGATGCGATCAGAAGGTATTTTTACGCCCCCCAGTCTCGAAGGCACGATTGCCTTCCCCGGATTCGCCGGCGGGATCAACTGGGGCGGTTTGGCTTTCGATCCGAGCCGACAGACCGCTGTCGCATTCGCGATTGAGCTGCCGATGGAAGTCGCGCTCATTCCACGCAAAGATTTGCGAAGCGTCTATGAGTCGGGGGAATTTGAAGGCCAGGAGTTTGCGCGTCAGTCGGGTACGCCATATGGAATGCGCCGAACAGCGTTGCTGTCGCCATTGGACGTGCCCTGCATTGCCCCGCCCTGGGGCACCTTGTCGGCTGTCGACATGACGAACGGCAGTATTAAATGGCAGAAACCACTCGGGACTATTCAGGATGTGGCCCCCGCTATCGTGCCAAATCTTGAATATGGTGTGCCTGGTATGGGCGGCCCGATCGTTACTGACAGTGGACTGATCTTCATTGGTGCTGCGGTCGACAACTACCTGCGGGCATTCGATATCGAGACCGGACAAAATCTCTGGGAAGGCAGGTTACCTGCAGGCGGACAGGCGACGCCAATGACTTATTTTCTCGAGGAAACGGGCAAACAGTATGTCGTCATTGCCGCTGGTGGTCATGGCCGCCTCGGTAGTACGACTGGAGATTATGTCGTCGCCTACGCGCTTCCCTAGGTGTGGATCCCGCGTCAGGACTAAAAAAGGGGTCAGAGCCCTTTTTACTGTATCTAAATGTATCTAAAAGGGCTCTGACCCCTTTTTTAGTCCTGACGAGCGCAATATGGTTTCAGTTTAGGTTGCGTGTGCGGGAATGGCCGGAATTGTGTGTTCGCTCGTATAGGTGTTATTAAGTGCTGTGCACCAGTCGCGAAATTCTTGGTCCGGCAATGCTTTGGCGATCAGGAAGCCTTGGGCTAGATCGCAGCCAAATGCTCGCACCAATTCCATCTGCTGTTGGGTCTCAACACCTTCGGCAATGACTTCAAGTCCCATTGCCTTGCCCAGTGCTATCACTGCCTGGACGACGCGGGCGTTGGTCTCGGATTCCGTCAATCGCTCGATGAAAGACTGATCGATCTTAAGGGTCTGCACAGGAAGCTCTGCGAGATAGCTCAGCGACGAATAGCCGGTACCGAAATCATCGATATGAATCCCTACGCCATATTTCGACAGGTCCTTAAGCATAGGCTTGGCAATCGTCAAGTCCTCGAGCAACGCGGTCTCCGTCAATTCCAGATTTATCAATTTTTGTTCAACTGTGTTCTGCTGCAGGATCGATTTGATCAATGCTACAAGATTGCTATTACGCAACTGGTGTGCCGATAGGTTCACGCTCACGGGAATGTCCCATTTGCCGTCAGCACGCCACCTTGCAACCGCAGCACAGACATTGCGCAAAATAGCCTCGAAAAAAACGTCCGAGATGCCCATCTCTTCACTTAATGGAACGAATTCGGACGGAGGCACGACCGTGCCGTCAGGCCTGGTCCAGCGAGCCAGCGCTTCGACGCCTGCCAGGGCACCTGATTGCAGGCAAAGCTGGGGCTGGAAGTAGGCGCTGATCTGGCCCGAATCGATCGCAATCCTCAGTTCCGCTTCCATGTCAAACTTGTGGCGTGCGCGATAGCGCATTTCGCTGTGATAGTAGGTAATTCCGCTTTCCAGCCGTCGCATCGATCGATGCAACGCTGCTTCCGCGCAGCGAAATACGGTCTTTGCGTCAGATCCGTGTGCAGGATGCCAGGCGACGCCGATGCTTGCCTTGAGGTACAGGTCCCGTCCGTTGATAAGGAACGGCTCTTCGACCGTTGTCTTAACGGCCTGGGCGAATTCCTGTAACGCGCTTTCGTTTTGGATCGCCGGTAACAGGCACGCAAACTCGTCGGCGCCGAACCGGCCTGTGACAGGCTTATACCGGTTGTCACACTTATCCAGCATCTTTTTGAGCCGGCTGCCGAGTGCTTTCAGGAGCTCGGTGCCGGAGTCGTAACCTATCGTCTCGTTCAGGAAACTGAAACGCTCGATATCCAGGAGCACCACGGCGGTTTCGCCCTCCGATCCTTCGGCGTTGTCGATCATGAACTGCAGGTGATCGAGCAACTTTAGCCGGTTTGGCATATCTGTAACCGGATCGAAGTAGGCCAGTTTGTGTAGTGCGGCAGTGCGCTCTATGACACGTTGTTCGAGCACTTCGTTGGCGCGGCGCAGCGCCAGATCGGCGTGCCACTTGCCGCAGAGTGCGGCGGCGAGCTGCCGGCATTCCAGAGCATGGAAAGGCTTTCTAAAAAAGAAAATCTTGTCAGCGGGTGGCACCTGTTTGCCAAGGTCTTCCGGTTGAGAGCTCAACGATCCGGTAACAATCACGATGTTGACATTCGGATCGATTTTCCGAATCTGCTTCGCAGCCGCGATACCGTCGATGCCTGGCGGCATATTGATGTCGAGGAAGACGATGGAAAACGGGCTACCAGACTTGACAGCATCCTTGACGGCGGCGACCGCTGCCTTGCCCTGGCTGCGTGACTGGACATCGAATTTTACTGCGCCTTTTTCGTTCGTATCCTCGCCGAACAGTACTTTTTCGAGGTCACCTAGCGTCGAGGTGGCGTTGTCCGGCTCAAAGCCTTCCCCAAGACAGCGCAAGTATTCGCCAATGAGCATTGCGTCGTCGTCGACGACCAATATGCGATTTGTAGAAGTTTCCGTCGGTGACACAATACTGCTTCCCCGCTAAAGCCCATTCACCATGTTGGCGACGTCCTTCGCAAGCTGCAAAAAAGACAAGGGCTTGTTGAAGTAGTGGAGCTTCATCGGCGGCGGTACACGCCGCGCGAGTTCGTCTCTCGGTACATCGGAGAAACCGGTCACAAAGACTATTTGGACATCCGGGTCCAGTTTCCGAATCCGACTACCGGCCTCGACTCCGTCGATACCGGGCGGCATCCTGACGTCAAGTATGACGACATCAAACGGTTTCCCTTTGTCGGCTGCCTCCGTCGCGAGCGTGATTGCGTCATCACCCTGGTTGCATGCAACGACTTCGAATTTCGGTGCCTCCTCGAGATCGGTTTCCGGATCGAAGAGCTCTGCCGCGAGCGCATTGATTGCCTTCACGTAGTCTGTCGGCTCGGACTCTTCGAATGCTTCTCGATAGCATTCGAGGACATGTTCGTCGTCGTCCGCTATCAGCACACGAATGCAATCCTCATCATTCTGGCTGTTCAATTCTTTAGCCTCCCCGGGCTGATGGCAGCAGAACGTGAAATTCTGCGCCGTGGCCGAACCCCGTACTTTCAGCCTGAATGCGGCCACCCATGCCTGCCAGTGCATTAGCGCACCAGTGGAGCCCCAGCCCGGTCATGTGTCCCTGTTTTGACGTGTAGCCGCGTTGAAATATTTTCTGTCGAATGTTGTCGTCGAATCCACAACCTGTATCGCGCACCGTGAGCCGGACCATCGGTTGCTCATCGACAGTTTCGGAGCTGGCCACAACCCGGATCTCTCCGGAATCTGACTGACTTCGCTGTATCGACTCGTAGGCGTTCAGGATCAGATTACCCATTACCTGCAGCAGACCGACGCGATGTGCGCGCACGCGATGTTGACCGACCTCTGCCTCGATGCTGACTTGCAGCTCCGCCGATTCTGATTCGGGTAATACGTGGGCTGCCTCATCCACGACTTCGTCCAGATCCAGTACTTCAAAGACCGGCTCGACGTTGGCATGTTTTTCCTGACCTGCAAGAATTCCTTCCACCTGCCTGGCTTGCTTTGACGCGATTTCCAGGTCGCCGGTCGCATCTGTACCAACCGATTCGATGTGATCAAACGACGCATCGATGTACTGCAGTAGTTTTCCCTTACGGTCAACCGGGCAGGCCGGATCTGCCAGCTGTTCGGTCGCATCTTTAATGCGCAGACCCGAAGTGACCGTGAAACTTTTTGATAAGCGTTCTATGCTATTGATTAAAGGCGTCATGGTGTTGCGAATATTGTGCAGGACCTCTGCAGCGGTATCGGCTTTGCCAGCCTTGAATGACTGATCCAGCAGCAATTGGCGGGCCTTGTGGACCTCCCTGGTCATCTTGTCGAACTCGTTTGCCAGAGCTCCGATTTCGTCGGATCTTGTTTCGTTCAGTCGCTGGGAAAGGTCGCCACTCCGGCGAATGCCGACGATGTGACTGGCAAGTCCCTCAAGCGGAAGGACGATCTCACGCCGCAAAAACACCCATGCAACAACGGCAATCAACAAACCGGCGAGCACGAGAAAAAGGAGAGTTCCTTTAACAGTATGACCGCCTAATGCTGATATTTCTTTCGGCGTCTTTGCCTGAAGAACGATAAAAGGCTCGCCAAACACGTCGTTTAACAAGCCGTAACTCATGATTTCGGTATTTGTGGTTTCATGGTAGATGTGATTCCCGTCGCCATCAGTAAGCGCCTTAAGCGGCCTGGCTGTGTCTGCTTTCGCATCGGCGATCAGGTAGGCAGTGAAATCGACTTCTGTCTGTTCGCTCAGGCGCGACACACGGGCATCATCAAGGAAACGTGCCATGATGATTGTTCCCGCAATGGGCCCTACTTCACCGGTCTTCAGAATCGGCATCGAACAGATCATCAGCGGACCAAGGTCTGTGAGCAGCAGGCCGGCTTTGACGCTTTCGATGCTCGAATGCGCTGTCAAACGCTCTGTCAGCGGACTGCCCTCCTCGAGGGCTCCCAAAGAGGCAAGATCTGCTCCCTCGCCGTTATGCACGAGCTGTCCCCAGAGCCGCTTTCCATCAAGCGCATAAAAAAGCATCAGGTTGAGATCGAGATTAATCAGGGTCGGAATATCCGCGTTGATCGAGATGAAGGCCGGATTCTCGCCGCGTGCGTAGGCATGAGCGTCATCCCAGGGCGACCAGTCGCCAGTGTTCGACTTCAGCTTTTCGAGGTCCGCCTGAATGGCGCGCTGCGCTCTGATCAGATCTGTCTGCGCAGCGTTATTTTCCAGGTTGTCAAAAGCGGGCGTAACAACAGCATTCAGAATCAGGTAGGTCAACAGGCCAAATGCGGCCATGACCGCGAACAATGTTGCGGAGACCTTCTTTTGCAGCGACAGCGTACCCACGCCGTTGGACATGATATTTTCCCGCGGCAGACACAGCGTCTGAAGCCAGCCAATGAGAGTAAGACATTGAATTGCAAGCGAACGTGACCCAGGCCGCATATTAGCTCGATGCTGTAGCCGCCCGGTTGGGTCGCGTCAAGCGACAGGGGCTACCGACACTCGGCCGGCCGCCAATGATAAGGGCTACCGCGTTATATTGACTTCAGTTTATTAACTGACAGACAGATCGACGAACTCGAATTCCATGGTGCCGATATTCAGACGGTCACCGTGCATCAATTCACGCCGTCTGCTTGCCTCGGAATTGACGAGAAACCCGTTTGTGCTACAGGTATCCTGGATGATTACTTTGCAGCCCTGGCGACTGATCCGGGCGTGCATGCGACTGATGTAGACATTGGGAATCCGAATATCGGCCTTTCTGGATCGACCGATGGTCATTTCCCTTTTATAGAGCGGATAGCGTATTTCCTCGCCTCCATCAGGATCGATTGCAACGATGAGATGTTGCGCGCGGACGGGCAGGATATCGAGTTTGTTCGAAAACACATCGGAGTCCACGCCCGGAGCGCCCGCATCAACATCCGTCATTGGATCCACGCTTTGATCGAAAATGTCAACCATTTCCTTGTCGGCGCTCCGATCATTCGCCAGCACTTCTATGAGGTCACGCTTCGCAGACAGTTCCGCCTCGAGAGTCTCTATTTCTGTTCGCATGGCCCCGAATACAGCCTCCGATTCCAGGTTTTTCTCGTTGGCCATCGCAAGTTTTTCCTGCAACTCATCGCGGCTGTCTGTAAGCTCTTCGAGCTGATTGTGTAACGAACCAATCTCTGCTTCGTTTGCTACCAGTTGCTCATCGAGCGCGTTGATGGTCAAGTCCTTCTGAGAGAGCTGTACCTCATGCTCGCGAATGCGTTCTCGCAGCTCATCGTCCCGCGAGTGCCTGCGATCGCGTTGCTCTTCGGCGGCCTTTAAGGCATCTGTCAAGCGGCTTTGTTCGACCTTAGCGAGCTGGAGTTCGTCCTCCAGTCTTTCAGCGCTGGAGTCCTTTTCCTCGAGTTCGGTGAGCAACTTCGACAAGCGAGTATCACGGGCGCGAAGTTCACGCTCAACGTTCTGCCACTTGGAACGCAGTTGTCGAATATCCGATTCCAGTCGGCGTAATGACGATACGGTGGGGTCCACCGACGAAAATTCGATCTCTGCTTCTACGCCAAGCTGTGCGACGTCCGCCGCCTTGTCAACGCTTAAGAAAGTAAATTCGCCGCTTGGCTTGTCAGCCGAAGGATGAGTATCTGATTTTTCCTTTGCCATCGCGTTTACGTCCTTATTGTTATTGGTGCCAGACAGAATCAGCAGTTGCGAGGTCGATAGGGACCAGTATTGCGTCTGTGGGACTGAGATCCATTTATCCTGCACCTTGCGAATGAGCGGTTTGTTGTTGGTTATTCTTCGCTCAGATTGACGTTTTGTTCAGCTTCTTTTTTGCAAACGTCTTCATGAGATTACATTAATAAGCCATTGAAATACAAGGCTTCCTTGCAATATGTAAAATGTCTTGGCCGCGGAACGAAAAACTGTGACGTGCGTCACATTACAAAAATGTCTTGTGTCATCGAAGGGTTTTGAATATCCCGGTTCTGTTGAAAGCGCGCCCCGAATCTGGCATTTCAGAGCGTCCTGT
>Ga0224508_10004516_pt1 | contig 11330 bp, 11 predicted proteins | sample SF_Jan12_sed_USG_4_FD_170157 | JGI IMG/M metagenome (GOLD analysis project Ga0224508, IMG submission 170157) | Sediment microbial communities from San Francisco Bay, California, United States - SF_Jan12_sed_USGS_21 | ecosystem: Environmental > Aquatic > Marine > Sediment | place: USA...
ACTGCGGCAATTTCGCGTTTCGCGGCTGCCGTCGATCCGCTGATGCCCGAGGATTCCTTACCGCTCTGAACCAGCCTCTCGACTTCAGGCACGAGAAGAAATCCGTAATGCCTTGCATCGACGCGACCCGCGCGAAACGCTTCCTCGTCTATATCGAGGACCTCCTCCTCCGTTACGTCTGCTCCCTCGATGAACGCATCGAGCAGTTCCGCTGCGGCACGCGGGCTGTAGGCGAACACCGAGCTGTATATTTTGACGCCCGCCGGAATGGCAATCACCGGCACCTGTAAGTCGATCGCGTCAGCCATGTCACGCGCCGTGCCGTCACCGCCGGCAAACACGATTAGCCCGACGCCTGCATCGAGCATGGCGCGCGCAATAGCCTGTGTGTCTGCTGCCGAAGGCTTATCGCCTGCAGTACCGGTCACCACGAAGGACATGCCGGCAGAACCGGCAACGTCGGCGCCCATAGGGCCCGGTGCCACCAGCCATCGAATGGCATCGCCACTGCCTACGTGAGACAGGAACTCGCGCGTGCGCGCGGGGCTGACCGGCTCAGCGCCCATCGCGAGTGCCTTTTGATGCATCTCACCATCGGTACCTTTCAGTCCGACGCTGCCACCCATGCCCGCGACAGGATTGACGATTAACCCAACGACTCGCATGGCTCGTCCGATTTTTGAGGAATACTCGTGCTCAACTTGCAAACAAAAAGCGGCGAGCCTGGCCCGCCGCTTTTGCTAACGACAGCGACTGATACCTAGTCGTCGTCCTCCGCCATACGCCTGTTTGTAGCAAGGTATACGCGCGACGCATTACAGTCGAGCTTGCCAGCGAACAGTTCATCCGCCTTCTGCCAGCCACTTGCACTGTATTGATCCCAGTCAGCGCCCTGTTCCTCGAGGTTGCCCCAGGAGGAGATAAACTTGAAATCGAATTCCTCGGTGCCGTCACCGTAGGCCGGGAACATTACCCACATGCCGGACGTCGAACCGTGGCCCTCGCGGTAATCGGCCCATGCCGAGAGTGCCGGTGCAATATCGCCGAACATCATTCCGTCGCCCATATTGCAATCCGAAAACGAAATGACGACGTTTGACGGATCGTCGCGTTCCGGCGGCTCCTTGAATTGCAGGGCCGCGAAATTGGCGTGGCCAGCACATGTCCACACTTCGTTGAACTGCTCCTGGACCTCGCCCCCTTCCGCAAGCCATTGGTCCTGAGCACGCCCCAACGCCGTTGCGCTTGGCGAGCCACCCAGCCAGAGCACATCGAAATCCTGCGCGGGCCCTGAATAGTATGGCACCAGCGTCCACGCCGAGTAGTCGTCCATACCGCGCTTATCCGCCCATGCGTTAAATTTGTCGGCGACGTCATCGAGATCGTCCGGGCCCATGCCCTCGTTATACTTGCAGCCGAACAGCTCTATCGGCGTTGCAGGTTCCAGCTGCTCTTCCTCCTGCGCAATGCCGTTGCTGACACCGAGCACAAGAAACAACCCGCACGCTACGAGTATCGTCAAAACTTCCTTCATTTCTTTCCCCTTTTTGTTGTTGTCACAAATAAGAAACACGGAGCTGATAGTGGCCTGCATAGCCAATCACGTGCCAAAGAAATCGCAGATGACCGGACGAAACGCGTCCATCTCGACGAGGAACGAGTCGTGTCCTTTTATGCAGTCGAGCTCAACCAGGTGAGCATCCTTGCAGACTCTGGACAAGCCCTCCGCAAGCTCGCGCTGTTGATGAATGGGAAACAGAATATCGGTCTCGACGCCGATTACGAGCGTTCGCTGTAGTGCCAGGCGCTTGAAGCCGGCCTCGATCGAACCGCCGTGCTCCGCGAGGTCGAACAGGTCCGACGCACGCGACAAGTACAGATAGCAGTTTGCGTCGAATGCGCCGCTGAACCTTTCGGCATGATTTTGCAGATAGGACTCTACCGAAAAGTCGATTTTGAATTTATCACCCGGCCGACCCTGGTCGGTAACACGCTCACGCCCGAACCGCACCTCCCATTCCTGTGGTGAGCGATAGGTCATCATGCCGAGCTTGCGGGCGAGGCGCTGGCCCGTAAGCGGCGGATCGGAGCGGTCATAGTTGCCGTCGAGCCACTTCGGATCGGAGCGGATCATCTCGCGCTGCAGCGAGCGCACCGCAATCGAAAACGGCAACGCCCGGGTCGCCGACGAAATCGAGACAAACGAACGCGTCGCTTCCGGGTGACGCACGCAGTAGGCAAGCCCGCTCATGCCGCCCATCGAGCAGCCAACGACCGAGTGCAGTTGCTCGATGCCCAGGTGCCGCACGACCATGTATGCCGCTTCGGCAACGTCTTCGAGGCTCAGCACGGGAAAGTTCAGCCGATATATATCGCCCGTTTCCGGATTCACTGACGCGGGCCCGGTAGAGCCGAAGCAGCTGCCGAGCGAATTGACGGCGATCACATAGAATCGGTCTGTGTCCAACGGCAGTCCGGAGCCGATCATGTCTTCCCACCAGCCCGCCGACGGATCATCCTCCGACGATGCCGCGTGCGCGGACGGTGACAGACCGCTGAATATCAGAACCGCATTATCCCGTGCGTCGTTGAGTTCACCCCAGGTTTCATACGCCTGCTTCGGCGACTCGAGGTATCCGCTCCGATGCATTGCGAATCTGCCTTCAATTGTCATGGTTCTGGTCGCAGTAGTCATCGATGCGCTCCAACTTCTACATTCTCTTATAGCATGCTTGCCATCGACGCGCGGCCGAACCCGTCGCCTGCAAGTAGGGCTGCTACTTCTTAACGTGTTTCAGCAAGCGTTTGCGCCGGCGCTCCTGGCGTGGCGTCAGTTTATTGCGTTTGCCCTCAAAGGGGTTCTTGCCCGTCTTGATCGACAGGCGCACTGGCGTACCTTTAAGCTTGAAGGCCTTGCGAAAGCGATTGATCAGGTAACGGCGGTACGCCTCGGGCAGACGCTCTGTCTGATTGCCATGGATAACGATGACCGGTGGATTGCGTCCACCCTGATGCGCATAACGTAAACGGATGCGCCGACCCCGCACCATCGGTGGCGGATGCGCCGTAACCGCGTTCTCGAGTTCACGGGTCAGTTCGGTTGTCGAGAGGTCGCGGGTCGCGGCCTGATACGCACGCTCGACCGCTGGTAGCAGATCACCGACAGCCGTGCCGTGGAGTGCCGAAATCGTAATGCGTTCGGCGAAATCGAGGAACGGCAGCCGCCGATCAAGTTCATTGCGGATGTGTTTACGCTCGGCGGCTTCCAGCCCGTCCCACTTGTTGGTAACGACGACGAGCGCCCTGCCTCGCTCGAGCACCAGACCCAGTAAACTGACGTCCTGCTCCGTTATTCCCTCGTGCGCATCCAGCACGGCGATAACGACATGGGCTCGTTCGATTGCCTGCAACGCTTTTACGATGCTGAATTTTTCAATGGCTTCGCGCACCCTGGCGCGCCGGCGGATGCCGGCCGTATCGATAAGTTCGTATTTGCGGTCATTACGTTCGAAGGGTACCGAGACACTGTCGCGCGTCGTGCCCGGTTGGTCATAGACGACGAGCCGCTCCTCCCCGATCAGCCGATTGATCAACGTGGACTTGCCAACGTTCGGCCGGCCTATTACAGCGATGCGCAGTGTCCGCTCATCGTCTTCGCCCGCCGCGGGCGCGTCGACCTGCAGAGCTTCGAAGTCTGCGAGCACGGCTTCCATCAGAGCGCCGACCCGATCACCGTGCGCCGCGGATATGGCAACGGGTTCGCCCAGTCCAAGCCCGTGGAATTCGCCCGCAGCGATCGCGCTATCGAGGCCTTCCGCCTTGTTGACGGCCAGCCACGTCTTCTTCGCGTGTTTGCGCGCGAGTTCGGCGACGTGCTCGTCGGCGGCCGTCAGCCCGCTGCGGCCGTCGACCATGATGATGGCTACGTCCGCCTCGCCGAGTGCGCGCACGGTTTGCTCCACCATGAGCTCTTTGATACCGACCTCACCGCCGGCCACACCGCCCGTATCGATGACCAGGTAGGGAATTGGCCCAAGCTTGCCGAAGCCGTACTGGCGGTCCCGTGTCAGTCCCGGGTAGTCGGCAACGAGCGCGTCACGCGAGCGCGTGAGGCGGTTGAACAGCGTCGATTTGCCGACATTCGGCCGACCAATGAGCGCAATAACGGGAAGCATCGCAGCGCACCTGAAACCGCTTCGTCAGGCGCCTTCGTCTTCGTCGGCCACATCGGGCGGACTGCTGCGCCGTTTCGGTTCCTGCACGGCATAGGCGGCAATGCGACCGGAATCACTTTGCACGTAAAGACGATTGGCGACTACAACCGGTTCATTCGAGATAGCCTCGCTGCCCATGCGCAGCCGTGCAACGGGCTCGCCATCGACGTTACTGAAGAAATGCAGGTAGCCTTCGAGATCGCCAACGACAACCATCGTACTGAACGGCACCGGCAAGGTGGGTTCGCGCCGCAGCAACGACGCCTGGCGCCAGGTTTCAGCACCGTTGCGACGCGACAGCGCGACAATTTCACCCTGCTCATTGACGGTGTAGACGCTGTTCCAGTCCGCGGCGACACCTTCGTAAGACGATATCTCGCGCGCCCACAGAACCTGACCCGATTCCGATGCGAGCGCAGCGACTCTGCCCTGGTAACCGGCGGCGTAAATGTCCTGCCCGACCACGGCGATCTGCCCGTCAATGTCGGCGAGCCGCTCAAGGTCGGAACGTCCGCTTGGCGGTGACAGCATAGATTCCCACTCGATCTTGCCGTCCGACATGTCCGCCGCGACGAGTCGGCCATTGTCAAATCCCGCGATGACGGTGTTGCCGACGACGGCCGGAGTCGACGAGCCGCGCATCGTCAGTCGCGGCGTCGACTGCTCTACGATCCAGCGTTCGCTGCCGTCATAGACCGACAGTCCACGCAGCAGGTTGTCGATCGTCAATACCACAACCGTATCGTCCCTGACGACAGGCTGCGAAAGCATTTCGCCATATGCAGCGGAGCGCCAGCTTTCGCCACCCGTCGCTGCATCGAGCGCGATCACGTAGCCATCTGCAGCAGCAACGACCACAAGGTTCTCTCCTACGCCCGGGCCAGCAGACAATTCCGTTTCGAGTTGCGTGCGCCAGGCCTGGCGACCGGATTCAGGATCGAATGCAACAACATTGCCGTCCCGGCTGGCGGCATAGATCCGGTTACCGTCACCCGCCGGGCGCAGCGCGATACGCAGGAACTCGGCTTCGTCACCGACCTTGGCACTCCATAGCCGCTTGACATTGATTTTTGTCTCAATAGCAACGAGTTCGAGCGGCTCGAGTTCTTTTTCGTCGTCATCACCGCCGAAGATTCCGCACGACGAAAGCAGCATCGCGGCGAGCACCACGCCGATCGAGCGCGGAATCGTTTTCACTCCGATTCTCCTGCCTCTTCCACGGCGGCCGCCGACGGCCCGACATCTGCGGCCTCCTCCGTTACCGTCTCTGCAGGCGGCGCGACGACCGTGTCTGCCGTTGCCGACGGGGCGGCGGACGTGCTCGTATCCGGCAAGTCGGCCAGCTTCATTTGCACGAGCGCTCGATCGATCGTCGGCACTGGCGACGGATCGGACAGTGCCTTGCGGTAGGCGTTACCGGCATCCTCGATCCGGCCAAGTGAAACGTAGGCATCGCCAAGCGTCTCGCTGGTGAGCGCGGCAAAGGCCACGCTATCCTGGTCGCCGAGCAAGTCGACAACGTCCTGGGCCTTATCCTGGTAAAGCAGGATGCGGGCGAGCCGCAGCCGGCCGACTTGCTTCAACTCGTCGTTGCCCTGCAGCGCCAGCAGTTCTCGTAGGACATCGGCAGCATCCTGATCACGATTCTTGTCCATGAACAGGCGGGCCATGGCGAGCTTCGACTGTGCGGCGTAAGTCGTATTGGCAAAGTCGATCGCGAGATCGTCAGCAACTGCTTCGGCATCGTCAAGATCGCCATTGCTTACGTGCTCCGCAAGCGTTTCATACAATTCGGAGGCGGCAAGCTGAGCCTCCAGCTTGTTGCCCTTGTATTGATTAAAACCAACCAACAGCCCGACGGCGATCACGATACCGGCGATGACATAACGGCCATATTCGGTCCACCATGCCCGCATCTGCTCGAGTTGTTCTTTCTCTGAGAGTAATTCGTCCACGAATAAGCCTTTATTGAATCAACGCAGCCTTTTGCTAGGCTGTTTTTCCTAACCTGCTTGCCAGCGTAATTGCCAGCTCGCCCATCGCAATGCTGCTTTGATCTTCACCACTGCGTAAGGGTTTCAATCCAATCCGCTCGTCGGCAAGCTCCTGCTCGCCGAGGATGAGCGCATATTGGGCATCGCTTTTGTCAGCACGTCTCAATTGTGCCTTGAAGCTGCCACCGCCGAGGTTCAGCTCGACCTTTATACCGGCTATGCTGTCGCGAAGCTGCTCGGCAATCGCGAACGCGCGCTCCACGGCCGCGGCGCCGGCGGCCACGACGTAGACATCGACCGCGTCGGCCGGCGCCTCGTTGCCGCATGCGGCGAATAACTCGACAAATCGCTCCATCCCCATGGCCCAGCCGATCGCGGGCGTCGCCCGGCCACCCAGCTTCTCGACAAGTCCGTCATAGCGGCCGCCCGAACAGACGGCGCCTTGCGATCCCAGTGCATCCGTGACCCACTCGAACACGGTCCGATTATAGTAATCGAGTCCACGCACGAGCCGCGGATTGATCGTGTAGCCAATGTCCGCCGCATCGAGCAGCGCCCGGAGTTGCTGAAAATGTTCGGCTGATTCGGCATCAAGATAATCCAGCATTACCGGTGCCGCCTCGTTGATATCCTGCATATCAGGATTCTTGCTATCGAGGATACGCAGCGGATTCGTCTCGAGGCGGCGAATACTATCCTCATCAAGCGCGTTTTTCACGCCTGAAAAATATTCGACCAGGATCTTGCGGTAGGCAGCGCGCGATTCGGGCGAACCCAGCGAATTGATCTCGAGCGTTATCCGGTCGATGCCCAGGCGCCGCCACATTCTCGAACTCATTATAATCAGCTCTGCGTCGATGTCCGGGCCGTCATAGCCCAGCGCCTCGACATCGAACTGGTGAAACTGCCGGTACCGGCCCCGTTGCGGTTTTTCGTAGCGAAACATCGGCCCTGAGGTCCAGAGCTTTTGCTTCTGGTTATGCAACAGGCCGTTCGTGATTCCGGCACGCACGACACTTGCAGTCGCTTCGGGACGCAGGGTCAGGCTCTCGCCGTTGCGATCTTCGAAGGTGTACATTTCCTTTTCGACGATATCGGTCACTTCACCGATAGAGCGCCGAAACAGTTCTGTCTGTTCGAGCAAGGGCAAGCGGATTTCGGCGTAGCCATATGAACTGACGATGTCGCGAACGACTGATTCCAGATAGCTCCAGGTGCCGGACACGTCCGGCAGGATGTCGTTCATTCCCCGTATGGCTTTTGGTTTCACTGGGCGTTTTATGGACTGCGAATCGTCAGAATTGCCGTTCGGTTGTCGGGGTCGGGCGCCGGAATAGAGTAGTCAGCGCCGTTGACCTGAACACTGACATTATCGGCGTTGCCAAACAACACGCGTATCGGCGCGCGGCCAGTAAGTTCAGCCGTACGGCCGCTGCGTCCCATGCCGAAGAACAGGCGTTGGCCGTCGGCGTCAGTGATTTCGGTCCAGCAGTCACCCGAGAATGTCAGCGCCAAACGCAATCCGCCAACGGCGAGCTCTTCTCCATCGGGCTCCGCCGCCGCAACTGGCACTGCCTCCGCCGCGGCAGCGCCGGCCTCGGGCAGCTCGCTTTCGGCTGCCGCAGTCGCCATCACTGTCGCATTCTCACTATCAGTAGCGGCATTACTCGCCGCTTCCGGTAGCTCTGGCTGCTCCGCTTGCTCGGTTTGCTCCGGCTGCTCAGTTCGTTCCGGTTGTTCCGTTGCTGCCGATTGTTCCGTTACCACAGGCCGTATCGCAGACCCGGGATCACGTGCAGCGAACCACCAGTAGGCGCTCGCCACAACCAGAATCACGGCGATTGCTGCGATCCATGGGCCCGGCGACGGCTCGCGGCGCATCGATGACCGACCGATGACCACGGGTTCGACACGCATTGAACGGGTTAACTTATAGTAATCGGTGAACACATCGGCTTCATCGATGCCAACCAGCTGGGCGTATTTGCGAAGATGGCCCTTGGCGAACACGGGCGGACCCAACAGATCGAAGTCGTTGTGCTCGAGAGCACGCACCTTGGTCTCATCGAGATGCAGTTCCTTGGCCACTTCGAGGACGCTGATCTTTTGCTCACGCCGCGCTGCTGCCAGGCGTTCCCCGCAGACCGGACCCTGCTCCTCATCCGCCGGCTGCTCGTCAGCCGTCTTGTCCTTGTCGCCAGCCATCGTTAACCGGCCTCCAGAATGCGACGCGCTTCGGGTGAGTCCGGATATTCGCGCAGGATGCGATTCTCGTAATCGGACCTGGCGCGATCGTCACCCAGCTTTGCCTCAATCTGTACGCCGAGATAAAGGATGCTCGCCGACGGCGGATTGCTGCTCAGGAAGCGTTGCAGGAAAGCTCGCGCGATGAGATCGTCACCCTGGGAGTGCTTCATCAGGGACATCTGCAGCAGCGCTTCGCCATAATTCGGTTTGCGCTCGAGCGCGCGGCGAAAAAACACCTCCGCCTTGGCCAGGTCGGGCTTTTGCGTCATGCACACACCGGCGTTCGTCAGGGTGATCTCCGCATTGTCGTTCTCGGGAACGCGGACAGAGCGATCGAAATATTCTTCCGCTTCGTCGTAGCGGGCCTGACGGCACAAAAACACAGCGTAGGTATTCAGGACGCCGAAATTACGCGGTGCAACCTTGACGGCCTGTTCATACGACTCGGTCGCGAGTCTCAGGCTACCCAGTTTCTCGTAGGTCAACGCCAACGTCGAATGCGAGATGGCGCGCCGCGGATCAATTTCGATCGAATAAAGCAGTCGATCCCGGGCCAGCTCGTAATTCCCGTTTCTGTAGTAGCGGGCGCCGAGCTGGTAGTTGAGTTCAGCCGCATCGCCCTCGTCAGCATCCGGCCTGGCAGGTCCCGTCGTTGATGAGATGCAGCCGGACACGCACAGGGTGGCCGCCACCCACAGCAAAATACGATCGCTCTTTGTCTTCACGCCGTTGCTACCCTAATGTTCTTGTCGCCCAGACGAACGCGAACGCGATCACTTACTTTACCAGCAAGCTGACCACATGCGGCATTGATGTCGTCGCCACGGGTCTTGCGCGTCGTCGCAACCAGGCTACGCTGCCGCAGTCTGTCCTGAAAGATCCTTATCGTATCTGCTGCAGACCGCTCGTACTCTGTGCCAGCGAACGGATTAAACGGAATCAGGTTGACTTTGGCCGGCTTGCCTTCGAGAAGGCCAACAAGTTCGTCAGCGTGCTGCAGCGAATCATTGACCCCGGAGAGCATCACATATTCGAAGGTTACGAATCGATTGGCATGCTTGGCCGCGTATCGCCAGCACGCTGCCAGCAACTCGGCGATCGGATGCAGTTTGTTGATTGGCACGAGACGATTGCGCAGCTCGTCGTTTGGAGCGTGCAGGGAAACAGCGAGGGAGACGTTGCACTCGTCGCCGAGCTTGTCGATATGCGGCACGATTCCCGACGTGCTCACCGTCACGCGTCGCCGCGATAGACCATAGGCAAGGTCCGACAACAGCAGTTTCAGCGCCGGCACGACTTGCCGGTAGTTGGCGAGCGGCTCACCCATGCCCATGAACACCACGTTAGTCACGGCGAATTCGCCATTGCTGCGGCGCGGCAGCACCTGGTTCGCATGCCAGACCTGGCCGACAATCTCCGCCGCAGTCAGGTTTCGGTTGAACCCCTGCGCACCGGTTGCGCAAAACGAACAGTCGAGCGCACAACCAACCTGGGACGAGATGCACAAGGTGCCGCGACCTTTCTCTGGGATAAAAACCGCCTCCACGGCCTGGCCCGAGCCACTGGCAAAGAGCCACTTGACCGTACCGTCTTTCGAGTCGTGCTGCGAAAGAACCGCGGGTAAACCGATGTCCGCGGTTTCGCCAAGCCGCTCTCGGAGCGTCTTCGACAGATCGCTCATCTGCTCAAAATCGGTGACGCCGCGCTGATAGATCCAACGCATCAGCTGACGGGCGTGAAACGCCTTTTCGCCCATCTCGACAAAGCGCGTCTCCAGGTCGCCTTGCGGCAGGCCCAGTAAATTTTGATTGTCGCCTGGCTCGAGCAATGCAGGTCCTATCGGGTCCTTGTGCAGACGCCATCGTCAGCAAAAAAGAAGGTGATTTCGCTCGCCGCCGTTTCCGGGCCGTCCGATCCATGCACGACGTTTTCCTCGATGCTGGCCGCAAAGTCCGCGCGAATCGTGCCCGGATCAGCGTCTGCCGGGTTGGTCGCTCCCATGATCTCCCGGTTCTTGCCGATGGCACCCTCACCCTCGAGCACCTGTACGATGACAGGCCCGGACGTCATGTAGCTGACGAGATCCTTAAAAAAGGGTCGCTCCTTGTGCACCGCGTAGAAACCCTCGGCCTGCTCGGCGCTGAGATGCAGCATCCGCGCGGCGACGATCTGCAGACCGGCCTTCTCGAAACGACTGTAGATCTCGCCGATCAGATTTTTTTCCACGCCATCCGGCTTGATGATTGAGAGCGTCTGCTCAACGGCCATGTGTGAATCCTTATGTTGATTTGATTTGTCGGTGTGAACGGCATTACGGGGTTGCGGCATCGATGCCGGACCCGTGGACGTAAACGGTTAATTTTACTTCAGATGTTGAAGCTTTCGCCACAGCCGCATTCGCCTGTGACGTTCGGATTTCTGAAGCTGAACGCTTCGTTGAGGCCGTTTTTGACGAAATCGACCTCGGTACCGTCGATGAGCTCGAGGGCCTCCGGGTCGATAACGATCTTGACGCCCTTGTCTTCGAAGATCACATCCGTCGATTCGACCTCGTCGGCGTAATTGATGACGTAGGAGTAGCCCGAACAGCCGGTCTGCGTGACGCCGAGCCTGAGTCCGATGCCTGTGCCCCGGTTCTCAAGGTAATTCCGCACGCGCTCGGCGGCCGATTCCGTCAATGAAATTGCCATGGTCAGTCTTTTTCAGTGTTCGTTGTCGAAGTCCCGCGGAGCTTGCTCCCAAGCGACCGCACCGCGTCTTCTATGACAAGTATACGTCCGGTTTTCTCCACGGGTACAGGAAGACTTTGCATAAGCTCGGCCGCGGTGAAGCTATCCAGGTCCGCAAGCGGCCGGCCCTCGAATCCTGCACAGAA
>Ga0224508_10004517_pt1 | contig 11329 bp, 11 predicted proteins | sample SF_Jan12_sed_USG_4_FD_170157 | JGI IMG/M metagenome (GOLD analysis project Ga0224508, IMG submission 170157) | Sediment microbial communities from San Francisco Bay, California, United States - SF_Jan12_sed_USGS_21 | ecosystem: Environmental > Aquatic > Marine > Sediment | place: USA...
GCTGTTGTCGTTTACGGTGTTGTTGATCGTATTGTGGTCGTTCGATCCCTGAAAGTTGATGTTCACGCCACCGCTCTGACTAACACTATCCTCTCCGGAGCTTGTGCTTGAATTGGTGTTTCCTGCGGCGTTTGCCGGTGCGGTGAATAGTAGGATTGCTGCGCTCAGCAACATTGCGACTGCGGTCACACGACTCATTTCTTGGCGCTCCAATTTATCATCGTTTGGGGTGCTCTCTTTGGGCACTTCCTCTGTATTCGTAGTAATCCAACTGTTTTTACGGCGCAATTGAGTAAAATTACTAGTATTAATGAGATATATCCGGCTATGCGAAAAGTACCAGCCGGGCAAATATGCGCCCTGATGGCGCTTTTTAGTTAACCTGATGGGACGAGGACTTAAGGCGTCCCTTCCAGGCGCCGCCCCGGCCACGCCAATGCGCCACGGCGGAATCCAGCGTCATGGCGGCGTACAGAAGACCGGCGAGTGGCAGAAACGGCGCAAATCCCGCCGATTGGCCGTATAGGCGAAGAATTGGCAGAAAACTCAGCACCATCAACAGCCACGCCAGTCCGGCAAGAGCCGCCGCGACCGGTGCCCCGTGCCAAGGCCAGGCGAGCACGATTAGCGGCGGCGCGACGTAGGTCATCGCCATGCCCAACAGCGTGCCGAGCAACAGCACTTTGGAATATCGCAGCTGCGTATAGGCGGACCGCGCGACCATCCGCCAGATACCGGGCAATCCATGATAGGGGCGCAGGCTGGTCGCCGACCGCGTCAGGCCGAGCCAAATTCGTCCGCCCCCTTCCCGCCCGTGCGATTTTATCGCCCTGGCCAGCGAGCAATCGTCGATCAAGGCGCCCTGGATCGCATCGAATCCGGCGATCCGGCTCAAGGCCTGCCGGTTGAGCAACACGCAGCCGCCAGCCGCAGCGGCCAGCGGGTGCCGCGGCGCGTTTACCCAGCGAAACGGATAAAGCTTCTGGAAAAAATACACGAAGGCGGGAATGAGGAGCCGCGCCCAGAGCCCGTCGGAGACCAGGACGACCATTTGCGACACCAGATCGAGATCCTCGACTTCCGCCTTGTCCACGAGGCGGCGCAAATTGACCGGATCATGGGCAATATCCGCATCCGTCAACCAGACATACCGGGCGTCCGGGGCTAGACCCGCAGCGGCCCGCAGCCCCTCCGAGAGAGCCCATACCTTGCCCGCCCAACCAGGCGGCAGCGACCCGGACCGAATGACCGTCAGGGCGTCCGGCCGTAGGGTTTCGGATGCCGCGTCGCGGGCGCAAGCGCCGGTTCCGTCGGTGCTATGATCGTCGATCAGGATCACCCGCAAATCCCCTGGATAATCCTGATCCAGGAGGGTCTTTAGGCAGCGGCCGACCACCTCGGCCTCATCCCGCGCCGGAACGAGCGCGATCACCGCCGGCCACGCCTCCCGCACGCCGGGAGTTCCATCGAGCCGCTGATCGGCACGCCAGAATCCGCCTCTCCAAACGAGCAAGTAAATCCATATGCAAAGCGAGGCAGCCGCAATGACGCTCCAATACACCATCGGCAATGGATACAAGCTTGCGCGACATCCGTCGAGCGCCGGTGCCGGTATGGTATAGCCGGTTTTTCAGAGGAATTTTGATCCTAATTTCGGGATTTTAACCAAATTTCAACACCCATAAATTAACCTTAAGGAATTGAGGAATCGCAAAAAAATAAAAGTTCGGTGATAAGAAATGTTCAATAGTCATAAGTTTCAAGAGGTGGAATACCGGCCCCGCCGATCCGGCACATCGCAGCAGACGGCGGATGACCGGCGGCAGGCTCGGCGTACGGATTCGGACCTGACCGGTTACATCACGTCGCCTCAAAATAATCAGATCGTGCATTGCGATATCCTCGACCTCTCGGGCAAGGGCGCCAAGATCCGTCCGACCGACGTATCGCAAGTACCGAAATTCTTCGAATTGCGCATGCCCGGCCAATCCTACCTGTGCGAAGTGATTCGCCGGAAGGGCCAGCAACTCGGCGTTCAATTCCTGCAACACGCCTAGGACGTTCGCGGCAGTATCGACCGCACATGGACCGGTGCGCCTGATGCGCTGCGGCAAGTTTGGACAGGTGTAGGTACCGCCAAATAGCCGCCCGTTAAATTGAAGGTTTATTGATCCGATTCAGACCTCTTCGTACACTTGATGCAGGTTTCTCGCATTGATTACGATAGAGGAGACGGAGGATCATGACCGGCTTTCCACACACATCCCTGTTCCGTCACTTGACGGTCGCCGTGTTCGCAGTCGCAATCTGCGCTCCCGCGATCGCGCAGCAGCACGGCAAATTCATGAAGCGCTCCGCCACCACCCAAGAATGGGTCAATGCCCTGAAGGTAAACCCGATGGGCCGGACGCGCGGCATCGTCATGGATGGCCCCAAAAAAGCTCAGCCAAAACCTTCGGCACAGGCGCTCATTTCCTTTGAATTCAATTCCGCGGTCTTGACATCCGATGCCAAGCAGCAACTCGACAGCCTCGCCGCCGCGCTGAAGACCGATGCGCTGAAAGACGATCGATTTCGCGTTGAAGGACACACCGATGCGGTCGGTTCGGAATCATACAATCTCGAGCTCTCGAAGCGCCGCGCCGGCGCGGTGAAACGATATCTGATGCGCAGGGCGTCACTCGGCGCCGAGAAGTTGAGGTCCGTCGGCAAAGGCGAAAGCGATCTGTTCGATAAGACAAACCCCGACGCCGCGGTCAATCGACGCGTGGTCATCACCAACCTCGGGCAATAAAAAACCAATACGAAATCCGGACCTACCGGCACGCCAATATCCCGTGGCGGCACGCGCAATGATTTCCGCCGGGTTGCCACCGATACCGACGATCAGGTTGCCAAGCGCGCTGGCACGACGGACTCCCCATTGAATCACAGGAGGTGTCAATGAAACATAAAATTGCGTCAGTCGCGGTCGTTACGGTCGCCGTCGCAGGTCTCGCCTGGGTGGCGGTTCCGTCGACGACCGGTGCCAACACGGGTCTCCAGCTCGCCGGCCTCAAGCAAGCATCGAAAACCGTTCAGCTGAAAAAGCGAAATGCGACGAAGCTGAAGGAATGGCAATGCATCCTCAGTAATCTGGGGAAACCGCAAACCGACAAGGCGGTGGATCTGTTGATTTCCGCGTGCCGCGAGTTGAATTAAAGGTCGCGGCTATTCGCCCGATTCGCCGATCAGCGAATTTCAATCTCGGCGTTGCCTGATGTATTTCGCGTCACCGACTTGATGTTGCCGCTGGCGGCAATGGTGCCGTTTCCCGACGCGGCGAAGTCGGCTTTCGCCGTTATCCCGGAATATTCAACATCCGCATTGCCTTTGGCGCTGACGGAGGCCTGCTTGGCAGCGCCTGAAAACTTTACTTCCGTATTATTAGTTGCCGCTATCGACAGGCGCTCCAACGTCGCTTGGCTAATTGTCGCGGTGGTGTTTTCCGAGGCGTCGATGGAAAGCTGACCGGCAAGACGCTCGCCGGTCAAGGCGCCATTACCGGATAAATGGATCCGATGGACACCGCTGAGCCCCCTTATGGTGATCTGTCCTAACGCACGCTCCAGTCGAATGGCAGTCCGTTTTGGAGCGGAAATTTTGTAGGTTAGCGGAAGTATCTTCATTTCTTTTTCAGTAAAGAATTGTCCTTTGCCTGGAATATTTGAAGAAGGCCCAATATTGTTGATTATTACGTTACCTGAACCAACGATGATATTTTGCCGATCTGAAACAATAGTGTAATCGAGCTGCGTTGATTTATCCTGAAGTTTAAGGACGCCATTTGCGACATCGAGCCGTACCGTGTCGACCAGCTTGGCCAAACCGGTCAGGACTATGGTGATTTTGGGATCGTCATGCGCGACGATTTCAAAATGCGCGAGCGACTCCGGCACGTCGATCGAGCGTGCGACGAACTGATGCGTTGCGGATTTTATCTTGTGCACTGCGGTGCGATCGCCACCCTGAACGGATGCCCCACCAAACCCAATGACGGCCACGGCAACGATTAGCGTCACTATCCTACCGTTGCGTGGTCTGGAGCCCATTGCGACGTCCTTCGCTGCTACGGCCTTATTGGATCGAAACCGTTACCAGTTTTTCCGCGACCTTGCTCTTCTCCGACTCCGCGTAGAAGCCCGAAAGCTCCGATAGATCGGTCATTTCTAGCGGGACCAGATCGGTCTTGAGGCGCCCGTTCGAGAGCTTGCCGTTGAGGTCGGCTCGGGCGGCAAAACAGCGGAATGATTGGGACGACTGTTCCACATCGGCGACGATCGAAAAGCCCATTCCGCTGCTGGGAATTTGCACTTCCTTGCCACCGGCAATGCGTGCATCACGGGCAAACCGGTTCGGGAAGACCCGCGATATCTTGCCAAGCGAATCCTTGTAATAACAGTGCAGATATCCCGTGTCGGACAGCTTCACCTTTAGCGCGATTTTATCGCCCTTGCGATAGATCGAATTGGTGGCGCGGGCGGACAGCGAAATTTTGCGCAGCGCCGCCTTTGCGCTCGCCACCTTGTTGGAAGCAGTGGTCGACGCCGGCGATTTGGATTGCTTTTGCTCCGCCGGCTCCGCGCGGTCCGGCGCGGATAGCCGCTTGAAGGTCGCCGCGGCCGCTGCGGTCGGATCCAGCCGGGCCTGAGTCAGCGGTGCCGCGAACTTCTGGGACGACAAGGCGACATAGAGGTTGAAGTCGACCTCGCCGGTCGGCACCTGGTTGTTTTTCGATTTGTAGCGCTGAATGGCCAGACGGGTGGCCGCAGAATTCCGACCGTCGGCTTCACCCTTATAGTAGCCCGCCTGTTTCAGCTTGCGCTGTACGAAGGTGATTCGCTTCGGCATCTTCATCGACGAATAGGATTTTTGCATTTCCTGAACCACGACGGGCCGCGTGGAGTCCAGATCGAGGCATTGCCAATACGGCAGTCCTTCCTTACGTCCGATCGTTTCGATCAGGCCGAGCTCGATCAGCGCGCGCACGGTCTGTTGCACGCCGTTTTTGCGCCGGTCGCTGATGTCGTAGGAAATGCCGAACTTCGAGACGGTTGCCTCCGCGCCGATTGCGGTCCCCTTATTGGCCAAGGCAATTGTGTTGCTGACGCTCAATCCCGGAATCATATAGCGTTCCGGGAGCTTACCGATGCTCATGTCGATCGTCACAAGGCCGACGTTGAAGTCCTTGCTGTAACTACCGCCGGCACCGACATCGCCGACCGAGAGATCGGCGCCAATCGAGGTGGTTTTATCCGCAATACCTTCATCGACCTGGGTGATGCCGCCGGTAATGAAATAATCCGGCACGATTGAGCCCAAGCCTTTGACATTGGACGTAACCCCTTCCGGCGTTACCTGTCCCCATTCGATGAAATAAACCGCCTGACTTTCGGCGGAAATCGTGGAGATGGCGGTAACCATCATGTCTTTCGTCGCGGGACCGGCAAAGGTGCCTTCCTGCGCGGTCGTGTAGATCTTGCCGGTCTTGTCCGGCAGACCGCTCGACATGACTGAAAACGGCCGGACTTTGTTTTCCGCCAGCATTCGTCCGAAACATCGCAGCGCTTCGTTCATCCCCGTGTCGATACGCTTTGCCTGCGCCTTGGGGCGCGCAATTTGAACGACGTCCGCGGTTTGCGACGGGGGATCTCCCGCGCAGGCCGACAGGACGAAGGCCGCGCTCAACGTAATCTTGAATACATTGTTCATTGGTTTTTTTTGCGGTTTTATTTGCCGCATTTCCCCATATTGACGATCGGCTGGTCGATCACCACGGTGATCTTGGTGTTACCGGCCCGGCGCTTCTTATTGACCTGGTTACCGATATTGACGCCGCATTCCCCAACAATCGTGCCATCATTGGCGCCCTTACCTTGTTTCTGACGCGCCATGCGAGCCTTCAACTTCGCTCGAAGGATGTCTCCCTTGGTTTCCGCGTCCTGGCCCTTGCGGTCAAGAATGTCGCCTGCCGCAACCGGGGGCGAGGCGGCAACGGTCAACAGAATTGCAACAGAAGCAGCCGAAGCGGCGCCGATTACGAGCCGAAAGAATTGGTTTTTCATCTGCCTTATCCTCTCCTTCGTCACGCGACCGGCGTCGCTTCATGTCTGCTGTTTGGCGCCGTGTTTATTTCACGCTGCCGATATTGTTTTTGATTTTGTTTTTGCTGCCGCCCTTGATGGTATTTTGGTTACCCTTGACGGTTACATTCTGCTTGATCTTGCCTTTGAGATTCTTGCAGTCCACCGAGGCGATGTTGTTTTCGATCGTATTTTTGTTGCCGCCGCGGATCGTGTTGCCGCTTTTCGTCACTTTGACGGTCTGTTTGACGCCCTTCGGGCAGCCCTGAGGGGCGGCCGAGACGACTTGCGGAATAGCGAACATCAGTGCAACGGCAAAAGCGCCGGTCATTACGGTAAGTTTCGTCATATTAAATTCCTCCGATTTGCTCCCTGCCCGCCCCACATTAACACCGAGATGGCGGCGCGACGCGTCAGGCTTCATGGTCGAAAACTCTCATTTGAACGAATATCACCATATATCAAGCTACCAGCGGCCAACAACGAACCGATGATGTTAGCGGCTCGAAATTCGGTGGTATGCACGTGCAAAATTGCCGGATTGAAGACTGAAATCGCAAAAGAAATTACGATTGCGATTTAGAGGTATTTTTGAGCGTCCGGCCACTAACACCAAATCCACGATGGCCTTCTCAGCGCTCGTCCCTTCGAGATAAACAGATTAGAAAATCTTATCGAAGTTGGTAACGCGAAAGTTTGGCACTATCGGATTTTGTAAAATGGTTGTCTGCGACGCTTGATCCGGAGGCCCTATGGGGATTGCCGTGTTACCCAGCCAAGCGGGGCGCTCCACATTTTCAGCACACGGTAGCCCTCGCCCCGCTTTTCCAGCACGAAGCGGTTGTCATGCTCGCTCGTGGATTCCCCATCGCCGTTCGGCGACATCTGAAATTTGACGCGTACCTCGATCTCCATCGCGACCTGGCGTTTCACTTCGTACGCTTCGACGCTGGTGATCGTGCCGCCGCTGCCCGTATCCGGCCGATCGAGAGCGCTACCTTCCGTTCTATAGTATGACTTCACCGCATCGAGAATGCTTCGCCGATCGCGGGCAAAGTCGATCGCCACAGGGTGCAGGGACCGTTTGGCCCGTTGCGGGGCGGCCGCCGCCAAATCCTGTTTCATCCGCCGTTCGAGATCGGCAATGCGTTCGGTTCGCTCCTCGCATTCAGCCCACGCCGCCGGGTCGCGATCTCGGGTGTCATGGATCTGCATGTCGCACTCGCCATAGGGGCCCTGTTCTTTCAGCGCATCGATCCTGCTTTGCCAGCGTGCCACATCTCCTGTTGCTCCGGCATTCGCGGCCCTGGGCGGCGGCGCGGGTTGTATAGGGCGTGATTGTACCGGCGGTTTTACTACTTGTTTCCTGGGCGCCGCCGGCTTGACATTTTTCGACGGCGATCGCTTGGCCAGCTTTGACTGTTTTGCCTGCTTTGCGTCGCGCTTGAGTTCGCTAAGCCGTGTGCGGGCCCAGGGGGCGAATGCGCCATTTGGGAAACGTTTCAGATAATCGCTGAAATCGGCGGGATTCCGGCTATCCTTAATCGAGTCCCAGATCGCCAATTCGATTCGCCGGGGATCGAAAGCGGGCGTCGCCGATTTCTGTTGTGCCTTTGGCGGCACCGCGGCGGTTTTTTGCGGTGCCCCAAAATAGAAATCGCCGACCAATGACGAGTGATCCCAGGGCACCTGTTTGCCCCTGGTCTGCTTCAGCACGCTGCTGCGCACCCGGCGGAGCATCCGGCCCACTTCCAGCCCCGGCGTTTCGATGTGCCGCAAGAGCGCTTCGGTAAACGGGCTGTGCTTGCCATCGCCATCCAGCGCCACATTGCCCGGTTCGGTGGAATAGGAGATCAGCGTGCCAACGCCGCTGTTCATTCGGGCCAGCCCTTGGCCGACCGTACTGGAGCGGCTGGCACCGAGACTCCGCGCGAGCGTGCGCGCCAGCGGGTTGTCGCGGCAGGCGTCGAGAAACACCAGATTGGTTTTCGCCTCGCGCTCCATCAGATCGATTACCGTCTGCAGGTTGGTCGCTTCGAATTCAAGATCGAGCGTGGATCTCATCTTGGCGTCGACCGGTACCAGATAATTCTGCCCCTTCACCTGCAATCCGTGGCCGGCATAGTAAAACACGGCGACATCGGTGGATTGCAGGGCCCCGGCAAATTTCCGCACCGTGCGGCGCATATCCGCGCTGCTCAAATCGATGCCCCGAATGACCTTGAAACCAAGCCGCTTGAGCGCCGTGGCCATGGCAAGGGCGTCGTTCTTCGGATTTGCCAGGCTCGGCGTGTTGCGGTAACTCGAATTACCGACCACCAGCGCCAAGCGGCGCTCCGCCTGGGCGGACCCAGCGGTCAGAAGAATCGTCGCCAAGATCGAAAATATCAGCCCAAATTGCCGCATGGCATGATGTTCCTGTTTGCGCTTTTCTACCCGCCAACACTCTCATATGCGGACCACGCCCGACAATAACAGAAGGGCGTTACCGCCAATGCGTCACGTTCGGCAGCGGCCTCGAGGTGCAGCACGCAGCCCTACCTGCCCCAACCCGGGCCGGGTGGCGGTTGAGATGCCTTCCCTTTAAATTCAGTCTATTGTGAAAAAAGAGTTCGAATCTTTGAGGCGCGCCAGCGCGCGGTCGCCAAACCAGAAGATAGAAGACTAATTCCATGCGTCGCGTGCCGACAGGAATAATCCCTCTGCGGACGGCAATGCCGGTCGCGCTTCCATGCGGGCTGTCATGAGCCGCTGGCTGGATCCTGTCCGCCGCACGCTGGATGAGGCCGCCGTGCCGATCCCATTCTTCTTCCGCGACGACGACGGCGGCTGGGACGACGATCGAATGTTCGGGCTTCTGGATGTCTTCGAGGCGCTTTCGATCCCGATCGATCTCGCCGTCATACCCGCCGCGGTATCCGACAGCCTCGCGGCGCGTCTCTCCGATCGGCTCCGATCGTCCGCCGGACAAATTCGCGTCCACCAGCACGGATACAGCCATAGCAATCATGAAATCGGCGGCAAAAAATGCGAATTCGGGTCGAATCGCAGCGTAGCGGACCAGGCGAATGACCTCCGTATGGGACATCGTCGGCTGATCGATGCATTCGCCGATGATTGCGATCCGATCTTCACGCCTCCGTGGAATCGCTGCACCCAGGTTACCGCCGGTCTGCTGGCGGCAGGCCCCTATCGAGCACTGTCGCGTAATAGCGGCGCACGGCAATTGCGTTTGGAGGATCTTTCGGAAATTTCGGTGTGTGTCGACTGGTGCCGGCGGGAAGTACATCCGGAAGGCCCGGCCGAAATGGGTCGCGAGATCGCCGTCCATGCCTCGCATGGCGCCCCTGTCGGGATCATGCTGCACCATGCGCGCATAGCGTCCAAGCATCATGCTGCCGTGACGGACTTTCTTAGCCTTCTTTCAGGACATCCAAATGCGGAAAGCGTCTCGATGAATTCTCTAATCGGTCATTCGGCCTCGACGAACACCGAAGGGCCAATCGTCTAGACGGGGCGCGTCCCGAAATGTTAGAGAATCCCGCGCGTACGCTTCGGGTGCCGATTCGTCCATTTGCCCTCGAAAGCATCGGAAAATATCGGAAATTCAATGCGGATGGGTGGCCGAGCGGTTGAAGGCACCGGTCTTGAAAACCGGCAGGGGTTAATAGCTCCTCGTGGGTTCGAATCCCACCCCATCCGCCATTATTTTTACCTAACATATTAATATATAAAGATAACTTGGCGAAACTGTTTCTATAGTACCACACTTAGTACCACGCAACCGGCCCGTTAAGAGCGGACGACAGCGTGTTTGGGGGGATAGACTGCCTACGCCAAAGCACTTATCAGGCCGTGGACATAGGGGGTGGAGCCCCCCTCGGCCTTCGCGAGGTTGCGCTAGTTCCCCCTCTCTAGCGGCCTCCAAAAACTCGCCGCTCTAGCGGAGCCGAAATACTCGGGAGTCCGCTTTCGCACGGATTACGTCCGCTCTTCCCTTAACAGCGGACCTTCCAGCGACCGCACTCGACTTCCGCTTTTGATGTGGTGGACGGCGCCCCACACGGCATCTAAGTGCCATAGTTGTTTGTTGTAACAACAACTAGTAGGGGGAACCGTCCATGAACGAAGTTATCACGATTGGTGTTGATCTTGCGAAGAACGTTTTTCAAATCCATGGCGTTGATGCATCGGGTGCGACAGTGATCGGCAAGCAGTTAAGACGTCGTCAGGTTCTGCGGTTCTTTGAGAAACAGCCTCCCAGTCTGGTCGGCATGGAAGCCTGTGCGACGTCGCATCATTGGGCGCGCAAGATTGCGGCACTGGGTCACGAGGTCAGGCAGATGCCGGCAGGCTATGTGAAGCCATACGTGAAGCGAAACAAGAACGATGCGGCGGACGCGGAGGCCATTTGCGAGGCGGTGACGCGGCCGAGCATGCGGTTTGTCGCGATAAAGAGTCCTGAACAGCAGAGCGTGTTGGTGCTGCACCGGTCCCGAGCTCTGCTGGTACGTCAACGGACCATGGTGGCGAATGCGATCCGTGCCCACATGGCCGAGTTTGGCATCGTGGCGCGGGTTGGTCTGCCGCAGGTGACAGCGCTGTTGGCGATCATTGCTGATGAAACAGACACGCGACTGCCGCCGCTCGCCCGCACAAGCCTTGAACGCCTGGCGCGACAATTCTTGTCGCTCCACGAGGAGATCCTTGCGGCTGAGAAGCACATACATGCCTGGCACCGATCGAACGCGGCGAGCCGTCGGCTGGAGACCGTGCCCGGCATCGGAGCGATCACCGCAAGCGCATTGACGGCTACTGTCACCGATCCTGCGCTGTTCAAATCTGGCCGAGAGCTTGCCGCCTGGATCGGTTTGGTGCCACGACAGCGATCAACGGGAGGTAAGGAACGGTTGGGCCGGATATCCAAGCAAGGAGATCCGTATCTCAGATGGCTGTTGGTTGCGGGCGCTATGGCGGTCATTCAACAGGCCAAGCGGCGGGGCACGACCCATCCCTGGCTGGCCCGTATGATCATCGGAAAACCGACAAAGGTGGCCGCCGTGGCGCTGGCCAACAAAATGGCGCGCATCGCCTGGGCATTGCTCCAGCACGGGAGCACCTACCAAAGGCCGAGAGGACGCGTCGCATAGGGAACGAGTTTGGCAGGGTGAAGGAGAGGTAATGCACGACCGGTTGGAACCGGGGAT
>Ga0224508_10004518_pt1 | contig 11326 bp, 7 predicted proteins | sample SF_Jan12_sed_USG_4_FD_170157 | JGI IMG/M metagenome (GOLD analysis project Ga0224508, IMG submission 170157) | Sediment microbial communities from San Francisco Bay, California, United States - SF_Jan12_sed_USGS_21 | ecosystem: Environmental > Aquatic > Marine > Sediment | place: USA: California...
GCTCTCAAAGCGGCCCGACGTGAATTCGTCGCGCGTGGACACGGCGGCGGGGTGCCTGAGCAAGCTCTTGGGTGTCATGACGATCAGCGGTTTGCTCTCCGGGTGGCGCGCCTGCAAGCGCAGCAGGTGGAAGTACTGCGCCGGTGTCGTGGGGTTGGCGATGCGGATGTTCTTGCGCGCGGCAAGCGTCAGGAACCGTTCGATCCGCGCGCTCGAATGCTCCGGTCCCTGTCCTTCGTACCCATGCGGTAGGAGCAGCACCAGACCGCTGGTTTGATCCCACTTTTCCTCCGCCGAGATGAGGAACTGATCGATGATCACCTGCGCGCCGTTGGAAAAGTCGCCGAACTGCGCTTCCCACACCACCAGAGAGTGCGGGTGATCGACGCTGTAGCCGTAGTCGAACCCAAGCACCGCGAATTCCGACAGCAAAGAATCGTACACCTGGAACGCGCTTTGATCGTCGGACAGGTGAGCGAGCGGTACATAACTCTGCCCCGTCTTGTGGTCGTAGAGTTGCGCGTGACGATGGCTGAAGGTGCCGCGACCGCAGTCCTCGCCGGAGAGCCGGATCGGGACGCCCTCGAGAGCCAGGCCACCGAAAGCCAGCGCCTCACCGAGCGCCCAGTCGATCGTATCGCCCTCGAACTTCTTGCGCCGTTGGGCTAACTGCGTTTCGAGTTTGGGGTGAACCGTGAACCCTTGCGGCGTTCGCTCGAGTCCGTTGAGGATCCGTCCGAGCGTGTCCAGGTCCAACTGCGTCTTGGCGGCGGCTTCCGGATCCAGTCCGATCTCGTCGTTGGCGGGCGACAGATCGGAGACATCCCCCTTGGCCGTTTGCTTGACTTCGTCGTGTACCTGGCGCAGCCGCTTGCGGTAGTGTTCGAGGGCCTTCTCGGCGTTCTCGCGATCGAAGTCGCCGGAGCGCAGTAAACGCTCGGTATAGAGTTTGCGAACGGGCCGGTGTTTTTCGATCCGCGCATAGAGCAGCGGGTGCGTGTATGACGGGTCGTCCGCCTCGTTGTGTCCCCAGCGCCGGTAGCAAAACAGGTTGACGACGACGTCGGACTGAAACGCCTGGCGATAGGCCAGCGCCAACCGCGTGACACGGACGGCGTCTTCGGGACAATCGCCGTTGACGTGGAAGATCGGCGCCCCGACCATCTTGGCGACATCGGTCGGATAGGTCGACGAGCGCGCGTCCGACGGGCGGGTCGTGAAACCGATCTGGTTGTTGACCACGAGGTGCACCGTGCCCCCGGTCCGGTAGCCCGGGAGTTGCGACAGGTTGAGGGTTTCCGCGACCACACCCTGGCCGGCAAACGCCGCGTCACCGTGAATCAGGAGCGGTAGAATTCGCTGCCGTCCGTTCTCACCCGCGAGATCCTGGCGAGCGCGAGCCATTCCCTCGACCACCGGGTTGACGGCCTCGAGATGGCTCGGGTTCGAGGCCAGTTCGACCCGCATCGTGCGGCCGTCCGAGTTGCTGTATTCGCCGCACGCGCCGAGGTGGTACTTGACGTCTCCGGATCCGTGCGTGGACAACGGGTCGAGGCCTTCGAACTCGGCGAAGATTTGCCCGTAGCTCTTGCCCACAGTGTGGGCCAGGACGTTAAGGCGTCCGCGGTGCGCCATCCCCATGACGACCTGTTCCACACCACTGTCGAGCGCATCCTCGAACAACAGATCGAGCATCGGGATCAACGTTTCCGCGCCCTCGAGCGAGAAACGTTTCTGCCCGATGAAATTCGTGTGCAGGAACGTTTCGAACGCATCCGCCCGGTTGAGGCCTTTGAGAACCCGGATCTGCAAATCGCGATCGAACGCTTGCTCCACATCGGAATGCTCGAGGTGTTCCTGGAGCCAGTGGCGTGCGGCGCTATCCTGGATGTGCATGTACTCAACGCCGATGTGGCGGCAATACGTGCGCTGCAAGGTGTCGAGGATGGCGCGCAATTCCAGTTTGCCGGTCATCCCGCCGAGCCCACCGCAAATGAACTCGCGATCGAGATCCCAGACGGACAGCCCATAGGTCGCGAGTTCCAGTTCGGGGTTGGGCTTGGGGTCGTAGCCCAACGGGTCGAGGTCGGCCCACAGGTGTCCGCGGACGCGGAACGCGCGGATCAGTTGCAACACACCGGCCTGTTTGGCGATCGCCTCGTCGGTCGAGACGCCGCTGGTGCCCGTGGGGTTGCGATCGCCGGCCCATTCGAACGGTTCGCGCGGGATCCCCAGTTCGTCGAACAAACGCGCGTAGAAACCCGCTCCGTCCAGCAATAACTCTTCGACCGCGGCCAGGAACCGACCCGACACCGCGCCCTGCACGATGCGGTGGTCATAGGTGTTGGTCACCGTCATCACGCGGGACAGGCCCAACTGCGAGATTATCTCGGGCGACATCCCGGAATATTCCGCCGGATAACCAATCGATCCGATACCGATGATCGCGCCCTGGCCCTGCATCAGACGCGGGATCGAGAGCGAGGTGCCGAGCATGCCCGGGTTGGTCAGCGTCAGCGTCGTGCCCGCGTAATCGTCGACGCCCAGGCGATCCTCACGGGCCCGGGTCACGAGATCGTTGTACGCGGCGACGAAGGTCGGGAAATCAAGCGTCTGCGCCTGCTTGATGTTGGGCACGAGAAGAACGCGACGACCCTTCTTCTCCATGTCGATGGCCAGCCCGAACCGGATCTCCGGTTCGACGACGCGGTGCGGCTTGCCCTCGATTTCCACGAACCGCGCATTGATCTCGGGGTGCCGTTCGACGCATCGCACGAGAGCCCAGGCGACCAGATGAGTGAAAGAAATCTTGGCGCCGGCGATCGTCGCCTGATGCCGGTTAATGATGCGGCGGTTTTCTTCGAGGATCTTGACCGCGATCGTGCGCGCCGACGTTGCGGTCGGGACGTCCAGGCTGGTCTGCATGTTCTCGACGATGCGCGCGTCGATCCCGACCATTCGTTTCGCGTTCTCCGGGAGATCGATCGAGGCCGTCGGCGTCTTGACCGCGGTCGCTACGGGCGGTTCCACGACGCCCGCCGCGGGCTGGTAGCCTTTGAAGAACTCCTGCCAGGTTTCGCTGACCGACTGCGGGTTGGCGCGGTACTGCCGGTACAGTTCGTCGATAAAACCGATATTGTGTCCAAAACGTGTCATGGCGGTATCATATCGCGTCGGAAACGCGGCGACGGGGGAAATCGATGAGACTTTGTACGGCGATGCTCTGTCTGGTGGCGGCCGGGGCCGCCGGATGTTCGGAGCCCGTACACCGCGTCGAACCGCTCTCGGCGATGGGTCGCGAGGGTTTCATCGAACTGTACGTGGGAAACGACGAACGTTTCGAAGAGGCGATCCGGGACGCGCGTGAAGCGATCGAGACCGTGGCGGCCAAGATGGACCACCGGTCGCCGGATAGCGAATTGGCCGTCCTCAACCGCCGCGCATCCAGCGAGTATTACGCGATCCAGGACATCGATCTCTACCGCGGCGTCCAACTCGCCATGGACTACGCGCAGGCGAGCCGCGGTGCGTTCGACCCCACGATCGGTGCCCTCGGCCGCATTTACGAGGACGGCTCGCCGTCCGAATCGGAGTTGGCCGCGACGCTCGACGGTGTCGGGTGGCAGTGGGTTGCGATCGCCCAGGAAGCCCATGCGGTTCGTTTTCGCCGCCCCGGTATCGAACTGGATCTTGGCGGCGTGTCGAAAGGTTATGCGTTGCACGTCGCGTCCCGCGTGCTGTCGAAATCCGGCAGTTACGCCGGTTTGTTCGTCCTCGGCGGGAATGCCTACGCTTGGAACGCCCCGCCGGATGACGAAGGCTGGTCGGTTCCGCTCGAAGACCCGCGGCAGCCGGGCAAAACGTTGTTGAAGCTACGCATAGCCAACCGCGGTGTTGCGATCGCCGGCCAGAGAAACGCCGGGCGGGAGACGTTGTTCGACGCGCGAACAGGTCGTCCCGTCGACGGGAACATCGTCCTGGCGATCGGCACGGGGCACACCGCAGGCGACGCCGACGCCCTGGCCACCGCACTCGCCGCGTCAACCTACGAAGCGGCAACGGATTTGCTCGGCCGGATGCGTAAGGTCGAAGCCGTTTTGCTCTTGCGGGACGGCGATGCGCTGTATCTGCTGGCCTCTGCGTCGTTGCGTGGGAGGCTCGAACTCGCGCCCGAGCTCGAAGCTGAAATCGGTGGCGATGTGCGCTACCTATTGCCCCCGACCGAGTTCCCCGAGGGCCCGGCCTGACGCCGAGGGGAGCGGTCTGGTAAAGTCGTTCGTTCTTGACGAGACTCACATTGAAGACGCTGGAGGGGTTATGGCCAAGGAGCTGGTCGCCGAAGATCTGTTGAAACAACTCGGTGTCGATGCATCGAACTCCGGTGCCTGCACGGGGAAATGGATCGAAACCGACGGTCCCGAATTGATTTCGTTCAATCCGACGAATGGGCAGCCGCTCGCCGCCATCCGGCAGGCCAAGATCGAGGACTACGAGCGCGTGATGAGTGCGGCGCAGGACGCGTTCGCCGACTGGCGCATGACGCCTGCTCCGATCCGCGGAGAGATCGTGCGCCAGCTCGGTGAAGAGTTGCGCGTCCACAAGGAGCCGCTGGGTCGGTTGGTCGCGCTCGAGATGGGCAAGATCGTCTCGGAGGGTCTCGGCGAAGTCCAGGAGATGATCGACATCTGCGATTTTTCAGTGGGGTTGTCGCGACAACTCTACGGTCTGACGATGCACTCCGAACGGCCCCAGCACCGCATGTATGAGCAGTGGCATCCGCTCGGACCGATCGGCATCATCACCGCCTTCAACTTCCCCGTCGCCGTATGGGCCTGGAACGTCGCGATCGCGGCGGTGTGCGGCGACACGATGATCTGGAAGCCGTCCTCCAAGACGCCGTTGACCGCCATCGCGGTGCAGAACATCGCCAACCGGGTGATGGAACGCAACAACCTGAGCGGGATCTTCAACCTCGTCGTCGGGCGCGGCTCGGAAGTCGGCGAAGCGATGCTCCAGGACAAGCGCTTGCCGTTGATTTCCGCCACCGGTTCGTGCCGTATGGGCCGCAGGATCGCCGAGGTCGTGGGCAAACGGCTGGGACGGACGTTGCTCGAACTCGGTGGAAACAACGCGGTCATCGTGATGAACGATGCCGACCTGGAGTTGGCGTTGCGCGCCTGCACGTTCGGCGCGGTCGGGACGGCCGGACAACGTTGTACGTCGACGCGTCGCTTGATTCTGCAGAAGGGGATTGCCGGCGAATTCACCGAACGGCTGGTCAAGGCCTACGGCAAGGTCAACATCGGCGACCCGCTCGATCCGTCGACCCTGATGGGTCCGCTGATCGACGACGGTGCGCGCGACGACATGATGGATGCGCTCAAGAAGGTCCGCGAGCAGGGCGGCGAGATCCTTTGCGGCGGCGACAAGATCGATCGTCCCGGGTTCTTCGTCGAGCCGACCGTGGTGCGCGCGAAAAAGGACATGGAGATCGTGCGCGACGAAACCTTCGCACCGATGGTTTACGTCTTCGAGGTCGACACGCTGGATGAGGCGATGGCGCTGCACAACGACGTACCCCAGGGCCTGTCCTCGTCGATCTTCACGACCAACATGATCTCGGCCGAGACGTTCCTCTCGCATCGCGGGAGCGATTGCGGGATCGCCAACGTCAACGTCGGGACCTCCGGGGCCGAGATCGGCGGCGCGTTCGGTGGCGAGAAGGAAACCGGCGGCGGTCGCGAATCGGGTTCCGACTCGTGGAAGATCTACATGCGAAGACAGACCAACACGCTCAACTGGGGTAGCGAGATGCCGCTGGCCCAGGGCGTCGAGTTCGACCTTTAATCCGCCCCGGGCTCGACGCTTTTCACGATGTTGTAGTCCGGGGGCTCGATCTGCAGCGTGGTGTGCGTGATGTCGAAGCGTTCTCCCAACATCCGCGTTGCCGCACGCAACACACCGTTTGGCGGCCGGCTGTGGTCGCTGACCAGGTGCGCGGTGAGCACGATGTGGTCTCCACCGAGGGTCCATAGGTGGAGGTCGTGGACTTCCGCGACGCCGGGTAGTTCGGCCAGTCCCGCCTGAACTTCCTTAGCATCGATGTGCGCCGGAGTGCCTTCCATCAGCACGTGTACCGCCTGGAGGACGAGTCGGATCGCGCCGTAGACGATGATCAGCGACAGCACCGCACTGGCAACGGGATCGGCGATGGCCCAGCCGCCGACGCCGGTGCAGACGGCCGCAATCAGCACGCCGATCGAGCCCAGAAGATCGCCGAGCACGTGCAGGTAGGCGCCGCGAACGTTCAAGTTTTGTTGCGAGCCGTGGAGCAGGAGCGCGGCAACGATGTTGACCAGCAGCCCCGCAGAGCCGATCGCCAGCATCATCTTCCATTCGACCTGAGGCGGGCTCGAGAACCGCTCCCAGGCCTCGACGCTCACGTAAAACGCGATCACGATCAAGGCCACGCCGTTGAACAGGGCGGCGAGAATTTCCGCACGTTGGTAGCCGTACGTCCGTGCCGGATCGGGCGGCCGCCGGGCCGACCAGGTCGCCACCAGCGCAAGCGCCAGGGCGATGTTGTCGCCGAGCATGTGACCCGCATCGGCGAGGAGGGCGAGGCTGTTGGCCAGCCACCCGCCGATGGCCTCGACGACGGTGAAGACCGCCGTCAGCGCCAGGACCGCCGCCAGCCTCCGCGTCAGGTTCCCGGTTCGTCGATGCGCGTGTGCCAAGAAAAGCCCCTTCCCGAGCAGATTAACAGTGTCGTGAAACCGAATCGGGCCTTCCCGCGTTCAAAGCTCTAGGGAGGGGAGAGTTTTGTTGGAATTCGGTGCACTTGTGGTCTTCGGGGTGCTGGCGTTCGGTTTGCTGATCGCCGCGGTGGTCGTCCTGCCGTTTCTGGCGATCGGCGGTTTGCTCAAATTCCTCGTCTTCATGATCGTCCTACCGTTTCGCCTGATCGGGGCCGTGTTCGGCGCCGTCATGGGGATCGCGGGGGCGCTGTTCGGCGGGATCGCGGCCCTCGGGTCGGCCCTGTTCGCGCTGGCGCTCGGGATCGGGGCGCTGCTGTTTCTGCCGTTGCTTCCGATCGTCGCGCTGTTCGGTCTGATCTGGCTCTTCAGCCGCGCCGGCCGCCGGGCGAAAGCCTGATCGCAAACCTTCAAGCGTCCTCCGAGAGTCGCCTGGATTAAGATAGGGCGGGTTTTCGGAGGAATCCTTCTTGAACGAGCTGCTTCTCGTCGGTCTGCTGGTCGTCGCGATCGTCCTCCTGGCCACCGAACGCCTGCGAGCGGACGTGGTCGCGATGGTCGTGCTGTGCGCACTGGTGCTCCTGCGGATCCTCGATCCCGAGCAGGCGCTCTCCGGATTCTCGAACCCCGCCACCGTGACGGTCGCCTCGATGTTCGTACTGAGCGCCGGACTGCAGGCCAGCGGCCTGATCCACGCGCTCGGCAACTGGCTGCTCCGTCACGGCCCCTCGTCGCCGACGGCGCTGATGTTCCTTGCGGCTCTCGCGATCGTGCCGTTTTCGGCCTTCATCAACAACACCGCGGCGGTCGCGATCTTTCTTCCGCTGGTGTTGCGCGCGTGCCACGGCCACAAGGTCAGCCCCAGTCTCCTGATGATGCCGCTCAGCTTCTTCGCCATGCTCGGGGGCACCTGCACGCTGATCGGCACCTCGACCAACATCATCGTCAGCGCGGCCGCGGAGAAGCACGGGCTCGATCCGTTCGGGATGTTCGAGTTCAGCAAGTTGGGTTTGATCGTGTTGCTGGTCTGCGGCGCCTACCTGATGCTCGTGGGGCGCCGCATCATCCCCGAGCGGATTCAGGCCGAGAGCATGACGGAGGGGTTCCACCTCAACCGCTACCTCAGCGAGGTGGTCGTGCTCGAGGATTCCCCGCTGATCGGTTCGACCGTGATCGAGGCCAGGCTGGGAGAGAAGTACGACCTCGAGGTGCTCGGGCACGTCCGCGACAAGGTGATGAAGAACGTCATGACCGGCTACGGCGCGCTGCGCGCCCGCGACATCCTGCTGATCAAGGCGCCCGCGGCGACGCTGCTCCAGTTGCGTGACACCGCGGGGATCGCGGTGCGACCCGAAGCGCATCCCGGCGACGCCGACCTGCGCTCGGGCGACGCCGTGCTGCTGGAGGCCGTCATCTCGACCAACTCCGAGTTGGAGGGCCGTAGCCTCAAGGCCCTCGGTTTCCGCAACACCTACGGCGCGACGGCGTTGGCGATCCGGCGCGGCGGCGAGGACCTGCTCGAAAAGATCGGGCACATCCGTTTGCGGCTCGGGGACGAGTTGCTGATCCAGGCGCCGCGGCAGAGCCTGGACAAGTTGCGCCAGCAGCGAGCATTCCTGATCCTCCAGGAACTCGATCTTCCGGTCCTGAACGTCCGCGCGGCCATTACGGCCGTCGGGATCGTCACCGCCGTGGTCGTCGTTGCGGCGCTCGGCATCTACCCGATCGTGAGCGCTGCCGTGGGCGGAGCGGTGCTGATGGTGGTCAGCGGATGCCTGCCCGTGCGACGCGTCTACAAGGAGATCGACTGGGTCGTGATCGTGTTGCTGGGCGGGCTGATCCCGCTCGGGATCGCGTTGGAGACCACCGGGGCGGCGGCGCACGCCGCCAACCTGGTCCTTCGTATCGGCGGCGAGATGGGACCGCACTTCGCGCTCGGTCTGTTCGTCCTGCTCACGTCCCTGCTCACCGGGGCGATGTCCAACAACGCCACCGCCGCGCTGCTCGCACCGCTGGCGATCACCATCGCCGACGCCCTCGCCGTGGACGCGCGCCCGTTCCTCATCGGCCTGACCTTCGCGGCGTCCGCCGCCTTCTACACACCGATCGGCTACCAGACAAACCTGCTGGTTTACGGACCGGGCGGCTACAAATTCGCCGACTACTTCCGGGTGGGCGCGCCGCTGACCTTGATCTACGCGGCTTTAGTTGCATGGCTGATCCCGACGTTTTTTCCGTTCTGATGGGGTCAAGTCTTGGCATGCGACATGGTTCCCATTCGGGAACCGTTGCGTCGCCCTGGGGGCGTTCCGTAGGAAACCCCCGTCGATAGAATGAACCCGGGTCTGGCCTTCTCGTTGGCGCGAAGCAACGCCGCCGAGCAAACGAAATGGCGCGAGCGTTGCGCATCGAGTTCGACGGCGCCTGGTACCACGTGATGAACCGTGGGGCGGGCCGCCGCCCGGTTTTCCGGTCGGCCGCCGATCGCACGATGTTCTTGCGGCTACTCGACGAGGTCTCGAAAATCTACGGCGTCGAAATCCACGCCTATTGCCTGATGGCCAATCATTATCATCTGCTCGTCCGCACACCGGTCGCGGGTCTCGGGCGAGCGATGCGGCATCTTGACGGCGTTTACACCCAACGGTTCAACCACCGGGCGGAGACCGACGGTGCGCTTTTTCGTGGGCGGTACAAGGCGGTGCTCGTCGGCGAGGACACCTACCTTCGTTGCGTGAGCCGCTACATCCATTTGAACCCGTCGGAGGCGAAACTGGTCGCGCGGCCGGAGGCGTACGAGGCGTCCAGTTATCGCGCCTATCTCGGTCTCGAAATCGCGCCCGGCTGGTTACACACGGGCGAGACGCTGGGGTGGTTCGAACCCGGAGACGCGCGGCAGAACTACCGGCGGTTCGTCGAATCGGGGATCGACGGCGACACGCGGGCCTTCTACGCGGACACACGCGTGCGGCCGGTGCTGGGGTCCGAGCAGTTTCGGGAGCGCGTGGAACAGCGCGTTCGCACGACGGATGCGAGCACGGATCAGGAACGGCCGGACTACGCGTTGGTCGCCGCGCGCCCCGGACTGGAGGCGATCGCCGCCGCGGTCTGCGGCGCGTTCGATGTGTCGCCGGGCACACTGTGTCGCTCCTCGAAACGGCGGGAAGGGTACGGCACGGCTCGCGGGGCCTTCGTCTACCTGAGCCGCGAAGTGGGCGGGCACTCGCTCGAGGCGATCGCGGATTGGATCGGCTACCGGTCTTACGCGGGGGCGTCCAAGGCAATGGGACGGCTGCGGGAAAAGATGTTTCGGGAGGCCGAGGTTCGCGAGCGCGTCGAGGTTGCTCGTCTTGGTCTGACGAGGGGTCCGAGATCGAAGTCTAATGCCAAGACTTGACCCCATCCGGATGTACGGGGTTTCACTTATATGAGGAAGGGGAATCCCTTACGCGGAATCCTCGGCTCGGGTCCCCATTCTGCAACATTTTCGAGGGGCAAAAACCCGACTATAGCGGGATAACTGGAATCTTGTCGGGTTTCGATTGACCGGGTTCTGGGGCCGGGGGACCTGGGGTCAAGTCTTGGCATGCGACGCCCGGAACTGAAGGGCGCGCGTGGCCGAGATCGAAGTCCCATGCCAAGACTTGACCCCATCAGAACAACGTTTCGCGTTCGGCGTCAACGAGCGGTTCCAACTCGGGGTAAGTCTCCGCAAGGCCCTGTGGGCATCTGGGTCGCTGGCCCTCGAACAGGTGCCGCAGTTGCAGCGCGTTGGCCAGCGCCTGGCCGCGGAAGTGGTTGTTTTGCACTACGAAGACTTCCTCGGCTGTGGCGGACAGGTCCCGCGCCGTGGCCGCCAGGGGTGCCAACTCGGTCAACGGGTAGAGGTAGTCGTAACGCGCGTCGCGTCCCGCGTCTTTGCGGAACCATTGATCGGTGTTTCGCCCGTGGAGCCGCACGTAGCCGACGGGCGAGGTCAGCCGCGGCAGCGCTTCGATCGAATCCTTCGAGGCGCGCGGTTGATCCACGACGCACCAGCCGATCTCAAGACGGCGGAGGAACTCCTCCGCGTCATCGGCCTCCCAGCTCCGATGTCGGACTTCGAGGACCAGCGGCCAGCCGGCGCACGGTGCCGCCAGGCGTTCGAGATGATCCGCGTTGCCGCGGTTCCAGTGGAAGCGTTGCGGGAACTGGACGAGCAGGGCGCCTAGCCGGTCGGCCTCTAAGATCGGCTGCAAACCGCTCAGGGTCGCAGCAACCGCGCATTCGAGGTCGGGTTCGATCTCGTGAGTCCAACTGCGGTGCGCCTTGGCGGTCAGGCGGAAGGATTCGATCGCTTCCGTCCGCCGCACCCAGCTCTCGGCGACCGTCGGCCTCACGGGTCGGTAGAACGTCGCGTTGACCTCGACCGCGTCGACGAAGCGCGCGATCCACGCGAGCTTATCGAAACCGCGCCGGGCGTTTCGCGGGTACACGATGCCGTTCCAGTCGGGGTAGTCCCAACCGGCGATCCCGATGCGAATCGGCGCTGCGCCCATGAGTCGAATTGTACGGTGATATCGTGATCCGAT
>Ga0224508_10004519_pt1 | contig 11323 bp, 18 predicted proteins | sample SF_Jan12_sed_USG_4_FD_170157 | JGI IMG/M metagenome (GOLD analysis project Ga0224508, IMG submission 170157) | Sediment microbial communities from San Francisco Bay, California, United States - SF_Jan12_sed_USGS_21 | ecosystem: Environmental > Aquatic > Marine > Sediment | place: USA...
TTCATCCTAGAGGTGACACAGTGAGCTGCAGTTAGGATGTATCCATCCCGAGAGATCAAACTCCCCGAGCAACCCCCGTTAACAGAGAAGTTGTAGTTGTCTATAATATGATTGAGCCTGTACAGCGTGATACTCTGGTGTGCTCTTACTGGTTCAGTCAACAAGAAAACCAAGAGGAGCAGGAAAGATACAGATGCACAGATCCACCCCAGCAATTTCTTGTCACTTCGTGATAACTTCAACACTTATCTCTCCTTCATTGTTAAAATGGTACTTCTGGACTTCAACAGACTTGCCAAAGTAGGTTACCAAGTAGGCCTCTAGAGCTTGTTTGACGTGATCTCTAGATAGTTTAGCTGTGTTCTTTTTCATTCGGGCAATACCGTGTTATTTAAAAAATAGTCCCACACTTCTAAGTCCCAATCACAATCTTTTCTCTCTGCTTCACGCTGTGCTTCTATAACTTTATCCACACTGTCGTAAATTCCTATGATGTAAGGGTCTTCCCCCGGAAGAGTTCCTTCGAGTACGAATAAAATAGTCGATAAAACAGTCATCTGATCAGCTCCTCGTCTATAAATCCTCTGCTATGAAGATCGAGTAGAACATCCATAGGATCTATATCGAAACTCTCTAGGATGTCCTCTAGGCTCTCGTTCTCTAGTCTGATTTTTAGGTATCCTTCTATAATACTAAGGTCCATCATCTTTCCTCACGAGTATTCCTTCCTTAGTGTCTCCAGAGAGATGAACTGGGGTTCGTAAGCTCCACACAACACTTCTCTTTTAACTACCACACCTCTCCACCACTTCTTACAAAGATTACCAGCCCAATCACTGTCGTAGTCTTGGTAAACCCCGGCAATCAATCCGTGCATCCACCTTCCGTCCACACTTCTTCGAATGCTGTAATCAAGGTCGTGGCCGTGAGCTGCGGTACAACTACCGTGGAACTTCGACAGCAGGGTGTACGCCGGGTGTTCCCCTGAAATTGCGTATCCCATCTTACCAGACGTGAAGTAGTGGGCATAGTGGATGCCGTCTATACAGGTGATCCCCGGAGTTCCTCCGGAGTACTCTACCTCTTCGTCGTACCACTCCGATATCTGTAGATCGTGGTAGCCGATCGTATCCTCCAACTCAGGAGAAATCTCTACAGCACGAGAGATACGGTGCTCGTGGTTACCGTGGAGAAAGACTCGGTACGGAAGACGCTTCTTTGCCTTCCTGACTTTGTACCACATCTTCTCCTGAAAATCTAGGTGGGCGTCTATGTCATCCTTGTATTTCCTTCCTTGGAAACTCTTCTTACCTTTGTCGTAGGAAGACAACGAAGGCATATCAGCAGAGTCTCCCATGTGAACAACCACATCAGGTTTGACATCTTTGATCAGCTCACCTAACCACAGAGCCCTGTCGTTGTGGTGCTTCGGGTGTGCGTGGGTATCGGGGATTATGAGGTGTGTCCTACTCAATTCAGCGGTCCTTCTGGTGGAGACAACATCTCGTCCATACTCTGCATCATCTGGTGTTTCATCCTTTCCATCAAGACTAGAGCGGTCCCTGTGTCAATCTCCGAAGCAGCCAAGATGGGGAAACCTTCTTTGGAAATCCCCAAGATCATCAGAGCTTCAAAACCAACCTGTCCGTTGAGCTCTCGAAGGAGAAGGTCGGGTTTCGAGGGATCTTCCTCTTCGAATACCACGTCGTTCTCTTCCTCTTCAGGAGCTTCATTAGAGACTAGGGTTAGTGTAGGTTTTTTGTCAGTCATGTTTGTTTTGGAACCTTTCCGTAAGTTCTTCTTCTGGTTAGGTAGGCTTTCACTCTGTCCACTTTCTCTGGATCATCGTGGAGCCAGCGAGAGAGGTGGGTATTACAATTCTTGCAGAGGAGTCCTCGAATTTCCCCTGTACGATGGCAGTGGTCTACACACAGATTGTGGCGATACTTCTTGATGAATGCACGAGGATCTCTTAGGCAAATATAGCACTTGCCCGACTGCCCTCTTAGCATTCGCTGGTATGTAGCCTCAGAGATTCCGTAGACTCTCTTCAGCCTTGACCAGTTAGGGGTTATATGTTTACCTTTCTGACTCAATTATCCTTAATCTCGTAAACCTTAGGCTCTCTGTTGACAACAGTCAAACTAACAGGATACTTCCCATAGAGGAAGGTACGCAACCCTGGCCAGCAATGGTGTTTGTGGTGGCAGTAAGAACAGTTAACCCCTAGTTTACGGTTACCTGATTTTTGGTGAGGTTCGTCGTCGAATCCTCTAGGCGGAGAAGCACCCCCCTCTAGAATACCCCGCTTACGCTCGATGATTTTACTCCAATCAAAGTCCTTGAACTCGTGTACATCGAGACACAACGCTCCGGTGACCTTGTTGATCACTAGGAAGGCTGCACGATCCTTTACAGTAACCAGAGGGTCATCCTGTGATGCAGAGAGGTACGCCTGCAACTGTGGAATATATCCGAAGGCGTCGTCCTTCTCCAGCTCGTGGTTAGCGAACTTCTCAAACCCAAAAGCAGAGGCAGACTTTACGTCCACCAGCATACCGTCGATAACAGCATCCCGGTGGCCTACCAGTCCATCTAACTCCATCTCAGACTGGAGACCCTCCACGGTGTGTCCCGCCTGCTCTGCTAGGAATAAAGCAAACTCCTCGTACATGTCCCCGAAGACGAACTTCATCTTGGTTTGGGGTGTCAAGGGCTCTGCCAACTCCGGGGTATTCAAGTCGTGCCACAGTTTCTTCTCACAAGGTTGTCCAATATTAGACATACGAAGTGAAGGCTTATAGTCAACTTTAGGGGCGATACGATCGACTACCTGCTTGGCAAACTTGTGGGCAAACAAGATATCAGCCCCCTCTTTGAAGACGTGCTCTCCATCGAACAGAGCATACATATCCTCTATAAGGGTGTCGATTGTTTTCTTGGTCATCTCAGAATGCCGGTTTGTCGTGGTCTGCGTCGTTGCCCGAAACTTTGTCTATAACTCGGGCGATACCCGGATCATCAGCATCCATACCACCACCGTCGTATTCTACGAGGTCGAGGATTACGATCTTCTCCAGTCGGTGAGCCTTACTGCCATCATCCAGAGGGAATACCGAAGACTCTACCCTAGCGATAGTACCGTTGCCGATCAATCCTTCGAACTCCTCTCCGTTATCCCATTCGACTACGGGAGGAAGGAACTCTACGATCTGTTTACCGAAGTCCTTCGATACTGGACGAGACCAGACTACCATAACACCGTCTTCGTCATCTCGAATCTTGATGCGGAAGTTCAGATCCTTGAACCTCTTGAGCTCTTCCCCCTCTAGAATCTGGGAGATTTTCCAACGCTGTTGTCCACGGAAATCGTCTGCATCCCGGATGTTCTGCGCCCACTTAACTTTACCTGTGAAACTTTCTTTGGTCATTCTTGTTTTCCTTTTCTGATCCTATACTATAATCATACCATGTTTTTTAACTGCTGTCAAGAGTTAATTTAGATCCAATCATCTCCTCCGCTGAGTTTGTATACCTCTGCCTCCAGTCTTACTATTTCTTGTGTAGCCCACTTCATCTCGTACTTCAATCTAGCAACGTCTGCTTCCAATTTATCTTTCTGGTGTTGTGTAAATACGAAAACTTTATCTAGTGTAGGCATCCTAGTGTGTTTCCTTCCATGTTAAGCCGATAGTTTCTTCACCTTCGTCGTTGTGGTAGCTGCCGTCCATAGGACACCTCAGATCGAAAATCTCTGTGGTATCCCTCAGAGCTTGGCAAACCACCTCTGCTACCTCTCTTGCTTTTTCTCTTCCTCCTTCTACTTCAAACTGGAATTCGTCGTGAACCCAGCCAACCAGCCTAGCTTTTAGCCCGAGCTCTTTAAACTTCCTCAGAGAGATCAACAACGCTTCACTCATTACAATCTTCTCTAGATTCTGCAGTAGCCCGGACATAATATTGTATCCTCCGAGCATCACTATCCTCCCGTCGATCCCGATGAAGTACCCTTGTTTCTCTATGTTAGTGAAGGTCTTATACTTTAGATCCCTCAGCTTAGGGAACCTATCCAAGAACCTCTCGTTGAACCTCTTTGCAGCAGCTACAGGGACGTCCATGATATCTGCAAGGCGGGTAGGGGTAGCTCCCATAATCCAAGCGTAGTACCACGTCTTCGCAAGCTTCCTCGGGATCCCCAAGATTGCGGCGTTGAACTCGTGGATATCCTTGTCAGCAGCTAGGAACTCGGTGAACTCGGCATCTCCTAGATAGTGGGCTAACCCCCTCGCTTGAATTCCTTTGGCGTCTATCCCTACAAGCAGGTTACCTTTCTTGACCCCCCACAGATGCCGGAGCTCGCTGGTTATGTTCCCCGTATTAGGGTTAGTGTGGTTATTCCGGTGAGTCCAAGTCCCTAGTGCCTGCTGTCCGTGGATCCTACCTGTAGTAGGGCTGTAGGCTTTGAACCACTCCTCTAAGGTAGACAGTCTAGATTTGATGAGAAGATACTCACGGAGATTGTGTGCGCTTTCTGGGGCTGATTCAGGTAGAGTGTCGAGATTCTCCTCAGAGACACACCAGCCGTACTTCTTGAACCGGGCTGTCCTTTCCTCTGTCTTGTCTCCGAGACGTCCTGCAAGATACTTCTTGTGCCCTTCGGTTTTCTCTGTGGGCTTCCAACCGAAGCCCCACATCCTCTCGACTATCTGCTGGACACTGCCGGGGTTAAAGCTTACCGTCTTGTAGAGATCAACAGGAACTCCTGCGTCTAGGTCTGTGATTTTGTAACCGGCTTTGAGTAGAGGTTTGATGTTCACCAGAGAGATCGTCCCACTCTTGGTTAGCCTCGGCGTGATCGTTTTTTCGAATACCTGTTGATCGGGAAACCCCTCCTTGAAAGACTGGAGAAGTTCCTCTGCAGAAGCCTGTAAATTTTTCTGCAAATTTTTTGCCTCGGTATAATGGAAGACGAACCCGTGCTCCTGCATATCTCTGCAAGCTATATCTATGTCTAGCTCTCTCCGAAATGCTTCGGCGTAGTTGGGGTTCGTCAGGTACTTCAGAAATTTCTTGTAGACCTTCAGGTTAATACCTACATCCTCTTTACACCGGGTGACGTACAGCGGTAGTAGTTCTTCGTTGTCGTAGTCCTCCACGACCACCTTTGGATGCCCTAGACGTTCACCCCAAGCCTCTAGAGAGTGTCCTCCGGGGATACTGAACGACAGCATCTTACTGAATACTAGGGTGTCGTAGACATCTCGGTCATCGAACTTGAAACCCGGAACAAGTCTCCTGGACTGAGGGAGGTCGAACCGTAGGAAGTAGTGTCCGATGACCTTTTTGACATCCCTAAAATAGGTGGTAAGAGGAGTAGGATTAAGATCAGGCCGAATAAATACAGAAGTGTGTCCCGTAGCCACATCAGTACACACCACCACCCAGAGTTTGTCGGGGTTCTCTATCCTGTTGGTTTCTATATCGCATACGATTATCATCCATTAAGCCTCTAAATACAAATTTATATAGTCTCCCTCTACATCAAAAGGTCCGCACTCACCTTGGTAATCTGTTACTTGAACCCCTTCTGCTTCAAATACAGACCCACTTGCACCGTGAGTACCGAAGACAGCTAGATCTCCGTATCCTTTCTCTTGTAACTTTTGGAGTTCAATTATAAGCTTATTTAACTTCATCTTCACACCTCTCTACAAGTGTTTTCCGGGATTGAACTATAGCTATCCCAGTTTCGGTATCCAATTGCAATAATACGTGTCCGAAAGTGACAACTTGGTACAGACCTGCAAATCCGGGAAGTGTATAGTAGTCCCCTACTTCTAATTCACGAAACTCAGTCATCTAATTTTACCTCGTCATCCATAGAAATCCCCCAGTTAAGAGCACCACGGAATTCCCCAGTATAGGTATCCAGTATATAAGGGATGTAATCGTGGTGGATTAACTGGAATGTTCTGTCGATCATCTGTGCCTTTTTAGGCAGATAGAAGACATCCCCAAAAGATAATTCATTCAGTTTCATCAGGCTGCTTCCTTCTCTTGTATTGTGGGGGGTAGGTGTTCGTCGGCTTCGTCTAACTCAACAAGACTCCAAGTTTCTTCGTTGAAGAGTAGAGACCCAGCTGGTCCAGTCTTAGCTCCGAACCTGTTCTTTCTAACCGAGAGCTTGGTAGTATTCCTGACTTGGCGGTTCGGGTGTTCCAAGTCCCGCTCTAAGTGTACGTGCAACTGAGCAATCTTGCTGATGTTCCTCGACCCTCTAGTTTTCTTGTCGTCGTTGACGTGGGACACCATGATCAGGGCAAAATCTAACTCTTGTACCATCATGGCAAGCCGAGTACTGATGTAGTCCAAGGTTTTCCTTTCGTCGCCGTTGTCCAGACCAGTAACAATCATGGTGATGTGGTCTAAGAAGATGTACTTGCAACCGCACGAGGCTACTAGAAAACGTACAGCACCAAGGATAACGTCAGGATCGTCACTGCCATAGTGGGAATAAATATGAACGCGGTCATTTTTCTTTGTTACCTTTTTGTAGTGGGCCAAAATTTCTTGCTTACTAACCTGAGAGTCTGGGAGATGACACGGCTCACCAACAGACAGAGTAGCAAAGCCTTTAATAGTTTGTTCCTTTGATTCCTCAAGATGTATAATACCAACATTAACGCCGTCTGGCTCCTTTGTTAGCACTTGGTACTCGATCGCTCGGATAATTTCAGTCTTACCAATACCCTCCAAGGCAGTTAGAAGAACAATCTCACCTGTACGTATCCCGTAGGTCATACTTTGAAGAGTTTTAAACGGATACTCAAGAGAAGGTTTGGCCACATCCTGTAACAGTATCTCCTCTACATCGCTGTAGCTGCTGATAATACCGTCGGGGAGATACCGCTTGGCGTTCCACCAAAGCTTGGTAAACAGCTTCCTATCATCATTAACGAGGTAGTCGTTGGCATCCTTGTACGTACTAAGGTTAACCAAGAACACCTTGTTGAAGTCGAAGAGGGAAGCTACTTTCTTGGCTGCATCTTGTCCCACAGTGTCGTTGTCGAAACACAAGACAACCTTGTCGAATGAATCGAGGTACTTGAACTCGGCAGCACAATCAGCTTTAGCTCCTTGTCCGGAACGTACACTGACCACAGGGTAATCCCCGAGCATCTCGTACACTGACAGGGCATCTAATTCTCCTTCTGTTATGGTGATAGCCTTAGCAGAGCCGGGATCAAAGAGTTCCTTACCGAATAGGTGAACCTCTGACATCTCTCCTTTAGCGTAAAACTCTTTCTTGTCCAGCTTCCGTATTTTCTTCCCTTTGTCAGCATAGGGGAAAGAGATGGAGGTTGGTACTTGGGCTTCGCCTATACACTTGGTTAAGACGTTGAACTTCTCCATAGTGTGCTTACTGACACCCCTCCAAGGGACGTGCTGGTACGCTATATTCTTCTCCTCGATCTTCTCAGGTGCGGTGTATGTACCGCAAGAAAAGCAGTAGCTAGAACTGTCACCGTACTCTTTGTAGGCATCACTGCTGTTGCACCCTTCATGAGGACAGGCTGAATGGCTCATATCAATCTTCCTCTTCTTCACGGAAATCTGCAACAGTAGAGTTGATCAGCTCCCTACATCGTAAGCATCGCATCTCGTCTCCGTTAATAGGCACAGCTACAGGGTTCCAGTAGTCAGCTTCCTCTGCTTCTATACTGAGAGTCTCTGGCATTTCATCGTTGTGGTTACACAAGATACACCGGGGCATCTTTGACTCCTCTTAAATTCATTCTGAAATAAATTGGTTTATATATGGGACTCGATAGTATAATTATACCACTGATTTTACATGCTGTCAAGAGGTAATTGGATTATTTCTCCTTTTTTCGGGGGGAGTAGTTTATCAACACTCGCTGGAAACCAAGGCACCACCAACTTCAATCGCTTTGAACACTCAGCGAATCTGAGAAGAGTAGAGAAGCTGTAACTTCTGTTGATGCTCTGCTGTATAGTAGGTTTCCGATAGTCTGGGGTAAACGAATAGGTGTTAGCTGAACACCACCCTTGATCATTTTCCTCGTTGAACTTATTGAAGTAGATCACGGGCTGGTCCGAAGGAATCAGCAAAACCCTAGAGCGAGCATCTACATTCCTAGCGATCCAGTTCATCAGCATGTCATCAATAATACCCGCTTCCCCGTTTACGTGGTAGTTCTTCAGTAGAGGCTTTAGAAAATTTTCGCAGAATATTTTGGTGTCGGATGTCCTACTATCTTTAGGAGGTTCAAACCCAGCAAGAGTTCCGTTGTGCATAACTAGGATACGACGAGATCCTTTCCGGAAGACTTCAAAAGGGTGGCAGTTCTCCTTGTTGATATCCCCGCGTGTCCTCCAACGAAGATGGATAAAGCGTTCTTCTTCTTCATTCTGCTCCAACCATTTCATAATTTTATCGGGGTCATTCTTTAGGCGGACTTCTCTGCGGACCTCCAGTTTGTCGTCTCTCTTGAGCACGCTCCCCCATCCATGAGGATTGTTCAGAATGCTGTGGAGCATCTTATCGTGAGGGACTTCGGCATGGGGTTTGAGGTGAAATATTTGACACATATTCTAGAAACTCCTTCTGATTGCGTTAGCGTAGGTATCTACAGTTTGTCCTTCGAGGCCCGGTGCAGTGTTAACTTCTAGCACATAAGCCTCTTGTTCATGCTCGTTCCAGACAACATCAACCGCTGCGAAATCTAGTCCACACAACCCTACAGCTAGTACAGCTTGGGTAACCACCTTTTCCGGAGGCTCCACGTCATTTCTTACGTAGATAAATCCGTTATCGTGGTTGCGTATCTGCCAGTTTACATTATCTCGATCTTGATCTTCCGCCAAAGCTTTGCGCTGAATATCGACAGCTTCGTCAGCAACTACGTGAACACGGTATTCGTCTTTCTTTTTGATGTACCTTGAGTACAACGGCGCGTCGTCTACCAGACTTTTAACTGGCGTATCTGGAGACATCACCACGATACCTTTCCCCGAATGTCCGTTCAAGATAGTTCTAGCGAGGATTGTTTTCCCTTCTCGAAGTTGAGTGAATACTTCCTGAAAATCCGTAAAGAATTCAGGGGTGTTAACAGGTTGCTCCTTCATCTCCTTAAAAAAGGATAGCTTATCGCAAGCGAGCTTCACTCTTTCGGGGGCATTCAGGATACGGCAACAGGCAACCTCGTCGGGAACAGAAGAGGCACCCCAGTTAACGACGGTCTTTCTGTAGTTCCCTTTAAATTTTGAATTCTCGTGTTTGATTTTCTTGATGTTCAGCGCATCCGCTAAAGCGTTAGCACTCTTAGAGCCTTGTTTGTATGAATACAGCAGCATCTTACCAAATCCTCTGTCTAGCTATAATGTCGTCTCGGATTACATAGTCATCTATTTTTGGTCGTCGAACACCTTTTGGAAGACCTTTGTTTTCCTCTCTTTTTACTGCAGCTTTATGTAATGCAATCTCCCAATCAAGGAGGGCAACTAAACTCTCGCGCATCGAGTCCTGCCAGAAAGGAATTTGCATAAGTGTTTTAGCAAACTTTTCGTCAAACAGCCCAAGCAAGTATTCCTCGGGAGACTCTAAAGCTTTCTGGATTTCTTCAAAAGAGGTATACCTCCGGCTATTGTAGACTAACGAATGGCAAGCTCTTGCCCAGTTTGTCAGGAGTTCTAGGTTAGGCTCCCCTCGCATACTACGAAACTCAAGAGAACCTCTTTGTATAAGAGAATACACATTCAAAGAAGAATACCTGTACGACTTTGGATCTCCTCCTCTTCCAAACAAGATCTTAGCGCTTCTTTCGAAATACCCCTCAGCTTCTCTAACACCTAAACAGTACAGATTTGTAGCTCTTTGTTCTCCACTGTGGACTAGCAACAGATTCTCTACTGTTATATAGCAGGCAATAGCTACGGTTACCTGCCTAAGTGTAAGTTTCTGGCAGTTCACGTGTACGTGGAAAGAGGTTCTATCACTATTCACATCCATGTGTGGTGTCACAACCTGTTCCAGCAAACCTTTCATAGAATTTTCCAAAAAGAATTTGCCGGGGAGTTTGTCTACGTACACACTGTTACATGTTAAAAACTCAAAAGGCCACGCCCCTCTTAAACTGTGGTCTCTTGTAGACTTCCAAGGCGGTCTTAACTCGAACTCTTTTTTTATTTCGGAGTATTCTGCTTCTAGTTCAAGACCTAGATCCCCTTTGTAAGGTCTAAGACCAAAACACTCCAGAATCTCTGTGTCAAAGATCGGGGACTCTAGCATTCGCAAACCTCCTCCAGTTTATTCTGCTTTATAATATCTTTGAATACCTGACTCGCAGAAAAGTTGTTGGATATCTTAAACGTATTGGTTCCCGGCAATCGCCAACCAGCGGTATTGCTTTTATAATGCAGGCTTTCTAAACCGTCTTCGTCACGAGATACGGCGAACACTCGACTGAAAGCTATAGCTAGTCGTCCATCCTTCTCTTTCAAATACTCCTCTACCTCTTCAAAGTTAGGATATTCTCCTGAAAGCATTTGACCTATAGGCGGGACATTAAGCGCAAAATTAACAATTTCATTGGGGTTTGCTGCAGGCACAAGAGTTGCTTCGATGTTGTTTTCGGTCAACCCGAACTTGAATTGTCTGCGGGGAGTCCTCACTAAATAGAACAGCGACTTAGGGGTGTAGTTACAAAACCCTAGTGGAAGTTCTAAGGTGTAGTCTAGGTCGTTTGCGTTGATATTTTCTACGGCATCTCCATTTTGAAGAGAATACGAAATAACATTTTCGTAGTCCGATCGACACCACACAAACATATTCTGTTTCTTGTTGAATAGAACACACCCGTCTAGTGCTTGGCGTACATCTTCCGGTGATTTGAACTCTCGTTTCATTCCTTCGGCTCCTCTATTCCGAGACTAGCTAAAGCCTCTTTGATCTCTTCTGGATTCTTTGAAGAGAACTTGTTAATGTCGATCTCTTCGTAGTACATCCTCCCTGCTACCCAATCGTTGAATGCCCAAGTAGCCGTTTCGAAGACCCACCGCTTCAGGTTTTCCGATCGGAGCCAAGCACTGCTTAGAACTCGGTACTCCATACCGTACGACTTAGGGCGGAAAGAACCTACCTGTCCATAAACAAGCCTTCGCTCTTCGTCGTGGTCGAACAACAGACTACCCAAGTAGAGGCTGCAGTCTAGCTGTTTTGTTAGTGAGAAGTCAGAAGTGATGCTCTTCGGGCTCTCTGGATTCGCCTTCCTATCATCATTTAGATCGAAGCCGAAGTGTA
>Ga0224508_10004520_pt1 | contig 11322 bp, 9 predicted proteins | sample SF_Jan12_sed_USG_4_FD_170157 | JGI IMG/M metagenome (GOLD analysis project Ga0224508, IMG submission 170157) | Sediment microbial communities from San Francisco Bay, California, United States - SF_Jan12_sed_USGS_21 | ecosystem: Environmental > Aquatic > Marine > Sediment | place: USA: California...
CAGGGGTCGCACTCCAGCCAGCACCAGCGGTTTCGGGGACATCGTCAGCCATCGCCTCACCGTCGGGGGTCTCGTTCCAGCCAGCACCAGTGGTTTCGTTCACGTCCGCATGATAAGGAGCCACGATGAACCGTCAAGTGGTTCCTTCGGAACTTTTCGAACTTCGGCCTCGATTCCCAGAGCCGAGGCCAGAGAGATCAGGTCCCGCCCCCGCTCAGGCTCCTCCTCACGACGGCTCAGGCCAAGAACCGCCGTCGAACCGGGTACCAGGAGCCGGTTTACGAGTCCGATTGCTTCTGGGGGAGGAATCGAGCCACGAAACACCAGTCCTCCCCACTCGTCGGCGACCGAGAAGGCGTCGCCCTGGGCGATGACCACGTTGGGTAGCTCGAGGATGCGCACGGCTCGATGGAGGAGCCGGATCCGACGGCCCCCTCGGTCGAGCAGGGTCACCATCGTGTCGGGGAAGGCCACTGCTAGTGGGATTCCCGGCAAACCTACTCCGGTGCCCACGTCGAGGATTTCCTCGGGTGCCGAATCCCAACCGACACCAAATGTCAAGGAATCGCCGATATGGCGCTGCCAGATTCGCTCGGCCTCGCGAGGGCCCAAACCCCCCGCCGGTATGGCTTCCTCGGCCAACCAGTCGGCGTACTTGGTGAGGGATTGGAGCTGAATGGCCGAGAGGCTCAGTCCGGCATAGGCCGCCGCCCGCTCAGCGTATTCATGTTCCCCGTGGAACATCACTCGTCTCCGGCGTCACCGTCTCCATCATCGTCGGACTCGTCGGAGCCCGTGTCGGCCTCGTCGGCGCTCTCTGTGGAGGCTGTTTCGCCAGTCGGCTTCACGCCGGGGGCCAGGGCAATAACCACCGACCTATTTGGTTCTTCGCCCTCAGAGAAGCTGCTGACGCCTTCGATGTCCACGACGGCGTCGTGAACAGTCTTGCGGTCCGCCGGGTTCATCGGTTCCAGCATCAACTCACCACCGTCGGCCAGGACCTGCTCGGCCAAACGGGCCGTGTAGATCCGCAGCGCCTCGCGGCGACGCTCCTGGTATCCGCCGATGTCAAGCCGAAGTCGGGCTCGGCGGTGGGTCTTGCGTTGAACCACCGTGCGTGTGAGCTCGCCCACAGACTGCATGATTGAGCCCTTCTGGCCAATGAGTGCCTCGGTCTGCTCTCCCGCCACATCGGCCACGATGAGATCATCGTCAACCGAGGTGGTGACGTCGCCTTCCAGCCCAAAACTGTTGAGTAACCCGTTGAGAAACTCGGCAACCACCGTCGCTTGCCCTTCGGCGTCTATCTCGATTTCGGGTGTGGTCGTGTCGTCCATCGCTCGTTCCTTTGCTCGTTGGTTCCCCTGGCGGGAAGATCGCCCATCTCCTCCGTCTCGCCCTCCGCCGGCCGGCGTCTTGCGGCCGCCTTCAGAATCTGCCCGAGACGCCTGGCCCCGGTTATCGGATCTGCCGGACTGGTCCGAGCGCGGTTTGCGACCGCTGCCGCTGCCACCGCCGCTGCCACGGTCGCGGTCCCGGCCTCCCCTGGCCCCTTGTCCGCCGCTCCGGCCACCTTTGCCGCGATCGCGCTGGTTTCCGCCCTCTTGTCGGCTCTCCTGGCGACCTTCTCCGCCTCCGCTGCCGCCTCGCTTACGGCGACGGGGCCGTTTCTCGGTCTTCGGTTTGGGGGACACCCGCACCAAGGCTTCGCGGGATCCCATTCCGAGGAAGCCCTTAGTCGGCTCCTCCATAATCTCGATCTTTGCCTCGTCTCGGGAGCTCAGGCCCAATTCTGCCAAGGCTGCCTCAACGGCTACATCTACGCTGCTTCCGCGTACTTCTACCCACTCCACGGTTCTAATACCTCCTGCGGCGCTTCTGTTGCTTCTTCTTCGACCCCTGCGGCTTCTTGGGCTTCTCTAGCTCAGCCTCTTCCGGCTCGGCCTCCACGACTTCCTCCGCCATTGCCGGCTTCTCTCGCTCGTCGAGTCGAATGATCAAGGCCTGTTGCCCAATCCGGACCACCTGGCCCGAAGCGATGTAGAGGTCGACGCCGGCCAAGAGTGAATACGAGATGAAACCGAATACCACCGGCAAGACCTTGGTGAAGGTCTGCATCTGCTTGGCCTGGGGTGAGTCGTTGGCGGCGCTGCCGTCGGCCTTCCGGCGCTTGGTCAGCTGGGCCTGCTGGTAGTAGCCGGTGACGATGATGAACACCACGAGGATGAGGTAGGGGATAGCACCGCTGATTCCGTCCTGCAGGGCCTCATTGGGAGAAAGCACCAGGTCCATACCGAGAAAGCGGGTGTCGCCGGCGGCGATGGCGTCGGCCAGATCGGAGTTCTCTGACAGGTGGCGGGTGGAGTCGGATTCGCCCGGTCGGAAACTCTGCAATAGACGAAACAGTGAGAACCAGATGGGGAGCTGAACGATCATCGGCAGACAGCCGGCCGCCGGGTTCACCCCTTTCTCCTTGTACAGCGCCACCATTTCCTCGTTGAGCTGCTGGCGGTCGTCCTTGTACTTCTTCTGCAGATCCTTAACCAGCGGTTGAATCTCCTGCATACCCTTCATCGAACGGGTCTGCTTGAGCGTGAGGGGGAACATGGCCAGGTTGACAAGGACGGTCAACAGAATGATGGCCAGACCAACGTTTGGGAATATTTGGTATAAGAAGGAGAGGGTGGCCCCGAGAAAATTGATGATCGGATCAAGCATTGGCAGGCTCCTTTCGGGGCGGAACCGGTTGGTGCTGGAAACCCTTGGTAGTAAAGGGGTTGCAGCTCACAACGCGCTTGGTGGCCAACCAACCACCCCTAACGGTCCCGTGGACCTCAAGGGCTTCGATGGCGTAGGCGGAACAGGTTGGAAGATATCTACAGTTCGAGCCGGTACGGGAAGAAAACGTGCGCTGGTAGGCGCGGATAAGCCCTCGCAGCCAAAAGGCTGGGTGGTACCAATGCAGTTCTCTACTCACCGCTCGTCCTCCCGGAGATCGTGTCGACGAGGTCTCCAAACGCGATCTCTGTGCTGGCAGGCCCTGCAATCAGGATGTAATCGGTGTGTTCCCGGAGGGTGGCGTGTAAAGCGGCTTCCCGCAACCTCCTCTTGGCCCGATTCCGACTGACTGCATTGCCTACTTTCTTCCCGGCCACGATCCCGACTCTGGGCGTCGCCGAAGGTCCTTCCATTGTCAATACGGTTAGGCCATTCGATCGCACCCGGCGGCCCCGGCGGTACACCCGCTCGAAGTCCTCACGGCTACGAAGAGAAACGAACTTGTGGCTACGCCGCGAGGCGTTTCCGGCCTTTTGCGCGGCGGCGCCTGAGTACTTCACGGCCCGCCCGGGTACGCATTCGGGCGCGAAAACCGTGCTTGCGCTTTCGTCTCCGATTTTTCGGTTGATAAGTTCGTTTCATGGCATCCGTTCGACCGAGCAAGACTACGGAGGGGGGTGGGGTATGTCAAAGCTTCCGACCAAGAGTTTCTTGTGCCGAAATCACCCAAAACCCCAGTGACCGCGAATGTTTTTCTAGAAGGGCGAAAACCATGCTGGTCGGCCGGCGGCTAATCGCGCGAAGACGAAGCGACAAAAAAGCATGCAAACTCCGCATAGGTCGGCGTTATTTTATTTAGTGGTAACGCGGCGATACCGTCGGTTTTGACGTTCTTGAGGCTTACGGACAGTGCCCATATACTGCCGCGGCGCTGGACCGAGATCTTCCCAGCGGACCGTCGGCAGTGGGGCAGTCGTCGACCGCTATCTCGGTTCTCCACATGTTGTGGACAATTCTGTGGACGATCGTGAGTAGGTGGAGGACAGTTGAAACCCCAATCAGTTAGTGGTGTCTGGGAGCATTATCGCCAGGCCCTTCGAGATCAGGTGACCCCCGTCACGTGGCAAACGTGGCTAGAACCTCTCGACTATCTCCGTCAAGAAGACGGCACGCTTTTCCTTTCAACCCCCAGCGAGTTCCATCTCCGGTGGGTCGACGACAAGTACCACACGCTGCTTTCGCAGTTGGCCGGCGACATTTATGACACCCCCGAGGTCCGCCTGGAGGCGCGGCTAGCGGTGAGTGAGCCGGCCGGTGCCGATCTCCCCGAGGAGGACGAGCCCCGGGCGACGCCAGCGTCGATCGAGGAGACAACTCCGGCGCCCAAGTATTCCTTCGAGAACTTCATCGTCGGGCCCTCCAACCGGTTCGCCTACGCGGCGGCCATGGCGGTGGCTGAACAACCAGGCAAGCACTACAACCCTCTGTTTATCTATGGACCGGCCGGCTTAGGCAAGACCCACCTCTTGCACTCGGTGGCCGCCCAATCACGGGAGATCAACCCCGCCCTGGTGATGCGCTACGTAACGTCGGAGGACTTCTTCAACGACTTCGTCCAGGGCATTCGTCGCAAACGGATGGACGAGTTCAAGAACCGCTACCGGCGAATCGACGTGCTGCTCTTGGACGACGTGCAGTTCTTCGAAGGTAAGGAACAGATCCTCGAGGAGTTCTTCCACACGTTCAACACCCTCCACCAGGCAGGCAGCCAGCTGGTAATCACTTCGGATCGCCACCCGCGCCATCTCTCGACGCTCGAAGACCGGCTTCGTAGTCGGTTCGAATGGGGGCTTCTCACCGACATTCAGCCGCCCGACGTCGAGACCCGTCTCGCCATTCTCCACAGGAACGCCGAGTTCGCCCCCCGCCAGGTTCCCGAATCTGTCCTGGAGTTCATTGCTTCGCATGTGGCAAACAACATTCGCGAGCTGGAGGGTGCCCTCACCCGCATCACCGCCTACGCCGCCCTCACCCAACAAGAGATCACCCTCGACATGGCCACCGATGTGTTGCAGGACCTCATTCCGAGTGCCGAGCAGCGGACCCTGCATCCCGAGGAGATCATCGGCGCAACCGCTTCCGCCTGTGGCTTGAATCCCGCTGATTTGGTCGGCCCCAGCCGTCGGCAACCACTGGTGAGGGCTCGCCAAACGGCCATGTACTTATGCCGCGAGCTCACCGACTTGTCGTTGCCGAAGATCGGCCGGGCCTTCGGGGGGCGAGACCACACCACCGTCATGCACGCTCTCGACCGCGTCAAGGAGCTAATGATCTCCGACAAGGCGACCTTCGACCAGGTAACCGCTCTCTCTCAGAACCTTCGGGGGGCATGAAAGATGTTCACACCCCCTCTGTGGATGGACGGCCAAAACCTGTTGACAACTCCGGAGTTATCCCCCGCTCTGAGCGACACGCGTCGCGCCCGGTGGATAGGCTCCGAATTCATACACACCCGTCGTAGTGGGAAGACCCAACAAACATGGGGGCAACGCGCTGGTTACCCCCAATCCACACCCCCTACTACTACGTCTATTAATTACATATCAAGAACAGAAGAAGAAGGAGACCGCCTGTGCACTTGAGAGCCGAACACGATGATCTGGCCGATGTGCTTGCCCGTGCCACTCGAGCTGTCGGGACCCGAGCACCCGTCGAGGTGCTCCAGGGAATCCTCTGCGAGGTGCAGGGCAACCGGCTGCGGGTGACGGGCAGCGACCTTGAAATGACGGTCCACACCAGCCTGGAAGTCGAAGCACTTGAGGAAGGTCGGGCGGTCATCCCAGCCCGGTTGGCTGCCGAGGCTGTTCGCAAACTCCCCAGCGGGGCCGTGACGATCAAGACCAACGAGGGAGAGGTCGAGATCACCGGCAACGGCCCGAGTTTTCGGCTTCGCCAATTAGCAGTCGACGACTTCCCTCGTCTCGATGGCGGTCCAACCGCCGGCGACGGGATTTCAATCGACGGAGACGAAGTCACCCGGGCGATCGCCCAAGTCTCGGTAGCCGCTTCGCATGACGATGCCCGCCCCATCCTCACCGGCGTGTTGTTCGAACCGAACGAGGGAGCGCTGCGCCTGGTGGCGACGGACTCGTATCGGCTGGCCGTGAGGGACCTGCCGGGGGTGGATCCTGGCGGCTCGGGCCTGGTGCCCGTGCGGGGGCTACGAGAGCTGGGACGAACGATTGGTGCCGACAAGATCGATGTCAATGTGGGGGAGAGGGAAGCGGCGTTTTCCTCCGATCGAGGATCGCTGACCGTGCGGCTCATCGAAGGTGCCTTCCCCAACTACCGGCAGTTGATTCCCGAAGCCCATAGCAATCGGCTCGTCGTCGCTCGGGAGGCGATTATCGATGCGGTGGACCGGGCCTCATTGGTTGCAGAGGACCACATACCCGTTCGTCTGGAAATGAGCGATGGAGGTGTTGATGTGAGCGTGACTCGCCAGGAGGTGGGCGGAACGGCCGAACGGGTCGAGGGAACATACAACGGAGAGAAGCTAACCATCGCCTTCAATCCTCGATATTTGGCAGACGGAATAAGCGCGATCGAGGATGATGAAATCGTGTTTGAAGTCCTCGACGGGCTCAAGCCCGGGGTCCTTCGCGGCGCCAGCTCGCCCGACTTCCTCTACCTGTTGATGCCGGTCAGGTTGTAACGAATGCAGCTCGAGTGGATCGAGCTGACGAACTTCCGGAGTTACACCAATCTGGAGTTCCGACCCGACCGGGCCACCAATCTGCTGGTAGGGGCCAACGGTGCGGGCAAAACCAACCTGTTGGAAGCCATCTCCTATCTGAGCGGGCTTCGGTCTTTTCGGAAGGCGCCAGAGGCGGCCCTCATTTCGAGTGGGGCCGACGAGGCGGTGATACGTGGCTCGGTTCAGGGGCCGGTCTCCACCCACAGCATTGAGGTACTGCTTTCCCGGGAGGCCCGCCGCAAGGTCTTGCTCGACGGGAAGCGGCCGAAGCGGAACGCCGAGTTGCGGTCTCGTTTGCGGTGCGTGACCTTCCTTCCCGACGACCTCGAGCTGGTCAAGGGCAGCGCCGGTCAGCGCCGCGACGTGCTCGACGACCTGGCCGCCCAGCGCCGGCCGGCCGCCGCCGCCGACCAGGCCGATTTCGAGCGAGCCCTCAAGCAACGGAACGCCTTGCTGCGGGCCGACGGCCCGCTGGCCGACACAGATGCGCTAGGCAGCTTCGAGGAGACAATAGCGTCGGCCGGCGCCAGCGTTGTCGTGCATCGCCGGGAGGCGGCGGAGGCGATGACACCGTTTCTCCAGGCCGCATACGGCGCTCTGGGCCCCGACGTAGTCACCTGGGTCTACGAGTCGCTGTGGGCTCAGGAGGGGGCCGGCCACAGCGAGCTGGTGGCCAGCCTGTCGGCGGCTCTGGCCGAAGGGCGGCGCCGGGACATGGAACGACGCGTCACCACCGTCGGGCCACAACGGGACGAACCGAAGCTGCTGCTCGACGATCGCGACTCCCGCACGCACGCCAGCCAGGGTGAGCAGCGGTCGGCGGTCCTGGCGCTGCGGTTGGCCACTTTTGACGTCCTTTCGGCGGAGTTCGATGACCCTCCGATACTGCTACTGGACGATGTGTTCTCAGAGCTCGATCCCCAGCGCGCCGAAGCGGTGATCGGCCGGCTCCCCGGCGCCCAGTCGTTTCTCACCAGCGCCCGTCACGACGACGTTGGCCGGATCGCCGGTACATCGTGGGACGTTGACCCCGCCGGTAAGGTGGTGGCACGGTGAGCCTTGACCCAATCGGCGACATGTTGAGCCCCTTCTTAGAAAAGCTCGGCCTGGCGCGGCCGGATGCCGCCGTGCGGATCAGTTCGGAGTGGGCGCAGGTAGCCGGGGAGCCATGGGCGACCCAGGGGAGGCCGGTCGGGCTACGCGACGGTGAATTGGTGGTCGACGTCCGTGACGCCGCGGCTTTGTCGATTCTCAAATACCGGACCGGCGAGCTCCTCAAGCGGCTCGACGATCAGGTGGGGGAGGGGGCCGTTGAGGTCATCCGCTTGCGGGTTTCCCGAACCTCCGCCTGACCCGGATTTCCGTGCCAGTAAATCCCAGGGTTGACCGCCGGGTGCCATCCGGTGTATTACCGGGAAATCCCTTGTTTCTATTGAGGTTTTTGGCCCTCGCAAATCATCGCTAGAGCTTGGGTTAACCCCCCATATCTGGTATAATCACAAAGTTGTAAATAACCTCGAAAACGGTCGATTGCGTGGCAACCAAAACAAAGAACACTACGTCCGACGCGTCCTATGACGCCAGCGACATCACGATCCTTGAAGGTCTCGAGGCCGTCCGGAAACGGCCGGCGATGTACATCGGCTCGACCGGTCCCCGCGGCCTTCACCACCTCATCTGGGAGGTCGTGGACAACGCCGTCGATGAGGCAATGGCCGGGTTCGCGTCGACCATCGAAGTCACGCTGATGCAAGACGGCGGCGTCCGGGTCAAAGACAACGGGCGCGGCATCCCTGTGGATAAGCACAAGAAGACCAAGGAATCAGCCCTCACCACCGTTCTCACCACCCTCCACGCCGGCGGCAAGTTCGAACAGGGCGCCTACACGGTGTCCGGCGGTCTTCACGGAGTTGGGGTCTCGGTCGTCAACGCCTTGTCAACCAGCCTCGAGGCCATCGTCGTGCGGGACGGTTTCCGGTGGGAGCAAACCTTCGAGCTCGGCAAGCCAAAGGCTGCCGTCAAGAAAGGGAAAGCGGCCAAGCGGACCGGCACCACGATCACCTTCTGGGCCGACAAGGAGATCTTCTCCGAGACCACCGAGTACAGCCACGCGACGGTCGCTTCCCGACTCAAGGAGATGGCGTTCCTAAACAAGGGCCTCGAGATCAAGCTGGTCGACGAGCGCGACCCTGAACTAGAGGATGAGGTGTTCAAATACGCCGGGGGCCTGGTCGACTTCATCAAGTACCTCAACTCGTCGCGCGAGCCCCTGCACGGCCGGGTGTTCGATGCCGAATCGACCAGCGAAGACGCCGAGGTTGAATTGGCTATGCAATGGACTACCGGGTACACCGAGACGGTCCTCACCTTTGCCAACAACATCAACACCCACGAGGGCGGCACCCACGAAGAAGGCCTCCGCAAGGCTCTCACCCGGGCCGTCAACGAATTTGCCAAGTCGAAGAACCTCATCAAAGACAAGGACCCGGCCCTTACCGGTGAAGACATCCGGGAAGGCATCACGGCCGTCCTGTCGGTCAAGGTGCGTCAGCCCCAATTCGAGGGCCAGACCAAAACCAAGCTGGGCAACACCGAGATCCGATCATTCGTCGAGGTTGCCCTCAATAAGGCGATCCCCGAATGGCTGGAGCGCAACCCGGGCGACGGCCGCAAGATCGTTGACAAGTGCTTGACGGCGGCCCGCGCTCGGATGGCCGCCCGGCAAGCCAGAGACCTCACCCGCCGCAAGAGCCTCCTCGAGTCGGGTGGCTTGCCCGGCAAGCTGGCCGACTGTTCATCCCGTGATCCCGAAGAGTCAGAGCTGTTCATCGTCGAGGGGGACTCGGCAGCCGGTCCGGCCAAACAAGCCCGCGAGTCGCGGGTGCAGGCCATCTTGCCGATCCGAGGCAAGATCCTCAACGTTGAGCGGGCCCGTCTCCCCAAGGTGCTGCAGAACAACGAGATCCAGGCCCTCATTACGGCGGTGGGAGCCAACATCGGCGACGAGTTCGAGCTCGAGAAGGCCCGCTACCACAAGATCATCCTGCTTACCGACGCCGATGTCGACGGGGCCCACATCCGCACCCTGCTCCTGACGTTCTTCTTCCGTCATATGCGGCAGCTCATCGAAGCCGGCTTCGTGTACATCGCCCAGCCACCGCTGTATCGGATCAAGCACGGCAAGAACGTCACGTATCTCAAAGATGACGTCGAGCTCGACGCGTTCCGCAAGCAGCTGAAGGGCAAGAGCGCCAAGGTCAATCGGTTTAAGGGTCTCGGCGAGATGAACGCCGACCAGTTGTGGGAGACCGCCATGGACCCGGCCCGCCGTACCCTCGTGCAGGTCGAGCTGGAAGATGCCTTCCTGGCCGACGAGATCTTCAGCACGCTCATGGGCGACAACGTTGAGGGCCGCCGCACCTTCATTCAGCAAAACGCCAAAGACGTCCGGTTCCTGGATATCTAAGAGGACATCATTGTGCCTGACGACGACCTAGCAACCATCGGCCAAATCAACATCCGCGAGGAGATGTCGACCTCGTTCCTCGACTACGCGATGTCGGTCATCGTTTCCCGGGCCCTGCCCGATGTTCGTGACGGCCTCAAGCCCGTCCACCGCCGGATCTTGTACTCCATGGAAGAGAACGGGATCCGGGCCGGCACACCCTTCAAGAAGTCGGCGCAGGTGGTCGGCGACGTCATGGGTAAGTATCACCCGCACGGTGACCAGGCCATCTACGACGCCCTCGTCCGGCTCGGGCAGGATTTCTCTTCGCGCTATCCCCTCATCGACCCCCAGGGGAACTTCGGTACGGTCGACGACCCGCCGGCCGCTTACCGCTACACCGAGTGCCGCCTCGAGTCCCTGGCTACCCACATGCTGGAGGGGATCAACGAGAACACAGTCGACTTCAAGGAGAACTACTCGGGGGAGTACAGCGAGCCGGCAGTGCTGCCCGGCCGCTTCCCCAACCTGCTCGTGAACGGTTCGACCGGGATCGCGGTTGGCATGGCGACCAACATCCCGCCCCACAACCTGGGCGAGGTGGTCGATGCCTGCATCCACATGCTCGAGAATCCCAAAGCCACTTCTGAAGATCTCATGGAGTTCGTCAAGGGCCCGGACTTCCCCACGGGCGGCTACATCATCGGGACCGAAGGTGTGAGGGACGCCCTGCTCACCGGCCGGGGATCGGTCAAGATCCGGGCGGTCACCGATGTCGACGAGGTCCGCAAGGGCCGCACCGCCATCGTCGTCACCGAGATCCCGTATCAGACCGGCCACGATCGCATCATGACCAAGATCGCCGAGCTGGTGAACGCCAAGCGCATCGAAGGCATCGCCGACCTGCGGGACGAATCGAGCTCCCGGGTCGGCACCCGCCTGGTGGTCGAGCTCAAGCGCGATGCGCGACCCCAAGTGGTTCTCAACCAGCTCTACAAGCTCACTCCGCTGCAAGACACGTTCGGGGTCAACTTCGTGGCCCTCGTGGACGGCATACCCCGGACCCTTCCGCTCCACGAGGCGATTCGGTACTACCTCGAGCATCAGATGGAAGTGGTCGAGCGCCGTACCCAGTTCCGGTTGGAGAAAGCCGAGGCCCGATCCCACATCGTCGAAGGCTTGTTGATTGCGGTCGACAACATCGACGAGGTGGTGAAGCTCATCAGGGCGTCGAAGGACGTCGACGCCGCCCGGGCCGCTCTCATGAAGCGGTTCAAGCTCTCGGAGATCCAAGCCAACCACATTCTCGACATGCCGCTGCGTCGCCTCACCGCTCTGGAAA
>Ga0224508_10004521_pt1 | contig 11322 bp, 9 predicted proteins | sample SF_Jan12_sed_USG_4_FD_170157 | JGI IMG/M metagenome (GOLD analysis project Ga0224508, IMG submission 170157) | Sediment microbial communities from San Francisco Bay, California, United States - SF_Jan12_sed_USGS_21 | ecosystem: Environmental > Aquatic > Marine > Sediment | place: USA: California...
CCGATACGGAGACCGCCGCCGCGAGAAGGCCGAGGTCCTGACGGTGTTGGAAAGAGTAGAAGAGCCGACTTGGGGCAAACACAAGCAGATCAGGCTAGGGCACCGATGGTCCTATGGGGCCAGGTACGTCCCGGCCGGGCGCGGCCGCCGCCGGCGATCGTCATGCCCAGGCAGAAACGCTGGTGGCAAGGCTGACGATCGTCGGTTCGAGCCGGCGCATGTCGTCCTGAAGGAGTCGCCATGATTCCCGGCAATTGTCGGTGTTGCCGGCAACGGCGTGCCGCTCAAGGAGCGCCGCTGAGCGCGACGCTGGGTGGGCGGACAACAGGCCGAGGCTTCCCTTGAGGAGATGGGCTCCCCGTGCCACCACAGTGAGATCGCCCGACTCGAAGCCTTCTCGAATCTCCTCCATCACAGCCGGGTACTCGAGCTGGAACTCCTGGACGAGTTCTACGGCGATATCGGGCATACCGCCCAGGCGCTCCAACGCCTCGAAGCGGTCGAGGACTTCAGCGTCGTCGGGCCTCGCCGGGGGTGTCTCGATCGGGATTCTTCCGCTGGCGACTTGCTCGAGAGTCGCATAGAGCTCTTCGGGCCTGAATGGTTTCGAGACGTAGGCGTCCATCCCTGCGTCGAAACATCGTTGACGGTCGGCGTCGGTGGCGTGAGCGGTCAGCCCAATGATGGACAGGTGCCCCGACTCGAGGCGGCGGATGGTGGCTGTTGCTTCGAGCCCGTCCATCTCCGGCATCTGCACATCCATGAGGACTGCGTCGAACTCGCCCGCCAACGCTGCCTCGACGGCCTCGCGGCCGTTCTCGACGGGTGTGACGTCGTGGCCGCGCTTCTCGAGGAGCCTGGTTGCCAGCATGCGGTTGGTGGGGCTGTCATCAGCCATGAGAACGTTGAGTCGGGGCCGGCGAGTGCGGAGCCAGTGGCGGGTAACCAACTCATTCGGCGACCGACTTCCAGTTGAAACGACGCTGATCACCTCGACGAGCTCGCCAGGACCTATCGGCTTGGACAGGTATCCGGCGACACCCGCAGCCCGGTACTTCGCTGCGTCACCACGTTCTCCGAGTGGGGCCACGACAACGACCGGTAAGTCCTGTAGGAGAGGCTCGTTCATCAAGCGGCGTGTGATCTCGTAGGTCCCCGAGGGAACGTCGACGACTATGGCTCCTAAGCCGGGTTGGCCGCTGCCAGTGTCGAAGATGGCTTCGAATGCGCCGGACAGATCTCGCGCGACGATGGGATGAAGCCCTCCCTGTCGCAATGTCTCGGCTGTCGAGCGCCTTACCTCATCGGAGTCAGAGATGACCAAGATTCTCGATCCAGCATCGCCCGATCCCACCCAGGCCATGGAATCGGCCGACGCCTCCTTGAGCCTGGCTGTGACATGGAAGGTGCTCCCGGTACCGCTCTCGCTTTCAACCCAGATGGTGCCGCCCATCATCTCGACGAGCTGCGTGGAGATCGAGAGCCCGAGCCCGGTTCCCCCGAAGCGTCGGGTGGTCGATCCGTCTGCCTGCGTGAAGGGATCGAAAATAGAGGCCAAGCGATCTGGGTGAATCCCAATCCCGGTGTCGCGGACCCACATGTGCAGTTCGACGTCGTCGCCGAGATCCTTCAGGAGTTCGACGCCCACCTGTACGCCGCCCACGTGAGTGAACTTGAGAGCGTTCCCGACCAGGTTGAAGAGGATCTGGCGAATCCGGCCTGGGTCGCCAACCACTGCATCCGGCACCTTTTCGTCGACGGTGTGCGTGAGCTCCAGCCCTTTCTCGCTGGCTCGCACCGCCAGCGTTCGGAGGGTATCTCCAATGGTGTCGGCGAGGCTGAATGGGATCGATTCGAGTTTGAGCTTGCCTGACTCGATCTTGGCGATGTCAAGCAGGTCGTTGATCAAAGTGATCAAGGCGTCGATCGAGGTTCTGATCGTGCCGAGGTACTCCCGCTGTTCGGGCGAGACTTCCGTCCCCAAGGTGAGCTCGGTCATGCCGAGGATCGCGTTCATCGGCGTTCTGATCTCATGGCTCACATTGGCAAGGAACTGGGACTTGCTCTCGGTGGCAGCTTCTGCGGATTCCTTGGCTGCGAGCAGCTCTTCTTGGGCTTGCTTGCGATCGGTAATGTCCCTGGTGGACGCGTGCAGCCGAGTGACGCTTCGTGTTTCGGCGTCGTTGATTGGCTTGATGGTGGTCTCGAACCATCGCCAGGTTCCCAGTTTGCATTTCATCCGATAGTCGATCGTCACGACCCCCGGCTCGCGCATGACCTTGTCGATCGCTTCTTGGAGGTGGGCGACATCATCAGGATGGGTCAGCGTCGAAGGGTGGGCGCCAATCACGCTGTCGGGCGGACAGCCAAGGAGAGCCTCGCTGGCCGGCGACACGTACAGATACTCGCCGGTTGGGGAGTGGCTCGAGATCATGTCTGTCGAGTTCTCGGCCAGCAGTCGAAAGCGTGCTTCCGAATCACGCAGGGCCCTTTCCGATCGCATGCGGTCGGTGACGTCTCGCGACGAGATCACCCATCCGTCAACCGACTGGTCGGCGAGCATGTTTCGAGCGGTGGCTTCGAACGTTCTCCAGGTGCCATCGTGATGTCGGACCCGGTGGAGGACCGGCTGGCTCGTTTCCCCAGGTGCCAGCGACAGGCCGGCCGAGGCAATCGCCGCCACATCGTCGCTATGCACGAACTGCCCGAACGGCTCGCCTACCAGAGAAGCAGGGGGATACCCGATCAGCCGCTCCACCGAGTCGCTGATCCAAGAAATGGTTCCCTGCGTGTCGAGGATGAACAGTAGATCAGCGGCGTTCGCGGCGATGACTTGGAGCCGCCGTTCCTGTTTGACGAGTTCGAGCTGAATCTCCATCCCACGTTCCGAGGCCTTCAACTGTGAAACATCGACGATCGAGACCACAACTCGAGATAGGTCGTGGCCGCCCGGAACTCGGGGAGCCGTCCAATGGAGAACGCAATCGATCTCGCGACCCGAAAGCGTCAGACCGGCCAAGTCGCAGGTGGCCGAATCTTCCCCATTCCAGACCGCCAGCAGTTGCCCGACCACGCTGTCATGAGTCTCGGTCCGGTAACTATCAGGACTGAGCGTACCGACGAGTTGCTCGCGGCTCGACGCCTCGAGCAAATCCACTGTGGCGGAGTTGACGTTGGTCACTTTGATCAACCCAAACGCGTCGCGCACGAGATCGGGATTCTCGTCGAGGTGTGCTTCTAAGTCGACAACGCCGCTCCGCCGCAGGTCGGCTAACCACTCCGCCACGCCGGTGAAATCCTCTTGCAGGATCGACACTGGTGTTCGGTCGAAGAGATTGTCGTAGCGGAGCTCGGTTGCTTCTAGAGAGCGGAGGGTCCCGCGCAGGCCCATGGCGATGAGGATGTAGATCGCCAGCTGGGTGATCAGCAGGCCGAGTTCATCGTCCATCGGGTTGAGAATCGGCTGGGCGAGCCAGAGGACCGCGAGATAGCCGTGATAGAGCCGCCGACGCCCGGGGCGGGCGAACGAACTTCCGATGCCGCCGAGGGCGGCCACCGCCAGCCAAAGCGCTCCAGCCGAAAGTGTTTCAAAGAACAGCCCGGAGGCGCCTGTGAGGGTCACGACGATCACCATGAGAACATCAGCTCGGGGCTCATGGCGCCTCAGCTGGATATGGGCAATTGCCGCAGTGATAGCAGCAACCCCGGCTCCGGCGGCGAGCGTGGCCTCGCCATCGACAAATGACATGGCGAAGAGGAGGGGCGCCATCACCAACGCAATGGTTCGGGCAACTTCCACGAAGTCGAATTCCACCGGACGGTGGATGACGCGACGCTTGCCAGCTCGCTGGTTTGGGGGCGATGACACGCTTAAGATTCGACCGAATCTCGGCCGGACTTGAGGTTCCCCTGTTTGGTGGGCCATGAAGGCTCCGTTGCCGGATGCAGGCGACGCCGCGCTCAAGAGGGGCGTGCGCTCGGTAGGTTGGAGTGAGAAACGAGCCGGAGGTGTGATGTCCCAAACTGACGACCCAGCTGGCGGTCCAGTCGAGCCGCAAACGCAGCTTCCGGCCTACCTCTCGGGGTTTGGCAACGAGTTTGCGTCAGAGGCAGTGGCTGGAGCGCTGCCGGTGGGGCAGAACAACCCCCAAAAGCCACCGCTCGGTCTGTACACGGAGCAGCTATCCGGCACGGCCTTCACAGTGCCCAATCAGCGCAATCGGCGAACCTGGTTCTATCGGATTCGGCCATCGGTTCGGCACGCCTGGAGATTCACGGAGGCCGGCAACCATGCGATTCGAACCGCCCCATGCCGCGAGGACAACCCACCGATTGGTCAGCTGCGGTGGGACCCGCCTCCGTTCCCTGATGGACCGACGAGTTTCGTAACGGGAATCCACACGATTGCGACCAACGGCGACGCTCACACCCAAACGGGCATGGCCGCACATATCTACATGGCATCCGAATCGATGACCGACACCTATTTCTATAACGCCGACGGCGAGTTCCTCGTCGTGCCACAAGCTGGGCGCCTTCGGTTCGTCACCGAATGCGGCGTGCTGGTCGCCGAGCCTGGCGAAATCGTGGTCATGCCGCGCGGGATGGTCTACCGGGTTGAGCTCGTGGACAATCGGGCCCGCGGGTACATCGCCGAGAACTACGGTACGTATCTCGAACTGCCGGACCGGGGGCCGATCGGAGCCAATGGCCTCGCCAACCCGCGCGACTTTCTATATCCAGTCGCGGCATACGAGGATCGCGAACAGGGAGGCGAGCTTTCGGTGAAGTTCGACGGTCGCATGTTTGCGGTCGAGACCGACTACTCACCGCTCGACGTGGTGGGATGGCATGGCAACCACGCCCCCTACAAATACGATCTGCGTCGCTTCAACGTGATTGGGTCGATCAGCTTCGACCACCCCGATCCCTCGATCTTCACTGTGCTCACCGCACCGTCGCCTGACGTCGGTGTCGCCAACCTCGACTTTGTTGCCTTCGCCGACCGATGGCTGGTGGGAGAGCACACGTTTCGGCCGCCGTGGTATCACAAGAACATCATGAGCGAATTCATGGGCATCCTCTACGGCGTCTATGACGCAAAGGAGGAGGGTTTTGCGCCAGGGGGGATGAGTCTGCACAACATGTACTTTCCCCATGGCCCCGATCACGATGCCTGGCTTAAGGCGACAACGTCCACCCTCGAGCCCGAGAGACTCTCGAATACTTTGTCGTTCATGTTCGAAACTCGCTATCCGCTCATCCCAACCGCGTATGCCGGCTCCATCCCGGCGCTACAGGACGACTATCCGAGTGTCTGGCACAGCCTCGAACGGCATTTCGAGGGTTGATCGAAGCCGGTCTACGGCTCTCCGGTCAGCCAGCGGGCGACGAAGGGTGCGGCGCCGACAATCAAGATGACCCGCACCAGGTGGGTGGCGACGACAATGGCGCTGTTCGCTCCGATATCGGCTGACAATGCCGCCATCTGCGTTATCCCCGCGGGCGACGAGGAGAGAAACGCCGTGGCGCTGTCGACGCCCATGAGGCGCAGTATGAAGGTCAACGCAACACCCGTCAGGATCAGGGTCGCGACCACGACGACGACAGGCCAGAAGGCTTCCCGGAGCGTGCTGAGGGTGTCCCGGGTGAACTGTTCTCCCAGGAGCCAGCCCAATCCGGCGTAGGCAACGAATCGAAACCAACTCGGCATCGGGTGGATCTCGAATGGGCTGAGGCTGAGGGCGATGGCAGCAACCATGCCCCCGATGAGCGCGCCCGCGGGGACCTTGAGCCGGTCGAAGATGAGGGCACCGGCACCCACTACGACCACTGTCTGTACCGCCTGCATGGGTCCCCTTTCGTGCGCCCCTGGCGGGCGTCGCATGTGCTGTCAATTGGCATCCGAGCGCCGGCCGGCGCCCTCGCAAGCTACCCAGGATACGAGACATCGCGCTGCCACTCGGGCTTTGTGCCTGCCGGCGCAGCCATCGTGTTCGTGGGACTCGGAGCATGAGCGGCGTCCACCACATGGATAGGCCAGTCGCGTACGCTGGAGGCGTGGATATCGAGTATCTCGGCTTCGGGTCGATCGTCATTGATGGCGTGCACTTCGACCACGATGTCGTCATTGAGGACGGCGCCGTTCGAAAACGAGACAAAGCGCCGTCACGCGCCCACAAACGGGGAGGGCACACTCCCCTGTCGGCAGATGAGCAACTGCCCTGGGGCGGCACACAACTGGTCATCGGAACGGGCTACTCAGGTCGGCTGCCGGTTCTGCCTGATATAGAGCTGGAGGCGATACGCAAGAAAGTCGAACTCGTCGTCCTGCCGACCGCTGCGGCATGCGCGCTGCTGGAAGACGTGGAGTCTCCGACGGTGAACGCGGTGCTACACCTCACCTGCTGACGAGCGCGGCGAGGCCTACACTCGTTGTCATGGCTGAATGGATCTATTTCATCCACGCACCTCGTGAGAACTTCGCTGAGACGATGACCGTTTCGGAGGAGGCCGCCTGGAGCCTTCACCTCGAGCGTTTGAAGCGCCTTCACGACGAAGGGTCGCTCATACTGGCCGGACCGACCCTCGGTCGGCACAACACGGGCATCGTTGTGTTCGAGGCCGAGGACGAGAAAAGCGCTCGTACCACGATGGAAGAAGATCCTGTGTTGATGGGAGGGTTTGCTCAGGGAGAGCTCCGAGAGTTCCGCGTTTCCTTACTGCGCTGCCCATGAGAATCGGTGTCCTTCACCCAGGCGCCATGGGTGCGGTCGTCGCCAGTGCAGCGAACACCTCTGCCATGTGGGCCAGTGAGGGCAGATCCAAAGAGACGCTCGCTCGCGCCGACACATACGGATTGATCGATGCAGGTTCCCTGGAGGCGCTCGTCGATGAGGTCGATGTGGTGGTTTCCGTGTGCCCGCCGCACGCGGCCCTCGAGGTTGCTCATGATGTGAAAGCAGCCGGCTTCGACGGGGTGTATATCGATGCCAATGCCATCGCCCCCGAGTTGGCTCGAAAGATCGGGGCGCGGTTCTCCCATTTTGTCGATGGGGGGATCGTCGGCCCGCCCCCAACTACCAAGGGTACGACTCGCCTCTATCTGAGTGGCGAGGATGCCACGTCCGCAGCGGCGCTCTGGGAAGACTCGTTTCTCGCACCAATTGTCCTCGAAGGGCCGGCAGGGTCCGCTTCGGCCCTCAAGATGGCCTACGCCGGGTGGACGAAGGGGAGCACAGCATTGCTGCTGGCGATCCGAGCGTATGCAGAAGCCGAAGGTGTCAGCGACGCCCTTGTGGAGGAGTGGCACCGCTCTATTCCAGATCTGCCCGGCAGGCTTTTGCGAACGGCGAGCGGGACGGGCCGCAAGGCGTGGCGGTTCGTTGGGGAGATGGAGCAGATCGCCGCCTCGCTCGAGTCGGCAGGATTACCTGACGGATTCCACACCGCGGCAAGGAATGTCTACGCTCGGCTGTCGGATCTGAAGCCGGTTGTGAGCGCTGAGCTGGCTGATGTGATCGGGCGCCTGCTTGTTTACGAGGATTAGCGTTCACACTCGCTCTGAAATCTCAACAATCGTCTGCTCTGCTCGTGTGGTCCCACGATGATCAGCCGAGGTCGGGAAAAGATCTCTCACCATTGCCAACGCGGGTCCTGTAGGTTCGAAGCTGGCGCTGGGGAACGGCAACAGGAGGTGCCAACGTGAGCGTCATGGTGGCCGTCGAAGGGACGGTCCTTCCCGATCGAGTCGACGATTTTCGGAAGCTGCTCGAACGGATCATCCCAGAGACTCGTTGCTTCCGTGGCAACCAGTTCGTCACAACGTATTTGGATGTGGATGACACGTCCCGCGCGTTGTTTCTCGAGCTCTGGGATACCCGTGCTCAACAAGAGGAATGCTCAGCATGGCGTGACGAAACGGGTGTCACGGCCGAGCTGACACGAATGCTCAAAGCGCCGCCAACGGTGACGTACTACGCCGACACCCGCAGCTGACGCAACCGAGCTATGCGGTCTCCACCGAACCGGCCTGGGCCAGGCCCAGTTCCTCGGCGCCCATCTCCCGTAACCGAAACTTCTGGACCTTGCCTGTGATCGTCATGGGGTAGTCGTCCACGAATGCCACATATCTCGGCACCTTGTAGTGGGCGATCTGGCCGCGACAGTACTCTTGGACGTCTTCAGTTGATATGGCCGCACCAGGCTGGAGCCGAACGAACGCCATGACCTGCTCGCCATACTTGACATCGGGCACGCCGACGACTTGGGCATCAATCACCCTTGGGTGCGTCAGCAGGTATTCCTCGATCTCTCGCGGATAGATGTTCTCCCCGCCCCTGATGATCATGTCTTTGATTCGCCCGACGATGTTGACATACCCGTCGGTGTCCATCGTCGCGAGGTCTCCGCTGTGCATCCAGCCTTCGGAGTCGATGGCTTCAGCCGTGCGCTCGGGATCGTTCCAATATCCCTGCATGACCGAATAGCCGCGTGTGCACAGTTCACCCGTCTCCCCGACTGCGACCGTGGATCCGCTGGCAGGGTCGATGACCTTGACCTCGACATGTGGGTGAACCGTGCCAACCGTCGAAACTCGATGGTCGATGTCGTCGTCGGGAAGCGACTGGGTCGACACCGGAGACGTCTCGGTCATTCCATAACAAATCGTCACCTCGGTCATGTGCAGGTCGGCGATGACTCTCTTCATCACTTCCACTGGGCAGGGTGACCCGGCCATGATCCCGGTGCGAAGGGCGGTTAGGTCATATCCGGCAAGGTCGCCGACTCCCAGCTCAGCGATGAACATCGTTGGCACGCCATACAGGCTCGTGCATTGCTCTGCTGAGACTGCGGTCAGCACCTCGATGGGGTCGAAGCCAGGGCCCGGCACAACGATCGCTGCTCCGTGGGTAGTGCACGCCAGATTCCCCAGAACCATTCCGAAGCAGTGATAGAAGGGCACCGGGATGCACACCCGGTCAGACTCTGTGTAACCGCACCGCTCCCCGGTGAAATATCCGTTGTTGAGGATGTTGAAATGGGTGAGCGTGGCGCCCTTGGGGAGCCCGGTTGTCCCGCTGGTGTACTGGATGTTGATTGGCTGGTATGGCTCGAGTTCAGCGGAGCGCTCTCGTAGCTCATCCGCAGTGACCTCCGTCGCGCGGTCGAGTAGGTCGTCCCAGTCTGGCGTGTCGAGGTAGATGACGGTTTGCAGGTCGGGAGACTGTGGTTGCACGTCTGCGACCATGTCTCGATAGTCGGTGCCTCGGTATTCGGCGGCTGCAACGAGCATGCGACACTCCGACTGACGGAGAGCGTGAGCAAGTTCAGTCGCTCGGTAGGCAGGATTGATGTTCACGAGGATGGCGCCGACCTTGGCTGTGGCGTATTGCAGCAGCACCCACTCGGCACAGTTCGGACTCCATATCCCAACCCGATCGGCCACTTCTATTTCGAACGCCAGGAGGGCCTTGGCAACGAGATCGACCTGATGGTTGAACTCTGCATACGAGAGCCGGACGCCTTGATGCGGCACGACGAGCGCCTCTCGATCGGGGAACGTGGCGGCCACCCGGTCGAGGTTGGCGCCGATGGTTTCGCGGAGGAGAGGTTGGTTTGTGGGGCCGGCGCGGTAGGCCAGAGTCATTGGGGCACCTCCCTTGGGTCAGTCGTCAGCGTGTCGAATCCGATCGTATTCGGCAAGGGTCAGAGTGCCCACTTCGCCGGGCACGGTTGGCCTGCCCGGTTCTACGGCCCGTCTGCCTGCTGTGGATGGATCGCGGAGCAGCTCGGCGGTTGCCTCGGCTGGCACAATACGGAAATGCCTGTTCGTCGACGCTTGCTGTTCGTTCTGTTCGGCGGCTCGGCGCTGGGAACGATCGGGTATCTCGCTGCTGTCACCGTCACCGCCATCGCTGCCGAGAACATCACCGGTTCGGCGCGCTGGGCCGGAGTACCGGCTGCTGTCGCCACGCTGGGTGCGGCCGCCGGCGCCGGATCTCTGAGCCGCCTCATGGAGCAGCGGGGGAGGAGGGTCGGTCTCATTGCCGGGTTGGTGATCGCCGCCGTCGGCTCCGGCATCTCTGCATACGGGGTTGTGGTCGCCTCTATCGGCGTCCTCGTTGTGGGGATGTTTGCGCTCGGTTTTGGGCGGGCGTCCTACCAGCTCGCCCGTTACGCCGCTGCCGATTTGCAGCCGCCCGATCGGCGGGCCAGCGCCATCAGCTGGATGGTTTGGGCCGGAACATTCGGTTCGATCCTGGGTCCCCAACTTCTGGCCCCTGGAGAGCGGATGGGCGAATCGCTCTTCGGCTCCGGCCTTTCGGGGCCATTTGTACTCGCCGGTGTGACGTTCGGGCTCGCCGGCTTGGCTTGGTTCGTATTGCTGCGGCCCGACCCCACCACGTTGGCTCATCAGGCGGATGAGCCGGATCGGCCAGCGATATCAAACGCCGAGCTCTTGAGAAGGCCAAACGTCTGGGTGGCCGTCGCCGCCATGTGGTTCGGTCAGTTCGTGATGGTGGAGGTCATGGCGATGACGCCCGTCTTCCTTTCCTCGATCGGCGAGACTCTCCTCATCGTCGGACAAGTGATCAGCCTCCATACCCTCGGCATGTTCGCATTCTCACCTGTGACGGGGTGGCTGACGACGAAGTTCGGGAGTCGCTCGATGATCGCCGCCGGAGTGGCAGTGCTGCTGTCGGCGGCGGGGATGGGTTGGTTCGGAGCGGACGGGAACCTGGCGATTCTGTATCCGGCGCTGTTTCTGTTGGGCCTCGGTTGGAACTTCACGTTCGTGGCGGGCAGCTCTCTTCTCATCGAGGGCCTCGCCCCCGGTGAGGGCGTCCAACTCCAGGGCTGGGCCGACGCGGGGGTCTGGGTCGCAGGGGGAGTGGCGAACGTGGCAGCCGGGGTCATCCTCGACATAGCCGGCTTCCCAACCCTCAACGTCGTAGCTGGTGTCCTGGCGTTGGTTCCGGCACTGGCGCTCTTCGGAGAACGTTTCGCCAGGCGACCGGCGCGCGTTGGCGTTGGTTGAGCAGCCCGACTCGGTTGGCTCCCGTTGATTGCAATAGAGCTTCAGTGGGGCCTGGTGAGCACGTCGTTGAGGAACGAGTGGATCGAGTCCCGCGCCGCCCGGCCGTAGACATTGTCGAAGAAATCGAAAGCGTGGATCCCTCCTGGCCAGATCTCGAGGAGCGATTCATTGCCCGCGGCCCGCCATCGAGCGTCCATGAAGAGACTGTCGTCGAGCAGCGGGTCGTTGTCGCCGACCAGAAACAGAGCGGGTGGAAGGCCGGACAAGTCGGCAAAGAGAGG
>Ga0224508_10004522_pt1 | contig 11321 bp, 10 predicted proteins | sample SF_Jan12_sed_USG_4_FD_170157 | JGI IMG/M metagenome (GOLD analysis project Ga0224508, IMG submission 170157) | Sediment microbial communities from San Francisco Bay, California, United States - SF_Jan12_sed_USGS_21 | ecosystem: Environmental > Aquatic > Marine > Sediment | place: USA...
TCAGCTTTGCCGCTCCCGGTGGTGGCGTCGGACCTCATCGCGACAACTACGACGTGTTCCTTTGCCAGGGCATCGGCATTCGCGAATGGCGATTTACGACCAAAAGCGTCGCTGAAAACTCTGCCGCAAGTGATGAGCTTGCTCTTTTGCAGGAATTCGAGGGCGATGAATGCCATGCAACCCGCGAAGGCGATGTGCTGTACCTGCCGCCCGGCGTCGCACACTGGGGAACCGCGCAAAGAGCGTGCATCACCTATTCCATCGGCATGCGGGCGCCGCCCGGCTACGCCGACCCGGATCTGCGGCTTGCAGAAGTGCAACCCGGTTACCTGTCGCCCGCCGCACTCAAACGCGCCGGAACGCAGGCTTCAAAACTCGGGCGCGTTGTCACCGAACTCAAGGAATGGCTGCAACCGCAGGCACCGCGCGAAGACGAGATTACCGCATTGCTGGAAGGCCGCTCCACTCTGAAAAGACTGCGGCTGCACGGCATGGCGCGTCTCGCGTTCGACGATAAGCAGGTCTACCTGAACGGCGCATGCCGGACTCTCCAAGCTGCAGAGCGGGAATCGATTGCCCTGCTCTGCGCTCGTCGTCGACTCAACGCGGCAATCGTCTCGGCACTCGGCGACCAATGCCTGCACTGGCTGCTGGCCAACGGTGCATTTGAAATACCTGAGAATCACTGACCATATGTAAACAAGACCGCGCTGGGATGTTTGGCACAGAATTCCTGAAACGCCCAAATGGCAAGGGATGCGAATGATTTTCAATTTAGAGCCATGCGTCAAAACGTGACGCAGTTGGCAATTGGAACGGCTGCTCGCCGGTAGTATGGTCAGCCTATGGAACAGGCAGAGCATAACAGCAAGCGCTGGGTAATCTCGACGCAAGAAGAGATGCGTCAGGCCGCCATCGAGGTGGTCAAAGAAGCGACACGCAAAGTCTCGATCTTCACGCACAACCTGGAGCCCGGTATCTACGACGATCCCGAGTTCCTCGAAATCATCAAGAAACTCGTTCTGTCTCAAACCTACGCACGAATTCGGGTCCTGATTGCGGACCCGTCCCGTGCGGTCAAGAACGGCAACAACTTCGTCCATCTCGGTCGTCGCCTGAACACCTATATCGAATTTCGGCATGTACGCGAGGACCTGCGGACACATGCCGAGGCATTCTGCATCTCGGACGAGACTGCGCTCGTCTATCGCTTGCAGGCCAATCGCTGGGAAGGCATTGCCGACACACACGAACCGGCCGTCGCCAAGCTCTACAGCAAGATGTTCGACGAGATCTGGCTAGCCAGCGAAGTAGAAATAGAATTTCGCCAACTCGGCATATAGGAATATATGCATCAAACCGATTTGACAGTTGCGGCTGCCGTCGAGCAAGAAGGACGCTTTCTGCTCGTCGAAGAGTACGCCTCGGGCCAGCGCGTACTCAGCCAGCCCGGCGGACACATTGAAGCCGGAGAATCGCCGGAACAGGCCGTCACGCGCGAGACCATGGAAGAAACCGGGTGTGACGTTTCTTGCGAGGAGCTGGTAGGTGTCTACCTCTGGATTCATCCACAAACCCGGCAACAATTTCTGCGCATCGTTTACACCGCCCGGTTATTGCGCTGCGATAAAACACGTAAACTGGACGACGGCATCATCGGTCGCCGCTGGTTGACACTCGACGAGATAAGCAGTCGCCAAGCCATGCTGCGCTCCCCTGCCGTTTTGCGATGCATGCATGACTACGTATCTGGCAAGCGCCAGTCCGATGCCCTGTTGATCGGTATGCTGCCGTTGCAACACAATGTTGACCGCGTACTCGCGACGGCTGATCTGGTCTGAGCACGCGCCTGACCCGATCAGGCCATCTGCGGCCGAAAACAGGCGGCATTCTTATCCCTTGGCGGTGATTCTCAACACTCTGCAACCGATATATAATTGCCTATGCTGGTAAATCCTGTCGGCACGAAGGATGCACGAAAAAGTATTGAAGCCTGTTGAATCATCGCCCGAACAACCTTTCGGACTACGGATAGGACGGGACCTTATAAGGGCAACTCTGCCGTTTAAAGAGGATTCCGTGGCGTTGAGCTGGTGGCACGTCAGCTCGACGTTCGCCATGTTGGCCGTAGCGCTGGCCGGCGCCGGATTGGCACCGTGGTGGCCGTTGCAGCTACTGTTATCCCTGCTTGCCGCGATGCTGTTGGTTCGTACCTTCATCACGTACCACGACTATATGCATCGGGCGATTCTCCGGCGCTCGCGTCTCGCCTGGATCCTGTTCCGACTATATGCGGCACTTGCACTCACTCCTCCGCGCTCCTGGAAAAAGAGCCACAACTACCATCACGGCCATGTGGGCCAGATCTCGGCCGCAAGTATCGGCGCATTTCCAATCATGACGACCCGGATGTGGCGCGTGGCTTCGCGTGCCACGAGGGCCAGCTACAGGATCACCCGGCACCCACTCACGGTACTGTTCGGCTACGTAACGATTTTTTTCCTCAACGTCACCTTGCTGCCCTTCTTGAAAGACCCGGTACGACACTGGGACTCTTTTCTGGCACTCTCAGGACATGCGGCCATCATTACCGTGCTGTGGTTAGTCGGTGGCTTCGAAACCGCGTTCTTTGTGCTGTTGCTGCCGATGAGCATTGCCTCGGCACTGGGTAGTTACCTCTTTTTCGCACAGCATAGCTTTAAACGGATGCGAATCCTGTCCGAGGAAGCGTGGACGTATTACAGGGCAGCGATGGACTCGTCGAGCTACATGCGGCTCAACAAGGCGATGCAATGGTTTACAGGCAATATCGGGTATCACCACATCCATCACCTTAACGTCCACATACCTTTCTATCGTCTGCCGGAAGTGATGGATGCGGTCCCGGAACTTCAATCACCGGTAACGACGTCACTCTCACTGCGTGACATCAGCGATTGCTTCAAGTGTTGCCTGTGGGACGAAGACCGGCAGAGAATCGTGTCCTATCGCGAGGCATCTCGATTGGCGGTCGGCACCTAAATGGGAGTATCATCTGTCTGGCGGAAAAAGTACCAATACCGCCAACCCGCTAACAAAATGTCCCCGAGAATTGGGGCGCACTCTGACGGAAAAATGTACTTTTTTTCACCTCGAAACAACTTCAAGCAGATTGTCATTCTGAATCCCAAGGGCGGATGCGGTAAGACCACACTTGCAACCAACCTGGCGAGCTACTTTGCGCTTCGCGGATCCCGGCCTATGCTGATCGATAACGATCCGAACGGCTACACGTCCCGCTGGCTGCAGAAGCGTCCCAAAGACAGCTGCAGGATCCATGGCATCGCGGACGGCAGGTTGGAACTGCATGACATACGTAACTGGCAGTCGCATATTCCGAAAGGAATAGAGAGGGTAATCATCGATACGCCAGCCGCCATGGGTCGACGAGAGATTGCCAAGGTTACCTACAATGCCGATTGCATTCTGGTTCCTGTGCTGCCGTCGGCGTTCGATGTTCATTACTCGACCAAATTCATTGCCGACCTGTTGCTTCTCACGCAGTTCGAGCGGCCCGTCGCCGTCGTCGCAAACCGCACGCGACAAAACACCAAGAGCCTCGCCATGCTCATACGTGTCCTGGAGAGCTTCGAGACCCCAACGATCGCGGTGCTGCGCAACAGCCAGAATTACGTGCACGCCGCGAATCAGGGCCTGGGTATTTACGAGATGCCGTACAACAAGGTGAGGAAGGACCTCCAGCAGATGGACCTGATCGTCAACTGGCTCGATCAGTTATTGACGACAAACTTGCAACCCGAGCCGACATCCCTGTTCAATTTCCAGCCGAGGCCAGTCGCGGCTTCGGCAACCGGGTCCGATGTAGCCAGTCGCGGCTGAACCCGGTCCTGAAGTAGAATTCGCCGCCTATGGCGTTTTCCCTTAAGAAACAGGTAACGAATAAGCGAGTCATCCTCGGACTGTCGGGTGGCGTCGATTCTGCTGTCGCAGCAATTCTGGTTAAACAAGCCGGTGCCGAGGTACATGCCTTGCACATGACCAATTGGGAAGACGATGACGGCTACTGCACCGCGGCCGATGATCTGCAGGATGCCCGGCGTGTTTGTGAGCAACTGGACATCCCGCTACACCATGCAAACTTTGCAAAGCAATACCGAGATCAGGTATTTGACTATTTCCTGGACGAGTACCGCGCGGGCCGCACACCAAATCCGGATGTCCTCTGCAATCGCGAAATAAAATTCGGCGTGTTTCGGGACTATGCGAAGCGTCTTGGCGGCGACTTGCTCGCCACCGGACATTACGCGCGTTCGGGAATCGTCGACGGTCACGGTGCGCTGTTCAAAGGCGCCGACCCTGACAAGGATCAAAGCTACTTTCTGCACGCGGTCAGCGCGGAGGCCCTCGCCGAAACCGTGTTCCCCTTGGGGGACCTGCAGAAAGCGGAGGTACGGCAAATCGCCCGTGATGCAGGACTGGCGATTCATGACAAGAAGGACAGTACGGGCATCTGCTTTATTGGTGAACGGCCGTTTCGCGAGTTCCTTAGCACCTATCTGCCCGCTAATCCTGGCCCTATGAGAACACCAGATGGCGAAGAACTCGGCACTCACCAGGGACTGATGTACTACACACTGGGACAACGTCAGGGACTTGGCATTGGTGGCCGCAACGATCGCTTCGATGCACCGTGGTATGTCGTGGCAAAAGACATCGAACACAACGCATTGATCGTTGCACAGGGGGAGCACGAATTGCTGTTCAGTAACTGGCTCGTCGCGACTGATGCCAGCTGGATCGGAGCACCGCCCGATGGTCTCGACGGCGGCCTGAAGTGCAAGGCCAAGATCCGTTATCGGCAGCCCGATCAGGGCTGTGTCGTGGCACCGCAAAACGGCCAGACGCTCGAAGTACGGTTCGATTCGGCGCAAAAGGCCGTAGCTCCGGGCCAATTCGTGGTGTTTTACGACGGTGAGCAGTGTCTCGGCGGTGCCGTCATCGACAAAAGTGGATAAGCGCCGGGCTTTGCGTTTCGTTATAATGCGCACCCCTGCGGCCCCCTGGCCGCTACGTACAAACTGAGAATCCCGGAGAAAAAATGATGACGGACAGCTTTGGCGCGCGTTCAACGCTTGCGGTCGGTGGCAACAATTTCGAAATCTTTCGCCTCGACGCCGTTAAAGAAGGTCACGTAGAGCGACTGCCCTACTCCCTCAAGATCTTGCTCGAGAACCTGCTGCGGCATGAAGATGGCCGTGACGTCACTCGCGACGACATCCTCGCGCTCGCAAACTGGGACCCTAATGCGGCGCCCAGCACCGAAATTTCCTTTACGCCGGGTCGCGTCATCTTGCAGGACTTTACAGGGGTACCTGCGGTCGTTGACCTCGCCGCGATGCGGGACGCTGTCGTCAAGCTCGGCGGTTCGGCCGACAGTATCAATCCGTTGTCCCCCGCTGAACTCGTCATCGATCATTCGGTTCAGGTGGATAATTACGGTGCCGCGAATGCGCTCGACCTCAATAACAAGATCGAGTTCCAGCGTAACAAAGAGCGCTACTCTTTCCTGCGCTGGGGACAGTCTGCATTCGACAACTTTCGCGTGGTCCCGCCGAACACGGGAATAGTGCACCAGGTCAACCTCGAATACCTGAGCCGCGTCATTTTCGATGTCGACAAAAACGGTACCCGCTCCGCATATCCTGACACGGTCGTCGGCACTGACTCACACACCACGATGATCAATGGCCTCGGCATTCTCGGCTGGGGTGTTGGCGGTATCGAAGCAGAAGCGGCAATGCTCGGTCAGCCAATCACGATGCTGATTCCCAACGTCATCGGCTTCAAATTAAGCGGCAAACTCAAGGAAGGCACGACGGCGACGGATCTGGTATTGACCGTCACCGAAATGCTGCGCGAGAAAGGCGTCGTCGGAAAGTTCGTCGAGTTCTTCGGAGATGGCCTCGGACAATTGCCATTGGCCGATCGTGCAACGCTCGGCAACATGTCACCGGAATTCGGCTCGACCTGTGCAATCTTCCCAATCGACGGCGAGACCATTCGCTACCTGGAACTCTCGGGCCGCGACGCGGATCAGATCAATCTGATCGAGGCTTACGCGAAAGAGCAAGGTTTGTGGCGTCACGATGGGGAAGCCGATGCGCTATACAGCGATACGCTGGAGCTGGATATGGGTACCGTCGAGCCGAGCATCGCCGGACCGAAGCGGCCTCAGGATCGCATCGCGTTGAGTGCCGCCGCCTCAAAGTACTCGGACATTCTCGCATCGACCATTGCCGACCGCACTGATGGCGGCAGCGCGACAGCAAATATCAATGGCGAAGACGCAAACATTCGCGATGGCGCGATATTGATTGCTGCGATCACGAGTTGCACGAATACATCGAATCCCGCCGTTATGCTGGCGGCAGGCCTTGTTGCCAAAAATGCCGCTGCGAAGGGGCTCAAGGCCAAGCCCTGGGTTAAGACCAGTCTTGCACCCGGCTCACGGGTCGTAACTGACTATCTTGAGAAATCCGGCCTGATCGATGACCTCGGTGCTGTCGGTTTCTACAACGTCGGCTACGGCTGCACAACCTGCATAGGCAACTCCGGCCCGTTGTTGCCCGCGATCGCAGAAGCAGTTACGAGCGGTAACGTCGTCGGTACGAGTGTGCTGTCCGGAAACCGTAACTTCGAGGGCCGTATCCACGCCCTTGTACAACACAACTTCCTGGCATCGCCACCTCTCGTTGTCGCGTACGCTCTCGCCGGCAATATGGATGTCGACCTGCTCAACGACTCACTCGGCGAAGACCAGGACGGCAACCCCGTTTACCTGAAAGACATCTGGCCCTCGCAGTCCGAAGTGCAGGAAGCCGTTGCCAACAACATCGACTCGGGCATGTTCAAGACAAGTTATAACAGCGTCTTCGAAGGCGATGCCAACTGGAAGGGAATCGATTCGCCGACCGGCGAAATCTACACCTGGGACGAAGCATCCACCTACGTGAAAAACCCGCCCTATTTCGAAGGTATGAGTAAGGATGCTGTTGCAGTCAGCGATATCGAAGGCGCGCGTGCCCTCGCCCTGCTCGGCGATTCTGTGACCACCGACCACATCTCGCCGGCCGGTGGCATCGCGGCGGACAGTCCGGCTGCCAGGTATCTCGAGGCACAGGGTGTCAAGCGCGCAGACTTCAATTCCTACGGCTCACGCCGAGGCAATCACGAAGTCATGATGCGCGGCACGTTTGCGAATATTCGTTTGCGTAACCGTTTGGCGCCCGGCACCGAGGGTGGCTGGACCTGCCATCAACCGAGCGGTGAGCAGATGTCAATTTTCGATGCTGCCAATCAGTACAAAGAGGAAGGCACACCGCTCATCGTCATTGCCGGCAGCGAATACGGCACGGGTTCTTCGCGTGACTGGGCTGCCAAGGGCACGGTACTTCTCGGTGTCAAAGCCGTCATCGCCAGGAGTTTCGAGCGCATTCACCGCTCCAACCTGATCGGCATGGGTGTGCTGCCACTGCAGTTCTTCGACGGCCAGGATGCCGAATCACTGGGCCTCACCGGCAAGGAAGTGTTCGACATCAAAGGTCAGACAAGTGCTGACGCGAAGACCGTAACGGTTACAGCAACACCAGAGGATGGTGAAGCCGTTACGTTCCGGGCGCAGGTGCGCATCGATACCCCGAAAGAACGAGATTACTACGAGAACGGCGGCATCCTGCATTACGTCCTGCGACAACTCGCCGCATAACAAATGGCGTCAAAGTCAAATGGGGTCGAACCGAGCAAAGTCAAATGGGGTCGAACCGAGGTTCCCCTACGGAAACCTCGGTTCGACCCCGGTTAAGTTGTGCGCTTCGATCCCGATCTGATTGCTGCGCTCCGGGATGCCCGTCATGTCTGTGTCCTGACGGGCGCGGGCGTATCGGCCGAAAGCGGCGTACCCACGTTTCGCGACGCCCAGCAAGGCTTATGGGAAAAATACGATGCGCACCAGCTCGCCACTCCCGAAGCATTCGAAGAAAATCCCGAACTGGTCTGGCAATGGTATCGCTGGCGCCGCGAACTCGTTGCTGCGGCTGACCCCAATCCTGGCCACCTGGCACTCGCGCACCTCGCCGAGTTGGTGCCTCGGCTTACGCTCGTCACGCAGAATGTCGATGGCTTGCACCAACGTGCCGGAAGTCAAGGGGTCATCGAATTTCACGGCAACTTGTTCGATGATCGCTGCCATCAGGAAGGCTGCGTGATCAAGCACGAGCAAGAAGCCGCCGTGCCAGTCTGTCCGCGTTGCGGCGCTAAACTTCGGCCCGGCGTCGTATGGTTTGGTGAGGCAATTCCGGAGGAAGCGCTCGACACGTCTTTCGCCGCCGCCGCCGACTGCAATGGATTCCTGTCGATCGGTACATCATCGCTGGTCTACCCGGCCGCCGGACTGGCCGATATCGCAAAGGAAAACGGCGCGATCGTCGCCGAAATAAATCCAAACCCGACAACGCAGGCTGAAACGTACGATTTTTCGATCAACAGCAAAGCCGGAGTCGCGTTGCCGAAGCTGCTAGAATCACTGGCCGTCTAAAGGTCTTGTTACACAACGGAGACACAGCCAATGCAACGATCAGCCGTGAACATCCTGGCAGCCCAGAAATGGACAAGAATTGCCAGTTGGTCGCTGGGTATCTTTTTGCTCATCATGTTCGTGATCGGCTTTTGGGTCTCGCGCGAGCCGGACGTATTCTGGGTCAACCGCTCGGCGGACCCGGAATCCCCTGTTGTCGGTTTTTCGACCACGGACACATTGATCCGCGTCGCCGAGACTCTGCTGCAGAAGCCGGGCGGTTACCTCACCAATGACAAGATCCCGCCTATGCTGATTCTCGACAATATTCCGAGCTGGGAACTCGGTGTAGTCAACCAGATACGCGACCTTGGCCGTGTCATGCGAGACGATTACACGCGCAGCCAGTCTCAGTCGAAGGAAGATGCCGACGTCGCGATTGGCGCTCCGCAGTTCTTCTACAACAATGACTCCTGGATATTCCCTACCACGGAATCGGAATACCAGGAAGGCATCGATGCGTTCGCACGATATCGCGACCGACTGGCATCCGGCGATCCGGATACGCAGTTTTACGCCCGCGCCGACAATCTCCGGGAATGGCTGGCCCAAGTTGAGAAACGCCTGGGCAGTCTTACGCGTCGCCTGGGTAACAGTGTTGCTGCGAATCGCATCAATGATGACCTGGGAGGCGACGCTGCCGCCGAGGCGGCCGGACCACAACCGGATACCTTCAACGTTCGCACGTCATGGTTCATGACCGACAACATTTTCTTCGAAGCCCGTGGCACGGCCTGGGCGCTCGTGCATTTCTTCCGCGCCGCCGAGTTCGATTTCGCAAAGGTGCTCGCCGACAAAAACGCGGAGGTCAGCGTCCGTCAGATCATTCGCGAACTCGAGGCCAGCCTCAATCCGCTGCGCTCCCCGATAATCCTGAACGGCGGTGGTTATGGTCTGTTTGCAAACCACTCCCTGGTCATGGCCAATTACCTGGCGCGCGCCAATGCAGCGGTGATTAATCTTCGCGAACTACTCGATCAGGGTTAGTCGACCATTCGTTTGTCGGAGATTATGAAACCGATCAGTAGCGCAACAACTGCCATGCTCCAGACGATCACGGCGCCGGTCGGCAGGTCCAGTAAATACGACAGCACGATACCGATGAAATACGCAAGCACGCCGACGAAGTAACCGGCAGTCAGGCGGTTACCCCTGCGAATTCCTGTCGTGGCAAGCGCCGGAATGATCAGGCTGGCGAACACCAGGTAGATACCGACTATCTGGACCGATGCCGTAACCGTTACCGCAAACGCCAGGTAGAATGTCAGGGCTCCGGAGCGCGGGTGCATGACGAACCAGACGATCAGTACAACTGTATAGAGCGCCGCGATTGGCAGCAATGACGACCAGGTTTGCCACAGGATCTGGCCGACCAGCAGTTCCTTCAGGTGCTCACTGCCGTGAGGGTTGCCGGCCAGCAACAGGATGCCACCCGTTGCAGCCAGAATGAACAAGATACCAATCAGAGGCTCTTGGATCTTCGGCCAGCGCTTTTCGGTCCAGTGCAATCCTATCGCGACAACTAACGCGGCGCTCACCGCCGCAATCTGCACTTCGAACCCGTCGGGATCCCAGTCCATCGCATGCGCCGCAATAACGCCCAGACCGGCCACCTGTGCAATGGCGAGGTCGATGAAAATAATGCCTCGCTCGAGGACCACTTGTCCCAGCGGGACGTGGGTGCTGAGCACGATGATACCGGCGACCAGAGCCGGTCCGACGATGGTCCAGTCAATCAGATCACCCATCGCTCAGCCCCTGCAACAGACGATCGACAATATCGTCGAACAAGGAGAACAGGTCGTCTGCCTCAGCGGTGCCGCCAACGGTCAGCGGCAGAACCAGCTCCGGAATGCCGACTTTCTCCGACAACCAGACTGATGGCCTGTCGTCCTGGTACGGCGACCGAATGATGAAGTCCGCACCGCCCGCCGCGAACTGCTTCGTCAGTTTGCCAAGGTGCGTTGCGGTTGGCGGCAATCCCGCTATGGCTTCGAGATTGGCGACCTCCTCAAGGCCCAGCCAGCGCTCCAGGTATACCCACGACTTGTGGTGCGTAATTACACGCGCGCCTCGCAGCGGCTCGGCCTGCGCCTCCCAGTTCGTGATTGCCTCCTGCCATCGGTTCAGGAAGTCGGCCAGGCCAGCCTCGAATGCCGCCGCATTTTCAGGATCGAGCGATGCCATCCGATCGCCAAGTGCCTTGCCCACGGCCGCGATATTGTGCGGATTTGTCTGAATATGCGGATTCCCGAGTGGATGAATGTCACCCTGCGAACGGTCGACGTTTCCAGTCTTGTCGAGGCGCAGCACGTAGCTGCTCGCCTCCATGTAGCCAGCCCTGCCTGGCATGACGTTGCGGTTGTTGGCTTTCTGCAGCAGCGCGGGCAACCACCCGATCTCAAGCTGCGCGCCACTGCAAATGACAAGATCCGCTCGCCTCACCTTGGCGATCAGGCTGGGTCGCGCCTGTATGTAGTGCGGATCCTGCAACGCTGTTGTTGCGCTATGCACGCTAACGCGCGACTGCCCGATTTCTGTCGCCAGGGCCGCCCACTCCGGCTCGCAGGCAAAGACCGTTAGCTCCGCGGATGCCAGCGCAGGGACGATTGCGAGCAGCAGTACAACAAGGGTTCGATGCATGCCGACTCTCCTGCGCTAGAACGAATGCGCGCCATGCGCGCCGATG
>Ga0224508_10004523_pt1 | contig 11320 bp, 9 predicted proteins | sample SF_Jan12_sed_USG_4_FD_170157 | JGI IMG/M metagenome (GOLD analysis project Ga0224508, IMG submission 170157) | Sediment microbial communities from San Francisco Bay, California, United States - SF_Jan12_sed_USGS_21 | ecosystem: Environmental > Aquatic > Marine > Sediment | place: USA: California...
TGATTTGAAAAGTCTTCGTTAATTCCTTGCGCTGTCTCTTTCACGATTTTCGCGTGCTCCGCGTCCGTCACCCAATTCGTCCAATGTAAACGCATCAACTCATTAGCTGCGACTAGGCGAGCGATTCTTTTCAACTCAGACGAAGGACCCGCGTCGCTCTTGACTGTCGGCTGTTGTGCCGATAGATCGCTTCCCGCATGGAAACCTCCAACGAACACAGACATCGCACTTACACTAAGAACCAAGATCAATACCGTTTTTTTGGCAAGTCGCATTTGCTGCTCCTTTGTATTTGATAAACGCACTTCGCGAATCACGTGACACTCCAAACGTTTAGAGGCAACTCCCGCATGCCCATCCATCCTAGTTTTCTAAGACCCTGTGAATGACTCCATGACCGCGTTGCGAATTCCTCGCGTGAGTTCGGCCATAGGGAATGGTTTAACATAATACTCTCGAACTGGATATTTGATTGCCTGTTTGCTATCGCACCGCGAGAGAATGAACACCGGCATACGGCAGGTCGCTGGATTCTCGCACACGGCTTGGAGAATCTTTTCGCCCCAACCATCTGGCATATCAGGTTCAAGTACCAAGACGTTAGGCTGCCAATTCTGGAGCATGTCTAAGCAGACCTGACCATCCGAAGCTGCTTGAACTTCGAAATGTTGCCCCAACAGGTAGTCACGATAAGCATCGAGCAATTCCCGTTCGGGGTCCGCAACTAACACGCGAATGCTCATTGGATAATTTCACCCTCAATTTCGGGGCTCACTTAACAAAATCATCGCGGTGTCAATCTCAGCCCCGCGAATTATGCGCCAGCGTCAGAAAAACTAAACCTTTGCAGCAACAAAACCACAATTGCCATCCAGATTGAGAAATCGCGCGCGAATCCGCTCAGACTTGCACGCCTAAGATGTGATCCTCAAGGAACAAAGCCGATCAGGAGTTCTTGCGAACAGGACGTTTCCTGAGTCAGGCTGAATCGGTGCAAAATCGATCTAATGGCGCAGATTTTGCTCAGCTTCTGACTTCATTGCAGCACTAAGTCGAGAGGTCAAGTGCGTTCCTATTAAACCAAGGTAAGGGGTTTTGCCAGATAAACAGCGAACGAAAGGAGAAATACCATGGCCGATCAGATTCTTGAGGCTGATTATACGAACAACAAGCAGCACACGGCTTTCATGACAGGACAAATCAAGTGTAAGGATGGTGGAGCTGGAGAGATTATGGCTGAACTGTTCGACGTAAGTGGCGAACGGAGATTCGATTTGGCTGCCGGAGTTCACCAGCATGCGGATTCGCGCGTCGCCTGCAATTCCTTGACGATGCCCGTACCCCCGCGCTGGCGCGTCAAGTGTTACCGACTCGAAACAGAAGCTGGCATCGAAACGAACTGGGCAGAAATAGACTAGGATGGCGATGCAACGAACAAAACCGGTAACGAAGCGAATCCAGTTGAGATTTTCGTGGCGGTAACTTACTGCCGCCGCAAGAGATGTCCATTTCCACCAATGGCCGGCAATAGTTCTTCGCTGTTGCTCTGAGGCGTCTGTAATTTCGCCCTCAATGAACTGTACGGTGCCCTTCGGAGCCTGTACCATGCGATGGTACTTCATTGCCTTGCACTTCGTCGATTGCCGATGACCGATTGGATAAACGAAACTCCGTTTCTTGAACAACCTGCTTATCAAGGCGTGCGAATCGCTGGCTCATCTTGCCGGGAAGAACCTCCTTCGCCAGGGCATGCGGGTCACCCACAGGCAGTTCGGCATGCCGCAAGATGATTGTGCCATTTGAGGCGATTACTCTGGCGATCTCATCGAGAGCAGCGCGTTGCATTGGCGTTCGCTCGACAATAATCCTGTCCACACTGCCATTAGGAAACGGGATTCGATCAGCGCGACCGGAAATGTGCCGTGGGATTGGCTGTCCTCGTTCTCGACCGATTGTTTTGACGCAACTCGGATTGAGGTTCCAAGCATGGGCATGACGGCCTTCGCCCCCGATATCAAGAATGAATTCCGTTCGCTGTTCGGTATTTGGCACGACCAAATGCTCCGCCGATTTCCATTCTCTCAAAGGATACGTATTTGGCTCGTTGGATTTCAACAACCCGCAGAATTTAACGCAAATCACGAGCCAACTCCGGAATCTGTCACAGTTTACGAGCCATCGAATGTTGATGTTTTCACCTACCACAATGCAACCCACAAGATGTGCGTTTTGGCACAGGAATGCACAGTTTTAGATTCTAGCCGCAAGCCGGAATTGAAGACCGTTGCTTGACATGAAGCAGCAGGCTGACTCGAATCGACTACAGCGACTGGGCGACCGCGGCATTGCGGGAGAACATGGAGACGAGACCAAGATGGAGACACCAATCGGACACGGAAACTATGAGTGATCGATTGCAAGCGGCGCCTGCCAAGACTTTGGCCCTTCAAGTCTACTTGACCGGCACTATCAACCACCTAAGCGTTAAAAAAGTATTTCGAGGATTGCGACCCTCTTGAGCAGCGCTTAAAGTGGCTTAATTGGGTGCAGCAGGTGTTTTTGCTCGGAAAGACACGATTAGACTAGTTTGGCAGGAGCCTCAATGAGTGAGCTGACAGATTCTCTTTTGAACACACAATTGCCGCTGCCAGTACGGCAAATCTATCTCCGCGGACACAATGCCAAGACTTCTTTAGAGCGCACTCTTACCGCCTACTATCTGTGGGAAGCATCGCTCAAGTTGCTGGCAGTGACGGCGATCGTTGAGTATGCCGAGCTAGATGACCACGATGCTGCCATCGAAGAGCGGCTACGCAACCTTGCTCATCCTTCCACCGGTCACTGGCTGGAGTTTGTGCGATTATTAGTACCTGAATTGGCGGATCGCGGCGACAAAGGCTTTGCTGACGTGCAGGAGTTCTTGTTCGGGCGACGACACGACGACATGCCGCGCGCTGCCGAGTTACATGCACTTTTGCGTGAACTGCTTGAGGGCAAGTCGGGTGGGCGGTCGACGGTCAAGGTGTCGATGCTTTTCGACCAACTTGTAATGCTGCGCAATCGCTTGATCGGACATGGCGCCGCTGGTCAACAGAGCGACGAACACTTCACAAAACTTGGACGCGTTCTGCTCTCGGGCGTCGGAGAGATTTTGAGGCGTTTTGACGTACTCGCCGGAAGACGTTTGGTCTACGTTGGCGACGTACAGCTTCTCGCGTCAGGTGGGTTGCGCGTGGAACGATTTCTTCTACATGGGGAATCGGCATTGCGTGATACGGTCGATCTGCCCGATCGCAGTGCGCAGACGCTGCCTCAAAGAGTCTATTTGCAGTCGGCCCATTCCGATCTGCTTCCTATCCACCCGTTGTTAATATACGAGTCCAAGACCAGCGAAGTCTTTTTCCTGAATGGTCGTCGCGGCAAGAAGAAAGCCGATTATCTGAGCTATACCAGCGGCGATATCGTTCCCCGCGAGGGTCTGGAACAAAGCCAACGCGAGTTCCTCTCAAGAATCCTGGGAGTGGCCGTGGATGAAGAGCATCTCAGCGCTTGGTCGGCGATGACCGACACCGACGACGTGGAGATGTCCGACACGGGCAGTGACGTCAAGCAGTTGGGCGAATTCGAGCTGATTTCCCGCATCGGTCGTGGCGGCATGGGCGAAGTATTTCGCGCAATTCAACCCTCGCTCGGCCGCGAGGTGGCGCTTAAATGCCTGACCCGTACCGGCGATCCGAGTGCCGAGTCGCGCTTCGAACGTGAGATCAACGCGCTTGGACGTGTCGAGCATCCGCATTTAGTAAAAATCTTTACTGCGGGGACTGAAGAAGGGCAGCGGTTTTACGCAATGGAGCTTGTCGAGGGGACGAACCTCGAGCGGGTGACGCAGTGTTTATCGAGCCGAGCTATCGAGAGTGGCAAAACAACTTGGTGTGACGCACTGAAATTAGCACTTGCAGACACTCGCACCAGCGAAGAATTGCTGTCGACATCCAGTGGTTCGGTCACACAATCGCCAGGTCCAGTAACGCCGCCAGAGACCAACACCGCCAAAACTGATGACCTTGTCTTAGACGCCGTGGATGGTGACTATGTCAACGAGATGGTTGAGCTCATGCGGCAGGCTGCCAGTGCGACTCACGCCCTTCACGAGGCTGGGCTCTTCCATCGAGACATCAAGCCCTCGAACATTATGGTCGATCAGCGTGGCAAAGCTGTGCTAATGGATTTGGGGCTAGCGAAGTCAAGTAGCGAAGGGGCCGATGGACCGACTCAGACGCGGCAATTCGTCGGAACGCTTTGCTACGCCAGTCCGGAGCAAGTTTGGAACGCCAAGAGTGTGAGCCGCCCGAGCGACGTGTACAGTCTGGGTGCGACACTTTGGCATCTGCTCACGCTGCGTCCACCGTTTGATGCTGACATGGAACGTTCCAGCCCCGAATTAATGCTGGACATTCAACAGCGCGACGTGGACCCGATTCGAAAGTTCAATTCGCACGTGTCGCGCGATCTCGAAGCGATTGTCCTCAAGTGCATGGAGAAGCGGCCCGCCGCGCGGTACCAGACTGCTCTTGAACTAGAGGAGGATCTTGGTCGCTATCAACGCTGCGAGCCCGTAACGGCGCGGCATGTCGGTCCTGTTGGAAGACTCATCAGGCGCTGCCGACGCAATCCCAGGACTTTCGCCGCGACTACCACGATCACCGTACTCGCCATGATGCTAATCGTGCTGGCAATTTATGGTATACGCGAACAAAGAAACAGGAACGAACGAGCATGGGCCACGGAAGAACTCAATAAATGGAAGGTCGAACAGCCAAACGAGTGGCAAGTCGCGATCGCGACTTACCCGGGAATCGAGACTTGGTGGTTCGAGGACGAGGACGCTTGGCGATTGCTTCCAAAGGTGCGGACTCAGCTCGGAAAAACGCCGGAGAGAATTCTTGCCCTTTACGACGCGAATTCCGTTGGAGAGAAGCTCAAAAACATGCTCGCCAGGCCGGATCTGTCTGGCGTACCGCCGGCCAATATAACTTTGGCCAAGCCCATCACCAACGAGACGGCGAATGCTGAAGACGTCTCAGGGTGGGAGCTAGATTCTATTGCGGCGACTGAGTACCAGATTAAGACCACATCGGAAGAATACAAAAAACTCGTGTCGAAGCAGGATCAGCCCGTCGAGACGAAAGACAAGCTAGATACTATGCGCGACAATGCGGCAAAGCTAAAAAGCCTGGTGCTGGACAAAAAGACTGCCAACGTGACTGCATGCCGCGACGCCGTGCAAACGGCTAGGGATTACTTCGAGGCCCGAGCCAAGAAGCGAGCTTACGCCGCGCAGCTACATACAATGGCCCTGCTGAAGTATCGGCTTGCGACACTATGCGAGAAGGTCGCACGATTGTACAAAAAGGCCGACGACTTCAACCAGAATGCCGAATATGAAATGAAAGCAGGCGAACACATTAGGCTGGCGCAGGATCATTTCAACAAGGCGTTTGGAGAATATGATTACGATCACAAAACTCCGCTTCGACGACTTTTGGAATATGACTTCGTTCAATTCGCCTTTGCCCGCGCCCGGTTCTTGCGGGGCAAGGAAGGTGTCCCGAACAAGGATGTTGATGCGGCCGTCGAAATTGCTCGGAAAAGACTGGAAGACCTAAATGAAAGTCTCGCGGGCGAGGCGTCTCGCCCCGAGTTCGAGTCTAGCCCTGGCTTCGAACTGTTCCGCATTGTTGTTCTGTGTCAGCAAGGAGCCAAGTGGCGCGAGCTGGCGAAAAGCGGGGAGTACACTAATCGCGCAGAATCAGCAGAAGGGTGTTACGAATCAGCAGAGGAGTGTTACGATGAAGCCGTCGATCTTGCGAAGAACCTGAACGCCGCTCGAGTACATATCTATACTCTGGTGCGACTCGGCTGGCTATACATGGATCAGTGGAAGTATAGCGAAGCATCGGAGAAGTTTGAAACGGCCCGAAATGTCTTTAATAAGGACGAATTAAAATGGGACGATCCTTTGGGGATTTTGCACGGCGCCGCAATGGCCAAGCGATATATAGGACGCACGCCTTCCGCAATGGAGGACTTTGAGTTTATCAAAAAGGTAGTCAACGATAGGGTCCAAATTGACGAGCTCGATGATGAAGAAAAGGACAACTATAAACGTCGATTGGCAAACTCCCTTGAACGTTACGCAGACTGCCTACCAAATCAAGCCACGATCAAACCGAGGCGTAGCGATATTCTGGAGGAGGCCTTCAATACGGATTCGAATCCCAACCCAAGAATCGGTTACAAGTGGGTGATAGCCCTTGCACTGGAAGCGTTGGCATCAGAGCCCCGCCCCCTTGAACCAGTGATTGAAAAACTGGATGAAATCAAGGTCCTGCTCGACGTTAGCTCGGAAGCAGAACACAAAGATATTCACCGTAGAATTGCTGAAACCGTTAGGCAATTGTGGAACGATCCCAATGTGGCAAAAGAGAATTTGCGCAGCATGCTGACCAAGGAGGAGCTGAACAAGTACAGCGACCGCGAAAGCCTCGAGATGCGTTTGCTTGCCTGGCAGTTGCTCATGTCAAACGCGACGAAAGCAGAACAAGAGCAAGACCGTGAAACCTTCAAAAGAATCGAGGGGATTATCGACGAGGCCATGAATGACAAACAAAATCCGAAGCCGTATCCAACACTCTCATTCTTAAACCAGTACAAACAGATCTACGAGACGTCTACTTGGGATAGCTCGAAAGTGTCCGAATTTCGCGAGTTGGATCTAAATGGTGATTGGATCATCACACCCCAAGAATGGTCCGGCAAAAGTGACTGAGGAAGGCATCATCGATGATCATCCACTGGAAAGGGATTTCGAGGATCGAGTTTATCCAAAGTGGTCTGGGAGCATTCGTGAATGAAATTGAGCGATTACGGATTACAAGCGTTGCTGTTCCGCCACTCGGTTGCGGCCTTGGCAGCCTACGTTGGGCTGAAGTGAAACGGGAAATTGAATCGACTCTTGGTGAACTGAGTGATGTCGACGTGCTCGTTTTCGGGCCGGCGGGAGAAGCCACTCGCATCGAAGATGAAGACTGCCGCGAAAAAACCCAAGATGAGCCTCGGCCGTGCTGCTTTGCTGGGACTGGTGCGTCGCTACGTGGCAGCATTGATGGACGATGCAGTCACGCTGCTTGAGTTGCAAAAGCTGATGTACTTTCTGAAGGAGGCCGTCGCAGTTCCGAAACTCTATTTCGTAAAGGGACGCTATGGTCCGTATTCGACAAATCTGCTGTAAGTCCCGACCGATCACGAAGGCCACTACGTCACGGGATTCGGGAGAGCATCAGAAGAACCGGGAAAGTAGTTGAGCCAATACCCGACGCTGTGAAGAAAGCAGGAAAATTCCTGAAAACCAAACCAACGACGTTCGAATGCATCCGTCGTGTCAAAAACTTGATCGACGGATTCGAGACCGCCTATGGGATGCAATCTCTTGCGAGCGTACATGGAGTCGCCAAGCATGAGGAATTGCCAGCGAAGACGTGCGATGACGGAATTCGCGGAAACGCAATACGTTTACATTGGAACAGATCTGCTCGATCCGTGACAACATGGGAAAGGCTGTCACAGATGGGGTGGCTATGACATGACGAAAAGCTGATCCCCACCAACAGGTCAGAACGCGGAATGGAAAGATCAATATCTGTGCGCTAGCGGATGTAGCAAATCGCCTCCGGGATGAGAGGCAACTCGCCCTTAGATAAATACGGATGATCTCCTGACTATTGGCTATGGACCAGCGCGAGATTGACATTCAGTTCCGCGGTTTAGTCTCGGCCTAATCTGCCAGATAAGTAGAGATTGTCGTCAAGTTGTTCGCACTTTGTCTTTTGCAAAGTAGGTGCGTCCTCAATCTTATTGACACCCCATCCAGCAATCGTTGGAGCTTGGATGCTGCCTATAATCTTCGGCGCGATGAAAACGTGTACTTCGTCGATGGCGTTCATTGCGAAGAAATTGCCGATCACTTCACCGCCACCTTCGACCAGTACATTTGTCATTCGGCGACGACCTAACTCGTCGAGTAGTTTCTCCATTTGCTCTTGCGGATCATTAACTTGCAGTTTGAGAAGTTCACAGCCCATATCACTCAATTGTAAGCATTTATCCGCTTGCGCGTCTTTCGAGACGACAACAATCACTGGGGTCTCTTTGGCTGTGCGAACGAGCTTACTTTCGAGCGAGAGCGACGCTTGGGAATCGAGGATAATTCTCGTCGGTATACGGACACCTGTTGGACGTGCAGTTAGTTGTGGATCGTCCAATTGAGCGGTCTTACGGCCGACCATGATCGCATCGACTCGGCCACGTAATTGATGTACGACCGCACGAGACAATTGATTGGAAATCCATCGGCTGTCGCCGGTACGAGTCGCGAGTTTGCCGTCGAGCGTCATGGCCCATTTAGCGATGACCCACGGGCGGCCGGTTTTGATTAGCTTCACATACGGAGCGTTCAACTCTTTGGCTTGCTCTTCTAGCAAGCCAACTTCGACTTTGCTTCCTTGTTGCTTCAATTGTTCGATTCCACCACCGTCGACTTGCGGAAACGGGTCTCGCTGTGCGATCACTACTCGCCGTATTCCAGCTTGAATGATCGCTACGGTACACGGCGGTGTCTTGCCCTGATGACAACAGGGTTCGAGCGTGACGTATAGCGTCGCGTCTCGTGGAATTGATCCAGCGTTTCGGATTGCTTCAACCTCTGCGTGAGGACCGCCGAATCGTTGGTGCCAGCCCTCGCCGATGACTTTGTCATGATGCGCGATTACACAACCGACCATGGGGTTTGGTTCAACGTAGCCTAGTCCTTGCTCGGCAAGTTCTAAAGCGCGGGTCATCAGGCGGATTTCTTTTGCAGACGCTTGCATCTTGAAACTCGGTGACTGTGTGCCACTCGCTCTGCCAGTGTCGGTGATGAACGCACTGGCAGAGCCAGTGGCACCTGCCAATAACGAACGCGGCTCGTTCTTAAGCCAGAACTTTGTCCAAAATTTTGCCGGCGATGTCGGTTAACCGATAGTCTCGTCCCTGAAAGCGGAACGTAAGACGCTCGTGGTCAATGCCCAAGCAGTGCAAGATCGTCGCCTGTAAATCATGGACGTGAACGGGATCTTTGACAACATTGTAAGAAATGTCGTCCGTCTTGCCGACCGTTACACCGCTCTTGATGCCGCCTCCCGCCATCCAGATCGTGAAACAACGTGGGTGATGATCGCGGCCATAGTTGTCGCTGGTCAGGTCACCCTGGCAGTAGGCTGTTCGACCGAATTCTCCGGCCCATACAATGAGGGTGTCGTCGAGCAAACCACGTTGTTTTAGGTCCATAACGAGTGCGGCCGATGCCTGATCCGTCTGTTTGCACTTGTCGCGAAGTCTCGCTGGAAGGTTTAGGTGATGGTCCCAGCCACGGTGGAAAAGCTGAACAAATCGAACTCCACGTTCGACTAGTCGTCGTGCCAACAGACAGTTCGCCGCGTAAGTTCCCGGCTTCTTCGCCTCATCCCCATATAGTTCAAAAGTATGTTCCGGTTCATCCGTGATATCGACCAAATCCGGGACCGACGTCTGCATTCGAAACGCCATCTCGTATTGATTGATACGAGCGTCGACTTCCGGGTCGCCAATTGCGTCATTGTGCATTCGATTCAACTTGGCGATACCATCGAGCATGCGTCGTCGCGTGATTCGACTGATGCCCGGAGGATCTTTCAAGTAAAGCACAGGATCACCACCACCGCGAAACTTGACACCTTGATGTTCCGCCGGTAGGAACGCCGATCCCCATAAACGACCAAACAAAGGCTGATCGCCAGGACTGCCGCCCGAGATGAACACTACGAACGCGGGTAGGTTTTCGCATTCGCTACCCAGGCCGTAGCTTAACCATGCACCGATGCTCGGACGACCAGGTTGTTGGCTGCCGGTTTGAATGAACGTAATCCCGGGATCATGATTGATCGCTTCTGTGTAGAGCGAGCGGATGATGCAAATCTCGTCGACAATCTTGGCCGTGTGCGGCAACAGCTCACTTAATTCCGCTCCGCACTTGCCGTGCTTTGCGAACTTAAACAAGCTGGCCGTGAGCGGCTTCGACTTTTGATCCGAAGTCATGCTCGTCAGTCGCTGTCCCATTCGAAAAGAATCGGGCAATTCTACTCCATTTAGCGATTCAAGCCTGGGCTTGGGATCGAACAGATCGAGCTGCGATGGCGCACCAGATTGATGCAGGAATATCACGCGTTTGGCCCTGGGAGCGAAGTGAGGAACTGCTCCGTACGTCATTTGACGTGTTGCGGCATTTGCTTCGCCGCCCGTTAGTGACGCAAGCGCCGCCGCACCAATGCCGGAACTCGTTCGGCTGAAAAATTGCCGACGCGAAAGTGTTTGAACGAGTTGTTGATTCAGTTTGTCCACCACGCCGTCAGCTTTTTGTTATTGTTTCGTGCAAGTTGAGGATCATGCTGGCGATGATCGTGTAGGCAGTGTACTCGCTTACATCGAGCGATTCGTCTCGGCTAGATTCGCCGACATTCAACAATTGCATCGCAGTAGAATTTCCTGATTTGAAGTCCTTCAACTCGGCCAGGAAATTGTCGGCGAGCACATCTAATTCCGCTGGTGTACAACGTCGAGATGTTGCGAGACGAAAGCCATGAGCAATTCGCTCGCGATAATCAGGGCCGGCCTCACGCATCATGCGTCGCGCCAACCCTCGTGCGGCTTCAATGAAGGTCGGATCGTTCATCAGCACCAGTGCGTCCAACGGTGTGCTCGGCCGCGGACGACGCACAGTACAAACTTCACGATCCGGCGCACCGAGGATCGACATCGATGGAGGCGGTACAGATCGTTTCCAAAATGAATAGACGCCGCGTCGATACAGATCTTCACCGCGGCTTTGGACGTAAACCTGTGCGGTAAACTCGAGCGGATTAAATGAAATCTCCTTCCAAAGTCCCGGTGGTTGGTATGGATAGACGCTCTTGCCGCCGATTTGCTCAGTCAACAATCCGCTCACTTCAAGCGCCTGGTCGCGGATGAATTCTGCATCGAGCCGAGACCTCGGCCCTCGCGCGATTAATCGATTCATACGATCCTTGGCAAGCTGCTGGCGTGAAACGCGGCTTGATTGGCGGTATGTCGCGCTCAGCACAATTAACTTCTGCATGTGCTTCACATCCCATCCGCTCTCGACAAACTCGACAGCGAGCCAATCAAGCAATTCTGGATGAGTTGGCAGTTCCCCACGCGTGCCGAAGTC
>Ga0224508_10004524_pt1 | contig 11317 bp, 9 predicted proteins | sample SF_Jan12_sed_USG_4_FD_170157 | JGI IMG/M metagenome (GOLD analysis project Ga0224508, IMG submission 170157) | Sediment microbial communities from San Francisco Bay, California, United States - SF_Jan12_sed_USGS_21 | ecosystem: Environmental > Aquatic > Marine > Sediment | place: USA: California...
CTCGGTGCCAGCATAGCGACCGATGATTCCCATACCACTGAACTGCTGCCACCAGGTCTCGGTCGGTCGGTCATACATCACTAGATCACTCTTACGCAAACGCCCGGTGGTACCAAAGTCGAGGACCTCTCCAGCCACTCGTCGATCGAACACAATGGATGCATTACACAATGGACAGAAGGTCACTGCAACTGGAACACCACGCAGCTCGTCATTGACGATCTCGTGATACATTAATATTTGCAGTGGATAAGCCCGCGCCATTCCGTCAATATCCACCACAATGACGGGTTCCCGAGGATCTAGCCAGGGTTCAGCCTGACCGTTGTCGATAAATTTTGGTTCGTCTATTGCAGGGATACCATCCCGTGGGGGGCCGCCGGACGTGATTTCGTCCATGCTAACAATGATGTTATCGAAATCTGTGCGCGGAAACTCCTCGGATAGTGGGCCTGCCCCTATAAGCAATAAGCCCGACGCATCGAGCGCCCACCAGCCAAGCAAAGACAGTGTACCGATACGTAAAAGTCGAAGTGACCATCTTTTTGAATGGAGTAAGGCGTGCACTATCGATACCCCGCGGAAGTTGCATTCACGCCGATTAGACCACGACCAGTGGGACATAGTTCGTTCGTCAGCACCAACCGGGCGGAGTGATTCGCTCAGAGTGCCAAATCAGCCATCATCAATGGTGACCAACATGCTCACCACTGAACTCTTGGTATCATTAGCGTGAAGGCGGATCAATGAGATTACCCTCATCCTATCCCGCAGCCTCTCTATGGGATACATCGCTGGATAACCAAGGTTTGGTACCGTGGTTAGGGACATCAGTAAAAAGTAGCGACATTGCTCAGTTTGAGCGAAAAACTCTCTATCACTTAACGCTGGCCGAGGCGGCTCGACGCTCTTGCGTTGGGCAAACACCATGGTCAACCATGGGTTGATGCTAAACACGCAATCGTCCTTCGGTATGTATGATTTCGTCGCCTTAATGGAATCGTGGAATCGATTCATAAAAGCTGCGTGCGATTTCGCCTTGGCAATGTCGCTTTGCTCTAGCCACTGTCTTGTCTTCGCAAAGTGGGCCATTGACGCGTCCACGGGTACCATCGAGCGTTTCACAATAAAGGTACTAGATGTGATCATCGTAATCACTACAAAGCCTATGTAGAGACCGGGAATTAGCTTCAGCATTGTTACATGCGCGTATCGACCGGCAACGTATACAAACAGACTCAGGCCCTGCAAAAGTAGTATTGGTACTACTACGTATAGAAACCGCAATGCATGATCAGGATGCGGCCAGACCAGGATGATGCAAAGGTAGATAAGTACGTACCATGCGTCCAGTTTGAGCAACCATAATCGCCGCATCATTCCTAACGCACACAAACAAAGTATTGCAGCAGACATCAATTGCCCGTGGTCTGTCAAAAAGTGATCTAAGCCCTTAGACCAATTTAGCCAAATAACCAACCCATTAACCTGAACAAACTCTAGGACAACGCGAACAGGATCACCGCTGAGAAAATCTAGGAGATCCGTGGCGTAACTAGTGGTATACGAATGCGACAACTTGTAAAGCTGCCAAATTACTTGGGGCAAGACAGACAGCCCGATGAGCACAACTTTTTTAGGCTTATTCTGGAGGACTACGAGCACTATAAACGCGAGCACCAATGCGACACCGACCGTCCTAGTCAACATAGAAAGACCGACAAGCACCGCAGCGGCGAGCAACCATTTTTCGTTTGCCGTTGATCGCTCAAAACTCGCCAGCGCAAGAAGTGTCAAAAACAGATACAAGTGCTCACTGATAATAATTTGAGAATGCAGCAGCGTAGTTGGAAGCAGCGCGAACACTGCGGTTAATAACACCGCGAGAAAGAATTGTCGGAGCTCCGTCATACTCCAAAAGTAATAGGCAAACAGTGCGGCCAGTAGTGTCACGGTATTGACAAGATGAGAGATCTCTGGATGAGCGCTACCTCCCCCAAAAAGTCCCAATACAAACGGAAACAGGGGAGGAAACGGATATTCCGAACGGATGAAATCAACCAAGCTATCTGGTATCTGCTCGCTGTGAAAAAAACCGTCTGCAAGCAACAAGTAAATAGCAGAGTCCGACATAAAATCTGAGAACTCGCCGTGCCATGTGAAATAGAAATAGAACGCGCTGATGGCGGCGAATAGCGTCACACTCGCCACAGTGAAAAATACTCGAGAACTCTCAGCGTTTCGTATCATCAATGGAGTAACGTAACCCATGCGGCACTAGACCAGATCCTGTTCTAATCCGGGTGAAAGGCAGTTACTGATTTTCTACGAGTATAGACACTCAATCATATTAGTGATCGATGGGCACATTTGTGTCTCTACCTGAGGAGTGGACAGAACGCCCTCGAGTAATGTGACAGGCGTTTGTGATTGGGATTACAGCCTCTTGTGGCGGTCACCCCTGAGACGCGAGTCGACGCAGTGTCAATGTTGGCACAGAGCTATCCGATGAGATATCTTGCCAGGGCACCCCATTGTTCTCGGTAGTGATCCACCAGCATCAGTCCGAATAGCATCGCCAAATACTGAATCGAGAAACCGAATGTTCTTCTAGCCAAGTCGTCGCTATAGCGGCGATACAACATCAGCGCATAGTGAATAAAACGCGCATTCAGAGCCAGTGCTCCGATTAGATACATCCAACCCGACATCTGCGTTGCGAACGGCATGATCGACACGGCCGCCAACAACAACGTGTAAAGCACAATCTGTAGACGAGTGAATCGCGCACCATGGGTTACAGGCAACATGGGAATTCCCGCCGTCGCGTATTCTTTGTGACGGTAAAGGGCTAGCGCCCAGAAGTGGGGGGGTGTCCAACAGAAAATAATTAGAAACAGTAATAGTGCATCAGCACTAACTTCCCCGGTGACGGCAGACCATCCCAGCACCGGTGGCGCGGCACCGGCCGCACCACCAATGACAATATTCTGTGGGGTTAGTCGCTTTAGCAAGACCGTGTAGATCACCGCATAGCCAATCAACGACGCAAAAGTGAGAATTGCGGTTAGTACATTCACACCCAGGATCAACACGGCCATCGATACGCCGCTCAGGACAACCGCAAAACCCAGTGCCTGATATTTACTGATCGATCCTGTTGGTAGCGGTCTTCCTTGAGTCCTGGACATCAATGCATCCACCTTGACGTCCAGTAGCTGGTTAACTGCTGCACCCGAGGCCGCAGCCAAGCCAATACCAATGGTTGCCAGCAACAACACGTGGATCGGCACCATACCGGGCACTGACAAAAACATGCCGACGATAGCAGTGAATATGATAAGGGACACCACCCGTGGCTTCGTCAGCTGATAATAGTCATACGCGCAGTCAGCAAATCCGCGGTGGCGACTATGCCGCAATGCGGCAACTGTCACACAGGCATTTACGTTTTTTGTGTTGGTACCCGAACTCATCACAAATTAACCGACCTGGGATGCTTTTAGTAATCGCTTTAGATCTTTCTTTATTCCTGTAGGGTCGGCGTTCTCGGGGTAGCTCATAATCAGATTACCCAGTGGATCGACGACATAGAGCCTGTATCCCATTCTGTCCGCCAGCTGATGTTGTGACGCAAACTGTGAGGCCAGAGCGCGTATGGAGTCTGGTGCACCCATCAACGCTAAAATACCGGGATACCGCTCCACGATTCCGGCAGCAGCGTGTTGTGCGGCGTCATTCGCAAAGATCGCCACACTATTCACACGGGAGACATTCTTGCCCTGCGCTAGACGAACTTGGTTAATCTTGAACAAGGCGTTATGACACGGATCAGTGCAATGCCCATCAACAAAATAAATCAAATTCCAGCGCGGCTGCAGTGCGGCAAACTGGAACTCTCTGCCATCCAGCGTGCGTAGCGGCACGTTCTGTATCGGCCTCACCGGTTCCACCAAATTCCCGTGATGCACGAAACTAGTCGGCTGCCATAGAAAAAAGACAACAAATGCGGCGACGATCGGCAACACAAATATCAGAACTAGAAATATTAGCTCCAGTCTTACACGAGACCGTCGGCCGTCTCTTGCATCGACGTCTACGGCACTATTGGCTGTCCGATTCATTTTGTTCGGGCATTTTGCTGTGTTTGAAGTTCATGGCAACAAATATGATCGCCAATGCGACAGCCATGGCAAACCACTGGAATGCATAGGCGCGATGTCGTGCCACCCAATGATCATCATAAGTCGGCCAAACGCGCACGAACCCCCCTGCGTCGCTGTCAGGTTCTAGCAGGACAACCAGGGGATACACCTTAAAAGGCACCTCATTCGCATAGCGCCGCAGGTCTAGATGTTGCCAAACGGGCTGCCACTGGCCGACCTCAGCCCGGGAGCCCTCTAGGGTAAAATATTCGCTTGTCGGCGCCCACAACCTCCCTGCGACATCGATGACCCCCTCGGGTCCTACTGCCTCGGGGAGCGTCGTTCTACTCTCTCCCCAGGGAATCCAACCCCGATTGATCAATATAATTAAATCGTTTGCCAAATCGGTGGCTGCTACGCGCAAAGGCGTCAATACATGGTAACCGGGCTGACCCTGATGAACTTTATTGTCCACCAGTATCTGGTAGTTAAAATCGTAGCGACCCGATAATCTAACTGAAGAGTGCTGCAAGGCATCCACGTTATCTCCAAGATCCTCTAATTGTTTAGGCGGTGATTCGCGTCGGGCATTATACAAGTCCTGCTGCCGCTGCTTTTGTTCCGCACGCTCTAGCTGCCAGAAGCCCAATCCAATAAGAACAGGTAGCAAAGTAATGGTTGCCAATGTCGGCCAAATCGTCGGCCCAAATCTATAGCCAGAAGCCATTTATGCAAGCTGCGTGTCCGCTGCGCCGTGAACACCCTCCGATTCTGATATGATGCCGTGACCAGCCTAACCGGAATCCATAGTTGCTTGCGAAACTCGTCATTCTGCTCCTGCTATTGCTCATGGTAGCAAGCCTGGCAGCGGCATTAGTGTTCATGTACAAAGACCGCGGTCGAGGCACCCGCACAGTCAATGCACTCACTGTGCGAGTGTCAATATGGGTGGTGTTATTCGTCCTGCTGCTGGTCGGCGTTTACTCTGGACTTATCACGCCAAGTAACTCACTGCGTCCACACTCTTCAAATAGTTCGAGCCAATAACCTGTACGAGCCTGCTCTCGGCCATACGACGTAGTCGATGGTGTGCGCGGCATTACAGTACATAGACGAGGATGAACAGCCCGACCCAGACGGTGTCCACAAAATGCCAATACCAGGCCGCGGCTTCAAACGCAAAATGCCGTTCGGGTTTAAAGTGTCCTCTTATACAACGAAACCATATTACGGTGAGCATGATGGCGCCGATGGTGACATGGAAGCCGTGAAATCCGGTCAACATGAAAAACGTTGCGCCATACACACCGGTCCCTAGAGTCAGACCTAGCTCAGAATACGCATGGTGATACTCGGAGGCCTGCAACACCAAAAACAGAACGCCCAACACAACGGTCAACGCCAGCCAGAATATCAGCTTAGCCCTGTGATTTGCGATCAGCGCATGATGGGCGATGGTTACTGTGACGCTAGACGAGAGCAAGATCGCCGTATTCCAAAAGGGTATTCCCCAAGCACCGATAGTGGAGAACTGACCCTCCTCAGCAGGCGTATCTGATGCGATTATTGATGCTCCCTCCGGTCCTGCGGTCGGCCATACAGCTTCAAATCCGGGCCACAACAGCTCGGTCTCGCCAAGCCAGGGCACCGCCAGATTACGCACATAAAACAGCGCACCAAAAAAGCCGCCAAAAAACATCACCTCGGAAAAGATGAACCATGCCATACCCATGCGGAAAGAGGTGTCCACATCTGTGTTGTACTGTCCACCTTCGCTTTCACCGATGACCGTGCCGAACCAGCCGACCATCATAAAGATAATGATTCCTGCACCGATCAGCATCAGCCAAGGGCCTAAGCTAATGTCGTTCATCAACATGACAAAGCCAATGGCCAGGGAAAACAGGCCGCAGGATGCCACGATCGGCCAGGGGCTTGGATTGGGCAGATAATAACTGCCTGGGGCTTCACTCATTCCACAATCCTCTTCATTTCAGTTTAGTAGCTGCTCTACTAAGCCTTGCTCATGTGCCAACATCGTCGCTCCGCGAACCACTCTCAGCAATTTTGTCGGCGTAATTATCAGCACCGAAAAACGCATAGGACAAAGTGATGGTGTTTACATCTGTTGGCAGGTCGGATTGCACCACAAAACGCACGGGTAGATCGATTGCTTCACCCGGTTCCAATGTCTGCTGAGTGAAACAAAAGCACTCAGTCTTCTTGAAGTGCGCGGCTGCCCGCGAAGGCGCCACACTTGGTACCGCCTGAGCCACCATCCGTTGCTTAGAGTTGTTGCGTGCATGGAATGTGGCCTCAACAATATCGCCCGGATGAACCCGCATGCTGGAAGTATTTGGACGAAACTCCCAGGGCAAGCCTTGCATGGCATCGCCGGTGAACTCCACTGTCACCCAGCGACTACTGTCAACTTTCCCCGACGCAGCCTCGCTCGCCGTGATCATGCCGGTTTTGCCGTTGATACCCGTCAACTCACAGAATACTTGGTATAAAGGCACTAGGGCATAGCCAAATCCAAACATCGCCACCACCACCAGCGCCAACCTCCCGACCAACCAATGATGGTTTGTTCCAGATCGGGCTGATGTATCGGTTGTGTTCATGTCCAGTCCTGAAACAGTGCAAAGATGAAGAATCCCAAGGCTATCGCACCTAGTATAAGCGCCAACCTAATATTTGCTCTGCGCTTTGACGGTTCGATAGGATCCATTCACCACAAAACCACTCGCCCCCTACCTAATCTGGGGTGGAGTTGCAAAGGTGTGATACGGTGGCGGCGAAGGCAATGTCCACTCCAGGCCCTCCGCACCGTCCCATACAGTGTCAGTCGCTTTCTCACCGCCGCGTATAGTCTTGACAACAATGTACGCGAATAACAGTTGGGACAGACCCAGACCAAACGCCCCAAGACTTGAAACCACGTTGAACTCGGTGAACTGCAAGGCGTAGTCTGGGATTCGACGCGGCATACCCGCAAGCCCGAGAAAGTGCTGTGGGAAAAAGGTGATATTGAAGAATATTGCCGTCAGCCAGAAATGAATCTTGCCGAGTTTTTCGTCGTACATGTAACCGGCCCACTTCGGCAACCAGTAATAGGTCGCTCCCATCATCGCCATGATAGATCCGGAGAACAACACGTAGTGGAAGTGCGCCACCACGAAATATGTATCGTGATACTGAAAATCCGCGGGCACAATAGCGAGCATCAAACCCGATAAACCGCCGATGGTAAACAGAAAGACCACAGACACTGCGAACAACATCGGGGTCTCAAACGTCATCGACCCTCGCCACATAGTCGATACCCAGTTAAACACTTTCACGCCTGTGGGCACCGCGATCAGCATGGTCGCGTACATGAAAAACAACTCGCCGGCGAGCGGCATGCCGACAGTAAACATGTGATGAGCCCACACGATAAAGGACAGAAACGCAATAGCCGCCACCGCAAGCACCATCGAGGTATACCCAAACAAGGGTTTGCGGGAAAAGGTAGGGATGATCTGCGAAATGACGCCGAAGGCTGGCAGTATCAGGATATACACCTCCGGGTGTCCGAAGAACCAGAATACATGCTGGAACAAGACGGGGTCGCCGCCACCCGCCGGATCGAAAAACGCAGTACCGAAGTGGCGATCAGTGAGTAACATGGTTACCACGCCAGCCAGTACTGGCATCACAGCAATCAACAGATAGGCGGTGATCAACCAGGTCCATACAAACAAGGGCAATTTCATCAACCCCATGCCCGGTGCGCGCATATTGAGAATGGTGACGACGATATTGATCGCACCCAACACCGATGAAATTCCCAGCATGTGAATAGACAGGATCGTCATGTCCACACTCATTCCGCCTTGCACCGACAGCGGCGCGTACAGCGTCCACCCCGCGGAGGGACCACCACCGGGTACGAACAAGCTACCGAGCAACAGAGTAAAAGCAAACGGCAGTATCCAAAAACTCCAGTTGTTCAGACGTGGCAAAGCCATGTCCGGCGCACCGATCATCATCGGGATCTGCCAATTAGCAAAACCAACAAAACCCGGCATGACCGCGCCGAATATCATGACCAGCGCATGCAAAGTGGTCATCTGGTTAAAAAAGTGCGGGTCAACCACTTGCAGGCCCGGTTGAAACAACTCGGCCCGGATCACTATCGCCATGAGCCCGCCGACAAAGAACATCACCAACGAGAAGATCAGGTACATGGTACCTATGTCTTTGTGATTGGTGGTGGTCACCCAACGCATGAAGCCTGCGGGTGGACCGTGATGATGATCGTCGTGATGAGCAGTGTCTGCGTATGCCATGCCTATCTCCTAACTAAAACTCAGCGCAAAGCCTTCACTTGGGGTGGTTGCACCATATCGCCGGTACTGTTGCCGAAGGAATTACGCTGATAGGTAATCACGGCAGCGATGTCGGCGTCACTCAGTTGCTCTTTGAATGCCTGCATCGTGGTGCCGGGCTTGCCGTTCATGACCAAATCTAGATGTCCATCCACCGGACCAGTGGCGATCGCGCTTCCAGCGATCGCGGGAAACGCACCAGGGACGCCCTCGCCGGTTGCCCCATGGCAAGCCATGCATTGGCCATATACTTCCTTACCACGCTCTAGCAATTCATCCATTGTCCAGGTCCTGTCGGCCTCGCCCGCCGCCGCGACTTGCACATTCTGCTGCGCTGACACCCAGGTATCGAATTCCTGTTCAGACACCGCCTCGACCACGATGGGCATAAATCCGTGATCTTTACCGCATAGCTCAGCGCACTGTCCACGATAGATACCGGCCTCTTCTATATAAGCCCAGCTCTCATTGATGTAACCTGGAATAGCATCTTTTTTGACGCCCAATTTCGGCACCCACCACGCATGTAGGACGTCGTTTGCGGTTATAAGAAAACGGATTTTCTTGTTGGTGGGTAACACTATGGGTTTGTCTACCTCAAGCAAGTAGTGCTCGCCTTTGGGCTCTGTGTTTTCGATCTGCGAGCGCGGTGTGGAGAGCGTGCTGAAGAAAGTGACGTCGTGATCAAGATAGTCATACCGCCATTTCCACTGGTACCCAGTGATTTTCACGGTAAGGTCGGATTCGGTGGTGTCTTCCATATTGATCAATGTAGCGGTGGAAGGGATAGCCATGCCGATGAGGATAACAAATGGGATTATGGTCCATACAATTTCCATGGCGGTACTGTCGTGGAATTGCGCCGCCTGATACCCCTTGCTCTTGCGATGCGCGTAGACAGAGTAAAACATTACCCCGAACACGACGACAAAGATGACCAGACACACCAACATGATTAGGTTGTGTAGCTCGAGGATCTCCATCGCGATCGGCGTCACCGGTGACTGCAAATTCAACTCCCAAGCCGCGCCGGCGACATCAGTCATTAATGAAAGCAGTGCCCCCACTGCGATCGTTCCGTATTGTTTGGTCCGAGATGACATCATGCCCTGATTCTCCCAAAGCAGTAATTCAGATATCTAGCTGGCTCCACCTTCAGCCCTGCCCACAAGTGATTCTCAAAATTGACATTCACGTATTCTAACCACAGTCACCCCAAACGAATTGCCCTTTGCAGTTGAGTGGCAAATTCACGTCTGGCCTCCTCGGTCAGGCAACCACCGAGGGCGATGCGGCGACCGTGCGAGCCGATCAAGAGCCGAGATGGGTGCCACCTATGCAATCCCGGCTCCAGGAATACCTTAGTCCAGTACCTTTGAAACTCATAGCTGATTTCTCTTGCGCCAAGACGCCGCGTCACCCTTACCGCACTGTCATCGACAATAATCAACTCGTAATCGTTAGTATGGCGGGACACCGTCACTAGCACTACACCGACCACCAGCAATTCGAGGCCAGCAAAAGGTAGAACCATCCATGCGCCGAGTGTGGCCAGATAAAACCCGATTGCCATCGCCACCAGCGTTAGGCTCACAAAAAGCCCCAGCATAGCGCTTAGCGAAAGAGACTGATTAGGCTTGATCGTCGCTTGGAAATACGACCGGCTAGGATCGGCTGAAGCGTCTATCATGGACCTTGCTTATTGCGCGCCTCCCAGCGCGAATCTGTCTCCCCGGCTGGCACCAGACTGGCCAAGTGACTCATTAGTTCTGTGAGGGAACTGGCCCTTTCTGAGGACCGCTGCTGCGCTCGATCACCGGCCCAAAAAGCGGCAGCACCGTACCATACTGGCGCGTAGTGCCGCAAGGCACAATCCTTCGATAACAATAAGCTGGGCGAAGCCGTTGGGGCCTGACTTAAACTCTTACAGACCGCTACCACAGACGGACCGTGTCGACTCAGCACGGTCACAGCCGCTTTGTTGTAATTTGTTCCAAAGCCACAGTCGCAACACCCTTCTTGTTTATACCCACGTTTCCGGCATCCGGGACCCAAGCGTGGCCATATACCACCTCGTAGGTGACAGGCAGCAAGTTGTCTGCATTGCGCTGCGCCTGGTAGGCGGCCTTAAATCGCCCGAAGCGATCCCGCCCCGTGAGCGTGCGACGCCGATCAATGTTGGCATTGCGAGAGCCCAAACACTTTATGTCGCGTAGCAGATCTTCCAGGGAACGGTAAGTCACTGTGATTCGATCAACATCAACCACTGGGTCAGTGAATTTGGCATGCATCAAGGCATCCCCTAAATCATGCATATCTAAGAACTCGTGCACATGGGGTGTGCTATCGGCCTGCGACCATGATGTACGCAACTCCTGCAATGTATCGGGGCCATAGGTTGAGAACGTCAGTACACCACCCGGCTTGAGCACGCGCCAAAACTCGTCCAATGCGACTTTGGTATGGCACCACTGTAGCGTCGAATCCGACACCAGCACATCGACCGAGTCTGTATCGATCGGTAAACATTCCGCATCGCCGACCACAAAACGCTGCTTGCTCATCCACCGTCGCTTGTTAGCAGCCGCACGTGTCATCTCAGCCGAGACGTCCACGCCCGTGACCCGCGCGTGACGAAACAAACGCTCGAGCTGACCCATGACATATCCGCTTCCACAGCCAACGTCCAGCACCCTCATAGGTTCGACCTTTACTAACTTGAGGCGCTCGATCAACTCGTCGGCCACTGTGTGATGCAGCACGCCGATTTCATCATAGCGTGCTGCCGCACGGGCGAAC
>Ga0224508_10004525_pt1 | contig 11317 bp, 8 predicted proteins | sample SF_Jan12_sed_USG_4_FD_170157 | JGI IMG/M metagenome (GOLD analysis project Ga0224508, IMG submission 170157) | Sediment microbial communities from San Francisco Bay, California, United States - SF_Jan12_sed_USGS_21 | ecosystem: Environmental > Aquatic > Marine > Sediment | place: USA: California...
TGCAATAATTCCAAAATACCATCCGCCAACCAAACGTAGTCGTCCAGATAAGCGTTAAGATGTGTTTTACCATCACGCGTGGTTGCTAACAGTCGCTCGTCTTGCCACAGTGTATTCTTTACAAAGTCCAGCGCACTTTGTGCTGAGTCAACCCAGTCATGATGTTGTAACCAACGCCCGGCATGGGTCATGGCTTTTATCATCATGCCGTTCCACGCGGTCAGAATCTTCTCGTCACGGCCGGGTCGAACGCGTTGTTCCCGGATTGCAAACAGCTTTTCGCGCGCACTGTTCAAACTATTTTCTGCTTCACTTGTTTTGATTCCTAGACGTTTTGCAGCAATTTGTATTGGCACCCGGGCGCATAAATGCCACTTGCCTTCGAAGTTAGGCGATCCACGCAGGCCATAATGTGTTTCAACAATTTTCCATTCAATTTCATTCAGTGCATTCTTAAGCTCGTCTATGGTCCACGCATAAAACTTACCTTCTTCGCCTTCGGAGTCCGCGTCCAGCGTGGAGTAATAACCACCGTCGGGAGATTGCATCTCGCGCATGATCCATTCACTGGTCTCGTTCACAACCTGCAGAAATTGTTTGTCACCGGAAATGACAAATGCATCAACATACAACGGCAATAGTTGCGCGTTGTCATAAAGCATTTTCTCGAAGTGAGGAATAGCCCACTGGTTGTCGACTGAGTAACGACAAAAACCACCACCCAGATGATCGTAAATGCCGCCGTTAGCCATAGCGCGTAAAGTATGCAGCGCGATTTCCAAAGCACGTTCGTCATTTTTTCCGTGGGGTTTTTGATCAACCCAATGATGTAACAGACGTTCGATATTAGTGGGATGTGGAAATTTGGGCGCCGAGCCAAACCCGCCGTCCACCGGGTCATAAGCCTGTTCCAGTTCATCGCACGCGCGTTGCAGTGCATCCAATGACAAATCGCCTTGCGTCGATTGGGTATTGTCTTCGATGCGTGTAAAAGCAGCACGAATAGCGTCGTTGTGTTGATGCAAATCGTCGCGATGGGTTTCGTAGTGAGCAGCGACGCGTTGCATGATGTCCATAAACCCAGGCATACCGTAGCGCGGTTCACGCGGAAAATAAGTGCCGGCAAACAGTGGGATATGTTCTTCAGGGGTCAGAAATAATGTCAGCGGCCAGCCCCCTGCACGTTGAGTCATCATTTGATGCGCAAGTTGGTATATCTTGTCTAGGTCGGGGCGTTCCTCGCGGTCGACTTTGATACATACAAAGCGTTCGTTCATCAAATCCGCGGTGGTTTGATCTTCGAATGACTCATGTTCCATCACATGACACCAGTGACAGGCAGAGTAGCCAATGGAAAGTAGGATTAGTTTATTTTCATGCCGTGCCTTTGTCAGCGCGTCATTTTTCCACGGATACCACTCCACGGGATTATAGGCATGCTGCAACAGGTAAGGACTGGTCTCATTGATGAGCTGGTTCGGTGTGCGTTCAGCTTGCGCCATGTACAATAAGGAGTGAGAGTGGGTGGTGCGCGCACTATAGCGCAGGGTGCTTGTGAGCGTCTAACACTCGGCGAATTCCCGATGAGTTTAATAGTCAGATTAGAAATGTTCACCTTATACACATTTAACATTACATGATTGTTCACCCAAATATCGATCCCGTTGCGATCGACATTCCTTTGCCATGGATCGGTTCGTTGCCGGTGCACTGGTACGGGTTGATGTATTTGATTGGTTTTGTGGGTGGTGCCTTGATTGGTGTTTATCGCGCACGCCGACCAGGTAGCGGATGGAAAAAAGAAGAGGTGTGGGACGTTTTATTTTATATTGCTATCGGCGTCATTATCGGTGGCCGGCTGGGTTATGTATTGTTCTATCAATTTGAGTATTACAGTTCGCATCCGTTGGAAGTGTTCAGTGTGTGGACCGGTGGCATGGCATTTCATGGCGGCTTGATCGGCGTAATCGTCGCCGTATGGCTGTTTGGGCGGCATACACAACGTAAATTTTTGCAAATTACTGATTTCATCGCGCCCTTGTGTCCGCTCGGTTTGGGCGCCGGCAGGGTCGGAAATTTCCTTAATCAGGAGCTGTGGGGCGGTCCAACGGATGCGCCCTGGGGCGTTGTGTTTCCTGCGGTTGACGCGGTTTCACGACACCCGTCACAACTGTACGAAGCCGGATTGGAAGGCCTCGTACTGTTAGTAATATTACTGGTCTATTCGCGTCGTTCGCGTCCTGTCGGCAGCGTTTCCGGCCTATTTCTGGTTTGCTATAGTATGTTTCGGTTTTTCGTAGAATTATTCCGTGAGCCTGACACGCACCTCGGCTATCTCATGTTCGACTGGGTCACTATGGGCCAGTTGTTGAGCGTACCGATGTTTGTTTTTGGCGTCTGGTTAATGTACCGGGCATATTCAGGAAGCGCGAAAGTACGGTCAACGGTTTCCAGATAATTTTATGGCGATTCACATAGGAGAAAAGTGATGAAGCACAATGTACTGACAATTATCTTTGTATTCGCCTCAGCATTGTTGACGGCAAATACAACAATGGCGCAATCGACTATCCAAAAATGCCAGGATGCGGATGGTAAATGGCATTATGGCGACTATGCCGCGGATGCCTGTGCACAGTCGATTATTGAGTCTATGGACGGCGAATCCGGACTGAAAACCGGTGAAGAGGGATTGCCACCGACCAAAGAGGAGCAGGAAGCACAAGCCGCGGCTGAAGCTGCGGAAGAAGCGGAAAAGGAGAATCGGGTCGAACAACGGGCGAGGGAAAATCGCATATTGGCGATATACGAGAGTGAAGAACAAATCATTAATGCCCGCGATCAACGAGTTAAGGCGGCTATGGACTCCATTGAATTCAATAATACGATGAAGACGCGCTTGCAGGAACGACTGACCGGTTTCGAAGAACAAGCCAAGAACGAATCTTTAAAAGAGAAGGATCGCGCAGCGCTACAAGAGCGAATTACGGCGCTCAAAAGTCAAATTGCCGCTTACGATTCCGCCACTGCGGCGAAGGAGAAGGAAATGCAGGATATTGAGACGCACTATAACGGCGATCTGGAATTTTATCGTTATGCTAAGGAACAACGTGCTCAAGGGAGCTAATTTCCCTGTTTTAGTTCGAGCATTGGATTAATAGATTTGAAATTTTCCGGCGCGCATAAACTTCGCGTCGGTATTGTCTCCGACACACACGGAGAGATAGATTTCCGCATTGTCGAAATCCTTAACGAATGCGATCTCGTTATACATGCGGGTGATATTGGTAACAGCGAAGTTCTTTCGTTGCTTCAGCCAAAATCAGGAAACCTTGTCGCAGTACGGGGTAATAACGACATTCCAAAAAAATGGCCACGCAGCGATCATGCGGTATTAAATAACCTTTCGGATTCGGAAGTCGTTTCATTGCCTGGAGGCGATATTGCCATCGAGCACGGCCATCGGATTTGGGATACCAAAAATTACCATAAGCGATTGCGTGTTAAGTACGCGCGAGCGAAAATGATCGTGTATGGTCATACCCACATACGGCTTATTGAGCGCAAACAAAAACCCTGGGTGGTCAATCCTGGTGCCGCCGGACGTTCCCGTACATTTGGTGGGCCATCGTGTCTGGTGTTAAACGCAACTGCTTCTTCTTGGCGATTACGGGAATTTTGCTTTGCATTACATGCACGTAAAAACGCTGCCTGAGCAGAATTTACCGTCGGGTTTTTACTCCCCACTAAGCGGCTATTGCTTAAAGAAAGATTCCAATCCGGGCGAGAAATACGCGCCGTCAGTCAATCAACGGATCGAAGATAAAATTGACAAAGGCATTTTGTGTTTGCAATGTCGCCGGCGCATAACTGGTGATGAGTGCCGTGTTGAAGTGAATCACGGGCATCAACATAGTTTTACTAATCCTGCCCAGGTCCGCTTTACAATTGGTTGTTTTTCCTCGGCTCCAGGGTGTGCCGGCGTGAATGGATTTACCAGTGAATTCACCTGGTTTCCCGGCTACCAATGGCAGGTGGTGTTGTGTGGTGGTTGCGCCGAGCACCTCGGCTGGAAATTTAAGGCTTTGGATCATCGATTTTACGGTTTAATCTTAAATCGATTGTTGAATTCAGACGAGTAGCGTAATCAGATTGAGGTGCATGGCTTTGTCACGGGTTATAATCCATAAGCCCGTGAATCACTCGCACACTTAAACAATGTACGCCGCGTTTTTTGGCCTGACGGAGCCGCCATTCTCGATAGCGCCGGATCCGCGCTATCTCTACTTGAGCGACCGGCACAGCGAGGCGCGGGCGCATCTGCTTTACGGCCTGGAGCACGGTAGTGGCTTCGTGCAACTGACCGGTGAGGTCGGAACCGGTAAGACCACTTTGTGCCGCAGCGTACTGCTGGCACTACCCGAAAGTATTGAAGTAGCGTTGATTCTGAATCCGCGTATCAACGAGTACGAACTCCTGCAAACCCTGTGTGATGAGTTACGTGTCAACTACACGCCGGGATTAAGCCCCAAACAAATCGTTGACCGGCTGAATCATCACCTGCTCCAGATTCATGCGGAAGGACGACGCACGGTTCTTATTATTGATGAAGCGCAGAATTTGTCGCGCGAAGTGCTGGAGCAAATTCGATTGTTAACCAACCTCGAAACCAACAAAGAAAAACTCCTGCAAATTATTCTTATCGGCCAGCCGGAGCTGGTGGATTTGTTGGCGCGCCCGGATTTGCGCCAGTTATCCCAACGCGTTACGGCACGATATCATTTGGCGCCACTGTCGCGTCGTGAGACGGCGGGATTTGTAAACCACCGTTTACTCGTCGCAGGGTGTGAACGCCGGCTGTTTAGCGACAGCGCGATAAGGCGTGTGCATCGTTTGTCCAAAGGCATACCACGCGTGATTAATCTGATTTGTGATCGAGCGTTGTTGGGCGCGTATTCTCAAAGTAAACGTAAAGTTAGCGCGGGAATAATGAAGAAAGCGGCACGGGAAGTGTTGGGCCATGGGGCTAAATCCAATTGGTTTACTCGTCCGACATGGTGGTTCGGATTTGTGATTATTGGTTTACTTTTACCGCTTCGGTTTCACTATAGTGACAGTGTGTCCGATTATTCTGATCCTGCCGATGATGAGAATACATTAGCGGTAGTAACAGAATCCCCTATCGGTCAGTTACATTCCGCACCGAATTTACTTGCCGAACCGGCAACCGTGCCGGTAACAAAAAAAAGTGTACTGCCTCAAGTTGTACAATCAATCGCCGATCTTCCCTCTAATAGTTATGCTGACGCGATGACTGCGGCCGTTGCCCGATGGGGGCAGGATAATCTGACGATTAAAGATTGTGCCGATGTGTCGTCGGCAGGCCTGCAGTGTCATTACCGCAAGGATGGCTTAACCGGTCTTCGGCATTACAATCGCCCAGCGGTGTTAATTCTAAGAACCGGTGAGCGCGTCAAATACCCGCTACTGCTTGAGATATCCAGCGAACAAGCCTTATTTGAGATTTCCAATCGCCGGTATTCCATAGCGATGAGTGCTATTGAAACTCAATGGGATGGTGGTTTTATCGTGTTGTGGCGACCCCCATCGTTAGCGCATTCGGGTGACAGTAAAGCAAACAATTTTGCGTGGTTACAGCGTGCGTTGGATTTGTGGTCGATGCAAATCGATGGTGTTCTATTACCTTTAGATTCAACGACCAACAAGGACGATGCGTTACGAAAAAACATTGAGCGGTTTCAGCGTTGGCATGGTATTGCGCCTAATGGCGTTGTCGGTGTAGATATGTTAATTGAACTGAATACGGTTTTGGCAGGCGAGCATATACCCGTACTGACTAGCACGGATGATAAAGGATAGGAATATGTCATATATCCTCGATGCGCTGAAAAAATCCGAACGCGAAAGAGCGCTGGAAAATATCTCGACGTTATCACCAGTGTCTCCAGCGCAATTGCAACCGAACAACCAACGGTCGTATTGGTGGGTTAGCCTTGGCGTGCTCGCGCTGGTTGCTTTGTTAGTGTGGAAATTCCAGACGCCATTACAGCAAATTGCGCATGACTATTTGCGTGATGCAAAAGACATTGTTTCGAACATTGGTCTGCCCGATTTTTCCCCCGAGCCAAAGGAGATTGAGCAAACGCCCAAGAAACTGGTGACAACACCGACTGAAATCAGCGAAGAAGAAAAAGAATTGATTGAAGAACCGGCATCCAGTGAATCACAGGTAACACAACAACCCGTGACGGCAATTACCGAAGAGAAAATTGTAAAGCCAAAAGTACAAACGGAGGATTCGACACTGGAGCCACTACCAGAGGTAACATCAATCGAAAACAATAACGAGATCGTGCCGCAAGCAACACCGCAGTCGGTTAATGAAACGTTCGGTAATATAACGACAGTGGTTCCCGAAGAAGAACCGGTAATACTAAGTCTGAATCTGGCACCGGAAGCGGTACGTCAGAAATTAGCGGCGCTTACCTTGTCGGTAGTATCCTTTACAAAAGATGAAGAGCGGCGCTTTGTGCTGGTTAACGATCAAATGTATCGTGAAGGTGATGGCTTACCGGGTGGAGCGATCGTCGAAAAGATCACGCGCGATGGTATGATCGTCGCATCTAACGACGTAAAAGTTCTATTGCGACCGTAATGTTAGACTTCCTGGTTAGCTAAATACAACCAGGTTTCAACCACGGTATCAGGATTCAGCGAAACGCTGGTGATGCCTTGCTCCATTAACCAACGTGCTAGATCAGGATGATCGGATGGGCCTTGCCCACAAATGCCGACATATTTTCCAGCTTTGTTGCACGCGCTGATCGCCATAGCCAATAGCTTTTTGACTGCGGGGTCACGTTCATCGAATAAATGCGCAATGGTGGCGGAGTCACGATCAAGGCCGAGAGAGAGTTGGGTCAAGTCATTCGAACCAATTGAAAATCCGTCGAAATATTCAAGAAATTCATCCGCCATCAAAGCATTGGACGGAATTTCGCACATCATGATTATTTTTAAATCGTTCTCGCCGCGTTTCAGTCTGTTTTCTGCCAGCAATCCAATCACTTGTTTGGCCTCATTCAGGGTACGCACAAACGGCACCATGAGCCAGACATTGGTTAGGCCCATGTCATCGCGTACTTTATGCAGCGCGCGGCATTCGAGTTCGAAGCAATCGCGAAACGATGTGTCAATGTAGCGTGATGCACCGCGAAAACCGAGCATGGGATTTTCTTCGTCGGGTTCGTATATATTCCCACCCACCATATTGGCGTATTCATTGGATTTGAAATCCGACAAGCGCACGATCACCGGTTTGGGTGCAAACGCTGCAGCCAGTGTGGCTACGCCTTCGGCAATTTTTTGGACGTAGAACGACACGGGGTCGGCGTAACCGGCCATGCGTTCATCTACTTGGGTTTTTACATCGGCGGGTAGCTCGTCATAGTTGAGCAACGCTTTGGGATGCACACCAATGGTGTTGTTAATAATGAATTCGAGTCGTGCGAGTCCGATGCCTTCGTTCGGTAATGATTGGAAATCAAACGCACGTTCCGGGTTGCCGACATTCATACTGATCTTGAATGGCAGCTCGGGCATGTTGTCCAGACTGATGGTTTTTAATTCAAAATCGAGTTCGCCGTCGTAAACATAACCGGTATCGCCTTCCGCGCATGACACAGTCACCGGGAAATTATCGGTTAGCGTTTTGGTCGCATCGCCACAACCCACGACAGCAGGTACGCCTAACTCACGCGCGATTATGGCGGCATGACAAGTACGACCGCCGCGATTGGTCACGATGGCCGAGGCACGTTTCATTACCGGCTCCCAGTCGGGGTCGGTCATGTCGGTAACCAGGACATCGCCCGGTTGAACTTTGTCCAGTGCGTCAGTACCCGGAACTATGCGTACTACGCCGGCACCGATGCGTTGACCGATACTGCGGCCCTCTGCTAACACATCGCTGCGTTGATTAAGGTGATAGCGTTCGAGGACTTTTTTATTAGAACGGCTCTTCACCGTTTCGGGACGTGCCTGCAAAACATACAGACCGCCGTCGATTCCGTCCTTGGCCCATTCGATATCCATTGGGCGACCGTAATGTTTTTCGATTGCCACGGCCATACGTGCCAGTTCATGTACATCATCGTCATTGATGCTGAACTTACTACTGTCGCATCTATCCACATCGATGGTATCAACCAGCTTGTTAGTGTTCGATTTATTGTTTGATTTATTGTTTGATTTATCGGCGTAAATCATTTTTATGGCTTTACCGCCCAACGTGCGGCGCAAAATGGCGGGTCGGTTTTGTTGTAGACCCGGTTTGTACACATAGAACTCGTCTGGATTGACCGAGCCCTGCACAACGCATTCACCCAGACCATAGGACGAGGTAACAAACACTGCATCCTGAAACCCTGATTCGGTATCGATAGAGAACATGACGCCACTGGCACTAAGGTCGCTGCGTACCATGCGTTGTATTCCGGCGGACAACGCAACATCAGCATGCTTAAAACCCTGGTGTACGCGATAAGCGATGGCTCGGTCATTGAACAGGGATGCAAACACATCTTTAACCGCGCTTAACATGCCATTGAGTCCACGTACATTCAGGAAAGTTTCTTGCTGTCCGGCAAAAGATGCCTCGGGCAAATCCTCGGCAGTGGCTGATGAGCGCACGGCGACGGCTTGTTCGTCATTATCAATAAGTTGCGCGTAGGCTGAACTGATCTCATTGGTGAGTTGTTCGGATAACGAAGTCTCGCTGACCCACGAACGTATCTCGCTACCGGCATTGGCGAGCGCATTAACGTCTTCGACATCTAGTTTATTCAAGCGTTGGTTAATCCGATCCGCCAGGCCATTGGCACTGATAAAATCGACATAGGCTTGTGCCGTGGTCGCAAACCCGTTGGGTACGTGGATTCCAGCACCTTTTAAGTGGCAAATCATCTCACCCAGGGATGCGTTTTTACCGCCCACACGGGCCACATCGTTCATACCGGTCTGGTCAAACCACAGGATATAATTTGAATTCGTATTCATCGTATATTTGTTATGGTGAATTTATTTTGGAGTCAGTTTGTGAGTTGAGCATGCAAGAACGAACGGTTTTCATTATTTCCGACCGCACGGGTATCACGGCGGAAACCATGTGCCACAGTCTATTGAGCCAGTTTCCTGGGGTTGAATTCAAAACCGTGGCACTCCCTTATGTAGACTCGGATGATAAAGTGAACGCCGCAGTGACACAAATCAATGAATATGCAAAGGTTTCTGCGGCGAAACCGTTGGTGTTCACCACATTGGTGCATGTCCAACAACGCACTTTATTACGCGACGCCAACGCGGTGTTTTTTGATTTGTTCGACACTTTTATCGACCCTTTGGAAAAGGAATTGGGTATAGATTCATCGCAAAGCACCGGTCAAATCCATGGCGTCGTCGATCCGCAACGTTACACCTCCCGTATCAGCGCGGTGAATTATTCTATGCATTGTGACGACGGTTTGAACACTACCGACTATGACCGCGCTGCCTTGATTCTTTTGGGCGTGTCGCGCTCGGGTAAGACACCAACATGCCTATATCTAGCCTTGCATTTCGGCATTTTTGTCGCCAATTTTCCGTTGACCGATGATGAATTTGACACCAACACCCTCCCCAAGTCCGTGCAAAAACATAAGAAAAAATGTTTTGGATTGAGTATCAAGCCCGAGCGACTGCAGCAAATTCGCCAGGAGCGCATGGCGAACAGCCGTTATGCACAGCTGCAACAATGCCAGTATGAAGTAAAAAATGCGGAATCCCTGTACCGAAACGAGGGTATTGAATTTCTGAATACCACGGCCATGTCGATTGAAGAAATCACCACGACGATTATCCAACGCAAGAATCTTAGACGGGACTTTTATTGAATTTCCTGTGGTGATGCCTATACTGCGACGCCTTGATTACCGTCTTAAACACTTTATAGTGAGCGCAACACCACCACGTGTCGGCTTTGTCAGCCTGGGTTGCCCCAAAGCGACCGTCGATTCCGAACGAATCCTCACCGAGCTGCGTGCCGAAGGTTATGAGATATCGCGTGACTATCAGTCGTCCGATGTGGTCGTGGTTAACACCTGTGGTTTTATTGACGATGCAATAGAAGAATCGCTGGACGCGATCGGCGAGGCTATTGATCAGAACGGCAAAGTAATAGTCACAGGTTGTCTGGGCGCGAAGAGCGATATCGTTAAACGGAATCACCCGAAAGTGCTGGCGGTGACCGGACCACAAGCGACGAATGAAGTACTGCAAGCGGTGCATAGTGTGATCCTGCCCGTGCATGATCCATTTACCAGTTTAATACCGCCAGGGGGTATCAAACTGACGCCCAGACACTATGCTTACTTGAAAATTTCCGAGGGCTGTAATCACCGTTGCAGCTTTTGCATTATTCCATCCATGCGTGGTGATCTGCTCAGTCGCCCGATTAACGATGTGCTGCAAGAAGCCGAAGAACTGGTAAGCGCCGGCGTCAAGGAACTGTTGGTGATATCCCAGGACACCAGCGCCTACGGCGTTGATCGGCGATACCGGTCTGAAATTCATGACGGCAATGCCTACAAGACACGCTTGTTTGATCTCGCCAATGCATTGGGTGCGCTCGGAGTGTGGGTGCGTTTACACTATGTTTATCCGTATCCGAATGTGGACGATCTGATCCCGTTGATGGCGGAAGGGAAAGTCTTGCCTTATCTGGATATTCCTTTTCAGCACGCATCGCCACGGCTTTTGAAAAGCATGCGCCGCCCGGCCAATAGCGAGAATACCTTGCGACGAATTGAAAACTGGCGCGAGGTGTGCCCGGATATCACGATTCGCAGTACGTTTATCGTGGGGTTTCCAGGGGAGACCGAAGTCGAATTTGAGGAGTTACTGGGATTTTTGGATGATGCGCAACTGGACCGGGTCGGTTGTTTTGCCTATTCGCCGGTCGCGGGTGCCGCCGCTAACGAATTGGACGATCCAATCCCTGATGAAGAAAAACAAGAACGCCAGGAACGCTTTATGCATCGTCAGGCGGCTATATCGGCGGCCAAATTAGAGAATAAAATTGGCAGTACAATCCCGGTGATTGTGGACGAGGTTGATAGTGAGCATGCGATTGCACGCAGTCAGGCGGATGCGCCGGAGATTGACGGCATTGTCGAAATTACCGAGGCCAGTGAGTTATGGCCGGGGAATATTGTGGATGTAAAGATTAATAATGCGAGTGAACATGATCTATTCGCGTCAT
>Ga0224508_10004526_pt1 | contig 11315 bp, 10 predicted proteins | sample SF_Jan12_sed_USG_4_FD_170157 | JGI IMG/M metagenome (GOLD analysis project Ga0224508, IMG submission 170157) | Sediment microbial communities from San Francisco Bay, California, United States - SF_Jan12_sed_USGS_21 | ecosystem: Environmental > Aquatic > Marine > Sediment | place: USA...
TCGTCAACAACGTTCCGCTGATAAACGAGTCATTTCGAATTGTTCTTACTTTTGCCACATCCAGATGGTATGGCCAAATTTCCACTACAATTGCACCTACTTTGACGTTTTCTGGGGCATCCGTTAGCACGATATCTTCTTTTTTTATTCCATATTGTTCTAATGTGTGAAGAGAATGTTCCACTAACGGTTCTGGATTGTTGTGGTTAATTGCCCAAACTGTTCCTTCATAATCTATTTTTTCCAATTTGAATAAAGCAGAAATTGACTCCTATAACAATTATGCGTCCATAGAATTTGAATGAATTTTTTATACCGACTACCAAGCGGATTTTATTTAAAATTAGTTTTCTTTTTCTTAGTAAGTTTATGATGATAAACTGACTGAAGAGATGTTGTTAAAAATTAGAGTCTTGAACCAAAATACCAAGACCCTTTGACGGCCTAAAATAATTCCCAAAAATGGGAATCATGTTGATAATGATTGCACCTGATTGCAAACTAAACACCTTGAATATATTCAAATTTATCGCATTATGATTATGAAACTAAATTCACTAATTATGGTTGTTAGTAATGAGTAATACTACGAAATCCTTAAGAAGATTGATCAAACCGAGGAGTTGTAAATGTCCTTAATGGTAATTCAAAAAAATGAAGGAGTAAGTAAAAATGCTAAATGGTCTTGGGCTACAAGATGTGTAGACAATTCTGAATACGATGTAGAAAAATCCCCTCTAACAAAACCAGAACCTGGGGACATTGGATTATTTCGAGTAAAAACTATTGGGTATCATAAACAGCTAATAACTAAAGATGACAAAAAATTACGTCTCTATGAAAACGACCTCTTTGTAGGTGTTTTCGGAAATAGATATGCGACAGATGGGTTTGAAGGTAGAGTTGGACGATTGGATAAACTAAGTATGCTGACAGGAGCAGGAATGGTGGGTACTGCAAGATATAGACACAAATCCATTAAAAGATCTACTAAACTCTCATTTGTCGGACTTCTAAAAGATAAATCTGGCAATAGAATAAACTTGAAAAAAATTAATTTTCATAAATCTATGCCTAAAAAAACACCAAAAAACTTGATTTTGGTAGTAGGTTCAGGTATGAATGCAGGAAAGACCACTACTGCTAGCAAATTAATTAACGGACTTTCAAAGACTGGAAAAAATATTGCAGCTTGTAAACTAACTGGAAGTGTTTCAAATCGTGATAAAAATGAATTAAGTGCTGCATCTGCAGATCACATTGTCGATTTTAGTGATTATGGATTTCCCTCAACGTATCTATGCAAAAAAACAGAGCTAGTGGATTTATTTCAAACCATGTTAGCAGATATTGAAAAAACCTCCCCTGATTTTGTAGTGATGGAAATAGCTGACGGAGTTCTTCAGAGAGAAACAAAAATGATTCTAACCGATAAAAAAATTAAAAAATTAATCAAGGGAGTTGTATTGGCAGCAGAAAGTGCACCATCTGCATTATTTTCATCACAACAATTATTGGATTGGGGTCACAATGTGATTGCAGTATCTGGATCAATAACCTCTTCTCCTTTATCTTCAAAAGAATTTACTCAAAACAGTGAAATAAAATTAGCATCATCTGCAGACTCTGGCTCCGATTTGTCAGACTATGTATTTAATTTTGTAAAAAAATAGATTGTCTCAAAAATCCCCATTAAAATATGCCTTACTTAGATTAAGCAATTACAAAATTGCATTAACTGTTGCAATTTTTTGGTCTATCATATTTGTAATTATTCCAATGCAAATTCCAATACTTACAGGATCTCTAATTGATGGCATTAACGGTGATCAAGCAAGTTTGTATGGCATAATACCATTAGATTATTCTAGTTCCCAAGTTTTAGAAATCTCGATAATTGGTTTAGTTGCAGTGGCTGGTATTTACGGGATTACGGCATATTTTAGGACCACATCTAAGGCAAAAATAAGCCGAAATTTTGTTTTTGATTTACAACGAGACTTGGCACAGAAAATGGAATCCATATCTTTGGACATGCACAGTAAATATGGTTCGGGAGATCTACTCAATCGAGTTATTCTTGATACAAACTCGGTAAGAGGTTTTGTGGATAACACAATAATAAAAACAGTTGTGAATATCTTCAGAATTATTTATCCAGTTATTATTTTGTTTATGATGGAGCCTATTCTTGCGGCAATTGCCTCTTCATTTTTGCCATTTCAATTTATCATGACTCAAAAATTACAGAAAATGATGCGTAAAACAGCTAGAAAAATTCGAAAGCGTCGGGCAAAATTAACTACTTATCTGAAAGAAGACCTTGACGGAATTGAAACAGTTCAAACCTCAAACATAGGAAAACATCGAATAAAGAAAATCTCCAAACAAGTAGATAGAGTTGAACAAATTGAACTTCGAGTACAAAAATATGCTGCAATGATTACTGGTTTGGCTTGGGGATTAACAACCACTGGTCTAGCTTTTACTTGGTGGTATGGAGGACTACAAGTTCTAGATGATAATATGACTATTGGAACTCTTGTAACCTTCACAGGTCTTGTTGTTTTTATCTATGCACCCATCCGAAGGTTTTCTGATGTTATGCGTGATTATAACAAAAGCATTGTAGCTGTAGAGAGGATCCAAGAAATTTTGGATTTACCATCATCAGTAAAACAAATTCGCAATGCACCCCCATTAGAAATTTCTAAAGGGGTTGTAGAATTTGAGAATGTATCTTTTGCATATCGTGATTCTGAAGTACTTTCAAAAGTTAACTTGATTCTAAAACCAAAAAGCCTTAATGCAATTGTTGGAAAAAGTGGTTCAGGAAAAAGTTCCTTTATCCGATTGATTCCAAGGTTGTATGATCCAACCAATGGTGATATTTTGATTGATGGACAAAATATTAGAAATGTCTCAATCAAATCATTAAGGTCGCAAATTGCTCTAGTTACTCAGGATCCAATTATTTTTTCAGGAACAATCTATGAAAACATAACATTAGGCAATCCAAATGCAACCAATGAGGAAATTGAAGAGGCCTGCAGGATAGTAGATGCCTATGATTTTATTATGAATCTGGAAAATGACTTTCAAACTGTATTAGGACAAGGAGGGACTACTCTTTCTAAAGGTCAAGCCCAAAAAATAACCATTGCTCGGGCTGTGCTTCGAAAACCAAAGATTTTACTGCTTGATGAGCCTACCTCCTCCTTAGATTCTGTTTCAGAATCCATTTTCATATCCAATCTTGATAAACTAAAAGAACAGATGACCATAATACTAGTAATTCATAATCTAGATATGATAAAAAATGCAAACCAAATTGTTTTAATGAGTGATGGAAAGTCACACGATATTGATTCCTATGACCAATTGCTATCCACACAAGAATACAAATCTCTTAAACAAAATCAAAAAAATCCAGATTGAAGAGCAATGAGCCAAACTGTAATTGGAAAATCATTTTTAGGAAAACCCCTAACTGTTGACTTTATCGGTAACAGGAAATCCTCTCTTAAAATATTCATTATTGCTGGACAACATGGGGATGAAAAATATTCTAAAGAAGCAGTAATAAAATTAGCAGAATATTTCAAACCTAAAACAAAATTATCTTTTCATGCAGCCGTTCTTTACAATGCAAATCCAGATGGATATGAAAACAATTCAAGAATGAATGCCCAATCAATTGATCTTAACCGAGATCATCTTCTACTACAAAGTAAAGAAACTGAAGCAATTCATAATTTTGTAAGAGAATGGATGCCTCAAATAGTAATTGATATTCATAATTATCCATCAAGACGTAGGCATTTACTGAAAAAACATTTGATAATCAATCAGGATATTTTTATAGATATTCCCACAAATCTTGCAGTAATCCAACCTCTAAATAATAACAAAATTAAAGAATTTTTTACAAAAATAAAATCAGATCTTAATTCTAAAGGATTTTCTTGTGAAAGATATGTTCTTTTTCAAAAATCAGGAAAAATACGACATAGCACACTTGATGTAAAAGATGCAAGAAATTCATTGGCCATGAGATATGGGGTATTTTCAATCATTCTTGAGGGTAGAGAACCTCTAAAAAAAGAAGGGATTTTAGGAAAAAACAAAACCATCATGGGTCAATTTCACGCACTTGGAAGTGTAATTGATTATTTAGTAAAAAATAGGAATGAATTTGAATCAAAACCACATGTCTCTACACAGGGAGAATTAGTTCCAATCCAATCCAAATATAGAAATTCTAATGAGAGAATTGAATTAGAAGTAAAAGATTCAAAAACAAAAAAAACTAAAAAGAAAAAATTCAAAAATTATTCTCCAGATGTAGAATCCTTGAAATTCGTTGACTTGCCTACATCTTACGCCGTTCCAAATTCTATGAAAAAACTAATTAAATTATTACAAAAACATGGGTTTTCATCTTCAAGTAATAATAAAATCAATGAATATGAAATGTACTATAAAATTTCAGAGAAATCACCAACAAAACAATTAAAGAAAAAAACAATTTCAAATAAAATTTCAAATTATAGTGTATTTCCAGTCAATCAATTAGGTGGAAGATTTTTGGCATTACTTTTAGAACCTCAATCTAAATTTGGGTTAAATAGATTTTCAGAATTAAAATTAGATTTTTCCAAAAATTTAGAATTTCCTATAATTCGAATCTAACATTTGAAGTTATTTTTGAGGATATTCATGCCTAAAAGGGAGGGCCTTGAACCAACTTGACAAGTCACCTCGAGAGTTTTTGAAATTTAGTTCAAGACTCCAAAAATGATTTTAGACAATCAACTAATCGATGTAAACTGGACCTTATCCAGATAGTTTTTACAAAAATTTAGCTGATAACCTAGTCTATAACAATTATTCGGGATTGATTACATTTAATGTCATTGTGCTAACAACTCGGGATAATTTTCGTATAGATGAAACTGCCTTTTCAAATTCATCCTGATCTTCTGTTTGAACTTCTGCTATTACATCATATGCGCCAAAAGTAAGGTATGCATTACTGACAAAAGACATTTGTTTTAATTCATCAACAATGTATTCTTCTGCCCCCAAATCACAATTTAATAAAATGAAGCCTACGTGCATTACTTTATCTTGACTTTATTATGAATTACAGGTCTTTAAGTTTTACATTACCATCTACTACGTCCACCGTATCGGTTTTGTCCTCCACGGTTGTCGTATCTTTTTTTATCCCTTCCTCTATCGTCTGAGCCGCCTCTATTTGATCTTCCATATCCGCCAGAACGAGATCCTCGAGAATAGCTTGAGCCTCCTGATCCTCCATACCTTCTAGATGGAATTTGTCTTTTTAGAGGATCTGGAATTTTAATTTCTATTCCCATTTCTTTATTCAAATCCTTCAAATCTGTTTTAATCTGCCTTTTAATCAAATTCCAGTCTCCTACAGAAGAATAAGAAACAAAAGTTATTGCCTTTCCTTTGGCGCCTGCTCGTGCAGTTCTACCAATTCTGTGAAAATAAACCATATCTTGATTTGGAACATCGTAATTAATTACAAGCTCTACCCTTGGAACATCTATTCCTCTGGATGCGACATCTGTTGCAACAAGAATGTCTGCTTTTCCAGATCTAAACTTTGCCATTGCCTGCTCTCGTCTATGCTGAGACATGTCTCCCTCTATGGCAACTGCATCGTATTTTTCTTGATGTAAATATTTGGCGACATCTCTGGTTCTGTATTTTGTTGAACAAAATACTATAACTTGACCCTTTACTGGTTTTATGAAATCAATCAAATAATCAAATTTGTCTCGGTCTTTAATTACTAGATATGCTTGCTCTATTCCTTCTCCACTAAGATCATCTGCATCCAAAAGAAATTGTTTTGGGTTTGTTAGGTATTCTTCTGATAATCTAAGGATTTCAGTTGGCATTGTTGCAGAAAACAAGGACATTGTTCTGTCTTCGGGAGTTAAATCAAGAATAAACTGAATATCGTCAATGAATCCCATATCCAACATTGTATCTGCTTCATCTAATACGACATGCTCTACATCTTTTAGTTCGATTGAACCACGTTTGAGATGATCAATTAATCTTCCTGGGGTTGCCACAATTATCTCCACTCCTCTATCTAGGGCATCTAATTGAATTCCCATTCCTTGACCTCCGTAAACTGTTGCAGTCTTTATGCCCGTGTATTTTGCAAATTTCTTTATCTCTCCTGATATCTGCATTGCAAGCTCCCTTGTTGGTGCAATTACCATCGCTTGAATTCCTTTTTTTGGCGTAATTTGCTGTAACATGGCTAATGCGAATGCTGCAGTCTTACCTGACCCTGTATGTGCTTGACCAATTACGTCACGGTTTGAAAGTAAAACAGGAATACAAGCTTCTTGGATTGGAAAAACTTCTTCGAAACCTTGTTCTTCGATGGCTCTTAAAATTTCTTCTTTGAGTTCTAATTCATTAAATTTTGTCATTCTTTTTCTTCTCTTAAGCAATGACGAAAAAGCTCATTGCCCACTCGTCATTATTCCGATATTTGCCAAGGTCTGTTATGGTCTAATAAACGCTTGTTATTTTTTATGTATCTAATTGTGAATCAATCACTCTTTGGAATGCCTCAAATGGTTGTGCACCATTTAATTTTACAAAACCTATTTCCTCATTTCCAATAAAGAAACCTGGGGTTCCAGTAATATCATAATCTCGACCATCACTGAGGTCTCCTTGGACTTCTTCCAAGTATTTTCCAGAACCTAAACATGAATCAAACTGTTCTTCTTCCAATCCGACATCTTTTGCATACTGACTGAATGTTGAAATTACTGCATCACTATCTAGTCTACTCCAAGCACTTTGTTTTTCAAATAATGTGTCATGATACTCCCAGTATCTTCCTTGCTCGTTGGCACATTCAGCAGCTACAGCTGCTGGCAATGCATTAGGGTGTATACTTTGAATGGGAAAGTCTCTGTAAACGAAGTTAACTTTTCCTGCATCTATGTATTCCTCAAGAAGTAATGGTAGAGTCTGAACATGGAATCTTGCACAAAACGGACATTGGAAATCAGAAAACTCTATGATTGTAATTGGAGCGTTTGGATCTCCTCTAATGGGATCATTGTCTTTAGAAATTTTTACTGGTTGTGTTGGTTGTGTTGGTGCTTGTTGTGTATTTCCGATTTTTGATTCTAATTTGGAAATGGCATCCTCTAAATCCGACTTTGTTATTTCATCTGAATCTAAATTTGAAAAGTAAGTTCCTGCAAAAAATGCTGCAGCTGCTACTGCCACTACCAGTGCTACAATCATTGCTGCAGAAGGTGATTTGGTATTTTGAATATTATTAGTTGGCACTTCTTGAATGTCAGATTCTATAATTTCAGGTTTTTCTTCAGCAAATTCTTTCTCAGTTGGCACTTCCTGGATATCGGATTCTATAATTTCCGGTTTTTCGTCTGGAGACTTTTTCTTAGATGCTTGATTGTCTTCTGAACTCATCTTTTTTTAGAGTTTTATTGCTTACTTAATCCTATTGCTCATCTTAAATTTAATTTAATAATTTTTGGAGGTTCAAAGAAAAATACCACGTGATTCTCGAATGAACTCTGTCAAAATGGGAGCAAAAGAAAGCCAATGATGGGATCTGAACCCACGACCTTTCGATTACAAGTCGAATGCTCTAGCCAGACTGAGCTACATTGGCACGAAATAAAATAAAAAATTTGATGGTTTAAAATGTTACCAGAAGTCCAATTTCTTGATGATATTGGATTTCTCTTTCTAAGAAATTCCATTTTAGCCTGACAGTCAATTTATAATATTGCAAAATATTGAAAAATTTGTAAATGAAGTACATCAGTCCTCTACGACTAAAAGTTCTAATGATGATGTTTTTTGGAACGGGGATTTTAGGGATCGTAATTGGATTAACTATTGCACCTAGCTTCTCTTCGGATTCTTCTTTAATGATCACCTTTATGGGTGTGATTAATTTATCGTTGGGAGCATTTTTTGGATGGATTTTTCTCACTCAACGACCAACTGAAAAAGACCCTCGAAAAAGAAAACCTAAAAAATAATCAATTGAACCTCAACCGGTAAAAAGCTATTATTTCTAAATTTTTAAAACGGTTGTAATGAATTGGGTTGAAAGTCACTTTGAAATGGAATAATTTCAGTCCTTGATTGGCTGAAAATTTAAACAAGGATTTCAAAGTATAAATAATAACTTATTCCACCAAGGAAAGAAATGTTAGATTTAGTTGCAAAAAAATTATTTCTTACAAAAGGAAAAGGAGTTCATGAAGATCGTCTTACTAGCTTTGAATTTGCTCTACGAGATGCAGGTATTGCAGGTACTAATTTGGTTTTAATATCTAGTATATTTCCCCCACACGCCAAGTTAATTTCTAGAACAGAAGGGTTGAAGCAAATAAAACCTGGACAGATTTTATTTACAATTTATTCCAAAAACCAAACAAACGAACCTCATAGGTTGTGTTCAGCCTCTGTTGGCATCGCAAGACCCAAGGATCCCAACAGATATGGCTATCTCTCTGAATACGAGTCTTTTGGACAAAACCAAAATCAGGCAGGAGATTATGCTGAAGATATTGCAGCTCAAATGCTAGCATCATCTCTTGGAATTCCGTTTGATATTGATAAGAGCTGGGATGAAAAAAGACAACAATGGACAATATCTGGGCAAATTTACAAAACTCAAAATATTACACAAAGCACCAAAGGTGACAAAGATGGCAAGTGGACCACTGTCTTTGCAGCAGCAGTATTATTGCTATAACTATTTTTTATATCCTTTTAAGAAAAATATTGCAGCCCCGATGCCGCCTACAATAATTACTGCTAAAATTATTAACGATTCATCTAGACTTGGATCTGAAGGATTAGGTTCATCTCCAGAAATTGAAAAAATTAAATCATTTTCATTTATTGATTTTTCTTGACCGAAAATATATTTTCCTTGAATTCTTTGTCCCTCTTCAGGATCAAAAATCCATCCTTTTTTTGTAATTTCAGTTGGAATCTTTTCTCCGTCGATAATTTGCGTGGGGATTATACCTCCTCTAATATCTGATAGGCTAGTTGGCTCAGCAGATAGTATGACAATTTGAAATATTGAATTCAAGGGATAAAATCCAGAAGAAAAATATTCTGATCTCTTTAATTCATTTGTACCCAAAAATTTCAGAGGTGTCAAGTCGGTAAGATTTGTTGCTGCTTTAGGATGGTCTGCTGATAATTTCAATTGAAGTAAAGAGTTGTTATTAAAAGGTATAATCGAAAATGTCATGCTTGTATTATTTCCTGAAGATAGATTTTTTGCTGTTTCATAAAATCCATTGGACTCTCTGATAACTTTGGGAATCAGAATTGCTGAAATTTTTTCGTACATCGAATCTGTATCTTCCATGGGCATAGTGTAAACGGCAGATACGGTTCCTCTCCCTGAAACTGCTCCTGATGTTTCTAAATCTCTGTTGATTTCATCATCACTATGCAGAAAAACAGAATGAAATTGAGCGTTTGTATCAAAGGTTTGATTTATCTCATCGATGAATAACTCTGCTATGGCTTTTGTAGAGTCTTGAATTGCTATAATCCCCTTGTCTGAGGGGTCTCTTTTTACATTAATCAAAATACAGGATTCCTCGACTACTCCCAGAATACATTGTTGTTGGTTTGTTATTATTATGGATGTAATTCTATCATCTTCCCTGATCTTTTTTTCAAGCTCTGATGAAACCTTCATTTCTTGAATACTTGTAGTTTGCAAGGTGATTGAAGCTGTTACATCTTGAGTTCTGCTTTTGTCAACTATCACCTGAGCTGTTTCTTGAAATGTTGCCAAACCTGCCTCTTGTGAATATCCATAATTTGTTGTGATGGAAATAATTCCCACTAAGGCAAAAAAGATAATTATTTTTTGCATAGGTTGCTCCTCCAGTTAAGAAATTATTAAATTTACTCTTATTTTTATTTTAAAATCTTAGCCACAAATTTAGATGAAAACTTTTTGGTAACTTTGCCATAATCATCTATCTTTTAACTAATATTGTATTTTCAACGTTAATTCTACTAGTTATGGCCTTAATTTCATATCTTGAAGAAATATTTCAGGATCCTATTTTTTCTCTTATTGCGGTTTTAGGGGCTTTTGGGATCGGATTGTTGCAAGGGATAATTCTGGGCAGGGCAATCTTGGTTCGATTCCCTAGACTACAAAATAACGTAAAAAAAGTCTCAATCTCCCTGTTTGTTTTATTTCTTGCAAATGCTCTTTTGAGTGTTCCACGGTTTGCCTCTCCTGAAAAAATTGACTTCTCATCTATCTCCCAAGCTACTAGCTCAGGGGAGGTTGCGTCCATCATTTTTCTAATTTTTGGAATCAATACTGGATTTTTAGCAGTATTGGCAATCTCTGTAACGATAATGACTTTGGTCTTACTAAAAATGACTAACATTCATGGAATTTCAAAGGGTTTTGTTTTCTTTTTTAGTTTGTTGATTTTGGTATTTACCGGAATAAGCAGGTTCACGGATCTTACCCCAAGCTCTTTTGAGGTTTTCTTGTATTTTCTCTATCAGCTTGGGCTCACTATTGGCATTCTAGTTGGGACGGTTAGAAAAATAAAACCCAAAAAACATCAATGGAAATAATCTTTTTTCAAAGGTTTAAATCTGCTGAAATTTGTTTTGAAAATGACATCGAATTCAAACCGTTCGGGGGACAAGCTGGCAGTCCATGCGTTGGACTGTCAGCCCCATTAATTTTACTAATTCAGTGACTCTAATTCTTTTACCTGAGTTTTGATATAGTCAAATCCCTCTTGCCAAAATTTTGGTGACCTAATATCAAGATCATGCTCGGCCAACAAATCTTCTGGTTTTTTAGAACCACCAGCTCCGAGAATTTCGATATAATCTGGGGCAAATCCTTTCCCTTCTTTTTTGTATCTTTGGAACAATGATAATGCCAACAAATTCCCAAACGAATAAGCATAGCAGTAAAACGGCGTGTGATAAAAGTGAGGAATACAACTCCATTCTATATCAAAATCATCAGAGATTGAAATTGAATTTCCAAACTGTTCTTTTAGATTTTTTAGATATGTTTTTGAAATTTCCTCAATAGTTGTACCTTGACCAATTTGTTCGTGAGCATCTTTTTCAAATATGGTGAAAAATGACTGTCTCATAATTGTAGCATATAGGTCATCAATTTTTTCTGATAACATTATCTTCTTTTCATTAGCTGATATTTTATTTGAAATATTGTCATACAACAG
>Ga0224508_10004527_pt1 | contig 11314 bp, 15 predicted proteins | sample SF_Jan12_sed_USG_4_FD_170157 | JGI IMG/M metagenome (GOLD analysis project Ga0224508, IMG submission 170157) | Sediment microbial communities from San Francisco Bay, California, United States - SF_Jan12_sed_USGS_21 | ecosystem: Environmental > Aquatic > Marine > Sediment | place: USA...
ATCCTAGCGTCCTACAGCCAGGACACCAAGAAAACTCTGATATGACCGATTGCATTCAAGTGTTCGGCTGTCACCCGATCAGATGACAGACAAGGATTAGTCAAAAAGCTAGACTTGCTGAACCTGCTCGTTTACAGGTTGATTTTTGAACTTCTTGCGCTTCTTTAGGCGTTCGGCAAATGCACAAAGAAAACGCCATTTCGTGGAAGAGTGTCGCTAAACAGTACAACCAGTGGGCGATAGAGGCCGGTGTCGCGCCGATCGTCGCCGGCCGCTCCTTTGGCGAAATATCTCTGGATTTGCTGAGCCACACCTTCGGTCGCCATTCTCTCTTCTTGGATGAACAGGTGGGTTTGGTCGGCCTTTATCTCGGCAATTTTTCGATCACTTTTGAGTTCATTGCCGAGCGCCGTGCCTGCACCAAGCCGTCGGTGATTTCGTTGCCGGAGAGGTTGAGCAAAGCGCCTTCAGGCCTCTGCGATCTCTATCTCGCCATCGGCGAGAACTTCGTCGGTCACAATCTCGGCGGACGCCTCTGCACGATCTCGCCGCATCCCGATGAGGCCGAGGAGTTGGTTTTCATCCTTGAAGAGGAAGCTGACCGGCCTCTGGCGGCTGACCAGAGGGCCGAGGCCGCCGATACCAGCATGTTTCGGCAGATCTGGCAGATCCTCCTGCGCGCATCGGAACAAACCGGCCGGCGCGCGAGCAAGGCCGATCCCGACGGCGGTGCCGGCAAGGCTGATGCCGACCGCACCGCGACAGCCGTTGGTTCAAAGAGAAGAAGGGGCCGCTCCGGGCAAAGTAAGCCGAGCGCCCGCCCACAGTTGACGGAATTTTTGGGAAGAAAAGCCTCGCCTCTTTTGAGGAGTGAAGCATGGTCAACCGATTTGAACGGGTGTTTTTGACGGTCTTCTTTGTTCCGCAGGTCCTGTATTTGGGGTGGGGCGGGCCCGCACCGTTTCGATAGGCCTGAAAGATGCTCTAGCCGATTGCAGCGCGGGCCCTCGAATCCGTTGGCGAACACGTTGACTTCGGCGGCAATTCGGCCTAATTACCTCGTCAGTGCTCGGATCGCCTCGATTCGGGCTGTTCCATGTTGGCGTGCCGTCATCGAAATCACGCTGAATGACCCATTCGGCGGCTGTGATATGTGGTGGCACGCGAAAAGATACGGGCTCGGTTATATGAAGACCTATTCTGCGACGCCTGGCGATGTCGAGCGCGGCTGGTATGTCATTGATGCGGACGGCTTGGTGCTCGGGCGGCTTGCCGCTCTGGTCGCCGACCGGCTGCGCGGCAAGCACAAGCCGATGTACACGCCGAATATCGATTGCGGCGACCATATCGTCGTGGTCAATGCCGACAAGATCGGCTTGACCGGCGCCAAGCGCACGCAAAAGACCTACTACCGCCACACCGGCTATCCCGGCGGCATCAAGAGCACCACCGCCGAGCAGACGCTGGGCGGCAAGCATCCGGAGCGCGTGGTCGAAAAGGCGGTGCAGCGCATGTTGCCCAAGGGCGCGCTCGGCCGGCAGCAGTTCACCAAGCTCCACGTCTATCGCGGCTCCGATCATCCCCATCAGGGCCAGTCGCCCGCCCCCTTGAACCTTGCCGAGCTCAATCGCAAGAACAGCATCAGAGAAAGCAGCGATGGCTGAAAATCCCACCCGTTCCCTGTCCGACCTGAAAGATCTGGCCCAGGCTGTATCGACCCCGCCGACCGCCGAGACCGAGGTCGCGACGCCGGCCGAACCCAAGATCGACGCCCAAGGTCGGGCCTATGCCACTGGCCGCCGCAAGGAGTCGGTGGCGCGCGTCTGGCTAAAGCCGGGGGCCGGCCGGATCACGGTCAATGGCCGCGACGTCGAAACCTATTTCGCCCGCCCTGTGCTGCGCATGATCATGAACCAGCCCTTCGAGGCCGCCGGACGGGCGCAGCAGTTCGATGTCAGCTGCACGGTCAAAGGCGGTGGCCTTTCCGGGCAGGCGGGCGCCGTTCGTCATGGCATCAGCCGCGCGATGGTCGCCTTTGATCCCACGCTGCGCCCAGCCCTGAAGGCGGGCGGCTTCTTGACTCGCGATTCACGCCGGGTCGAGCGCAAGAAATACGGCCTTGCCAAAGCGCGCCGGAGCTTCCAGTTCTCGAAGCGCTGACGCGTCGTCGATCGACGGAAAAACGGCCGCCGGCTTACGCCAGGCGGCCGTTTTTTTGTCAGCTTCGACACAAAAATCGACACCAGCCCGCGCCCGACTGTCCACAGGGTACCCTCGCCATGGGTTGTCGGGCGCGGGCCGGCGTCGGACCTGCCAACTAATGCCCTGCGCTGTTTTGTCCGGGCTGATAGATGAACACCTGGCCGCAATAGGGGCATGTCGCCCGCCGGTCGTCGTCGATCGCGAGATAGACGCGGGGATGGCCGAGTTGACCGCCGCCGCCATCGCAGGCGATGTTCTTGCTGTCGACCTCGATGGTTTCAGCCCTGACATTCATCGACCGTCTCGCTTGACTGTTGAACTTGATGGACATTTTGGATGCCGGCAACTTACGGTAACGGTTGGCGGATTGACAAGCAGCTCTTGCCGCGTCGGTTTGGTGTTGCATGCCGGCGGGTCGGAACAGCCGCTTGGCAAGAAGGGAGGGGGCTCATGCTGCTGGTGTTCGGATCGCTCAACGCGGACATGCTGTTCAAGGTCGAGGCCCTGCCGCGGCCGGGCGAGACGGTGCTTTGTCCGGGTTACGAATTGGCGGCCGGCGGCAAGGGCGCGAACCAGGCGGCGGCCGCGGCCAAGGCGGGTGCCGATGTGCACATGGTCGGCCATCTCGGCGCCGACAGCTTCGGCAATTTCACGCGCGACGTGATGGTCAAGGCTGGGGTCAACTGCGATGGCGTCGCGACCTCGAAGCGGGCGACGGCAATCGCGGTGATCGGCGTCGATCAGGCCGCAGAGAATCAGATCATCGTGGCGAGCGGCGCCAATCTCGACACCCATGCGGATCAGGTTTCTCCCGAGCTTTTTCACGCCGGCGTGACCGTGCTTTGCCAAAACGAGATCCGCGAGGACGCGACCTTCGAACTGCTGAAACGCGCCAAGGCCGGCGGTGCGCGCACCCTGCTCAACCTGGCGCCCGCAGCAAGGCTTCGGCCTGGCATGGCCGATCATCTCGACATCCTCGTGGTCAACGAAATCGAGGCCGCGATGGCAGCCGGCCAAGAGTCGATCGGTAACGACGCCTTGGCGTTCGCCGCCGATCTCGGTCGAACGATGGATCTGACCGTGGTGATCACCCTCGGCGCCGATGGCGCGGTCGCGGCGGGACGGGACGGGCGCTTCAAGGTCGAAAGCCTCGCGGTTCAGCCCGTCGACACCACCGGCGCTGGCGACGCCTTTGTTGGTGTCCTTGCCGCAGCGCTCGACCAGGGGGAAGGCCTGCCGTCTGCGCTTCGGCAGGCAAGCGTCGGCGCCGGTCTCGCCTGCATGGGCCTCGGCGCCCAGACCAGCCAGCCCGTTGCGGCCGACATTCAAGCCCGTTTGCATGACGTCTCGGTCGAAGCTCTGGATTGAGGCAAAACCGCGGCGCGAGACAACGACACTGACGTCGGAAAGCGATCCAGACGGCCCGTCCCCCGTGCCGGCGTCACTCGTCCCGGAATACCTTTTCCCGGCGCTCATGGCGCTCTTGAGCTTCGATGCTGAGCGTCGCGATCGGGCGTGCTTCCAGGCGCTGCAGGCCGATCGGCTCCTGGCTTTCCTCGCAATAGCCATAGGAGCCATCCTCGATCCGCTCGATCGCGGCAGCGATCTTAGAGAGCAGCTTGCGCTCTCGGTCGCGAGCGCGCAATTGGAAGCTGCGTTCGGTTTCGAAGGACGCCCAGTCGCTCATGTCGGCGAGGCGATTGTCCTCTTCCTTGAGCTGTTTTAGGGTTTCACTCGAACCTCTAAGGATCTCCTCGCGCCAGCTCATCAGCTTGTTGCGGAAATATTCGAGCTGCCGCTCGTTCATGTAAGGCTCGTCCTCGGTTGGACGATAGTCCTCGGTGATGAGGTCCGACATGCGTCCTCCAAACGCCAACTACCCGAACGCTTATTGCAAAATCGCCATGTAACACAGCGTCGGTTCGCTTCCTGAACAGACAAGACCTTGACGGATCGTTTCCCTAGCTCAGGGAAGCCTCCGGCGCAAGCCGATCCTGCATAGATCCAAATGATGAAGAAATCGTAAAAGGCGCAAAAGAAAAGACAGCGGCGGTCAATTCTCAACTTTAAATCTATTTTCTCTGTGGGTTTTGCAATCTCACTTTGCGGAGGCGCCGGCGCAAACCGGGCAGGCCGGCCTGCGCGCCACGCCGATGCGGCTGAAGGCAGTCGACAGGCCATCATAAAGAAGTAGCGTGCCCGAGAGGCTGTCCCCTCGGCCCAACAGCTCCTTGATCACCTCGACCGCCTGAAGCGAGCCCATGACGCCGACCACGGGGCCGAGCACGCCGCCTTCGGCGCATGAAGGGATGAGATCCGCAGGCGGTTTGTCGGGGAAAATGCAGCGATAGCATGGGTGAGGCGGTCCGAGATGGGCCTTGTAGGTGGAAAGTTGGCCTTCGACGCCCTGAACCGCAGCGCTGACCAAGGGCTTTTTCAGGCAGAAACAGGTCTCGTGAACCGCATCGCGGGTGGCGAAATTGTCCGAGCCGTCTGCTACGAGGTCATAGTTTTCGACGACCGACGCCGCATTGTCCGGCGTCAGCCGTCCCTCGTGCAGCACCACGTCGACGTCGGGATTGAGGGCGGTGAGCGCGCGTTTGGCGCTGGTGGTCTTGGCAAGACCGACATGGTCGGTCGGATGGACGATCTGCCGGTGCAGGTTGCTCAGATCGACGGTGTCGTCGTCGACCACGCCGAGCCTGCCGATGCCGGCGGCCGCCAGATAGAGAAGCAGCGGCGAGCCAAGGCCGCCCGCACCGACCACGAGAACGCTCGCGCTCAGAAGCTTCGCCTGACCGGCGCCGCCGACCTCCGGCAGCACGATGTGGCGCGCGTAACGCAGCATTTGTCGCTCGTCGAAGGACATGATCGGTTTCGCAGTCTTGGGTGCACGAAAAATTGGGCGGATTAACGCTTCCTTAAGGTTACCACGATATGAACGAAGGGCGAGGCGTATTGGCGAGCCCCGATGGTGAAAGGGATCGGATGTGAGCGAGGAACCAACCACCGCTGTTGCTCTTGGCTATGATCGGGACAGTGACGATCTCCCGCGGGTTGTGGCGAAAGGGCGCGGCGCGGTCGCCGCTCAGATCATCGCGATCGCCGAAGAGCATGGCGTGGCCATTCATCGGGATGAAGACCTGGTGGAGGTGCTCGATCGGTTGGAGATCGATGCTCCCATCCCGGTTGCCGCCTTTGCCGCCGTGGCCGAGATCTTGGCCCACCTCTATCGGCTCAATGACGACATGGGCAAGAGATCATGACCAACGCGGCGCGGCCATCACCCCCCTTGATCGACGAGCTCAAGGCCATCCTCGCTGGCGTCGAGCATGCGCGCCGCGCGCTTGCCCAAGGCCAGCTGGTCGAAGCCGACGAGTTCTGGCCTCGTCTCGAGAGCTGCGCGCGCCGCCTCGCCGCCCTCGATCGGCAAGAGCGCGACGGCATCAAGCCGGTCATGCTGGCGCTGATGGACGAGCTGCAGCGAACCATCATGGCTTTCACCACGGAGCATCATCAACTTGGCGACCGGCTGAGATCGACCAGCCGCAGCATGGCGGCAGGGACCGCCTATCGCCAAGCCAAGATTCGTTGAGATCGTCGCAGCCATGATCACCACCGACTATCTAAGGTTTCTCCTGGCCCTCGCCGCGGTTCTGGGGCTGATCGCGCTTTTCGCCTGGGTCGCCAGGCGCTTTCGCCTGGGCGGGCTTGCCGGCGCGGCGATGACCTCCGGTCGCCTCGAGGTGGTCGAGGCCCTGCCGATCGATGGGCGGCAAAGGCTGGTGCTTATTCGCCGGGACGATCGGGAACATCTTCTCTTGCTCGGGATGGAACGGTCGATCGTGATCGAAAACGGCATCGACGTCGCGACCGCGGCGAAGGGTAACGTCGTCATGGCGGCCAAAAGCTCCGCGGTGTCGTCCCCATGATCCGATTTCCCTTGCCTACATGGGGCCAAAAGCTCGGCTTGGCGGTTCTGAGCATCGGGCTGGCATCGCCGGCATGGGCGCAGAGCCTCAACATCAACATGGCCGAAGGCATCAGCGTCACCAGCCAACTCATCCATCTGATCGCCCTGGTGACGGTCTTGAGCCTAGCACCATCGATCATCGTGATGGTGACGTCCTTTACCCGGATCGTCGTGGTTCTCGCCTTGCTGCGCACGGCGCTTGGCCTGCAGCAGACCCCACCCAATGCCGTCTTGATCTCGCTCGCGCTGTTCGCCACCGGGTTCATCATGGCGCCGACCTTGGAGCAAATTTACCAAGAGGGGCTAGCTCCGTTGCTCGAAGAATCCATCGACGAGGCTGAAGCCTTCGAGCGGGCGGCCATGCCGATCCGCCGGTTCATGCTCGATCACGTACGCGGCAAGGATCTGGAGCTTTTTCTCGAGCTCGCGACGCCGGGCGGCGATGAGCCGCCGGTCTTGGAGACCCCCGATGACACGCCGCTTCGCTCGTTGATCCCCGCCTTCATGATCAGCGAGCTGAGGCGGGCGTTCGAGATCGGCTTTTTGATCTTCATCCCCTTTCTGGTGATCGACATGGTGGTGGCGTCGGTGCTGATGTCGATGGGCATGATGATGCTGCCGCCGGTGCTGATCTCCATGCCGTTCAAGCTGGTGTTTTTCGTTTTGGTGGACGGCTGGTATTTGATCATGGGCTCCTTGGTCGCGAGCTATGGCGGCGAGGGGGCATTTTGACCCTGGCTTCGATACCGGTTGACCAGCCTGTCGATTCACGAAAACGACAGCGCCTAGGGCGTCAAAGGAAGGGATGGGGAGGGAGGTCGACCGGGTGGAACAGGAAGCGCCTGGCGATTTCGCGGTAGCCACCTCGGTAGCAAAGGCCGCCATTCTCATTCAGAAGTTCCTGGCGGTGCTGTCGGTAATAGGCGGGCAGCGCCTGCCAGGGGAGGTCGGGCCTGCGATGATGGGCGAAATGTAGATTGTTGTTGAGGAATAAAAGCGAGAAGAACGGTCCGGCCTCGACGATGGCGGTGCGCTCCAGCGGTGTATGGGCGGCCTTGTGTTCGGCGAAGGAGCGCACCAGGGTCAGGCTCAGCCCCGGCAGGACAAAGCAGCCGACATAAGTCCAAAGCGGCATATCGACGACGACGAGCCATGCGACGACCAGCCCAGCTGCAGGGAGGTGCCAAAGCCAGGCATCGAGATTGCGCCGGTCGCCCGACCAGAGCGCCCGGGCTTCGCTCGTCAAAAATTGCCCGATCGCCAGAAACGGTCCGAGCAGCATGCGCCCGGGAAGCGTGTTATGCCAGGTCAGAACGTGACGGATGACGGCGGGCAGATGCGGCCAGCGCGTCCGATCGACATAAAACGACTCCGGATCACGCTTGGGGTCGGTCAGGATGTTCACATTGTGGTGAGCGCGATGGGTCCGGCGGTAGATCGGGTAGGGAAGCCAGAGCATGAGAGGCGGGTAGACGATCACATCGTTCAGCCAACGCCTCGGGGTGAAATGATCGTGCACGGCCTCATGCTGAAAGGAGCCATGCCAGGTAATAAGAACGGCGCCGAGCGGCAGCAGCAGCCAGAGCGGGATCTCCCGATGGAACCAAGTCGCCAACCCCCATCCGGCGTAGATCGTGGTCAAGAGCATCCAGCTGGTCAGCCTGGCATTCTCGACATCGGCCCGTGTGTCAACGCTCAATCGTCGCCTCCCTTGAGGTGGTCCCGCCGATCCGGCCAACCCGAGATGGTATTGGGCAATGCCCTGCGGTCCATCGACGAAACTACCGTGGATCTTTATTATTGGGCTCGGCCGAATACACGAATTCTATATAGCGAATCTGTAGGGGCCCCTAGTCAAAACGCGACATTTTTCTTTTTTTGATTTGCGTTTCCGTGCAAGTTCATCGCTGTTGACAGTCCTTTTTGATCCCTTAGGCTTAGGAGCAACCGCGTTCAAAGCAATGCGCCTTGAGGCAACAAGAGGCAAGAGAAGGCGCAGCGCATCATTGGCTTAGCTGGGAGAAAGACATCGTGGCAATTTCAGGCAAGGGCAGAACCCATCCCTACATTCCGAAGCTGATCAAACAGCTCGAGACCAAGAAGGTCGACCGGCGCGAGTTCCTACGCACCGCGACCCTGCTTGGCGTCAGCTCGGCGGCGGCTTACGGCATCGCCGGTAAAATACTCGGCGACGGCGTGGTTGAGCCGGCGCTCGCCCAGGATGCAGAGCCCAAGATGGGCGGTGTGCTGCGCTGCTCCATGCCGGTGCAGGAGATGGCCGATCCCGCGACCTTCGACTGGGTCGAGAAGTCCAATATCGCTCGGCAGATCTGCGAGTTTCTGACCTATACCGGGCCCGACAATGTCACGCGGCCCTATCTGGCCGAGCGCTGGGAAGCTTCCGACGATCTGACGTCCTGGACCTTTTATCTCCGCCAGGGGATCAAATGGAACAATGGTGACGACTTCATTGCAGACGATGTCGTCTTCAATGTGACCCGTTGGCTCGATCCGAAAACGGGTTCGTCGAACCAGGGTCTGTTCTCGGCGATGACCGAGGAATACGACACCGGCGAGAAGGACGACGAGGGTAAGCCCAAGATGGGCATCAAGATGCGCGAGGGGGCGGTCGAGAAGGTCGACGACCATACCGTGCGCTTCAACATGAGGCAGCCGGTCCTGGCGATGCCCGAGAATTTCTACAATTACCCGACCGCGATCGTGCATCGCGGCTTCGAGGAGAATGGTGGCGATCTTTCCAAATGGCCGGTGGGCACCGGTCCCTACACGCTGGCCGAGTTCGTGGTCGGCGAAAAGGCGATCTTGAAGCGGCGCGAGGACGAGTATTGGGGCAAGGATCTGGACGATCCGATCATCGGCGGGCCGATCTATCTGGATGAGATCCACTATTTCGATCACGGCGCCGCCTCGACCGCGCAGATCGCGGCGGTGGCCTCCGATCAGGTGGACATGCATTACGAGTTCGACATGCTGACTTTGCCGATCGCCCAGAGCATTCCCGAAGCGACCATCTACGAGGCGGTGACCGCCCAGTGCGGCGTCATGCGCTTTCGCCAATCGGAAAAGCCGTTCGACGATCACCGCGTGCGCCGGGCCGTGCAGCTTTGCTGCGATGCGTCGCGCTACCCGGAACTGGTTTTCCAAGGCAAGGCCATGGAAGGCGAGCATCACCACGTCGCGCCGATCCATCCTGAATATTTCGAACTGCCGAAGCTCGAGCGGAATGTCGAGGAAGCGAAAAAGCTGCTTGCCGAAGCGGGCTATGAAAACGGCATCGAACTCTCGATCGACTGCGGCAACACCAACGGTCCCTGGCAGCAGCAATGCTGCGAGATCCTGAAGGAGCAATGTGCGGAAGCCGGCATCACCATCAACGTCAACATCATGCCGGCCAACAATTACTGGGAGCTTTGGGAGAGCACGCCGTTCGGCATCACCGCATGGACCCACAGACCGCTCGGCACCATGGTGCTGTCGCTGGCCTATCGCACCGGGGTCGCCTGGAACGAATTCGCCTATGCCAATCCCGAGTTCGACAAGGCGCTGGACGAGGCCGAATCGCTCCTCGACGTGGAGGAACGACGGGCGGCCATGGAGAAGGTCCAAAGAATCCTGCAGGACGACGCGGTGATGGTGCAGTCGCCTTGGCTGCCGAAGTTCTTCGTCGCCAAGAACCGGGTGAAAGGCATGAATGCTCACCCGACACAATATCACCAACTACATCGCGTCTGGATTGACGCCTGATGCCGAGCTGACAAACCTCGAACGGCCCGGAACCAACCGGGCCGTTCCTCTAATCAGGGAAGTTTGAGCGTTATGCTGGTCCTCGCCGCCCGAAGATTCGGCTCGATGTTGCTGATCATGGCCGTCATCTCCTTCGTCCTGTTCGTTATCTTCGAATCGGACAAGCTGGGTGTGGCCGGCAAGGTCCTCGGTCCCTATTCCTCGACCGAGCAGCGCGAACTCTGGCTCGAGCAGAATGGCTACGATCGCAGTTTCCTGGTTCGCTATGGCGAATGGGTGACCAACGCGATCAGGGGCGATTTCGGCGAGTCGATTCGCTTCAAGGCGCCGGTGGCCGATCTCTTGTGGCCACGCCTCGCCAATACCGGTTTCCTGGCGCTGATGGTGTTCGCGATCATGATCCCGCTCTCGCTGTTTCTGGGCGTGATCGCCGGCATGCGGGAGGGCTCGGGAACGGACCGGGCGGTCTCCACCTTCTCGGTGCTGACCACCTCGGTGCCCGAATTCGCCTCGGCGACGCTGCTGGTTTCGCTGTTCGTGTATAAGCTTGGCTGGCTGCCGGGGACATCGTCGATGACGTCAGGCTTCTCCTGGATCGAGATGGTCCTGCCGGTGGCGGTCCTGGTGATCTACGGCTTCGGCTACACGGCACGCATGACCAGGGCTTCCATGGCCGAAGTGATGACATCCCAATACATTCGAACCGCCATCTTGAAGGGCCTCCCGCGCCAGCGGGTGATCATGAAACATGCCCTTCGAAACGCGCTGATCGCGCCCTTCACGGTGATCATGCTGCAGCTCAACTGGCTGCTCTCCGGCGTCATCGTGGTCGAGGTCTTTTTTGCCTATAAGGGCTTCGGCGCCCTGCTCTACGAAGGATCGACCTTCGGCGACATCTATCTGATCGAGGCCTGCGCCATGGTCGCGGTGTTCGTTGCGGTCTTCTCCCAATTCATCTCGGATATCGGCTACACGCTGCTGAATCCGCGGATCAGGTTCACATGAGGCGGATAGTCGAATGAGCACGGTCACAGACGGGATTCCGAAAGCTCCCTCGAAAATCGGCCGCTTCTTCGGCGGGCTCGGGCTGATCCGCGAAAGCTGGATCGGCACGGTCGGGCTGATCATCCTGCTTTTCTGGGTCGCCATGGCGATCCTGGCGCCGGTTCTGCCATTGTTCGATCCTAATGCGCAGATCGTGCCGATGCAGACGCCCATGGCGGTCGCTCCGGACGGCGAGAGCACATTCTGGCTGGGGACGGACGCCAAGGGTCGGGATATTCTGTCCCGCATCATCTGGGGCTCGCAGCGGGTGCTGTTCTGGGCATCGCTCGCCACCTTCGTCGCCTATGTCGTCGGCATGACGATGGGGGC
>Ga0224508_10004528_pt1 | contig 11313 bp, 13 predicted proteins | sample SF_Jan12_sed_USG_4_FD_170157 | JGI IMG/M metagenome (GOLD analysis project Ga0224508, IMG submission 170157) | Sediment microbial communities from San Francisco Bay, California, United States - SF_Jan12_sed_USGS_21 | ecosystem: Environmental > Aquatic > Marine > Sediment | place: USA...
GTTGAATATTTTATTAGTCTTCATAGCGAACACCTACGAGTTATGCGCACTGACAAACAAGATTAGCATCATCCCACGTTGCCCAGCACCGGGCAATCAAACATTGTTAAACAAGGGATTTGCGCAAACAAATCGCGCTATCCGGACACAGACGCGAAAACTCGCTGGTCTGGGCAATATTTAACGGCACTTTATTTCTGTCGGCGGGCAAATAATTCAATTGTTTAAAGAATTCCGCCGCCGTTGTCGTCAACAAATACAGCGAATCAATACCCGATTCCCGTGCGTTTATCTCAGCGCGCCTTACCAGTTCTTTTCCTAGTCCGCTGTTGCGTGTTTGGGATTGCACCGCTAATGATCGTAACAAACCGTCACGCCGGTATTTTTCCAAACCAACGACACCTGCTAGTTCACCGTTATCTGTTATAGCGAGTAGAAAATTCTTCAGTGTTTGCTCATCAATATCGGAGAACGGTAATTCAGATGCCTCCAATAACTTGCAAACATTCCCCAGCGACATTGCCGTACAAAACTCAAACGTAAACATTGACCTCTGTTTTCAATTGCATTCATCAACGCCAAACAACCAGAAATTACGGTATTATCCTCCGACCCTACTAATCCGTGAACTATTAATTGTGATACCGCTGCGCGACGACAACCCAACAAAAATAACGCCTGTCGTCACAATTACTCTTATTGTCGTCTGTGTCGGCGTTTTCATCTGGCAAGTCGCCCACGACCCAGAGGGGCAGCAACTGATCACTTATGGCCTGGGCGCTATACCGGTCACGCTGTTGGGTGAGCGTCAACTTGCGCCGGAGATTGCGATTGTCCCGACATACGTTACTGTTTTCAGTTCCATGTTTCTGCACGGTGGATGGATGCATTTGATCGGTAACATGGCGTATTTATGGATATTCGGAAATAACATCGAAGATGCGATGGGCCATGTTCGCTATGTCACTTTCTACATCATCTGTGGAATTGTTGCGGTGTTCGCGCATGCACTTCCCAACGCGGACTCGGCCATTCCCATGGTCGGCGCGAGCGGCGCCATCTCCGGCGTGTTGGGTGCTTATTTACTGCTGCATCCCCACGCAAGGGTATTACTGTTCATTCCATTGGGTTTTTTCGCGCCGTTAATTCGCCTTAAGGCCATGTGGGTACTCGGTGCCTGGTTCGTGATGCAGTTAGTCAGCTCCGCGATGAACGCCGGCAACGAAGGTGGCGGTGTCGCCTTTGGTGCACACATCGGCGGCTTTATCGCTGGTATGGCTTTAGTACCACTGTTCAAATATCGCAACGTGCCCCTGGAAAACCCGTTTACAGGCTGGACACGTTAGAATCAACTTTCCTATATCAACTCCATTTTGAAATGCGCACTTCTCAATTCTTTCTCGCTACATTAAAGGAAACCCCGGCCGACGCCGAGATCATCAGTCATCAACTCATGCTCCGTGCCGGTATGATCCGCCGCACCGCCGCCGGTATCTATAGCTGGTTACCTATGGGTCATCGTGTCTTGAAAAAAGTCGAAAATATTATTCGCGAAGAGATGAATCGTGCGGGTGCGTTAGAAGTTTTTTTGCCGGCCGTACAACCCGCTGAGTTGTGGCGTGAGTCCGGACGCTGGCAGGACTATGGCCCAGAACTGTTGCGCTTTCAGGACCGACATGAACGCGATTTTTGCTTGGGTCCGACGCACGAAGAAGTGATAACCATGATTGCTAAAGGCGAGATTAAAAGTTATCGCCAACTACCGGTGAACATGTATCAAATTCAGACCAAGTTTCGCGATGAGATTCGACCGCGGTTTGGTGTCATGCGTGGACGCGAGTTCATTATGAAAGACGCATACAGTTTTGATATCGATGCGGACGGTATGGAAGCCTCATACAAAGCAATGTACGACGCCTATGTGCGTATCTTCGATCGTCTGGGTCTGGATTCACGAGCAGTGCGTGCAGACGGAGGTACCATTGGTGGCAGCTTTTCTAATGAATTTCATGTGATAGCGGATTCCGGTGAAGACGCCATCGCCTTGTGTGAAGATTGTGGCTACGCCGCTAATGTGGAGATGGTGCCGACACCAGCGCCAGGTATCGAGCGACCCAATGCAAGCGAAACCATGGATACTGTCGATACACCCAGCGTGCATACCATTGAAGAATTATGCGTCTCGTTAAAAGTCGGTGCCGAGAAAACGGTCAAGACACTGATCGTCGAAGGTGAGGGAGGATTAGTCGCTCTTGTATTGCGGGGTGACCATGAACTCAATGCGGTCAAAGCGGAGAATCTCCCCGAAGTCAAAACGCCGTTAAAGTTTGCCAACAATGCAGATATTAAATCCATCGTTGGTGCGGAGGCGGGTTCTGTCGGCCCGGTTGGGTTGTCTATCCCGGTCGTCGCCGACAGCAATGCGGCATTGCTGTCGGATTTTGTTTGTGGCGCTAACCAGGATGAGAAACATTCGCGTGGCGTTAACTGGGTACGGGATTTGCCTGAACCTAAAGTCGCCGATTTGCGTAAAGCCGTCGCCGGCGATCCGTGCCCGCAATCTCCAAACAACAAACTCATTGTCAAACGCGGCATCGAGGTTGGTCATGTGTTTCAACTCGGCACCAAGTACAGCGAGTCCATGGACGCTACATGTTTAAATGAACAAGGCAAAAGTGTGCCGCTGCACATGGGCTGCTACGGCATTGGCGTAACTCGAGTGGTGGCGGCGGCCATCGAACAAAACCATGACGAGAACGGCATAACCTGGCCCGCCCCTATCGCACCGTTTGACGTTTGCATTGTTCCGATTGGGTATAAGAAATCGGAAAAAGTACGCGACTCGGTGTCCGCAATTTACGAGCAACTGACCGACGCAGGCTATGAAATTCTGCTGGATGATCGTGACGAACGACCGGGTGTCATGTTTGCAAACATGGACTTGATCGGCATTCCACACCGTCTGGTTATCGGCGAGCGCGGTTTGGAAAATGGCGTGGTTGAATACCGTGCACGACGTAGAGGCGAAACTGAGGATATTGCACTCGCCGATTTGGTCGAAAAAATAACGAGTATGGTTAACGGCAAAAACTAAAATATGAACTAAACCTCTTCACACTATTTCGATATCATCCGACGACCTCGCATTCTCGAAGCGGATAGTGTTTATATTTTGCCAGTAATCAGCCTCATTCATTTTAATAACAGCCAGCATGAAAGATTTAGCGCCTGAAGACTGGTTTCGATACTGCGATATCGTGAAATTCGAAAAAAGATTCTTTTTTACAGTCGCAAAATTTAAGATCAACCGCACCTTTATACTCTTGGCGTTATTGAAGAACTGGCTAACGAATTGTGTTGTGGCTCATACCCATATTTATTACCGGAAAAATCGACTCAATTTCGATGTCGACCAAACCCCCCATTCGAGACTACTGATAGATTCAAGGAATTGGGACCACCACCAAGTAACAAAGCTCGGGCGAGTCGAATGAGCGCTGCTGGTATATCAATGCTCTATGTGGCGAGCAACCAGGATACTGCGCTCTACGAAACAGCGGATCGTCCAGGGAAATTTGCAATTGCAGAATTCTCCACAACGAGAAACTTGATAGTTTTGGATCTGGCGTCGTTCCAGTCAATTGAAGACCACAGATTTCGGTCGCTACGTGGAGTGATCGTGGAAGATATTTCAAAGCCTATTGAGAGAGACGATAGAGTACATACAGAATATGTTCCCACTCAAATATTCACCGAACAATTTTCTTACAATTGGTATGATGACCAAAACCGACCTATTGAAGGCTTGAGATACCCAAGCTCCATAACAGGCGATGCATCTTATGTTTTATTCTTTAACCAACCAGAATTTTTGTTAGATGGATCCCCATTTATCCTTGAAAACTACAAGGAATTAGACCTCAGCCCAAATCAACTAGAGTTTTGAAATATTCCCCATTTGAAAACTGACTGCTAAGAGAAAATCGCAGCCATGTCAGATTCAAATTACAAGATTATCTTTAAAGCCGTGTCTTAAATTTGTAAGATTAAGTCTGAAATAGTGAAGATTGATACGAATTGCATTAACGAATTTCAAATTCACCAACTACTAATTCACTCGACGGTTCGCGCTCTACTTTCGACACTTGAGCGAAGCGCGGGCCTTGTTGCAGCCACGATTCCAATTGCGCCAATTGTTGATCGTCACTGCAAACAACCAACTCGACATCGCCGTTAGACAAATTCTTAACCCAGCCGCTGACCCCAATACGTGTCGCCTCCTGCATAGCCGCATAACGAAAACCAACACCTTGTACCCGGCCCGATACTTGAAAGCGGACGCAGCTGACCGATTCAGTCAAATACGGCTCCTGAAGACTTACGTGATTTACCTAACACCGGTTCGCGCACAACATCGGGCAAAGCTGCCGCGACATGCGCACCGATTAACACCATCAACCAGGACAAATAAATCCAGATCAGAAATATCGGAATGGTAGCGAGCGCGCCATAAATTACTTCGTAGGAACGGAAATTCAAAACATAGATTGCGAAGCCTTTTTTTGCGCACTCGAATAACACCGCCGCGACGATACCACCAGCCAATGCATCGCGAAAACGAACCGAACAGTTAGGCATAGCCATGAAAAACAATACGAATGCGATGATTTCCAGCACGAAGGGCAAAACCGGCAGAAAATTTGACATGAATCCTTGATAGGTTTTTTGATCCGGTAAAAACGGCAGCGACAGCACGTAAGAACTGACCGAAAGACTCGCGACAATGAGTAGCGGTCCGAGTGAAATCACGGCCCAATACACGAGCAGACGTTGAAACACACTACGCCCCTTATGTACACGCCAAATATCGTTAAAATTGTCTTCTACCGTCGCCAACAGGAACAAGGCACTGAACAATAGAACGATCAAACCTACCGCAGTTAACTTGCCTGCTTGTTGGGTAAAACGAGTGAGATTCTCACGTACGATGTCACCCGCCGCCGGCACAAAATTGCGATACATAAAATCTTCGAAAGCACCGGACCATTGCTCAAACACCGGGAACACGGACAACATCGAAAATGCCACCGTGATAAGTGGAACCAACGCCAGCAAGGTGGTATAGGACAACGCGGCTGCCACACGCAAACACCTGTCCTCGCGTAGCCGTCGCACCACGATCTTCACGGTGCTGAACACCGCGCCTAACAAACGTTTGATTCTCACTGTATGATGCTCAATGGACGATTTCTTGGGTCTTGCGAAGAATTTTTTCGCAACCTAACATCGCTACTATAAAAGGGTCAACAAACCGAGGAAATCATGTCTGTCACTATTTACCATAATCCGCGCTGCTCAAAGTCGCGCCAAACCCTGCAGTTGTTGCAGGATAAAGGCATTGAACCCACCATAGTGGAATATTTAAAGACACCACTGAACCCGTCAGAATTAAAAAATATTCTTAACTTGCTCGACAAACCGGCCAAAGAGATCGTACGCAGCAACGAGGATGCTTTTAAACAATTTGACCTGGAACTGGAAGCGACTGACGACGAGCTTATACAAGCTATCGTTGAACAGCCCGTATTACTGCAAAGACCCATTGTCACCGCGAATGGTAAAGCAACTATCGGGCGGCCGCCGGAAAGCGTATTAGAGATACTCTGACATGGCGGATATTTTAGTGTTGTATTACAGCCGCTACGGTGCCACCGCGCAAATGGCGCGTTATGTCGCACGCGGTATCGAACAAGTCGACCGTATTAATGCACGCATTCGTACCGTGCCAGCGGTATCGACGGTGTGCGAAGCCATTGAAGAAGATATCCCCGAGTCCGGCGAACCCTACGCATCACTGGAAGACCTGGAAGAGTGCATCGGACTCGCACTGGGTTCTCCGACACGCTTTGGCAACATGGCCGCGCCGCTGAAATATTTTCTCGATCAAACCGGTGCGCAATGGTTAACCGGCGCATTGCAAGGTAAACCCGCCGCCGTATTCACATCAACTGCTAGTCTACATGGCGGACAGGAAACCACGCTGCTCTCAATGATGCTGCCGTTATTACATCACGGCATGATTTTGAGCGGCATCCCCTACAGCGAAAGCGGTTTGCAACAAACTAAAAGTGGTGGTACACCTTATGGTGCCAGTCATCACGCAGGAGCGGACAGCCAAAACCCAGTTAACGATGATGAAAAAGAATTGTGCATCGCCATGGGCAAACGTCTGGCTGAAGTCGCCGCGAAATTGTCTGACTAAGCGTTAACCAATGTCCGAAATACTCGAAACAGTTGCGTGGTTAAGAGCAGGTGCGCTCTTCGAGCGCACCCAAAAATAGCTGTATTGTATTCAATCAGTTGTCGGCCTACGACCGGATCGTTTTGACTGGATGCCGGAACAAGCCCGGCATGACAGGTGAGTGGTTTTTTTTGGACGCATCGATATTTCAATTATCCCGGACAGTAATGCGCCTAGGCGGGAATGACTTCGGTTAAAACTGTCCTAAAATCACGTCAGTTCTTATGTGTATATATGACCTAACCGTTTAACTCCAACTCACGAATCAAGGGAATGGTAATCCGCCGACCCTCAACTAACGATAGATTGTCTATTTGATCGAGCAATCCAAACAGACTGTGTGTATCACGCGGGTAGCGTTTTAACACATAGGAAATGACCTCTTCAGATAAATCAAAACCTCGTGACTGCGCACGCAATTGCAAGGCCGCGCTCTTTTCGTTATCCGTCAGCGAAATTACGCCATAGGTAAGTTCGCTGGCCAAACGTGATTTTAAATCCGCAAGCGATAGCGACATTTTTTCCAGCGATTGGCGACCCGCCACAATCATGTTGCCCCCACGAGCACGGGATTGCTCATACAAATCCAATATCCCACGTTCCCACTGCTCTTTGCCGGCGACTGCCTGAACATCGTCCAGACAAATCAGGTCGTTCAAGGCAATGTCTTCCAGGATTTCCAGCGACATATTCGCATCACACAACGGAATATAACCAACTGTCAATCCCGACCGATCTGCGCACCGGCACACGGCATGCAACAAATGTGTTTTGCCACAACCCGTATCACCATACAGGTAAATCATGTGACCTGATTGATTTTTATTCGACGATAGGTCTGTAAGCTGGCTAATCAGCTCTACATTTAGACCGGGGAAAAAATTCTCGAATGTTGCAATATCATGCAAACGAATCGGTAATAACAATTGACGCGACATGTCAAAACTGATCAGAGGAAAGTGGACGTTTATCTTCGTCCCGCACTGCCTCGTCTTCTTCCCCGTTAGCCTCTTGGGGCGCTTCGCGCCCGACACTAAATACCCAGGAGTAATGCACACCACTCCAGATAGTCGTTACTCCGACCGCCCACACTAGCGTATTTACCAGACCCGGTAACGATAACCATCCAGCTAAATCCAACAACACCAAACATACCAATGAGATGAGTAAAAACGTATTCAACTTACTGATAAAACTTGGCCGCATTTGTGTATTGCCGTTTAGTGCAACCAACATCAGGTAGCCACCAATAATTAAAATATCGCGAAAACCGACCGCCACCAGCAAGGCGAAAGGAATCCGATCTTGTAAGGCGAGCATAACAAATGCGCTAATAATCAATAACTTATCGGCTACTGGATCAAGTGTCGCACCCAGACGGCTGACCCAGTCAAAGCGCTTGGCCAGGTAGCCATCGAGGCCGTCGGAAATTCCCGCGAGTAGGAATACCAGAAATGCTGACTGGTAGGACTGGTCCTTGAGTAGCACGACCATCACCGGCGCCGCCGCGATGCGAAGCAGTGTCAATAAATTAGGGATTTGAGATAACACGGATAAATTAAGGCGTAACTTTGTTGGTCTTATATATCCATATTTGCGATGCGATAAGATACCATAGCCGAATCAAAAATCATCTTTCCGGAATTCTCTCGTTCTCTAGTTGAATAAACATTCATTAAGTTATCGCGATGCAGGCGTCAATATCGATGCGGGTGATGCACTGATTGAGGCGATCAAACCGATTGCGGAACGCACCCGCCGTCCGGGTTGGATGGAAAGTATCGGTGGATTTGGTGGGATGTTTGAATTACCACCCGGGCGGTTTAAGGAACCGGTTCTGTTCTCGGGCACGGACGGTGTCGGCACCAAACTAAAGCTCGCCATTGAACTGAACAAACACGATACCGTCGGTATCGACTTGGTGGCGATGTGCGTAAACGACATCGTAGTATGCGGTGCGGAGCCTTTGTTCTTTCTCGACTACCTCGCCACCAGTCAGTTACGCAATGACATTGCCGAACAAGTGATTGCCGGTATTGGACGCGGGTGTCAGCTGGCCGGGGCAGCCCTGATCGGTGGCGAGACCGCGGAAATGCCGGGTATGTATGGCGCGAACGACTACGACATCGCTGGTTTTTGTGTCGGTGCAGTGGAAAAATCGGAGATTATCGACCAAAGCCGGGTGACTGACGGTAACGTGATATTGGGTTTAGCATCCAGTGGCGTGCACTCCAATGGATTTTCCCTGGTGCACAAGGTTATCGAGTCCGGTAATCATTCGCTTAGCGATCCTTTTGCAGGTTCAACGCTGGGAGAAACATTACTCACGCCAACACGCATCTATGTACGCACGTTATTAGCGTTAACGAAACAAGTGAGCGTTTGCGCAATTGCCCATATTACGGGCGGTGGATTGCCGGGTAATATCAAACGCGTTATTCCAAACGACTTGTGCGCCGTTTTGGATAGTTCGCAATGGCAACGACCTGAAATTTTCAGCTGGCTGCAAACCCAGGGAAATATTGCCACTGACGAAATGCAACGAACGTTTAATTGCGGTATCGGCATGGCAATAGTCGTCGACAAAAAAGATGCACAGAATGCAATTGCCATTCTCGAAGAGCATGGCGAAACCGTATTCAGCATCGGACACATTGAAACCAACGATGAGCAAGACGTCGTCATACGATCATGACTTTGCGCATCGTCATTCTGATATCCGGTAGCGGAACGAATCTGCAAAAAATAATCGATTCCATTGCGCAAGATGAAATAGACGCTGCAATCGCCGTCGTGATCAGTAACCGCGCGGATGTCTATGGTTTAGAACGGGCGCGTAACGCCGGAATTGCCACACAGGTGCTGGATCATAAAGAGTTCGACACACGACAGGCCTACGACGCTGCGTTAAGACAGCTTATCGACGACTACGACCCTGGTCTCGTCGTACTGGCAGGATTTATGCGTATACTCACCACGGAATTTGTCGAATACTATCGCGACCGGCTGATTAATATTCACCCTGCATTGTTACCCCACTACAAAGGGCTTGATACACACCATCGGGTACTCGATGACGGCGCCCGCCAACACGGCGCCAGTGCGCACTTTGTGACACCAGACCTGGACAGCGGACCAGTTATCATTCAGCGCGGATTCACCGTCAATCCGGATGATACAGTGAAAACTCTCGAACAACGTGTGCATGAAATCGAATACGAAATCTATCCAAGGGCCATTCGGTGGTTCGCGCAGAACCGGTTATCGATTGAGAATGACCGGGTATTGTTAGATGGCGAGCTTAAATCTGAGCAAGGCATTGTTGACAATAATTAGTAAGGGAACAATTTTTTTTCGAAATATGCGGAGCTTAATAGCACTTCGTATAGTTCCATTGTGCATATCTGTTTTACTCATCACGGGAGCCCATGCCGGTGAAATTCCCGAACGTATGAGTTTAACTTACTCGGTCGAAAAATCAGGTTTGGGCTCGGGTCGCTATGACATTGAGTTTGTACAACAAGACGGTCAGTTGGTAACGTCATCTAAAGGGGTTCTAACCGGGGTCGCCGCGGCCTTTGCCAACGACGAGACGGCGGAGAAAGTCATCTACGAAATCAGGGAAAACACGTTGTTGCCTTTACGCTATGTGGAGTCCCGTACAGGTCGCAAGAATTATGTACGCTCCGCCAACCTGGATTGGAAGAAACACAAAATTAGCTTTAGCGAAGCGGAAGACACGCGCTTACCCGATGGCATTACGGTGGATGCCGGTAGTTTCCCAGCCAGTTTAATGTGGCGTCCGCTGCCCAAACTGGCCAGCGCGACCGGACATATTGTTGGTGGTAAAAAAATTCGTGCCTATCGTTATTCCGAACCGGTCAGTGAAACTTTAGAAACACCGAGTGGAACATTCGACACTTTACGCATCGAGAAACAACGCATTGACAAAGAGAACCGCAAACTTGTTATCTGGATTGCACCGAAATTTGGCAACCTTCCATTAAAAATTGAAGAGCGGAAAGGCGATAAAACCACGCGCTTTATCCTTGAAAGCGCGGATGGGATTGATTTGGAGTAATAGCCTGCTCAGCCGATAACCGAATGCTGCGCGCCCAAGCACTGGATTGACCGCCAGGGACGGTGGAAATGCAATAGGCTTGTCGGGAACAATCCTTGCCTTCGCTACGCTCAGAATGACCCAACTTATTTCTACCGTCATTCTGAAGGAGCGCAGCGACTGAAGAGTAGCCAGTGCATGGACGCACGCGCTTGGCGGACCTAAGGTTGGAATCCAGTTAAAATTTAAGCCGGCACTAATTCCTTGGTGTGAATTATAAAAGTGAGTTCGCCATCTTTTTCGCTGACGGTCACATCTCCACCACTGGCGAGTTTGCCGAATAGCACTTCATCAGCCAGTTCTTTCTTGATTTTGTCCTGAATCAGACGCGCCATCGGGCGCGCGCCCATAGCTGGTTCGTGGCCGTATTTGGCCAGCCATTTGCGCGCTTTTTCATCCACTTCCAGTTGCACTTTCTTTTCCTGCAACTGATGTTCAAGTTCAATTACAAACTTGCCCACCACATGCATGATGGTGTCATCGTCAAGCGGTTTGAAGCGTATAACGCTGTCCAGCCGGTTGCGAAACTCCGGTGTAAACATTTTCTTGATCACTTCCATGTCATCTGCTGTGTGGTCCTGGGTCACGAATCCTACTGAGCCACGGCTCACTTCCGTTGCACCGGCGTTGGTCGTCATTACAATAATCACATTACGAAAATCCGACTTACGTCCGTTGTTATCGGTCAATGTTCCGTAATCCATGACCTGCAAAAGAATATTGAACACATCCGGATGCGCTTTTTCAATTTCATCCAGCAACAACACCGCATGTGGATGTTTGTTTATCGCTTCAGTCAGCAACCCACCTTGATCAAAACCGACATACCCCGGTGGCGCACCGATTAAACGCGACACGGTATGACGTTCCATGTATTCTGTCATGTCGAAAC
>Ga0224508_10004529_pt1 | contig 11313 bp, 10 predicted proteins | sample SF_Jan12_sed_USG_4_FD_170157 | JGI IMG/M metagenome (GOLD analysis project Ga0224508, IMG submission 170157) | Sediment microbial communities from San Francisco Bay, California, United States - SF_Jan12_sed_USGS_21 | ecosystem: Environmental > Aquatic > Marine > Sediment | place: USA...
TAGCGGCGCATTTGATCGTGAAGTGCAAGCCATAACAATTAAAACAAGAAAAGGCGATCAAACCATTTCCCGTGACGAACAACCGCATAAAGCGAACACCGAAAAAATCCCCACGCTCAAACCCGCGTTTCGCGAAAACGGCACCGTGACGCCCGCTAATTCAAGTTCCATATCTGATGGCGGCGCAGCGCTGGTGTTAATGGGCTTAAAAAATGCAGAAGACCGTGAAAAAAAACCGATTGCACGAATTGCCGGGCACACATCGTATGCCCATGCACCAGAATGGTTTACCACCGCACCGGTATCGGCAATCGGCAAATTACTGCAACAACAAAACTGGTCGGTGGACGACGTAGATTTGTTCGAAATCAACGAAGCTTTCGCCGTCGTCACGATGGCGGCGATGAAAGAATTAAAGATTCCCCATGACAAAGTTAATGTCCACGGCGGCGCTTGCGCACTCGGCCATCCAATCGGTGCTTCCGGTGCAAGAATTATCGTCACGTTGCTGGCCGCACTGGAACGCTACGACTTAACACGCGGCGTGGCGTCATTATGCATCGGTGGCGGCGAAGCAACTGCGATTGGTGTTGAGCGAATTCAGTAGGCCATGCGAACAATTCTTGTTATAGGTGCTCTGTACAATATTGCTTTTGTGATTTTTCATGTCTTTTTCTGGCGAATATTTAGTTGGCAATCGGAGTTACCCAAACTAAATAGAATAAATCGACATGTAATGCCGATTCTGAATTTATGTATTACGTTTGTTTTTTTGATTTTTGCCTATATTTCAGTCATGCACACTAATGAATTACTCACCACACCCCTAGGCAAAAGCCTGTTAATTCTCATTGCGTTGTTCTGGTTTGCTCGTGCGATTGAGCAAATAGTTTATTTCGGAATTTCCAACAAAGTATCACTTGCATTTTTTATTATATTTATCACTGGGACCGTGATTTACGCATTACCATTGATAGCTAACTTTACTTCGATGGCTTAAGTTGCTATGCAATTAACCCAAGAACAAACCATGATTCGCGATATGGCGCGCCAGTTTGCACAGGAGGAACTGGCACCGAATGCCGCGCAGTGGGATCGCAGCGCGACCTTTCCGCGCGATGCGGTAAAACAAATGGGTGAACTGGGCTTGCTCGGCATGTTGGTGCCAGCGGAATGGGACGGCGCTGGCGCTGACCACATTGCCTGCGCATTAGCTATGGAAGAAATTGCGGCAGGCGATGGTTCCTGTTCCACGGTAATGGGTGTGCAAAATTCAGTGGTTTGTATGCCCTTGCTTCGCTTTGGCGACAATGAGCAAAAAGAAAAATACTTGCGCCCACTCGCGCGCGGCGACTGGTTAGGCGCATTTTGTTTGACCGAACCGCAAGCGGGTTCCGATGCATCAGCCATTATGACAAAAGCAGTTCGCGATGGTGATAACTACATCATCAACGGTACAAAACAATTCATCACATCTGGCTCGTCGGCTGACCTCGTTATTGTCTTCGCCATTACTAATCCGGACGAAGGCAAACGTGGTATTAGTGCGTTTCTCGTCCTCACCGACACACCCGGTTATCAAGTCGCGTCGATAGAAAATAAGCTGGGACAGAAAGGATCGGATACCGCACAGATTGTTTTTGACAACGTCACGGTGCACGAATCTATGCGACTTGGTGCTGAAGGCGAAGGCTATAAAATAGCACTGAGCAATCTTGAAGGCGGTCGTATCGGCATAGCCGCGCAAGCCGTTGGTCTGGCCCGCGCCGCCTACGAACATGCCCTTGCCTATGCAAAAGAACGGACAAGTTTCGATAAGGCTATCATCGAACATCAGGCAGTCGCCTTTCGTTTGTCCGATATGGCAACGCAGATTGAAGCCGCACGTCTTATGTATTTAAATGCAGCGCAATTGCGTGATCAGGACAAACCCAGCTTAACCGCCGCCTGCATGGCCAAGTTGTTTGCGTCAGAGATGGCAGAAAAAGTGTGTTCAGACGCCATACAAATTCACGGCGGATATGGCTACGTCAACGATTATCCAGTGGAGCGTATTTATCGCGATGTACGTGTTTGTCAGATTTACGAAGGCACCAGCGACATCCAACGCATGGTGATTAGTCGCGACTTGGCCAGCTAATAGAATATTTACCTGGAGAAATGACGTTGAGTACACCTATCGATTTCTATTTCGACTTCTCATCGCCCTATGGTTACTTTGCCAGTACACAAATCGACCAACTCGCGAAGCAATACAATCGTGAAGTGGTTTGGCGACCCTACTTAATGGGAGCGGTGTTTAAAATCACAAAACGTCAACCCTTGGTACAACATCCTCTGGTTGACGAATACTCCGCACGTGACATCGCACGCACGGCGCGCCTGCATGACATCCCAATAAAATTTCCCAGCAAGTTTCCCGTCATGTCAGTAGCGCCCTGCCGTGCATTTTATTGGTTGGACAATCAAGACGGTGATAAAGCGAAACAACTTGCTCTCGCGATTTATAACGCCTACTTTGTTGAGGATAAGGATATATCTAATAGCGATATTATCGTTGAAATTGCAACCAGTATCGGGACAGATCGTGGTGCAATACAAACTGCCCTGCAAGATCAATCAGTCAAGGATAAGGTACGCGAAGAAACTGACAAGGCGATAGAGCACAAAGTCTTTGGCTCGCCGTACATTATTATTGACGACGAACCCTTTTGGGGTTTCGATCGCTTCGACCAAATCGAACGCTGGTTGGAAACAGGTGGTTGGTAGTTCCATGATTATAGGAGCAAGTGGTGACCGCAAGGGACGGTGGAAGTGCTGTCTTTGTAGGAGCGAGCTTGCTCGCGAACAGGAATAGCTCACATATTTCCTGCCATGACCACATTAACATCAAAAATCAATCCCTGCTCCACCCAATTTACAGCGAATACAACTGCCATGCGAGCGTCGGTGGATGATGTGCGCAAACGCTTCTCCACAATATCGAAAGGCGGTAGCGAAAAATCCCGTAACAGACATTTAGAACGGGGCAAGTTATTACCACGCGAACGCATTCGGCGATTATTGGATGTGGGTTCACCTTTCCTGGAACTGTCACAATTCGCGGCATATGGAATGTACGATGACGAAGTTCCCTGCGCGGGTATTATCACCGGGGTAGGCCGTATCAATGGACAGGAATGCGTTGTTGTTGCCAACGATGCAACGGTAAAAGGCGGAACGTATTATCCGTTAACAGTCAAAAAGCATTTGCGTGCGCAGGAGATTGCGCAACAAAACCGACTCTCCTGTATTTACCTGGTTGACTCAGGCGGCGCGTTTTTGCCCAAACAAGACGAGGTGTTTCCAGACCGCGATCATTTTGGAAGAATCTTTTATAACCAAGCAAAGATGTCATCGTCGGGCATTACGCAGATCGCCGTGGTCATGGGATCGTGCACGGCAGGTGGTGCATATGTGCCTGCAATGTCTGACGAAAGTATCATTGTTAAAAACCAGGGTACGATTTTTCTCGGTGGTCCGCCATTGGTGAAAGCGGCAACGGGCGAGGTCGTCAGCGCAGAAGACCTGGGTGGCGCAGATGTGCACTCACGACAGTCAGGAGTAACGGATTACTATGCCAATGACGATGCACATGCACTGACACTGACCAGAAATATTGTCGGTCATTTGAACCGTTCTAAAAAAGTTTCCCTAGAAAATCGTAAGTCACGCGAACCATTATTTTCGGCGGAAGATATTTACGGCATTGTCCCGGACGATACACGTACGCCTTTCGATGTACGCGAAATTATTGCGCGAATCGTTGACGCCAGCGAGTTCGACGAATTCAAACAACTCTATGGCACCACCTTGGTCTGCGGCTTCGCTCATATCATGGGTTACCCCGCCGGCATTGTCGCTAACAACGGCATTTTATTTTCCGAATCCGCGTTAAAGGGTGCGCACTTTATTGAATTGTGCGCACAACGCGGTATACCACTCGTGTTCCTGCAAAACATTACCGGCTTTATGGTTGGACAAAAATATGAAACCGGTGGCATCGCCAAGGACGGTGCGAAAATGGTGACGGCAGTCGCATGCGCCAATGTACCGAAATTCACAGTCATTATCGGCGGCAGTTTTGGTGCTGGAAACTACGGCATGTGCGGTCGCGCCTATTCGCCACGCTTTTTATGGATGTGGCCGAATGCACGCATCTCGGTCATGGGTGGCGAACAAGCGGCCAATGTTTTAGCACAAGTAAAACGGGACAACCTGGAAGCGCGTGGCGATGCCTGGCCGAGTGAAGATGAGGAGGAATTTAAGAAACCTATCCGCGATCAATACGAAACCCAGGGTCACCCCTATTACGCCAGTGCACGATTATGGGACGACGGTATCATCGATCCTGCGCAAACACGCATGGTGTTGGGTTTATCCATTTCCGCATCACTCAACGCACCTATAGAGGAGACACGATTTGGTGTATTTAGAATGTGAAGATTGAAGGAGCGACCGCCTGCCTTCGCCGGGGCAGGCTTGGTCACGAATTCATAGTCAATGCAAACTTTATTCGCAAGCGAGCTTGCTCCTACCCTGACGTTTAATTCATAGAACAATGACTGATTCAATCATACAAACAAACGATACTCGTGGCGTAACGACGATTAAATTGAATCGTCCTGAAGTGCACAACGCATTTGACGAACACCTGATCGCCGACTTAACTAATACTCTAAAACAAATCAATGATGACGACGCAATTAACATCGTCATTCTGGCGAGCGAAGGGAAAAACTTTTCTGCTGGCGCTGATTTGAACTGGATGCGGCGCATGGCCGATTACGACGAAGAAGAAAACCGACAAGACGCATTACGATTGGCTGAACTACTTCGTACGTTAAATGAATTGAATAAACCGACTATTGCGCGTGTGCAAGGTGCAGTGTTCGGTGGCGGCGTGGGGTTAGTAGCCTGTTGTGATATTGCGGTTGCCTCAAATAAGTCCACATTTTCCCTTTCCGAAGTATTGCTTGGTTTGGTACCGGCAACTATCAGCCCGTATGTCATTTCCGCTATTGGCGCACGGGCGGCACGGCGTTATTTTCTCACCGGCGGGCGCTTTAGCGCGCAGGAAGCTCTACGCCTAAACCTCATACACGAACTGAGCGATCCGGAAATTATCGACGAAACCATTGACGAGATCGTTGATGCGCTAAACCAGGGTGGGCCTCATGCGCAAGCGACCGCCAAGCAGCTAATAGCCAGTGTTAGCGGACGACCCATTGATGACGATCTCAATCAACGTACTGCCAGTGTAATCGCGCAAATTCGCACGGGGGACGAAGGTCGCGAAGGCGTCGCCGCGTTTCTGGAAAAACGTGCTCCGCATTGGCGTAATAATTAAATCGGCAAATATGTTCGAAAAAATCCTCATTGCTAATCGCGGCGAAATCGCCTGCCGCATTATGAATACGGCCCAGCACATCGGGATACGTAGCGTCGCTGTTTATTCCGAAGCCGACAAACAAGCACGTCATGTCAGCTTGGCTGATGAAGCTATACATATCGGGCCTGCTCCCGCCAGCGAGAGTTATTTAGACATTAACAAGATTATCGACGCGGCAAAAAGAACCGGCGCGGAGGCAATTCACCCCGGTTATGGATTCCTGTCGGAAAACACCGGGTTCGCGCAAGCCTGCGACGCAAATAGCATATGTTTTATTGGGCCACCGGCATCCGCCATTCACGCCATGGGTTCAAAGATCGAAGCCAAATGTATTGTGCAAGAAGCCGGAGTCCCTGTCGTGCCAGGCTATCATGGAGACGATCAAGACGTTGCTACATTACAGCAAGAGGCGAAACAAATCGGTTTTCCCTTACTTATAAAGGCATCGGCCGGTGGTGGCGGCAAAGGAATGCGTGTTGTGGAAAGTATCGAGAAATTTGAAGAGGCTCTGCAATCGGCACAACGCGAGGCCAAGAGTTCATTTGGCAACGATCAGGTGCTGCTGGAAAAGTATTTAACTTGTCCACGCCATATCGAAGTGCAAGTCTTCGCCGACACACGCGGAAATGTTGTGCACTTATTCGAACGCGATTGTTCCATTCAACGTCGTCATCAGAAAATAATCGAACAATCACCCGCGCCGAACGTCGGCGATGAACAAAGGCAAAAGATGTATGATGCCGCGATTTTCGCAACACGCGCAATTGACTACGTCGGCGCCGGAACCATTGAGTTCATTGTGCAAGACGATGAGTTTTATTTCATGGAAATGAACACACGTTTGCAGGTCGAACATCCGGTTACGGAAATGATATGCGGGCAGGACTTGGTGGAATGGCAACTACGAGTGGCAAACGGCGAAGCGCTGCCCTGCTCTCAGGACGAGTTAACTTCGACTGGTCATGCCATTGAGGTCAGGTTGTATGCCGAAGATACGAAAAATAATTTTCTACCTGTGACCGGTACGCTGACTCATTTAAAATTTCCACCGACCAGTAAAAATACCCGTATTGACTCCGGAGTTGTAACAGGCGACAGCATCGGCATTCACTACGATCCAATGATCGCCAAATTGATCGTTTGGGGAGATGATCGCTACCATGCCATCGGCAACCTGCGCTCAGCACTAAACAAAACACAAGTGGCCGGCCTGGTGACCAATCTGGAATACCTTAAATCCATCGCATCTCACCCGGAATTTGAGAAAGGAAATGTCACTACGCGCTTTGTTGAAATTCATGACGCGGATCTTACGAAAGAACAACAATCAACGCCTGATTTTGCGCTCGCTCTGGCTTGTTTGCACGCTCTATTATCGGAAGCAGAGTATGCAAAACACCTTGCAAAGCGTTCCAACGACCCAACCTCGCCATGGCATCATACCGACGGTTGGCGTTTAAATGAAGATAATTTTCATGTATTGCACTTTCGCGACAATGACCGTGAACTGGATGTTGTTACACACTATCGGAAACATGGATTTGAAATTGAATTACCCGGTGGTTCGGTAGGTGCTGCAGCTACTACAAATAATGAGGGCGAACTCATCGCCACTATAGATGGTCAAACTGTTCATGCGCATGTTGTTCAAAGCGAACACCAGTATTCCATTTTTTATAGCGGCGAACACTACGAAATCGAAGCTTATGATCCGTCACACCCTGACGATAATATAGAAAAAACCGACGGTAGTCTGCGCTCGCCCATGCCCGGAAAAATCATTGAAGTATCAACCAACAAAGGAAACCAAGTTAGTCAGGGCGACAAGTTGCTGATACTGGAAGCGATGAAAATGGAACATACCATTACCGCACCGATGGACGGTAACGTACAAGAGATCAAATTTAAGGCTGGCGACATTGTCGAGGAAGGCGTTGAATTAATACTGATTGAATCCGGCGAACCAGCGAACGATTAGTGATCGAAACTCACGGATAAATGACAAATTCCCTTCCAAAAAAAGTTAAAGTTTTTGAAGTTGGCCCCCGTGATGGTTTACAAAATGAATCTATTCAGATACCGACCGACATCAAAATTGAATTTATCAATCGTTTAGCGGATTGCGGCTTGTCGATTATCGAAGTTGGCGCATTCGTGTCGCCGGAGTGGGTTCCACAAATGCAGCATAGCGCGGATGTATTGGGCGGCATAAAGAAAAAACCGGGTGTAGCGTATCCGGTATTAGTACCTAACATGCGTGGATTTGAGGCCGCACTCAATGCGGGGGCAAAAGAAATTGCCGTTTTTGGTGCCGCATCGGAATCCTTCTCCCAGAGAAACATCAATTGCTCTATTGCTGACAGCATCGAAATGTTTCGCCCTGTTTGCGAAGCTGCACGGGCGCACGACATTGCGGTACGTGGTTACGTTTCCTGCGTTATGGGTTGTCCCTACGAAGGAGAAATCGCCGCCACAAAAGTAGCCCAGGTCGCGAAACAGATTTTTGATTTGGGCTGTTATGAAATCTCTCTCGGCGACACGGTCGGAGTGGGTACGCCGCGTCACGCTGGTGAACTCATCGAAACTGTCGCCGCTGAAATACCGAGAGACAAAATCGCTGTCCATTTTCATGATACTTACGGACAAGCCCTGGCCAATCTTTACGCCGTTCTGGAACACGGTGTATCGGTTATCGACAGTTCCGTTGCCGGATTAGGCGGCTGCCCCTACGCCAGTGGCGCATCTGGCAATGTCGCTACCGAAGACGTGTTGTATATGTTGAACGGTTTGGGAATACAAACCGGTGTCAATATAGAAAAAATTGTCGATACCGCGGACTTTATTTGTCAGCAACTCGGACATGATCCGACATCAAGAGTCGCCAGAGCAATGCTGGGGAAACGAGAACACTAAAGATGTTCTTATTTCTTTCGTTATTAGCAAAATACTATTTAGATAAACCGTGTTCCAAATCAGCTTTTATATCTTCAATACTCTCCAACCCTACCGATAAACGAATAAGATTTTCTTTTATACCCATGCTATCCCGTTGCTCCTGAGTTAATCGCCCATGAGTCGTTGTTGCAGGATGAACTATTGTTGTTTTAACGTCACCAAGGTTGCCGGTAATTGATAAGAACCTGGTTGCATCAATAATTCGCCATGCTTCTCGCCGGTCACCGGATACTTCGAACGACAAAATGCCACCAAACGTTGACTGTTGTTTTTTCGCGAGCTCATGTTGTGGATGGGAAGGTAATCCGGCGTAGTAAACTTTTGTCACTGCACGATGTTGTTCCAACCATTGCGCAAGGTCTAGCGCCGCGGCGCTGTGCGCTTCCATGCGCAAGCGCAACAACTCCAGTCCCTTTAAAAATACCCAGGCATTGAAAGGACTCATACTGGGGCCACCGCTGCGCAGAATATTAACAAGGTTACCGTGCGCGTCCTCGTTTTTCACTACCACTGCTCCACCGACACAACGTCCCTGCCCGTCCAGATACTTGGTCGCCGAATGAATCACAATATCGGCTCCAAGCTCTATCGGCTTTTGCAGCGCCGGTGTGCAAAAACAATTGTCTACCGCCAGCAAACAATTATTTGCATGCGCTAATTCCGCTAATGCGGGAATGTTAGCAATCTCCGCCAGGGGATTAGATGGACTTTCCAGAAAAAACAATCGCGTGTTGGACTGAATTGCGGCTTCCCACGCCTCGTGGTTAGTCATATCAACGAAAGTTGTCGTGACACAAAACTTTTTTAATATTTTCGAGAACAAGGTGACAGTCGATCCGAACAAATTCCGTCCAGCCACTACATGATCACCCGCTTTTAGATACGCCAAAGCCATAGCCAAGATTGCGCCCATACCCGATGCTGTGGCAGCGCAGGCCGCGCCTCCTTCTAGCGCCGCCAGGCGGCGTTCGAATGTTCTTACCGTGGGATTGGTAAAGCGCGAATAAACGTTACCCGGCTCTTCTTCCTTGAAACGTGCTGCAGCCTCTTTCGCGTCTTTGAATATAAAACTCGAAGTGGCAAAAATCGGATCGTTGTGTTCGCCCTCTGCAGTGCGTTGTTGGCCTGCGCGAATGGCGATGGTATCGGCGCCATAGCCGTCAAAATCGATGTTGGTGGTCATGTTGTTAGCCTCTAAATGCAACGGCACACCAACATACGAAAACAAAAAAACCCGCTGTTAGCTTAAGCTAAAGCGGGTGTGCCCGTCGCTTTAGCCGTATTTATTAAGCGCTCGCAAGCTGAAGATCAAATCAGCGCTATATAAGGTGAGACTAGACAAACATTGTTTGGGTGTCAATGTTTTTGTTATGAGGATTCCGAAAGCTCGAAGAAACCGTGACTTCTTAAATACAACGATAAGCAGGAATTTTCGTCCGCTTTTCGGCGCTCAGCGTTCAGCCATCGGCGACTAACTATTTACAAAAAACTCAATGTTCTGCTAAATCATTCGCGACTAAAGCATGCCCCAGTGTGGACAAGGGTCGCTCCTACAACTACGATCAGTAATTCGCCATCAGTAAATTTTCTCCGATCGCCGAAAACCGGCCGCTAATTGCCAACACTTTAAAACCCAAGCAAAGGCGGCAATTCACTCAATGTTTTTAATTCGGCATGAGGCTCGCTGTCCAATCGTTCGCGGCGTTGGCCGAAGCGATTCACCCAGGCCACACGAAATCCAAAAGAAGCTGCGCCCACAGCGTCCCACGAATTGGAAGATTGAAAACTGACTCGCTCTGCCGACACATCTAGCTGATCGACAGCCAGTTGATACACCGATGGGTCAGGCTTAAATATTCCAACATCTTCCACGGAAATATTCGCATCTAGGTACTTACCGATACCGGAATTATCAACGGCAGCTTGCAACATGTTCGGCGCACCGTTGGACAGGATGGCAAGCTTCATTCCATTGTCTTTTAACTTGATCAAAATGTCATGCACTTCCGGATAACAGTCGAGTTGCAAATAAGCGTCCATTAACGACTGTCGTAAATTTGGATCATCACTACTGTAGGTTTCCAACGCGAAATCCAATGCTTGGCCGGTTACTTGCCAGAAATCCACATGTTTTTTCATCATACTACGCAACCAGGTATATTGCAGTTGTTTCGTGCGCCATAGATTCGACACGTCATCCGCTTGCTCGCCGATTTGTTCGCGATATTTATCCACGGCGGAGTGCACATCGAACAGAGTACCGTAAGCATCAAAAACACATGCTTCGATATTAGAAAATGCCGAATTATTCATGCTTGCTCCATTCAAGTTTCGTTTTTAACAGGTGGTATCGAATAAGTTGCAGTCACATGTGCTACCAGATCGTCCGTACCCTCACTATGCAGGTTTACTTCTCCGACCGCCAAACGCTTGCCTAGTTTTAATAACCGGGCTTCGGCCAACACATCGCCCGGTAACGGACGTCTTAAAAAATTTATGTTGAGGCTCGTAGTGACCGCCAGCTCAACGATACCGATTCTCGTAAGCACTGCCGCATACATCGCGTAATCCGCAAGCCCCATCATCACCGGGCCGGAAACAGTAGCCCCTGGGCGCAAGAACTCATCGCTATATAGAGCGCGAACCACCGCCATGCCCTCACTCAAACGCTCCAACCGAAAACCATAAGCCGTAGCAAAGGGTAATTTTTCCTCCGCTATCGCCTGCATTTGTTCAATGGTTATTTTTGACATTGCGCTTATCGCTTGAATGGTTTGTAATTATCACTGAGATTAAATGAGATAATTAACTTATGGCTCAAATTGCACCTGAAATCGATTCTGAATATGTTTTACGAACTGACGAAAGCGGCGTTTCGACGCTTACCTTAAACCGTCCTGCCCAGTATAACGCCTTGTCTGAAGAGA
>Ga0224508_10004530_pt1 | contig 11312 bp, 10 predicted proteins | sample SF_Jan12_sed_USG_4_FD_170157 | JGI IMG/M metagenome (GOLD analysis project Ga0224508, IMG submission 170157) | Sediment microbial communities from San Francisco Bay, California, United States - SF_Jan12_sed_USGS_21 | ecosystem: Environmental > Aquatic > Marine > Sediment | place: USA...
ACTGGGGTCAACGACCAACATGTGGTTGTACCAAGCCTGCCCGGCGATGATGTCCATGTCGGGGTTGAAGACGTTGGGGTTGGTAGGCGCCGAGCCGGCATTCGCCCCCAAAGGCGTCCAGTTGAGGCCGCCGTCTGTCGATCGGAAGACGTCGAACTGAGCAGCGCCGGGGAAGTCGGCGGACAGAGCGTACACGTCGCTGTCACCGGGCACCGCCACAGAGAGGGTCGTGCGACCCTCGGCGCCAGAGTTCAGGTCACCTTCGGCGTCCGGGATGGGAGCCCAGGTCGCACCGGCGTCTCCCGAAGCGTAAACCACGGTCTGCTCAAAACAATTCGAACAGAGCTGCCAGTATGCCTGCGACACCAACCAGCCGGCGCTGGTCTTGGCGAAGCTCCAATCCTCGTGCCCGCCCCCAACCACAAGCGCAAAAAACGCTTCCGTGCCAGCATCGACGGGGACGTAACTGTAGGTCGCCCCGCCGTCCGCCGACCGATACAGTCCAGCATCGGTGCCCACGAGGACGATGTCGTCGGCATCCGTGGTACCGGCCGAGGTGTCGATCTTGACGTCCAGAATTCTCTGCGGCGCGGCGCCAAACGGGTTGGGCGGTAGCGCGAAGGCCGGGCTCCAGCTCTCAGCTCCGTCAACGGATTTGTACATGATGCCCCCGATGCCGAGCCGGAAAGGGTCGCCCGAACCGAGGTAGATGACGTCAGGGGTGCGGCCAAAGGCGGCTCCGCCGCCCGAGGTGGCAAAGAGGTTGTCCGTCTTGGGCTCCCAGTCGGGCTTGTTGGCGCTGAAGTTGCTCGTCTTCCAAAGACCGCCACCCGACGTCAGCAGGTAGACCGTGTCGGCGTGGCTTGGACGCGGATCGGGCAGGATGGTGCGCATTCGACCGGTGTCGTGCTGGGCCTTGTTCACCCCGTTCTGGAATCGTGTCGTATCCGTGGGGCCGAGCGAGATCCAATCGCCCCCCACCGCCGCGGCCAGGGCGCCGTTTTTGAGCTGCTGCCCGGCCGCCAGCACTCCGTCACGGAACTCGGCGGTCAGCTCGCCGCCCATCTGCTCCTTCATCCACTCCATCCGCCCCATAGGCGACTCGTTGAAATCGGGATTGGTCATTTCCGGCAAGTCTCCGGCCTGCAGGGGGCTTGTGTAGCTCTCGTCGTTCTCCCCTGCCCAAGCCACGGTCGTCAGGGCGGCAACCGCAAGGGCCACGGCTCCGAACTTGGTTTTGGTTTCTGTCTTCGTCATCGTCCCTTCGTCCTCCTTTTCAAAAGCTGGCTGGCTGGGCTCTTGACCCCGCACTGCAAAGGGCGTCGAGTTTCTCACCGTCCAAACCTTCTTCGCGAGACCAACTCGCAGCAAAGTCAGGGTATGCAAGCGCCAGCGTACACAAGTTCTCGGATGCCAACAACCGCTCGACAGATATCAGCATTCGTGCATTTGTTCCCTTCAAAGCGACCCTCGGCGCAAGGGTATCGGGGCTTGACGAAACGGCGGAGGATGCGGGGGTTTCGCCCGCCGCACCTCGCAGAACTCCTCGAACCGCTCGCCGCCGCTCTTGCCTGAGTAGGTACCGGCCGCGCCCTCGCGGGCCTGGTCGTGCGTCGCTTCAATCGTCGTGATCACCTGGAGCGGTGACCCATTCTCGTAGCCTGCGGCTTGGTTCGGGCGACCTCCGGCTAGCCTGTTGCTTCTGGCGCCGTCGCCCGATACTTCCGCACCGCGGCCAGCGCGAAAGTGATCGGGATGAGGCCGAGAGCAAGACCGTAGTACTGGCCGCCGGGAAGTAGCACCGACAGTCGGATCGCCAGGGAACTCGCGATCACCGGCAGGAGTCCGATGAGCGTGCCCAGGAGCATCAAGGTCAGACCGTGGCTCGACCTCTCGGCGCCGCTTGCGCGCACGAAGCTCTGCACCATCAACACCAAGGCCCAGCCGAAGTAACCGACAACAAAGAGGCCGGTCGCCACCAGGATGACCGCCTTGATGCCACCGGTGAAGTCCGGTTGAACCAGATTGAAGAAGAGCAGCAACACATTGACCGCGATCGCCGGTCCGTACAGAACCCTCTGGGCCCAGGGCTTGTCCAGAAAAGCCCGGCGCTTCGGGAAAAGCAGCAGAAAGTGAACCAGAACGGCAAACCCCATCACGATCAAGACCGTGACCAGAGCGCCTCCGAGTGTCCGCAGCATAAAGCTCTTGCTGTACGGGGCGGGTAAAAACGAGAGACCAAACAAGAGACCGAAGAGCGCCAGGATCAGCGTTGTCGGGCTGGGGGCCGCCCCATATGCCCAGAGGCAGAATCCCAGAAAGCACAGGGCGATGACCGCAGAGAGCACGAAAACGACGCGCAGCCGTGATGGCTGCGCACCGTATGTCACATCGAACTCGAGCCGCTCGCCGTTTCGCTCCACCACCACTGTGCGGATCTCGCCGATCTCCGCCCGGGGGCGCCGCACCGTCGCCTTGGTGTCCTCGACCGCGATCCCACCGATGCTGCGGACTACATCCCCTTCTTGCAGACCCGCGCTCTCCGCTGGGCTTTCCGGCGCCACTTTCATGACGCTGTTGTTCGGCCCGATGACGAGCCCCGAGTGCGGAGCCTTGGAGATATCTCCGAGGCCGAAGAGACCAAAGACTATGGCGATCCCGGAGATCAACAGGAAAACATTCAGATATTTCGGCTTCTCGGACATCTCTCTCCCCGTCTCGGCTACATCACAAACGGCCTTGGGCTAGCCCACCAGACCCGCCGCCCGAAGGCCCATCTCGCTCTCTTCACTGCCCCTTCTTACGAAAAAAGGTCGGTCGGGTTCGCGACCGGCGAAAAAAAGCCGCCTGTGACCAAAGTCGAGCCGATCATAACGCGGCGGACCCCAGATCGATGATCCCGAGCCGTTGCATCGGGCTCTTCACCAGCTAGGGGATCAGCACACCCGCGATGCACGCGGTCATCCACGAAGCAAGGGCGCCACCGAGCATCGCCCGTAACCCGAGCTGTGCCAGATCGGTCCGTCGAGCGGGCGCGATCGCCGCCAGACCGCCGATCTGGATACCGACCGACCCGAAGTTGGCAAACCCGCACAGCGCATAGGTCGATAGGATCACCGACCTCTCGCTCAGAGCCTCCTCGCCGATGTAGCCACCGAGAGCACCGTAGGCCACAAACTCGTTGAGCGAGATCTTCATCCCCAGGAGGTGTCCCACTCGCCCCGCCTCCGACCACGACACGCCCATCAACCAGGCCACCGGTCGCAGCATCGTCCCAAAGAGTGTCTGCAGTGAGCCGGGAAACAGCCCGCGAAACTCGCGAACCACGGGTGAGATGCCTCTCGCCGGGCGAGTGAACGGCTCACCGCCGCCAAGCCGCCCGTCGACCAAGAGATCGATCTGGTTGAGCACCAGATCGACCACCGCGATCAATGCGATAAAGCCGATCAACATGGCCCCCACGTTGACCGCCAGCTTGAGCCCGTCGGTAATTCCGTTCGAAGCCGCTTCGATCAAGTTGTCCCCAGCGTCGATCGTTTCGAGCGTTGCTTCGTCCGGGCGAGCCCCCGCAGCCTCGGGCACCATCGTCTTGGCGATGACGAGCGACGCCGGCGCCGACAGAACACTCGCCGCCAAAAGATGCGCCGCCGGCACCCCTATGGCGATATAGCCGGCGATCGCGCCACCGGCGACCGTTGCGAAACCGCCCACCATGATGCTGTGGAGCTCCGAGCGAGTCATCCTGGCGAGATACGGCTTGATCAAGAGCGGCGCTTCGGTCTGGCCGATAAAGATGTTGGTCGCTGCGCAGAGCGTCTCGGCGCCGCCAGTTCCCATCGTCCAGCGCATAAACCGCGCGACCGCCTCGATCACTCGCTGGACGATCCCGAGGTAGTAGAGAACGGCCATGAAGCCGCCGAAGAACACGATCACCGGTAGCAGCTTGAACGCAAAGAGAAAGCCAAGGCTCGCCCTTTCGTTGGCCAGATCGCCGAAAAGGAACCGGGCACCGTAGTCGGACAGGCTGAGAAAACTCGCTACCTTGTAGCTTGCCACAGTGAAGAGCTCGGGCATCGACACATCACCCGCAATCACCCAAGCAACTGCCGTTGCGAGGATCAGTACGCCAAGCCACGGCTGGGCACGTGGAGCCAGACGCACACGAGCATTGGCAGCCACAGAGAGGCCCAGTACCGCGAGAACCAGAGCCAGCGACGACGACTCGAGCCGGCTGAGACCAAAACTGAGGGCGGCGGCGATGAGAAGAGCCGCCAGACAGGAGCCCTCGCTCGCTCCGGCGACCGAGCGTGCCATGTAGACGACCAGCAGACCGGCCAGGCCGGCGATGCCCAGGAGACTCCAGAGGCGGTCACCCAGCAGGACGGCGGCGAGCAGGGCTTGAAGACCGACACCCCACAAGATCACCCTGGGTCTCACGGCGCGCCGGTCGGTCGACAGCGCCCAGGCGAGCGCCAGGATGGCGAGCAGTCCCAGAAAGCTGACGACGTTCACTATTCGATCGACACCAACTCGATGTCGAAGATCAGCATTCCCTGGGGCTTGCCCTTCTCTCCCCCATAAGCCATCTTCTCGGGAATCCAGAATCGTCGCTTCTCACCCTCGACCATGAGCTGAAGACCCAAAGTCCATCCCCGGATGACCTGCTGGAGACTGAAGCGAGCCGGCTTCCCTCTCAGAAGCGAGGAGTCGAACAAGTTCCCGTCGGTCGTCCACCCGCTGTAGTGGACCACCACGCTGTCGCTTGCCCGGGGACGGCGAGTCCCGTTGCCTGCGACGAGAACCCTACTGGCCAGTCCCTTCTTTGCAAGCACGGCGTCCGCCGGGACTTCGGCCACGTCTTCCGGTGTTTCGGGATGCCGCGCGATCTCACGCAACTCAACGTCGAAGACCAGCATTCCCTGAGGCTTCTTCTCGAGACCCTTGTAGGCCAGTGCTGCCGGAATCCAGAGACGGCGCTTCTCCCCGGCGACCATCAACTGCAGACCTTCCGACAGACCCTTGATCAAGGTCGAGAGCGAGGCCCGAAGTGCTTGTTTTCGCGCCACCGAACTGTCGAACATTTTTCCGTCGGCGGTCCAAGCCGTGTACGAGAAGACCACGCCGTCCTGAGGCCCCGGCGGTACCGAGCCGGTGCCCGGCTCCAGCACCCGGCTCGCCAACCCGGAATCGGTGGTCTCGGCGTCGGCGGGAACCGCGGCGACGTCATCGGGCGGCGGAATGTCCGCGGCCGCGGAGCCGACGCACAGAACCAAGAGACCCAGAGCGACCCATCGCAGCGTCTTCTTCATTGAAGCGCTAGGTTACCCCGTGCTGGCATCACCGGTACACTCCGACTTTATGGAAACTCGACCCGAAGAGCTTACGCTCGCCGAACGCTACAGGTTCCTGATCGGCGCCATCGTGCCCCGGCCGATCGCCCTCGTATCCACAATATCGACCGATGGTCTACCCAACCTGGCACCGTTTTCGTTCTTCAACGGTATCGGCTCGAACCCGATGACTGTACTCTTCTGTCCGGGGAACCACCCCGATGGCTCGGAGAAAGACACTCTAAAGAACGCCAAACCGGAGACCGAGGGCGGCGTCGGAGAGTTCGTGATCAATCTGGCCGTCGAAAAGTACGCGCGGGAAGTCTCAGGGGCCTCCGAGCCGCTGCCACGCGACGAGAGCGAATTCGAGCTCACCGGCCTCGAGATGGCTCCCAGTGTCGCAGTGCGCCCGCCGCGCGTCGCCGCCTCCCCCATCGCCTTCGAATGCAAGACCATCCAGGTCATCCGGACCAACCCCGGAGTGCCGGCTGCAGGCAACGTAGTCATGGGCGAAGTCGTGCACCTCTACGCCCAAGACTCGCTCGTCAACGAGCGAATGCAAGTCGATCCGGAAGTGCTACGAGCAATCGGGCGTATGGGGGGCTTGGGCTACACCACCACTCGCGACCGCTTTGAGATGCCGCGAGGCCAAGCGGCGCTCGATATCCCCCACCCGTTCTCCGGCAACGACGGGCGATGATTTCTTTGCTCTTCAGGCGAACCGCGACGCCTGGTCGAAGTCATGAGCCGGCACTCGGGAGGACAGAGCTGCCGACAAGAACCACAGAGGCTCTAAGAGCTCATTCAGTGAACGCCGGCGTGAAAACTCTTCTCGCCGGCCTCGATCCGCAGCGCCAGCTTGTTCTCTGGCCGCGGCAATGGGCACGTGGCATACGGCGTGAAAACACACGGCGGGTTGTAGGCCTTGTTGAAGTCGACCACCGCCCAGCCGTCGGGGCCCGGCGGATCGATGTAGAGAAAGCGGCCGCCGCCGTAGGTCTCGTCGCCATTGGTTTCGTCACCAAAGACCAGAAACAACGAAGCCTCCGGGTCGGAGAGATCCACGATGGGCTCCAGATGCACCTCTCGACCGTCGATCGAGAGCTCCAGGCGGCCGGGTGCCGACTCATCAAAGGCGCCACCGATGACATTGGGCACCTGGACTGTCCTGGGCTCGTCGTAGGCGACAAACCGTGCGTCCAATCGCCAGGCCGGATCGACAGCATAGCTGTCCATCCCCCGAAATGTTCTGAGAACCTCGCTGGCGCTGTCCTTTAGTCGAATCCCTATTCGCTCTCCGCGCTCGATGGCAAAAAAGGACAGGGTCTCGTACTCAAGGATCGTGGGCTCGTCGCTCGAATCGAGAGCCAGCAGCGCCGGCTCGGCCGAGCCCTCAAGGGGTTTCTCGGGATTCCCCGCCTCGAACTCCACCCACACTTCATTGTTCGAGCGCCGCAACCTGCCCAGGTATGCGGGTGCGGGCATCGGGAACACGAGGTCGTTGTCCGGCGCCGAGCCGAACCGGTTCTCGCCTTCTTCGAGCCAGAAAAGACCAGCGAGAGACAACCACCCATCGGGTCTCCGCAGACGTTCTTCGCGGTCACTTCTCCACTCCTCGACCTCGGCGATGTAGTCGGGCTCGGGCGGTGAGAGCACTTCCGCTCCGTCGACCTCATCGACAGGAACCTGACAGCCGAGCAATACCGAGATCAGGAGACAAGTTGTGAGTTCCTTCCACCGCATTTCGATTTCCAGGCTCGGATCATACGGCAGGCTATGCATCTCCCTCTCCCCGTCGATCGTTGGACACCGAAAGCGAGAAAACCGTCGCCGCCGCCATCAGGACGGCCGCCATCCAGAACGGCGCTCGCGTTCCCAGGCTTTGATAGGCCGCCCCGGACCACAGCGGACCGGTCATTCGCGCCACTCCTCCAAATCCCTGATGAACCCCCAGAACCGTCCCGGTGCTCCCCGCGGGCGCACGTGCCGAGACCAGCGAAGTCGTGGCTGGGAAAAGAAGTGCCGTGCCAGCGGGGATCAGGACCACCGCCAAGGCGAGCTCGCCAATCGACCGAGCAGTCGGGATCGCCAAGAGACCGACCGTTACACACAAAGCACCCATCTTAAGGACGCGCACCTCACCGAACCGCCGCACCAAAGGTCCGAGGAGAAACGCCCGCATGACCAGCGAAACCGAGGCCACATAGAAGAAGAAGAAGCCGACCGTCTTTTCGGTGATCTCGAATCGGTGCTCGAGATAAAGCACTAGGATGGCATTCATCGCCATAAAGGCCATCATCCCCGAGGCGTAGATCCAGACCATCGGGCCGATCCCGGTCTTCGGATGCCTCATGACCTGCGCCACCAGACCCCAAACCACCGGACCCTGGGGCGGCCCTATCTCCGGACCCGCCTCGGGAACGGCGTCGGAGGGCTCGACCGTCGGCGCCGGGCGGAACGACTCCGGAAGCCAGATCCAGGTAAACACCAGACTCACGAGACAGAGGCCGGCGGCGATAAAGCCGGGGCGAAACAATTCGTTTGCGGAGGTGGCCGAGCCGATCACCGGACCGATCATGACGCCGGCGCTGGTCGCCGCGGACAGCCAGCCCAGCGCCTCTGCACGGTTCTCCTTGAGCGACATGTCGCTCACATAAGCCTGCAACACACCCGTCTTGCCTCCGCCCGCACCTTGGATGAAGCGGGACAGAAACAGGAGCCACACCGCGTCGGCGAGCTCGAAGACCACAAAAGCGACGGCGGCGACCACAAGACCCGAGAGAATGACCGGCCGCCGCCCGAAGCGATCCGAGAGCTTGCCCCACAGGGGGGCCGAGAGGAGCTGCGCCAGGAAGAAAACCGACACCAGCGCGCCGACCTTGAACGCATCGGCGCCCAGCTTCTCCGCATAGAACGGCAAGAGCGGGAAGATGATCGCAAACCCCATCATGTCGACAAACGCCGTCACCATGAGTGTGCTCAGACGCTTGAACGAGTCCCAGCGGCTCACGATCGCAACCGCTCCTCGCGGCCCCAAACCAGAAACGCGGCGGCGCTGACCAGCATCAGCAGCACGCCATAGACGGCGGCGACACCGGTTTCCTGAAGCCTCAAGCTCGAATAGATCTCGATCGAGATCGGTCGAGTGTCGTAGGTATAGAGAACAACCGAGGTCACAAAGTCACCCAGCGCGGTGATGAACGCGAGACTCGCGCCCGCCAGAAGCGCCGGACGCAAGATGGGCAGCACCACTCGGAACAAAGTTCGCCAGCGACCGGCACCGAGAATCAACGCCGCCTCTTCGAGCGATGAGTCCATCTGCCGCAACCCCGCAAAGGACGCCCGACCGGTCAGCGGCAGGCTCCGAACCAGGTAGGCCAGCGGCAGGATCCAGGGCGTGCCGACCAGAATCATCCTCCCGGCGTGAAGCGCCGCGACGCTGAAGGTCGTGGCCAGCGCGACGGCGAAGACCGTACCCGGAACGGCCCAGGGCACCGAGACCAGGGTTTCGAGCAGCTTTCCGACCACCCCCCTTGCCGCCTCGTGACGAACGCCGCCCCAGTCGCGCCGCGGCCAGTCCGAGCCCCACGGCGACGGCGGTCGCCGCCGCCGCCATCCACACCGAGTTGAGGACCGGGCGCAACCTTTCCGGTCGCGAAAAAACCTCTCGGTAGTTGTCCAGGTTGAGGATAGGCGGCAGCAGTTCGACGGTCCACGTGGACGGCGGCACCAGCGACACCAGGGCCAGCGTCGCATGTGGCATCAGCAGGACGCCGGCCAGACCCCAGCCCAGGACCACGGTCACCAAACGAACCCACCGGCGAGCGATCCGGCGCCGCACCGGTGTGACCCCCCGCACGCCCCCGACGACTGCGGTCGAGCCACGGTCGAGGCGCAGCATCACGATGAGCCCCACAACCGCAACGGCGGCCAACACCACCGCTTCGGCCTGCGCCAGCGCCCCCTGGGCGTTGAGCTTCGAGGCGACGATCTGCGTCGTCATCACGCGGAAGCTGCCGCCAAAGATGTACGGTGCCGAGAAGGAAGCGAGTGAAGTCATAAAGGTCAGGAGCGCCGCGCCGGCCAAGGCCGGACGCAGGAGCGGCAGGGTGACGCGTGCGAGTGTCCGCAGCCGCCCGGCACCGAGAATCGCCGCCGCCTCTTCCATCGCAGCGTCGAGCCGGGTGAGTGCGGCGCGGCTGAAGAGATAGAAGTAGACATACATCGAGTAGGCATGAACGAGGAGGATCGCCCCGGGCCCCCGAAGCCGCCAGGGCGCATCATCGAGGCGCAAGAGCCAGGCGATCGAGCGCGTCACAAAGCCGCTCTCTCCATAGAGAAAAAGAAACGCGATCACACCGACCAGGGGTGGCAGGGCAACCGGTAGAGCCACGAGGGCGCCCAGGACACGTCTACCCGGGAACTCGGTGCGCTCAAAAAGAAACGCCAGCGGCACACCGACGAGGGCCGCCAGAACGACCGAAGCCGCCGAGATCCACAGACTGCGCCACAGGGCTGTCCACTCGTCGGCACGACCAGCGAACTCCGCAAAGTGCTCGAGAGTCCAACCGTCCTCGAGCCCCAACGCCTCGGCCAGCGTGACGAGAAGCGGATAGCCAACGAGCCAGGCGAGGAAGGCCGCCAAGCCCCAGGCCGCGACCCTCCCCCCCGGTTTCAACCTCCACCCTCTCGGCTCTCTCGATACACACGCCCGGCGGGACCTCCGGAATCGGCTGACGTCGCTCGCACTCCAACGGCCCGACCCACTTCGGCCACGGCCGCCACTTCAACCGACCCGCCGGTGTCCAATTGAACCCTGACAAAGCTCGAGGCACCGGCAAAACGAGTCTCGACGACCCGGCCGGCGAGAGAACGGGGCTCTCCTTTCGCAACCAGGGTCAACTCCTCGGGGCGGATTAGCAGCTCTACCGGCGAACCGCTCTCGATGTCCGGAGAACCGGATACTTGCCACTCCACTGTTCTTTGATGATCGCGGTCGGTATTCTCATCGCCACGTGGTTTCAGGACGATCGTCCCGCCGCTGCCGGCGACACCTCGAAGCGTCGAGGCTCGGCCGACAAACCGCGCAACAAACGGGGTCTGGGGCTCGAGGTAGAGCTCTTCCGGTGTGCCGATCTGCTCGAGCTTGCCCCGCTGAAGAACCGCCACCTTGTCTCCTACGGCAAACGCCTCTTCTTGTTCGTGAGTCACCCAGACCGCGGTGATACCCACCGCGCGAAGCGTGTCGGTGAGCTCGCGCCGTGTACGCTCACGGAGACCGGGGTCGAGATTCGACAAGGGCTCATCGAGGAGCAGCACCTGCGGCTCCGGCGCCAGGGCTCGCGCCAACGCCACCCGCTGCTGCTGCCCTCCCGAGATTTGACCTACGCGGCGACGCTCGAAGCCCTTCAGATCGACGAGGTCGAGCGATTCGACCACCCGACGCTCTATTTCATTGCGCGGCAGTCGCCGCGACTCGAGACCAAAGGCGACGTTCTCTCCGACCGTGAGGTGAGGAAACAAGGCGTAGTGCTGAAACACCATCCCGAAGTTGCGGCCAACCGGCGGCTGGTGGGTGATGTCGCTGCCCGCCAACCAAAGAGACCCCGCATCCGCTGCCTCGAAACCCGCCAGGATCCGTAGCAGCGTCGTTTTGCCGCTGCCGCTCGGACCCAACAGCACCAAGATCTCGCCGCCTTCGACGTCGAGCGAGATGCCGTCCAGGACTCGATGATCACCAAAGCTCTTGTCGAGATGATCGACCGAGAGAAAAGAGGTCAACCCTTCCCCCGCACACTTTGGTCCCACTCCGCCATCCACTCCTGCCCGTGTTCGATCATGAGATCCCAGTCGACTTCGGCCGGGACGATCTCGGCGGCCGCTGCCCGCGCCCATTCGGGCAGCTTCTCGGTCGGCAGGTCGTCGCGAGCCGGTAGCCGGAAGACGCGTTCGGCCACCAGCAGCAGCGCTTCTTCGCCGCCG